>Ga0307474_10000370_pt1 | contig 32654 bp, 34 predicted proteins | sample atmos_gasesECM1C_2_FD_203312 | JGI IMG/M metagenome (GOLD analysis project Ga0307474, IMG submission 203312) | Hardwood forest soil microbial communities from Morgan-Monroe State Forest, Indiana, United States - atmos_gasesECM1C_05 | ecosystem: Environmental > Terrestrial > Soil > Temperate... | reverse complement strand
GTTTAACGACTCAATGACCGAAATTGCTTGATCCAACTTCTCGACGTGCAACTGCGCCTGCTTGCGCTCAGTACGAAGCTCCTGAAGCGCGTTCTCTAGGTTTGCCATAATCCCCCCTCAAGATTTACAGCGACTCTGATTGTATAACTAAGTATAACTAACCCGCGGTAGCAGCAGCGGACATCAGCCAGAGCACTCCCGATACTGAGAAAGGCGATCAAGGCAACGGGGCCTATCGGGTATAGTCGGGCTAGCAGCCCGTTTGCCGAGACCCATTGGATGGGGAATGGCTCGGCATCGTGAGAGACCTATTGGGATGAAATCGGTTCAGTCGACGGATCGGATCATGGCGATTCAGGCATCCGAGCGTCCACGCACCCCGATAAAAAGTAATCTATGACGCAGAACGCCATCTGAGAGTCGTAAGACTCGTCACGCGACCCACATTGCTATTGGATTTCGGTTGGCGTGCAGTTCGCAGGCTATGTAGCCTTCCTCCTTATTGCGAAAATGATCTGAGCGACATGGTAGAGAAGACCACCGACGTGCTTCACCTTTTCGAACTGTCACGGTAGGGGACCGGGTCGCCACGGGCCAAGTACTTGGAAGGTTGGGAAACTCGGGAGACGCATTCGGACCACACGTGCATTATGAACTTCAGTCAGGCCCACGGCTTTGGCAGTACCAGTGGCTGCCGTTCAGGTTTCAAAACATCGATGCTCCGCTTACGCAAAAGTTCCCAGGGGCGTGCCAAAGCTGGCTCAGAGGTGGAAGGTCATTGACCTATTGGTGCCCCGCGAGCATCGTTCGTCGGCATAGCATGTACTGTAGTGGTATTAGACATGAACCCCCCGCGAGATGAGGCGTGCCGCGCCAAGGAGCACGCTGGCGCCAGTCAACTGTTATACATGACCGACCGTCTTCGGTTCATCACTCATCAGGATAGGCAAATTCTTCTAATAGACCTATCAAGCTGTTCGGCTGGTGAGGTCGAAAAAATTTTCCGGGCGGTGCCCGAGCTCGTGACTACCCGTCCGCGGGGTTCAGTCTTAATACTTACCGATTTCAACGGAGCATCCTTTGACCAGGAAGCCATCCGGGTCATGAAAGAGACCGCCGTCTTTGACAAGCCCTACGTCAAGAAATCCGCATGGGCGGGAGCGCACAACTTTCCTCACGTCTTCTCTGAGAACCTGAGTAGCTTCTCCCGCCGGGAATTTCCCACCTTTAAGACCCGCGAGGAAGCTTTGGCATGGCTGACGAAGGACTGAATGCACGGGCCTTGGAATTGTTCAGAACTGTGTTCAACACCCGCCACTACTGCCACGCTCCAAACGACCAATTCTGCATGGAATGAGGACTTGCCGGTCTCGGAAGTCGCCTGCTCAAGGACAACAAAGGGAAGACTCAGAGATAAGACTGTAGACAAATGAATTCAGAGGATAATGTAAATGAGCTATAGCGAAGCAAGAAATCACTTTGAGAAGGGTAAAAACAATACCGCCGATAAGGGCATCATCGAGATGTTGGACGGACTCAAACATTTATCACACGCACTTGAGGAAGATATTAGAACGTTGGAACAAGGCATACGTGACATTTGTGAGATCCAGAATAAACAGGTAAGCACCCGACCTTTCTAGCCTCTGATACATTTTTGCAGACTGCTTCTCGTCCAACCCAATTCTTCCTGCATTCGAGCGGTGGACCACACATACTTCAACAGTTACGGCATCAGAGATCACTTGCTTCTACATTCTGGCGCGCGCAACTGGGTGTATAATTCGCCGGTTGCTGGAGACCAAGAAGCTTCCAATGAAAGGAGAGCAGCCGTGCCATCACAACTGGTCAATCGGTCCAGAAAACTGACCTGGGCCGACTACAAAGGTCGGGTAGTGCCTGCGAACTCTTCTTTCGCGGCTCAAACCGCTATGAACTTTACGGTTAACCGGTCCAACTTTCAACAAGGCAGCGGTGGTTTTGCCCTTGTCGATCAGGTGACTGTTACGGTTGTTTTTGATCCGCAGAGAAGCTGGGTGCAACCGCAGATCGCCCAATCGTCCGCTACAACACAGCAATTCCTACTAGATCATGAGCAAGGGCACTACGATATTTGCGCACTGTTTGCTCGGGATTGTTTTATCAAACTGATGTCATTGAAAACTCTGACATGGCCGACCCAAGGCTCGGGCAGCAACGATTTCAATTGGTACTTTACGCTCTACCATGACAGATGGCTCAAGACGGATGTTGAATACGACTCACAAACCGGACATAGCCAAGCGAACGTGTTCGTTCCGAGCGCTAACATGTTTACGCCTCCTCCTCAAAAAGGTCAGCCGCAAGTCCAATGGGAGGGCTTAATTGACCGAGCATTTAACACGGTGCGTCTCACGGGTGAGATAGCACCAGACGGCCATCCGTACAAGATCGAACTTTCGGACGTGCTACGGAATGCCGGTATCACGATACCTTAAGCGTGTAGGGCCTCGCATAGGCGGGGAGCGTTCAAGACGTCGTTGCCAAGCTCAATGAGCGCAATCGCCAACCGTTCAAATACCTCACGGAATTGCAGCCTCGCTCCCGCGCCGTTGCCGCGCGTCCCGGCGAGGCTGGACGATCAGGCTTCATTTTTGGCAATGCCGGATGCAGTCTCGTTCCGATAATTGAAGAAGAGCTGATTGCCGTCGGGATCATACCGGATGCCGCAGCCACATTCGTCATGCCCGGATCAAGCCAAACATCGTAGGCGTCTGGATCGAGGATCACTGGCATTCTGTCGTGGACGGTTGAAGTCACAGCATTCGGGCATTTGGGGTCGTCGTTAGGATCGAACACGTCTTCACCCAGTTGCCGCGCCTTGCGTCCTTCCATCGCGTCCAAACTCCTGCGAACCCGAACAACTCTCCAACTGTCCTATTCCTGCATTGACTTCTTGACTTCAAAACAGTACGGCTGCTTGGCCTTCCCCGTCCGCGACCATTCACAAAAACCGTCTGCCGGGATCCAGCACCTGCGAGATTTCATCGCATCGCGGAATGCGGGCTTCGTGGCCGCCGTCTCAGCCCGGGCGTTGATCATGCTGGCGGCGGTGCACAAGTCCTTCGACCACGAGGACAGCGGTCCCCATCGCATCGGCGACAATTGTCGCATGGGCTCCTTAGGATTTTGGCGGATGACGGGAAGGTTTTCAGTGTCGCATTTTCACACAGCGCCATGCTAACCCCAGTAGCCCGCTCCCCAGCAAAACTAAACTGGAAGGCTCGGGGACCGTGCTCACTCGACTTGACGTAATGGAAACATTGTCGAGCAGAGCCCCTACGTTACCGGGAGTGTTGCTCTGAAACTCAAGGTGGGTGACTGTTGTGGACGGAACAGTAAATTGAACGCTTACGATACCGTCCTTGTCGTCAGTACTCCCCAGAACAAACGTTTTTGAGTAAGGACCAAGACTGACTGTCGTCGATGTCGTGACTCCGCGCTGCGAGCCAATGAGGTCGAAGCTCAAGGTGTAACGGATGCCGGGGATCAAAGTGATGGCGGTGGTCGTCTCAAGATCGCCCTGACTTCTACCACCGGTACCGTCGAGATCGATGCAGTTCCCCGACGCCGGCGAAACGCAAAGGTTCCCAAAGAGCCCCCCTCCTAAGATGTCAACGTTGGTCCCGTTGATAGCACTGAAGGACCCTACCGCAGTCACTCCAAGTGCCGGGGTCAATTCGTCAAAGTTTTCTTTCAGGGTGATCGAGTCGGCTAGAGCGGAAGAGACAAACAATATCGCGCAGGCGGAACCCATTGCGAGGTGACGGAGAGAGAACATGACTCCTCCCAAGGATAAAGATTCGCGCCATGTATACCACAATCTTGTTTTAGCCACAAGCGTCAAAATTGACAGTGCCGGGACTGGATCCATATAGGAAGCGCGCAGGCGGGACCGAAGATCGCAGCGATTCTTTCGGTGGTGGAAAGTTGCCGTAGACTGAAATTCCCAGTGCGCGACTATCTCGCCGCGGTTCTTCCCGGACTCGCGGATCTCCCGATCCAGCGCCTACCAGAACTTACTCCCGCTGCCTGGGTCGCCCAGCGTTCGTAGAACCAAACGACCGGGAATTGGTGTGAAGGCGATGTTAAAGGCCAGTTATTCAATTGGCATAGCGGGGCCAAGTCTTACTGGGCGTCTTCTTCCCTCAATCCAGGCATTGAGGGCAAAGCGCAATTCGTCCTGATTACACCAGTGCTCAAGGATTCGCCCGTCGAGAGCCACTGGGGAGAGGTTGAAACCCTCCTCAACGTCTTCCCAATAGATCACCTCGTCTCCTCTGCGTGCAACCACAATCGCGTTTCCCATCTCGCCGTATCGAAGAATGGGCGCAACATATGGCTCCACTGCGTATCTCTTAAACGCAACAAGCTGCTCCTCGTCACATTCTGCCAAATCGTCTCGGACGATCTTCATAACCTCTTCAACGGTCGCTGGCTGCCATTCCATATGAAGATTCTGCCCCAGTTCCGCCCAGTTGAGAATAGTTGCGGACTCAACCCGTCAACCGTTTGCTTCCTCTGACGCTTACCTTATTCTGGCAAGAGCAAAGCAGGTATCGAAGAGATGATCGGTACTCTCAACACTTTTTGCAGAGCCCACGAAGTCGCTCGGCGGCTATCTCCGGGGTGATATCGCGTTGCGGAGTGCCCAGGAGTTCGAAGCCGACCATGAATTTTCGAATGGCTGCCGATCGCAATAACGGTGGGAAAAAATGCGCGTGGAGATGCCATTCGGGATGTGCCGCCCCGTCGGTTGGCTTTTGGTGAAAGCCCATTGAATAGGGGAAAGGCGTATTGAACAGGTGGTCGTAAGAAGCGGCGAGTTTTTGCAGCACTTCAGCCAGTTGGCGGCTTTGAACAGTAGTCAGTTCTGAAAGATCTGCTACGTGTTGAGACGGAAGAATCAAAGTTTCGAAGGGCCAAACCGCCCAGAAAGGAATGAGGACAAGGAAGCTTTCGTTCTCGAATATCGTCCGTTCGCCGGACGACTTCTCGATTTGCAGATATTGACATAGCAAACATTGATGATGCGCTTGCATGTAATTGCGCTGCGAGTTTTGCTCCTTAGCGGGTTCGTTCGGCAGGGAGCTGGTTCCCCAGATCTGGCAGTGGGGATGAGGATTACTCGCGCCCATCATCGCGCCACGATTCTCGAAAATTTGTACATAGTTGATGAAATCGAGCTTTCCGAGATCGGTGAATTGTTGCCGCCACATCTCAATGACAGCAACGATTTCGGCTTTTGGCATTCCGGAAAGGTTCAGGTCATGCCGCGGCGAAAAACACCCTACACGACAGATTCCGCGTTCTGCTTGAGAGACCAGTAAATGGTTTTCGGCTGCCTCTTCCTGAACTGGCTCCGGCCGTATCGCGGGATAATCGTTGTCGAAAACGAAGGTCGACGAATAGGCGGGATTGCGCTCACCGCCAGCCCGAACGTTGCCCGGACAAAGATAACAAGAAGGATCGTAAGCAGGCTCGTGACTTTCCGGCGGAGTTTCGATTTGGCCCTGCCAGGGGCGTTCCGCACGATGCGGCGAAACCAGCACCCACTCGCCGGTCAGCACATTCAGGCGGCGATGAGAAGAGTCGCTAAGGGGCGGCATTGTTCGGCAACGATTTTAGACCTTAATTCCGACAGCAGCTATACCGATCCGATTCTTATGTTCAATTACTTCATCGCCCCTCTTAGAAAACCGGACCAGCCCCTTGCGCAGCTCCAGTGATATAAACCTCTGGACGAATTTGAGTCGCGCGCTGATAGCTCTCAACAATTCGCTCGCTGAACCTCAGAGCTTCTTTACGCTCAACCAGATTGATCGTACACCCGCCGAATCCACCGCCTGTCATGCGAGCCCCGTAAGTTCCAGGGATACTTTCAGCCAGTTCGACCATAAGGTCCAATTCGGAGCAACTCACTTCGAAATCATCCTTAAGGCTGCGATGAGATTGATACATCCGTTGACCAAATTGTTCAAGATCGCCCGATTCGAGAGCACTTGCCGCAGACAGGACTCGCGCATTCTCGGTGACGACGTGTCGGCAACGGCGGAGTAAAACATCCGAAAGCCCGCTACCCCGCTGCCGCAAGTCATCCTCGGTAACGTCCCGCAATGCTTTGATTCCTTCGCCATGATGAGCGAAATAGCGAACACCTGCTTCACATTCGGCTCGGCGAACGTTGTACTCCCCATGTGCGATTGAATGCTTAACCATAGTGTTGCAGATGACCATGCTCACGTCTTCCGGGAGCGGGAGGAAACGGACGTCCAGCGAACGGCAATCCAACAGCATCGCGCTTCCTGTGCCGCCCTTCAATGAGGCTAATTGATCCATGATGCCGCAGCGGGAGCCGACAAATTCATTCTCCGCTCGCTGACAGAGTTTTGCGATCGTGGTGTGGTCCATCGGCGGTATTGAAAATCCAAGTAGTGCCAAAGCTGTGGCAACTTCCAGAGCGGCAGAGGAACTCAGACCCGCCCCGATAGGGACGTGTCCATCAATTAACAGGTTCGCGCCGCGTAGCGGGCGGCCTTCGCGCTCCAGTTCAATCGACACCCCGCGAACGTAATCGGTCCAATTGTGCAGAGGAATAGGCGTCGATTCATTCGTTGTAAACTCGGCAGCTCCCGGCTCCTGCAGTGACTGAATCGATAACTTCCCGCCGTTTGTTTCCGCGCATGCTACGTAGGTGTCGAAGTCAATCGCCACGGGCATTGCATATCCGTCGTTGTAATCAGTATGTTCGCCGATGAGGTTGACGCGACCTGGAGCCCGGAAAACTCTGCAGTTGGCCCCGAAACGTTTCTCGAACTCAGATCGGAGACTCTGTGCCGACATAAGAAATCAATATTACCGGACTATCAATGTTGATACATCGGGCTCTTTGCGAGGGTTTCCACTTCGCGAAGCAATTGGCGGACCAGGGATTTTCCACTCCTACGGATGCGGCGATGGATTTTCCACTGAGAGACGACGATGCCGGCGCTGGCCATGGCGGTCGACCGGGACGTCACGTGATTGTAGATCGTGTCCAGCAGGGTTCCGTCCAAATCGAAAAGGATTGCAGGGCGGTCGGATTTTTCCGGGCGAGATTTTTGTGAAAGAACATTTATTCTGCGTATCACACGATCGGGTTCCGACCAGGTTTAGATGCGCGTTCCAGCGGGCGTGCAGCAAAAAAATCTGAGTGAAGTGGACTTCCTATGTCCTCTCGAACTATGCTTTGCCCTAGGGTTCAGATCCTGACGCATGGCTGAGCGACAACCGCGCCTTGGGCTAGTCATCTGAGTCCAAGTATCATGAAATAGGTTAAGTTCTTCCCAACAGAAAGGTGGTCACAATGAAGGCCGTTACTGGAGTATTTCGTTCGTCGGCGGATGCGGAACGGGCTGTGCGCCAGATGTGCTCAACGGGTCTTCCTGAAGATCGCATTACAATCTTGACTCCGGGAAGCTCGGAGGGGAGGTTGCAAGCAGTTCCCAACGTTACGACGGAGCAACCGGGGATGGGCAAAGCGATTGGCGCCCTGCTGGGAGGGGCGGCTGGACTATCCGCAGGTCCGCTGGTGATGGCTGCGTTGATACCTGGAGTGGGGCCGGTCACGGCGATAGGGCTACTGGCGGGAGCATTTGCGGGTGCCGCGGGAGCAGGCATCGGCGCTGCTGCCGGAGGAAGAGCGGAAAATGCGATGACCGATGGGTTGCCGGAAGATGAGCTATTTGTTTACGAGGATGCATTGCGCAAGGGCCGGAGTGTGGTGATTGTTTCGGCAGACGACGAAGCCGAAGCTTCTCGTTTTCGCGAACTGTTAAAAGCGGAAGGTGCGGAGGAGATTGATGCGGCACGCGAACAGTGGTGGATTGGTTTGCGCGGCGCAGAACAAGAACATTATTCGCCTGACGGTAAAAAGTTTGGAGACGATGAGAAGTTCTATCGCATGGGATTCGAGAGCGCTCTGCACGCGCGCTCGCGCTGCAAAGAATACGATCAGGTAATGGGGGAGATGTCGGCGCAGATCGAAGACCTCGAGCGGCAGTATCCCGGAGTAAAGGTGGCCGAACCGTTTCGGCGCGGGTATGAGCGGGGGCGCGATTATTATCAACAGCTCTGTGACGAGCGTCGGGTCGCGTAGGATCGGGGCGTTACCGCTGGACCATGGACAGCCCTAGAGGGTCGGAGGACTTTCAGACGCGGGACGTGGGATCCAACCGGTTAGAAGGCGCGTGCTTGGCACACAGGAGGCTTCGGTCCGCGCCGCGTCGTCCCTGCCAATATTCAGTTTGCTCGACATGGTTCAACCCTTGTTCCCCGTGAGGTGTCTTCGAGCTGTCGGCCGTGGGTTGAAGGATCGAAGCAGAAACCTACCACATAGGCGACGCAAGGGGGCGCTTCGGGGACGGAGAAGTGCACATCCGCTTGGCTCGGAGCTGTGCGGTGTGGGGCTGCGCCACCAGAAATATTTGCTTGCAAAGCTGTGGGAGGGTGCCTCTGTTGAGTGGACCCAGAACCTATAGCTCACATAGCAAACAGAAGTACAAGAGCGGCACGGTGCTGCATAATTCCTCCGCGGTCCGCGCCATTTGCCTGTACTTTTGTGTCAAGGAACGGATTTTATTATTCGTCTTTCTTTTCCGGTTCTCTGGGCAGCGCCTTTTCGATGGGCTTGCGGGGGAGCATTTGGTCTCGCATGGCTGCGTCGTAAACAAAGCCAGCGACGATTACAGCAATCTGCTTGAGATCATCGGTCTGCAGGCGATCGTAGACGTCCATATTTGAATGATGCGTGCGGGTCTCGTACTCGATGGGATCCTGGATGAACTGGAATCCAGGAATACCCACGGCGTCGAAGGATAGATGGTCGGTGCCGCCGGTGTTGCGCATGGTGAGTGTGGTCATGCCGAGGTCTTTGAAGGGCTTCATCCAGGCTTCAAAGATTGGAGCGACGGCTTCGTTTTCCTGCAGGTGCACGCCGCGGATCTTGCCGCTGCCGTTGTCCACGTTGAAATAAGCGGAGACCTTTGCCTGTTCCGGCTTCACCGTAACGTCTCCGGCTTCGCGTCGCAGGAGAGTGGGCATGCCCTTCATCCCGGGATCGTCCATGGGCGGACGGGCGCCGAAGTGATTTTGTACATAACCTTGCGAGCCCAGCAGCCCTTCTTCTTCACCACTCCACAAGCCGATGCGGATCGTACGCCGGGGTTTGAGGTCAAGCGCTTTCAGGATGCGAACCGCTTCCATCATGACGATTGTTCCGGCGCCGTTATCGGTGGCGCCCGTACCTGCGTGCCAGGAATCGAGATGCGCGCCCAGCATTACGAGTTCATCTTTCTTGTCGGTGCCCGGAATTTCGGCGATGGTGTCGTATTGCATAGCATCGTCGTCGTAGAAAGTACTGGAAACGTTGAGTTCGAGGGACACATCTTTTTTCTGTTGCAGGAGCCGCGCGATGCGGGTCCAGTGCTCGGAAGCCATGGTCAGCTGGGGGACCGTGGTGGTCTCGCCGGTTTTGTAGGACCCTCCAGACTGCACGAATACCGTGCCGCCGCCCGCAGTGCCGCGGCTGTGGTCGATTACGGCGAGAACTTTCTCATCGGCGAAAAACTGATTCAAGTCCTTGATGAATTGCTGGCGCTTTATGAAATCGGCAAAGCGAAAGCCGGGACGATCGGCGGGAATTTGATAATCTCCGAGCTTCGCGAGATCGTCGTCGCTCAAGCGCTTGTAGGGAGCCTCCGTGATTGGTTTTACTTCGGCGTCAGCGCCCAGGATGACGATCATCCCCGCGAGCTTTCCTTTGTATTTGTCGAAATCTTTTTTGTCGTCGATGGCGGCGCGAACGCATTTGCCCTGCACTACGCCGTTGGTGCCGGGAGTCCATGCCTTCGGATAGGCGAGCAGCGTAACCACGTCGGGCGAGGTCATGCGGACGTTGACGTACTGGTTGGCCCAGCCGCGGCCGAACGGTCCCCAAGATTCAAGGTGCGCGTTGGAGAGTCCCATGGCAGTGAGTTGGTCGCGCGTCCACTCGTTGGCGCGCTTCATGTTGGGGGATCCAGTGAGGCGCTCGCCAATGGTATCCATCAATCCCGTGGCGTAGTCCATCACTTTGGAGTCGTGGAATCCTTCGTAGCGGATGCGGCCCATGGTTTCAAGATCTACCTTTTCCTGGGACCACAAGTTCGCAGCCGGTGAGACTACAAACAGCAGGCACACCAGCGGTACGAATTTCTTCATGAGGGAGCTCCTGAGGGAAAGATCAAACCGGCGATTATACAGCGGGGGTTCGACGGAGGGCGCAGAGTAATTTGTAAAGTTACTTCAAGCTGGGCAGGTCGAGATGCTCAGTAGACATTCTCTTATGTTTCATTCTTTCCTCGGGGAGTTCTCTGAAGGTGATTGGAAACTCTTATTCCTGGCGCGTATTGCAGGATGAGGGAAGCGCGGCGGTCCGAAGGGGCAGGCGAATTGTCAGTTTGCTTTTAACGTTGATCGACGAAACCGCGGACCTGGGTGACTTGATCCGGTCGGTTGGCTTGCATCAAGCGTCGTCGTGGTTGTGCGCGATCGGTGGAGAGCTCCCAATTGCTGTAGTTCCCCGACGTGGCATAGGGCTTGGAGCCGGTGTGACCTTCGATGGAGATCATGTTGGGCAGCTTAGCCAACTCCTGAGCCAGCCTAACCAGCAGCTCGCGCCCGTCCCGGTTAAGTCTGGGACTGCCGCGGTCGAAGAAAGTTTCCAGAGGCGGATTCCATGAGTTCGATGCGCAATGGTGGATCGAGCTCATAGCTTCCACGGGTTTCGCATCGTGCAGAGCGGCTGCCATGGGACAGTTTCCCGCGCACATTGCACAACCCGCGTAATGCAGTGCAGAAAAATGTTTTCAGCGCAAGAATGGCCGAGGACATCGATTCGCGCATAGCCAGTCATTTTTTCCGCGCCGTCGCTGCAGCAGACGATTTTCTTCTGCGGATCGAGCACACTGACGCCGATTTGCAATCCGTCGCGGATGTCGCTCTAGATCTCGGGATCCTGAAAGCAAGGCATGGGGTGCGGCAATCTGGGTTCCAGTATGTTCATCGCCGGGGATGCTTCGCGACTTGAGGGACCGGCGTAACGAACAAGGACCCCGCAGGGTCACACTGGCCTAAGGCTGGAGTTTGAACGGTTTAGCCGCGTGGCACTTCGGGGCAGCAAATAGCACGAGAGAGCCATTTGCAATAAATCAGGGGACGTTTACATTCATCGGCGAGCAGTTCTGGGGGAGGGCTGCCCGGGCGCCCTGATCTCGCAAGAGGTCAGGGCGCTCGTTATTTGAGGCGAAACGCGGTTTCAGGTGTTATCAGACTCCAGGTTCGGCTAACCCAAGAGCCAGGACCTGAGAAAGATCACCTCAAATCAGTTCGTGGAGATCGTGAAGTTGACTGTGATCTTGGCCTGAGTTTCGACTGCCTCGCTGCCCTGAAGGTGTGGTTTGAAGTGCCATTGCCGGACTGCGTCCTGGGCCGCGGACGCCAAAATGTGCGGGCCGCTCACCACACGGAGATTCTGAATGATTCCGTCCTTACCGATCAGGGCCTGCAGAATCACCGAGCCTTGCACTTTCATCTGCCGCGCGAGGAGCGGATAGTTTGGCTTCACCGGAATGGTGACGAGGGCAGAGGCGTCAGCCGACATCTGCACGTGCTCCGCGGCATTGCTGGTGACCTTTGCGGCGCTATCGACATCGCTCGCGGTGGGCGCCTCCGACGTGGGACGGGGAGGTGAGCCGGGCTGCAAATCCACCCGCACCGAACTGCTCCCCGGCCGGATTACGCGGTGCGTATCACCCGCAACCACCTCGACTTCCAGCGGGGGCAGGACGGTGCGGCTGGTGGTTGCTGCGTCGGGGGGCGGGGGAGGGGTGGCAGCCCCTGTTGTGCTCGCACTCCCCGTTTTCGACGGAGCGTGGAGCGCTTTGTGATTTGGTTTTGTGGTTGCCAGTTTCGCGACTGGCGCGGATTCTCCGGGTGACTTGGCGATCGGCGAGCCGTCGACGGGCTGAGCGTCATCCGCGTCATCTGGAGAATCCGGGAACCAGAAATCGCGGTCATGCCACAGCACGATGCTGAGCGCCAGCAGGAGCAGACACAGCGATCCCACCATCAAGCTGCGCTGGCGGCGGTCGGTGGTCGCACGGCTCGTAGTTCCCCACCGCTGCGCCACTAATGTGGGCTCGGATTCTGGCACAATCGTTTTAAGGTCTGACATTAGGAACCTGTGCGTCCGTATCGGGGCGGTGATTCGAGCTGCTAAAACATGGCCCCGCCCGCTAGGCAAACTGTCCCGCATAGTATGCCTCGAAAACGTTCCAAAGGCTAGTAAAAGGTGCGGTGTGGCCGGATTCCGGAGTTATGATTCTCGAACCCCCGGCTAGGCGCGAAACTTTTGGCTAGTCTGGCGAATCCCATGGGCTGAGGCCCCACGGGAAGACTTAAAGGCTGATCGTGAAAGAAAGCTGACATTAATGACGATGCAGGCATAATGAGCGCAAAAATCATCAGGAAAATGGATGAAAAGAGATTCCGGCAAGTGAGCCGGCGCGAGTTGCTCAGGCTGACGCCCGTGCTGGCTTTGGGCGCGTTCGCCATTCCGAAGTGGCAGCAAGGCCTGCTGAACAAGGGGCTGGGCTTCAGTGACTGGGCCTCGGCGCGGCTGTTTCGCACTGGCCATCTTGCGACAACCTTCGACGATGCGGAGCTGACGCCTCCTCCGAAGTTTCCCATCAATGGATATGACGTGGACGATCCTGGCGTCGATCTCGAGAACTGGACGCTCACCGTCGGCGGCGCGGTGCAGAAGCCGGGCGAATACAAATTGGTGCAGTTGCAGGCGCTGCCGCCCGTCCGGCAGAACACGCGCCATGTTTGCGTGGAAGGCTGGGATGTGATCGGACGCTTCGGCGGCGTGCGGCTCTCCGATTTTCTTCAGGTCGTCGGTGCGGATCCGACGGCGCGCTTCATAACAGTGAACTGCGCCGACGACTATTATGAGTCGCTGGATATGGCCACGGCACTGCATCCGCAGACCTTACTTTGTTACGAGATGTACGAGCAGCCGCTGACGCGCGAGCACGGCGCGCCGCTGCGGCTGCAGATTCCGACGAAGATTGGTTACAAGCAGGCGAAATACTTGACCGAGTTGAAGGTGACGCACGTGCTCGACAAAGTTGGCTACTGGGAAGACCAGGGCTATTCGTGGTTTTACGGGATGTAGCTCGGCGCGCATCGTTTACAGGTGATTTGAAAGGCGCCGCTTCAGCCGCGCCGACCAGGCCCGCCGAGAAGCGGGCCTTAGCCCCGGAGGTATCTGACGTCGGGAGGATCCAGCATGAGCGGTGGTGTTATCGAAATCATTCAGGCCAAAGGGAAAGACGACGAGCCCATCGTGATCGCGCGCGCGGCTTACGAGCATCCATTTATTGTGCGGCTCTGTCACTGGGTGAATACGGTCGCGCTGGTTGTGATGGTGGGCAGCGGTCTTCAGATTTTCCGCGCTTTCCCCAGTTTCGGCGCGAAGATTCCACAAAAAGACTTGCTGCACTGGCCGAAGGCGTTCGCCATCGGCGGCTGGCTGGGCGGAGCACTGCAATGGCATCTCACGTTCATGTGGATCTACATGGCGACGGGAGTTTTGTATATCGGTTACCAGCTTTTCAGCGGGAACTACCGCCAGGTCCTGTTCACGCCGAGTGACATTCCGGGCGTGTGGCCGATGGTGAAGCATTATTTTCTCTTTGGGGAGAAGCCGCCGGTTCGGGAAGCCTACAACCCGCTGCAGAAGCACGCCTACACCACCGTGATCGTGCTGGGGGTTCTATCGGTGCTCACCGGTCTGGTGGTGTGGAAGCCGATTCAATTCTCCTGGCTGGCGTGGATGATGGGAGGATTTCACTATGCGCGCGTCTGGCACTTCGCGGTGATGTGGGCGATTTTATTTTTCGTGTTGGGACATCTGGTGATGGTGATCCTGCATGGGTGGAACAACTTGGTTTCCATGCTGACGGGCTGGAAAAAAGATCCCGAATACTGACGGCAGACGGCTAAGCCGTGACGGCAGTGCGCCACATAGACCGATCGGAAGCGAAGCATGGTTCTGAGCGACGTCGTGAACAATCCGGGGCAGGCGGGGGGCACGCGCGAGCAGGACCTTATTTTGAGCGTGCAGCAAGGGCAGCATGAATTGTTCTACGAACTGGTCCGGCCTTATGAACGGCGCGTGTACGCCGCGGCGTTGGCCATTCTGCGCAACGAGCATGACGCCGAGGATGCGGCGCAGGAGGCGATGCTGAAGGCGTTTGCGAATATCCGGCAATTCCGCGCCGAGGCTCGCTTCAGCACCTGGCTCATCCAAATCACGGTGAATGAGGCCCTGATGCGCCGGCGAAGGCAACGAACTGTGCAAATGGAAGGCATCGACGGACATCGCTCCGGTGCGGGCGACGAAGAAAGCGAATACGCGCCCCGTGATTTTGCTGACTGGCGCGAGATTCCATCGGAGGCGCTGGAGCGCAAGGAGGTGAGGCTGCGGCTGGCCGAGGCCCTGGGCACGCTCGACCGAAAATATCGCGAGGTGTTTGTGTTGCGCGATATGGAGCACCTGAACATTCAGGAGACGGCGGAGGCGCTCGGCATAACGGTTGCTTCGGTGAAGACGCGGCTGTTGCGGGCGCGGCTGATGCTGCGCGATCTACTGGCCGCGGGATGGGAGCAAGGCTGGTTCAGCCGGCTGCCATTCGAGAAGGGAAACAAGCCATGGTGAACCATGAAGCGCTGAATTGCGAACGAGTGTGGCGCGAGATTTCGAACTACGTTGAGGGGGATGTCGACGCCGCCTTGCGGTCTACCATGGACGAGCATTTTCGGACGTGCCCGCGCTGTGCGTCGGTACTGGCAGGGACGAGGAACGTTGTCCAGTTATATGGCGATGAACGCATGTTGGAGGTGCCTGCGGGATTTAGCCGGAGATTGGAGAAGCGGCTGGCGAAGAAAGCTGCGGTGAAGGGAAGCGGATGGTCGAGTTGGTCGGCGTGGCTGGTGCCGGTGGCGGCGCTGGTTTTGATTGCGGGGACTTTGTGGATGACGAGTTCGTCGAGAAATTGGCCCGCCTTTAAGTCGCAGCATGCGGTGCCGGCTAAGGATATTCCTCCAGACCTGGTGGTTGTGGTTTCCTCCGGCGCGAAGCTGTTTCACGTGCCGGGATGTGAGTTCATTCACGACAAAGCGTCGCAGCGGTCGATGACGGCGAAAGAGGCGATGCGGGAAGGGTATGTGCCGTGTCCCCGGTGCTTGAGACAGTATTTGAAGACTGGGTTGACGCGGGAGCACGGTGAGGATGCCGAAGCGGAAGCGGTGGAGCAGGGGGAAGTGCTTCGTACGGCGGGACACTAAGTTGCGAATCTGAGTTCAGCTTTGAAAGGGCGCGGGCTTTAAGCCGCGCCGCAAGGGGTCAACCAAGTCACAGCGGCTTCAGCCGCCGAAGCTATATTGCTTCCCTTGTAATTTCGCGCCCGCCCACAGATCCGATCTCAGCCGGCAGCCTCAAAATTTCCGCCAGGGAAAAACTATGAAAAAGATTTTCGGCACCCTCGCGCTTGCATGCATTTTGATGGCCTCAATGTCCGCCTTCGCCCAAGATTCCATGCGGCAGGATGCTGTTTTAGCGAGCTTTCTCAGCAGATGAGTTGATCGCGGGAGATCTTCAGTCCGTTCAAGTTTCCCAGGGCGGTGACGGCGATGGATTCAGTCTTGAAGAATTCCTGAGCCAGGTTTTGAAGATCGTCCGCGGTGACGGCTTCGATCTTCTCGATGAGTTCATCGAGATCCTGGAAGTGGTCGAAGTACATCTCCTGGCGTGCGAGATTTGACATGCGGGCAGTGCTCGATTCGAGAGAGAGCATCAGGCTGCCTTTGAGCTGGTCTTTGGAGCGGCGCAATTCTTCCTCCGGCACTCGTTCATTCTTCAGGTTACGAAATTCGTTGACCACTGAGCGGACTACTTTTGCGGCCGAGGCCAGCGACGTGCCGGCGTAGACCGCCATGCATCCGGTATCGCGGTAGGGATTGAGGTCGCTGTAAATTGAGTAGGCCAGGCCCTGACGCTCGCGAATATTCTGGAACAGGCGGGAACTCATGCCACCGCCGAGTAGAGTGTTGAGAATGTAGCCGGCATGGCGCTTCTCGTGGGCAATAGGATGGGACGGGACGCCGATGCAAAGCTGCACCTGCTCGAGAGCTTTCTTGTTGCGCAGCACGATGCGGGGAACGATCTTTGGCGCGGATGAATGGAAGCCATTCTTCGCGGGCTTCAGGTGTTCGAAGTGCCTGACGACGAGATCGACAAACTGGTCATGGTCTAGATGCCCGGCGGCGGCTACGATGATGTTACCGGGTGCAAAGCGGTGGGTGTAGGTCTCAAGCACGGCGTCACGCTCGAAGCGCTTTACCGTTTCTTTTGTACCCAAAATTGGCTTGCCGAGGGGGTGATCTTTCCAGAAATTCTGGGTGAAGATCTCGTGAACGAGATAGTCGGGATTATCCTCGTCCATTTTAATCTCTTCGAGAATCACGCCGCGTTCGCGGACGATATCCTCCGCTGTAAACGTGGGGTGCAGCACCAGATCGGTTAAAATTTCGAGAGCCACCGGTACATTTTCGTCGAGCACCTTAACGTTAAAGCAGATGCATTCTTTGGAGGTGAAGGCGTCCATGTTGCCGCCGATGGAATCGACTTGCCGGGCGATTTCTTCCGCAGTGCGGTGCTTGGTCCCTTTAAAGACCATATGCTCGATGAAGTGAGAGATGCCATTGGCTTGCGCGGTTTCGTCGCGCGAACCGGTTTCCAGCCAAATGCCGATGGAGGCGGAGCGGATGTGCTCCATCTGCTCGGTGATCACAGTTAGGCCGTGGGGTAAAACTTGACGACGGATGTTGCGAACTTCTTTTACCATGTTGATAGCTGGCGCAATATTTTCTAATAAAAGAGGGTTTGAAGGTCAGACCTTAATTAGCTCTACGGACTTTCCTTTAAGGGTACCGTACTATTCTTACATAGAAGGCGGGTGGGCGGAGGGCGTTGCGATAATAGTATTATCTCTTTAGAATCAATGGGTTAAGTTAATTTGTGCGAGCTTAAGTAGATCATTCGACGCTGAATTGTATGGAAATGGCCCAAGCCAAGACATCGACGCTGCTGGGGATGGATCAGGAGGAGTGCACCGCTCTGGTAAGCGAAGCGGGTGAGCCGAGCTATCGAGCCAAACAGATTATGAGCGCGGTATACCGGCAGCGTGTGGGATCGCTGGCGGAGATTTCCACATTACCGTTGGAGTTTCGAGAGCGACTGGAGCGGGATGGAGTCACGGTGGGGGCGGCCCGGATTGAGAATAAGTTTCGATCCAGTGATGGGACAGTGCGGTATCTGATTGCGTTCGCTGACGGGCAGAGTGTGGAGACGGTCTGGATGCCGGAGGGCGACGGCGGGGAAGCGGGCGACGGGAGCGAGGCGGGGGTGGAAGCTGAGAGTGGTACTTCAGGCGCTGCCCTACCTGAAAAGTGCAGTCCGATTGCAGCGTTGAAACGCGGTGCTACCCAAAATCACGCCGGTCAAGATCAGAGCGTGCCAGCAAACGGCGAATCTGGAAAATATCCGGCGGGAAAAAGTACGCGCGCATTCGGGCGTTCTACGATTTGCATCTCCAGTCAGGTGGGCTGTGCGGTCGATTGCCAGTTCTGTCTGACGGCGCTGCTGGGAGTGAAGCGCAATCTGACGGCGGCCGAGATTGTGGCCCAGGTTTGCGCAGTTCTGAAAGATCAGCAAGTTTCGCCGCCTGAGGATCGCATTAATCTGGTTTTTATGGGGATGGGCGAGCCATTCCTGAATTATGAGAATTTCGTGAAGGCCGCGCGACTGCTGGTGGAGTGCGTCGGGATCGCGGAGCGGCGCATGACGGTGTCGACGGCCGGGATTGTTCCTCGCATTCGTGACTTTGGCGGAGAAGCGATCCGGCCTAAGCTGGCGATTTCTTTGAATGCTTCGAACGATGCCTTGCGTACCCGGCTGATGCCGGTGAACAAGAAGTGGAGTCTGGAAATGTTGATAGCGGCGGCGCGAGATTTTCCATTGCGCACGCGAGAGTGGATCACATTCGAATACGTGCTCCTTGGTCGCGTGAACGACGAGCCGGAGAATGCCAGAGAGGTTGCGGAGTTGCTGCGCGGGCTGCGCTGCAAAGTGAATTTGATTGCGTTGAATCCGGGCCCGGGAATTGACTTCGAGACTCCTGGGGAGGAGCGCGTGGCGGCGTTTCAGAAGATCTTGCGGGATGCGGGAATTCCAGCGTTTGTAAGGCGGCCGAGGGGTCGGGACATCTACGCCGCTTGCGGTCAGCTCAAGCGAACGGTTGAGGTTGCCACTTCGGCGGGCCACCTGCTGCGGGGGATCTCTGGGGCGCCGGAGCAATGACGGGAAGTTCGACACGGATGCTGGTTCCGGAGTTGTGATCACTCTGCCAGAAAATCCTTCCATGATGCTGCTGCAAGATGCCCTGGCAAGCGCTCAGGCCTAAGCCAGAAAGAGGTCGGGCCGAGGCGCGCTTGAGAGGAGCGTCTTTCGCGGCAGGGGGCTGACTACTGTCAGTGGGTACCGCGGTATTCGCGTCGAAGATATGGATGACTGCCATTCCATCTTTGTGTTCGGCGGTAATGGTTAGAAGGCCGCAACCTTGCCGTTCGACCGCGTTGATCGCGCTGTTGAGGAGCTGCACGCAAACTTGAAGAAGTTGATTGGTATCTCCCAGCACGCGTGGCAAATCCGGCTGCAGCACAGTGCTAACTTCAATATTGAGAGTCTTCCACTGAGGCTGCGATAGTTTCACGGCGGTGCGCAGCACGGTATTGAGATCCACTGGAGCGATGGTGGTGGGGCCTGGCTTAGCAAAACTAATGAGACTGGCGACCAGCGATTTTGTGCGGCGAACATGTTGCCCGATTTTTGAGGCTAGGTCGTGTTGGCTGGGCTCGAGCTGTGTATTCAAAAGCAGATCGGAATACCCCAGCATGGCGGCAATGGGATTGTTCAATTCATGCGCCGCACCGCCGACCAGTTGGCCGATGGAAGCCAGCTTTTCGGATTCGGTGATTTGCGCCTGCAGACGCTTGAGATTGACCAGCGACTCTCGAGACTGATTGAGCAGGCGCAGCAATTCGCGATCGAGCAAGCGCTGGCGCACGAAAACGACGATCCCCATAAATAACGCCGCTCCCAGAGTCAGCGCCAGCCGGAACGAACGGATGCGCGTCGGGACGTTAGATTCCAGCAGAGCCCCCGCGGCCAACATCGGGAGCGAAAAAACCGTGATCATACCTAATCGGGCCAGCCACACGCCATGCGAAGTAGAACTCGTTGGGACGCTGGCCGGAGTGCCATCGGGGCGGATCCACAGGCCGATCACGGTGAACCAAGCCATGGAAGCGGTCAGAGGAATATCGTAAAGGCTTCCGCTGTAATAGGCCTGATGGCCCAGGGCCCAATTGGCAAAATAGGAACCGGCAGCGTAGGTAAAGCTGGCCCCGAACAGATTGGCGTAGAGGGTTTTCCAACCGCCTTTGCTGTTCGTCCAGGCAACGAATAAGGTGATCAGAAAGGCAAGTTTCTCTATCAAATAGAGCAGATTCAGATTGTCATTGTAGGCAGCGATATTGGGGACGACGTACTGCCAAGCCATTACGGCGAAAACGTAAAGATACATCCACCACACCATCATGAGGGCGAAATCGAGGCGGCGCAGACGTGGGGAGTATTCCTCCTGCGGGGCGTGCGGACGCAGCGCCAGCGCCGCCATCAGGGGAACGATGTGGAGAAAGAGAACGATGTCGCCGGCGCATAAATCAGGGACGTCGGTGTGCAGCCAAAACTCAAAATAGGTCCACATCAGCTGATAGGAAAACCAGAATGCCATGCCGGTGGCCAGCAGCGTCCAGAACAGGCGCATTCGTCCCCGCGACCGTAGCGCGCTGGGTGTGAAAGACAGTGCCGCGGACAAAAGCAAGATACACTGAATCCAATCGCTGACCGCAGTGAGGGCGAAGGAACGGTGGAGTACGACGGCCCCGAGGATGAGCGCGCCCAGGCATGCTGCGACAGCCGCGGTCCAAACTTTGGAATATGCGCGCAAGAAGACAGTCCCCGCTGCTATCTTAGACTGGGACAATGGATAGCTTAGGTTACTGAAGTAATCTGCAGGTCACAAGTATCGACCCAAAGATTCTCGAAAGTCGAGTGGGCACTGGGACCTTTCTTATCAATAGTATGCGAGATAAATCGCGTAAACAATAGAGATTCCGCACTGCAACTGGTAATGAACTGACTCGATTGCGCAAGGACCCTAATCACCGTTTCTTGGGCCGACCACAGGCCTCCGCCGATCCCAGCGAGGTTCGGCGTACGGAGCGCTGGCTGGCGACGGCCCGCGTATTTCTGGCGGTCTCTGCTTTGGTCGCGATCCGCATGGATCCGACGCAACTGGGCCACTCCCGCGCGGCATACGGTTTATTTTCCTTTTACTTGGCAAATGGAATTTTGGTGCTGATGCTGTTGCGCCGGCGTCAAGAGTCGACGGCATCGTTTCGTGTCCTGGTGCATGCTGCCGACATTGTGTGGCCGGCTTTCATCTCGGTATTTGCGGAGGGTCCGAGAAGCCCGTTCTTTTTATTTTTTGTTTTCGTGCTGACGGCGGCGGCTTACCGCTGGGGTTTGTGGGAGACCTTGAGTACGGCCGCGGCCGAGGTGGTTTTGCTGTGGGCGGAAAGCATTCTACTGCTGCACGTCTGGACCACGCACGGAGGCGCCCTGCCCTGGCATATTTTTTCCGGGCTGCGTATCAACACGATCGAGTTCGAGCCCAAACGGTTGTTCATGTTGTCGGTCTACTTGCTCGTGATGGGATTACTGCTGGGCTATTTGGCGGAGCAGCAAAAGCATTTGCGAGCGGAGAAGGCCGGAGTTACTCGCATGCTTGCGAAGGTACGAGTGGAAGCCGGGCTGACCGGGACACTGCAGCAGATCAGCCGGGAAGTGGTTAGCATGTATGGCGCGGCGCGGATTGTGGTTGCCGCGCTGGAGATTCAGAGCCAGCGAAGATTCTTGGGTGAGTTGCGCAACGTCAGCGGAGAACTTTCAGATTTCGCGTGGATGGATTCCCGCCCGCGCGATGCGAAAATTTATCTCGAGGATTTTCCCGGCGAGGTCTGCCATGCGGCTCACGAGGGAAAGCGCTGGTCGGTGGTCGCGTTGAATGAAGAGGGCAACGAGGTGCCTTCGCCGGGCACCGAAGCATTGGTGGAATTGAATCAGGGGCATCCCTTCCGCTCGTTGATTTCGGTGTCTTTCGTCTTCGGCAGCGAATGGCGGGGACGCGTCTTTATATTTGAACCCTCGTGGCGCGGGGAGCCGCACGAGGAATTGCGTTTTCTGCTCGACCTGGTTTACCAGGTGGGCCCGGCAGTTTACAACGTTTATCTGCTGCACCGTCTGCGCCGCCGAGCGGGAGCGGCCGAGCGGGCCCGCTTTGCCAGAGAGTTGCACGATGGAGCGGTGCAATCGCTGATTGCGGTGGAGATGCAGGTGGACGTTCTGCGGCGTCAGGCGGAGAGCACGCCGGACGTGGTGAGCGGCGAACTGGGCCGTATCCAGGGACTGCTGCGGGAGGAAGTGCTCAAGCTGCGGGAATTGATGCAGCAGATGAAGTCCATCGCGGTAGACTCGCGAAAATTCATGAGTGTCGTTACCGATGCGGTAGAACGCTTTGAAAGAGAGACCGGAATTTCGGCGCGTTTTGTTAGCGACATTGAAAAACTCGATATGCCGGATAAGGTTTGCCGGGAATTGTTACGCATTGTCCAAGAGGGTTTGGTGAATGTACGCAAGCACAGCCGCGCGCGCCATGCGCTGGTGCGGTTGGGTTCGAGTGCGAGCCAGTGGAACCTCACGCTCGAAGACGACGGCAAGGGCTTCCCCTTCTCCGGGCGCGTGACGCAGGACGAACTAGACCAAATGGGTAAAGGTCCGATGATCATCAAGGAACGTGTCCGTTTAATTGCAGGTACACTGACGGTAGAATCAAGTCCCGGTACGGGGACGCGTCTGGAGATTAAAGTTCCAAAGGGTGGAGAAGTTTCCGATGAATTTTAAGAAGTCACAGCCCATTCGTATCGTGATTGCCGACGATCATCCTATCTTCCGGGATGGTTTGCGGCGGCTGCTCGAAGCCGAGCCCAACCTGACGGTGCTGGGGGAAGCCTCCGACGGGGCAGAAGCCGTGAAAATGGCACGGCAATTAAAGCCCGACATCTTGCTGCTGGATCTGGCAATGCCCCGGCATCCGGGTCTCGAAGCCCTGCGAGACCTGAGCGTGGGGAACAATTCGAATCCGGTGCGAGTGATTCTGCTGACTGCAGCCGCGGAAAAGAGCCAAATTGTGGAGGCTCTGCAATTAGGGGCTCGGGGCGTCGTGCTGAAGGATTCCGCGACTCAACTATTGCTGAAAGCAATCCACACCGTGATGGAAGGCGAATACTGGGTAGGGCGCGAAAGCGTTTCTAACCTGGTGCAATACTTGAGGACGCTGGTTCAGTCGTCCAGTGACGAGGCGCGCCAGAAAAAATTCGGGTTGACTCCGCGGGAGCTGGAAATTGTGGCCGCAGTGGTGGCCGGATACTCCAATCGAGAGGTTGCGGAGTACTTCAAAATCAGCGAGGACACGGTTAAACATCACCTCAGCAATATTTTCGACAAGCTGGGAGTCTCGACCCGCCTCGAGTTGGCGCTGTTTGCAGTGAATCAGTCACTGCCTTTGAAGAGCATTGTTTGAAGGTGTACGACAAGAAGTTTTGGACAAGGTTTAGAAGACTTGGTTCGACCGCCGGCATAGCACTTACGGGCCATTGGCGGGTGCCGTCGCCCTACCTATCATAGTTCAAGACCAGTCTCGGGACAGCAACTGATCCGGTCGAAAGTGTCCATACTGAACTATTCCCCATAAGGGGTTAAGATAAATTAAAAGGAGACGGAGCCCGTGGCTAAAATTCTACGAAGCGTCTGGCAAGATCTTTGGAAGGATGAGAGTGGTCAGGATATCGCTGAGTACGCGGTAATGCTGGCGGTAATTCTGGTGATCGTGGTGGGCACTGTCCGGCTCATCGGCTCTAACGCTAACACCGTGTTCTCTCAAGTCGGCAGCTCCATCCAATAAAAGCTAAATTCGGCAGGTGGAACGTTGGACTGACCCTTGCAACGCGCCGCCCGGCGCGACGGTGACCTGTCTGCAATCGTCGAGAAAAAGGACTTGCCTTGGCTCAGCCTTCACTTCGGGTTGGGCGCAGTCTCAGCCACACTAGCGCTGCCAGCCGTAGATAATCTGGTCAGGTAGGGAAAAAACGGCGTGAGAGCGAACGGCATCTTCTCCCGCGATGAGACTAAGGCGACGGGTTTTGCCTTGGCCAATTCTACCTGGTCTGTCCATGGATCAAGCTTGATGCGTCCACCGAGGGGCAGCGCAGCGATCTGATCGGTGCGTTGTGGCTCCAGTTGCGGTGCGGAGCCCAGAAGCGACGACATGCGGATGCTCTTGTTGCTCGCCATACTGTCACCCAAGTGCGGGCGAATCAGATTCGGCAGCTGGGGAGCACTTTGCTGCAACGCCTTTAAGAACAGCCCAGCAGTTCCCAATTTATCCTTGTAGGGAGAATTCTTGAGCAAATCCAGCGCCTTGGCGTCGGCGGCATCTTCGTCAGCCGAGCGGCGTTTAAAGTCCAAGCGCTGGAAGGAATCTTCATCGGGGAAAAACAAGCGATCATTGAAAGCCAGCTTCGTATCGAACGGATGTCCCAACACGATGTGGCTCAGTTCGTGGGCCAGGACCATGGCGAGGGAGGCCTCGTCGGGAAGAACATCGAGCAACCCGCGGCTAATGACGATAGTGTGACCGATGGTGAACGACTCGAGCGGAGAAGTGAGCAGGACTCGGCAGCGAACCTCCGACTGTAGATCGATATTATTGGTCACCAGGAGGTTGTTGACCACGGTGAGCAAGACTTTGTCGACTTCGCCAGAAGGCGCGAGCAGGCCGATTTTCTGGAGTCGCTCCACAGCATTGTCCTCGGCTTGCCGCTCCCACATTCGCTCGGCGACCACGGGAGTTGCGTCTGCCGCGGCGTCGCTCTGATCCTTTACCGACTGGGGAGAGTCGATGAGAATCTGGGTGAACTCCGCATTCTTGTTTAAAGCTTTCAGATCATATCCCCAGAGGCGGGTCTGAGCGCGGAAGTGTAGATTCCGGCCCATAGACGTCTTCATGTTCGTTTCTTCGCTGTAAACATATGCCGGCAGCCATGTGCCTGGCCGCATGTTGAGGCGCCAACTGTCGAAGTGTAAGTAGAAGCTCGTCTTCGGATGAGGAGAGTAAGTGCCATTGAAACGCACCACGTTGTAATCCTGGTCTTCAACCCAGATGCGCCCCAGAAACCGTCCGGCCGGGGCGTTCTGTTTGGGCTGAACATCGATCACGAGGCAGCGCACTTCGCCCAGAAACTCGCGACGCACGAAGTTGAAGTTGTAATATTTCTTTTGAAAATCGGTATCGAGGACCACCATCTGCGCGAAGCCAAGGGGCAGGAAATGCATGGAATACAGGCCGGTTAGGCGAGCGGCCATGCGGCTCCCGAATCCAGGCTGGCCCACGAATAATGTATCTTCCGGACCATCGCTCATGTCGAGGCGTCCCAGGAAATACTGGTCCTTAACGGGCTCGGTGTTTCCATTGCTGTCGGACTTGAGATCCTGCAAATAGGTCTCCACCATGGGACGCATGTGGCGCATCTGGGCCACGAACAGGTGCTCTTTCTCGATCACGCGATCCAGCACGTCATTGAAAGACACGGGAGCGGGGGCGAGCGTAATCCCACTTTGACCGGGAGCGTCGCTGGCCGAGACTTGGGGCGCCGAAGATGTGGAGTTCTGCGAAAGGGCGGGGAAAGGCGACGCCAACACGAACCACAGCGAAAGCAAACCTACCTGCAAATTGCGCATAAAAACCCTTTGACCTACGCCAACTGAAAAATAATGTGCAAAACGACGGTGGAATCGGCTGGTTGGCCATTCTTAGTCGCCGGCTTGAAGCGAATCTGCTCGGCTGCCTTGACCGCGTTGTCGTCAAGGCCGTGGCCTAATCCCCGCACCACGCGTAACACGTGCAGGTTGCCCGAGGCCTGCAGCACAACTTCCAGAAGAACCTCGCCTTCAATCCTCAGACTGCGAGCCTCTTGAGTATAGACCGGAGTGGGTTTGGAAATGATTTCCGCAGGCACGCCGGGAGCGGTCGCAATTGGGGCTGCGTGGGACCGCGCGGATGGTGGAGCAGGTACGTCAGCATCCCCGAAACCGCTTTGCTGAACGGTCTGCGATGCACGGGGGTGGCTATCGCCAGTGGCCGTGCCATTGCCAAAGCCGGTACTTGCGACCACGCCACGCGCCCCCTTGGTGCCACCGGTGCCGTTGCCGTAACCTCCACCCGATGGCAGATCGAAGGACCCCAGAGCTGCGATGTTGACGGGCTTGCCCTGATTCGCCTTGGCGGGAAGTCCATTAGGGTCGCCAAAGCCTCCGGTTTGAACCTGGGACGGAGCGCGCGCGATGGTCGGCGCCGCCGAACTGCCGGTGGAAAACACGTTCGTCGCCACGCCCCTCGGAATCGCCGGCGCGGGGCTAGGAGGCAGCGGATCCAGCTTCTTGGCGGCAATACTAACCTTGGGAGCGGAAGGCTCCTCCACTTTCACAGCTTTGGGTTGAGGAGCGGGAAGCCGCAAGGCGTTAACGGGCGGATCAACATTCGCGACGAACACGGGCTTTGGGAGCGGACGCACTGGCTGCGGCTGATGATTGACCGGAACCGGAGTGCTGACCAATTGAACCGAACGGAACGTATGCTCGGGAGCTGAGACGATTGCGGGTTGCAGCAGGCGTAACCATATTATCAACGCGATTACGCAGGCCTGCGTCCCGGTGCTGAAAACGAATTCCGTCCAAGGAGTTCTCGTTTTAGGAAGCAACGAGAACGGAGTCTGGTGCGAAGCAGAATATGCCATAACCGCTTTACTCGATAAATATTTATTCGGCTCGAAAGCTTTTAGTCGAACTGAATTCAGGCCTCCGGGGTGCAGAGGATGAACCTGTCTTCAGTCTACTACCGCATAGAGAAAATATGCACGGCAAAGGCCGTTTCGCCCCAGCCAAAGAAAGTGCAACTTTATATCTTTCAAGCACTTGCAGCACCGTCACGTGAAGCCGTGGCCGGCCCCCGGACGATAGAGAAAATATTTACATCCTGATCGATTCTTTTACCCCTGAGGGGGGCCCGGTTCAGCAGCGCACAACTTTCGGACTGTCGATTCCCTTGGTCGCGTTGCGGGTGTCAACCACTAACTGGGATTCGCCGACAACGCGCCGGTAATCGTAGTCGGAGTGATCCGTGACGATCACGACGCAGTCGTACTCGCCAAGTTTTTCCAGTTCGGAACGCTTCATTTGCAAGTCGTACTTGCGCCCTTTCCCGATGAAAGGGAAGTAAGGATCGTGGTAGCTGACCGCTGCCCCCTCTTTTTGCAACAATTCGATGATGGTAAGAGCGGGAGACTCGCGCAGATCGTCGATATCTTTCTTGTAGGCCACGCCGAGGATGAGTATGCGAGCTCCGTTAACCGATTTCTTATGCTGGTTCAGCGCGCCGCCGATGGAGGCGAGCACGTGATATGGCATGTTGGTATTGATTTCTCCCGCCAGTTCAATGAAACGTGTTCGGAAGTCCCATTCCTTGGCTTTCCATGAGAGGTAGAAGGGGTCGACCGGAATGCAGTGTCCGCCTAAGCCGGGCCCGGGGTAAAAGGGATGAAAGCCGAACGGCTTGGTGGAGGCGGCTTCGATGACTTCCCATATGTCCAATCCCATCCGCAGGCATAGCATTTTTAGTTCGTTGACCAGTGCGATGTTGACGCAGCGATAGATATTTTCCAGCAGCTTGGTCATCTCGGCCACGGCGGGCGAGGAGACAGGAACGGTGCGCTGGAAGATCGATCCGTAGAGGGCTCCAGCCAACTCAGAAGCCTGCGGGTTGACTCCACCCACCACTTTCGGGATGTCGCGACGGGCCACCGTGGTATTGCCGGGATCCTCGCGTTCGGGAGAAAACGCCACAAAGAACTCCTGCTTCGCGTCGGAATCGCCGCGGGCAGCCTTCAGCCCAAGCTTGTTCTCTTTCTCGAGAATCGGCACCATCACTTCTTCTGTGGTGCCAGGGTAAGTTGTACTTTCCAGGACTACCAGCTGGCCGGGCTGAAGATGCGGAGCGATGGCGTGCGTCGTGTCCGTGATATAGCTGAGATCGGGCTCATGATATTGATTGAGGGGCGTGGGCACGCAGATGATAATCGCGTCCATCTCCTCAATGTGCGCGTAATCGGAGGTTGCCGAAAAGCCCTGAGCCTTCGCCGTCTGGATTTCTTCCGTGCTGATCCGGTAGATATAAGACCCCCCTTTGGCGAGGGTATCGACCTTGCGCTGATCAATGTCGAAACCGGTGACGGCAAATTTTTGTTCGGAGAACAGCAGAGCCAGCGGCAGTCCTACGTATCCCAAGCCGATAATTCCAACGCGTGCCTGGCGCTGCTTGATCTTGTCTTTGGTTGAAGCGACCGTGCGAGTGGCGGCAGAGGCAGAGTGAGTGGTCATTGTTGTGACAGGAATCCCCGATCAGGATATCTTCGAGAAGTAATTTCGCTTCGATTCTAGCACGCAGTAGCTGCGGAGCGGGGTAGTGAAGCGCGCCGAATAGCCGCGAAAGTTGAGTTTATCGCCCAAAATGCGGAACTTGTGAGACCGGGCGCACGCAAATCTCTGTGGATCATGGCGTGTCGATGCTCGCAGGATTATCGGGGGGACTCGCGACGAAACCGGGCAGTTTCCTGATTGTAGATGCCCAAGCCGCTCCGATGCCACTCTGGTGCTGGCCGGAGCTGGCCGGAGAGAGCGACCGGCGTACGCAGAGGGCATTGGAACTTCTTTTCCAGGGATGCGGAAGCCGTGTCGTGCTGGATATTCTCACGAACACAAAACTCTACGAATTCGCTCAAATCGAATTCGCATAGAAGTACATCATAGAAGTACATCGAAGATCTGCCTCAGCCAGCCCCAGTCAGCATTTGCCCGATCCATATTTTGCCCGATCCATGGACTGTCAACCAAAGACGAAACCAAGGACGCGGAAAAATGTCTGCAGTGCGAAGGAGCGAAAAGCGTCTTGATTGTGACGTCGGATTTTCACACCCGGCGGGCCCCTGGAAGTTTTCCGGCGAGCATTCCCAGAACATGAATTAGCGGCGGCGCGCAATGACGAGGGACTCGTATGCAGGTGACGGACCCATCGTCAGTGGGCTAGAACTTCGTCGATGAATGGCTGCACTGATTTGGTGGAAAGCGACGGATCAGTTGCGATAACGACAGGGTGAGATGAAAAAGTTTTCCACCGTTAAGCAGATTTACAGGCACTTACAAGCACAAAGGCCATTGACTGCCAAGAACTTTGGAGGGTAGGATGCCTAGACGGAATTAAGTTGGTTATTAACGAGGGTGGGATGGGCGTGCCTTTTTTCTGCAGGATGGTAATTCGCGTGCCTGCTGGTTTCGCCTCCTTCGCTCGGGGTGATCCCAAAAAGGCGGAAGCACTTCCGATGATAAAGGCTCTCTACTTGAAGATCTTGAGCTGCATGTTGGCCGTGGTTTTTCCGACTGCCCTGTTTGCGGCGGACCAACCTGCCGCCATACTCTATAGCCATGGAGCCGCAATGCTGAATGGCAGCAGCATGGCAAGGTCGTCCGCTATTTTTTCCGGTGACTTGGTGCAGACCAATTCAGACTCGGCTGCCAACATAAACGCCTCCGGCTCAATCGTCCTGATTCTGAATGACTCGATCGTTCGGTATGAAGGCAGCACTGTGAAGTTGGAACAGGGCGGTGTAGTCGTATCGACGTCGAAATCGCTGGCGACTCGCGTTGGTAATCTGACTGTGTCACCCGCCGCTGGTGTTTGGACCGAGTTTGAAGTCAGAGACGAGGATGGTCAAGTCCAGATCGCAGCGCGAAAGGGTGATCTTGCCATCGGCGATGAAAACGGTACGAGCACACTGCCACAAGGTCAACAAACCACCCGAGAGCAATCACAACCGCAGGACGATTCCCAGGCGCAAAGCGATAATAAGAAGAAAAAGAAGCGGAAAGCAGCAGGAGATCAACCCCCTGCAGCTGCGACTGGTGGGCTTCTCAACTCTCCCTTGGCAATCGGAATTGGCGGGGGCGCCATTCTTGGTGCGACAGTGTGGGTGTTAGTCAAGAGCGAGCAACCGGCAAGTCCATCGAAGTGATTCTCGACAACTATGTCTCTCATCGCTTAGTTCGTGGTTGAACTTTCGCCCCGTCAGTGAGTGCCGCCCTTCCTGCATTTCACGCTACCTTTCATTCCAAATCGTCGCCGGCACCCTCTCGTCTTTCAGTCACCACGCAAGTCACTACCAGCCCAGAATTTTGTAAGTTATTCTTGCGCCAGCAGCTTGTAGGGGAAGGAGGGGTTTTTCTGGTTGAATGGCGTAAGCTTGTTTGCGGCCTGATGATCGTCATTTTGCCGACATTCGTGTTGCCCCAGGACTCTGGTCGGGCGATGCTGCACGACGATGGGGGAGTTTGGCTGAACGGAAATCCTGCCCCCAATTCCTCCGCCATTTTTCTGCACGACCTGGTGCAGACGCAGAATCGCAATTGGGCGAAAATCGACGCTACCGGGTCCACAGCCACTATCCAACCTGACACCATTGTTCAATTCGAGGGAGATGAACTCGTCCTCGAGCACGGCGGTGTGCAAATGATCACCTCGGTGGGAATGAAAGTGCGGGTGAACTGCATCACCGTAATTCCTCTGACGCAAGACTGGAATCGCTATGAGGTTATCGATGTTAACGGAAGAGTAAAGGTTGCGGCGCATCAGAATGATGTCAAGATCCATTACCGGCTTGCGGCTACCCGGACTTCGAAACAGGCTAAATTTTCCGACGTGACGGTTCACCAAGGAGAGCAAGTCACGCGCGAGGAACGTTGCGGTGCGCCAGCTAAGCCTGTCGCGGAACTCGCCGCCACCGGAACCATTCTGAGCTCTCCCTGGGCCATTGGAATTGGGGGTGCCGCCGTTGTCGCGCTTACTTGCTGGGCTCTATGCCGCGGCGACGAGCCTGTCAGCGCTGCCAAATAAAGCCTCGTTCGACTGAGCACTTTCATCCGGTACTCCCAGCAGTGATTGTCATTCGCTATGGCACGCTATTGCACGCTCCTCAAACGTTCATGTGCTAAGACGCGAAATTTCTGGACGACCGCTTGACCCTGCGGGGCGGATGCCGGTCGGACCGCTAAGCGGCCGCCCAGTTTTCAGCGCGGCCCGTAGGCAATCAAGCAGACTGCAGGGATGTTTGGAGGTAAAAATGTCGGCGAGATTTAATCTGAATACGGGCCCTGTAGTTACGGGTGTGTTGATAGTCCTGCCGATATTGCTCATTTGGAGTCGTGGGTCTGCGCAGAGAGACTCTAATTCCAAGGAGGACCGGTTTGTGGGATATCAATCGCCGCATCCCGGCTCCGTCCCGGCTCCTTCGGTGGCCCCGAGTGCCGTATGTTCCGTGCAGCCGAATGAGGTCACAGTCGGTGAACCCATCACGGCAACCGTCAGTCCCAACCACTTTAATCCCAAACACACGCTCGCCTATGTCTGGAGCCCCAGCAACGGGGGAGGCAAGATCATTGGCAAGGACGCAAGCGCCCAGATCGAGACCACGAATGCCGCCGCCGGCAACTACACGGTCACGGCCCGTGTAACCGACGTCAAATCGAAGAAGAACAACGAAGCAAGCTGCTCCGCTAACTTTACTGTGAAGCTGCTCCCTCCGAAAAATCCCCCCCATCTGTCTATCTCTGCCCTCCCTTTGAGCATTCCGGCTGGTGGAACCGTGAATTTGTCTGCCCATTGCACCAGTCCTGACGGAGTTCCGGTCACCATTTCTAATTGGACATCAGTCGGCGGAGCCGTTTCCTCAACTGGAGGTTCGGCCATACTTGACACGGCTCGAGTCTCACCGGGAGCAATCGCGGTGAGTGCTACTTGCACCGACTCGCGCGGAATGAACGTTCAAGCTTCGACCGAGGTCATAGTGGAAAACCCGCCCCCACCTGCACCAAAGCCGGAAATCGAGGTAACGGAAGCTCGGCTCAGCCTCCACAGCATTTACTTTCCAACGGCGATGCCGCGAATCAGGAATCCCAATGCCGGGCTGGTTGCCAGTCAGCAGCAAACTCTGGTTGCGCTCGCTGCCGATTTTAAGCGGTATCTCGAAAGCCGGTCGGAAGCGCATTTGATCCTGGAAGGCAACGCCGACCCGCGGGGCCGCGCTGAATACGATCAGAAGCTCTCTGAGCGTCGCGTCGAGCGCGTCAAGAGCTTCTTAGTCGAACAGGGCGTTTCCGCTACTGACATCGAGACCAAAGCCTTTGGCGCTCTACATGTTCTGAGCGAAGACGAGGTGAAGGTTGCGTTCGAGAACGATCCTCAGCTGAGCCCTGAAGAGCGTCAAAGGGCTCTCAGAAATCTGCGAACGATTGTTCTTGCAAGCGATCGCCGCGTGGATATTACGTTGAGCACGACTGGACAATCGTCGGTCCGGCACCTCCCACTCAATGCCGAGGATGCTCTGACACTGATCGGCGGCCGGGAAAGCGTGTCGAAGAAGAAAGCGAAAACCGCGCCGAAGAAGTGAAGTAAGGATGAGTAAGCAATAAAAGCGCACCCACTGAAAAGCGGTTGCGGAGGATCCCCGCTTACTTGGCAGCCCTGCTCCAAGCTCAATGGCCGTTGGACGACTCCCGTCGGTACCGATCGTATGCCCCTTTTGTTGACTTGCCGGAAAAATATGGCTCTGCCAGACATTCCAAGGCCTCTCTTAAGAATGTGCATACGGGTTGCACATCATGCGCTATGCATTTCAGAGAGGTGGTAGTTGAAACCGAGCTTACTGTGCTGGAACCAGTCATCGATTTCATAGCGTCCCTGATTTCGTTGCGCCCGGATCTTCTTCGCAATGACCGAATCCGGGCGACCATCATTCCGCCTTCACCGGTAGTGATTTGCCTGTTGGGGTAGAAAGCTAGAACTCCGGCGTCTCCCAACGCGGCAACTTTGCGGCCCTGAAACTCAGCTCCAATTGCTTTGCGCGCGTCTTCAATGAGCAGCAAACCATGACGCCGTGCAATGGTGAGAAGCGCATCCATGTGCGCTCGATAGCCGAGGGTGTGAACGGCCACGATTGCTCTAGCCGAACTTCGTCACGGAATGACCAAAAAATCACTTAACCCGTTCAGAATCAGTTTAGGCAACCGCCGGGTCTACACTACATTTGCGATTGAGCTGAAAACGCTCAGGTAGGTCCAGGCCGAG
>Ga0307474_10000369_pt1 | contig 32703 bp, 22 predicted proteins | sample atmos_gasesECM1C_2_FD_203312 | JGI IMG/M metagenome (GOLD analysis project Ga0307474, IMG submission 203312) | Hardwood forest soil microbial communities from Morgan-Monroe State Forest, Indiana, United States - atmos_gasesECM1C_05 | ecosystem: Environmental > Terrestrial > Soil > Temperate... | reverse complement strand
CTCCTCTTCGTAGCTCACCGCGATCGCTTCCGGAGTCTTCTCCACCTGCTCTTCAAACAACTCGTGCAGGCTTCCCTCCGCTTCATACTCCACCCCTGTCGCGTTCCACTCCGCCACTATTCGCCGCTCTTCCTCCTCGCTCATCAGCGGCAACTCCGATACCTTCTGCTCTGCTCCCTCAACCACGCCTTCCAGCAACCTTACGAAATGTTGTAAAAAGCGCTCAATAGTTCCTTTCTCAAATAACTCTGTATCGTAGGTACAAACACCCACCAGCTCCTCATTCAACTTCCCCATACGAAGGAGAATATCTGTTTTGGTGGTTAGCTCACCGATACCGGCGGGCCGCAACTGGGTGTCGCCAATCCTCATCGAATACATACGGATGTTTTGAAAGGCAAATATTACCTGTGATATAGGAGAATGACTTAGGCTTCGCGCTGGCTGTAGCATCTCGACAATTTTTTCAAATGGGATATCTTGGTTTGCATATGCCCGCAAAGCAGTACTTTGCACCTGCTTGAGTAGATCCCGAAATGTCATATTCGGGAGAATGTGTGCTCTCAGCACAATATTGTTGATGAATAGTCCGATCAATTCCTCGAGTTCGCGCTGCCTCCGCCCAGCCACTGGCGAATTAACCAAGATATCGTCCTCGCCGCTATAACGGCCGAGCACAGCCACGAAGACTGAGAGCAGCGTCATAAATAAGCTCGCTCCTTGCTCTCGGCTAAACTGCTCAAGTTTGGCGCATAAGTCCTTCGGTATTGTGATTGACTCCAATGCTCCGCTGAATTTTTGGACTGCCGGTCGAGCGTGGTCAGTCGGCAACTTGATAAGCGAGGGTGCTCCAGCAAGTTCCTGCTTCCAGTACGATAGTTGTGATTTTACGTCCGCTTCAACACACTCTCGCTGCCACACAGCGAAGTCGCCGTACTGAACCCTCAAATCATTGAGTGGAGATGGCTTTCCTGCAGCAAAGGCTTCATACAACATGGTCAATTCTCTAAAAAATACTGAAATGCTCCATTGATCGGCAACTAGGTGATGAGCCGCTATCAACAGGAAATGTCTCCCCTCAGATACACGAAGCAGATACACGCGCACTAACGACCCTGCGTTATCTACCTGAAACGGTTGTCGAACGCTTTCCCTGGACAACTCGAGTACGGTCCGGTCTACATGGCTATCCGCGATTTCGGATAGATCAATAACGCACATCTGAAATGAACCCTCGGAGCACACGACCTGGCGGGGTGCGCCGTTTATGATCTTGATACCAGTTCGTAACGCTTCGTGGCGTCGAACGATTTCTTTCAGGGCGCTTCCAAGTATCTCAGCATTTAATGGCCCAACCACTTCAACCATTAAGTGTTCATTGTACGCGGTGCTCTCCGGAGCTAGTTGATGGAGAAACCACAAGGCCTCTTGGGCAAAGGACAAGGGATACGACGCCGCATTCGAATGTCGCGTTAAAGCACTCTGCTTACCATCCATACTTCGGTTTTTCGCCAACTGTGCGGAAATAAGCGCGCGTTTTTTCGGAGGTAACCGATCATACATTTCTGCAACGCTGTCGATCATTTAAACCTCATCCTCTACTCGCATGTGTGTACGGCATGAAGCATCCCCGGCGACCCTAATGCCACCGGATCTACCGATACTGTTTTGACGTTTAGTTATGGCTGCTGGCCACCGACACTGATCATGGCCAGGATTGCGAGCTACCCCACGCGGGTGTCGAGGAGTTCGAGACCAATATTGTATTGGTTGCGACATACCTCGTAGTAGCGCCCGCGCATAGCAAGAAGGCTTTCGTGAGTTCCACGCTCTACGATCGCGCCGCGCTCCACAAACAAGATCTGGTCCGCCCGCCGGACGGTGGACAATCGGTGGGCTATGATAAAGGTAGTTCTTCCGTCGCTTAGTGATCTTAAGCCGTCTTGAATGAGAGCTTCCGACTGCGAGTCCAGGCTCGATGTGGCCTCGTCGAACAGAAGAATTGTCGGGTCGGCGAGGATTGCACGTGCAATTGAGATCCTTTGCTTTTGCCCGCCGGACAACTTAATTCCCTTCTCGCCCACGATGCTTTCGTACCCGTCTCTAAATCGTTCAGCAAACTCGTCGACATGAGCAATACGGCACGCGGCCATGATCTCTGCCTCTGAAGCATCTGGTCGCGAAAATGCCACGTTGTCTCGAATGGTTCCATTAAAAAGAAAAGTATCCTGGAATACCAAACCAAGCTGCCGGCGGTAAGAATCCAGCGTCAGTGTAGATAGGTCCAAGCCATCAATACGAATTATGCCCTTCTCGGGAACATGGAAACCGGCAATTAGAGACACAATGGTAGACTTACCGGCACCGGAGGGCCCAACCAGCGCTGTGGTCGTACCAGGCTCTGCACTGAACGACACCCCTCTAATAACATTTGCCCGTTTCTCAAACGAAAAGCTTACGTCTTCAAATGTCACTTCCCCGCGCGCGCGCGAAACGGCGACTCGCCGCCGCCCATCGTTATCTTCGGTTCGTTCCTTTAAAACGTCCCTAGTGCGCTCAATTCCCGTGAGCGCTTCAGTCATGTTATTGACAATAGCCCCCATTTGGTTGATCGGCGCAACTATCAATGCAAGAAGGAAAGTAAACGTCATTAATTCACCCACGGTCAAAGTACCAGCGAGGACTTGTCTTGCACCGACAAACAGTACAAGAATGGCACTAGCTCCAGTGAGCAGCTGTTGGGCAGCATTCGCGACAGCTAAAGTGCCGATACTCCGGAACTCAGTTTGCACCACCCGTTCAATTCCATCACGAAATACCGCCTCTTCCCGTTCCTCGGCACGGTAGCCTTTGACCACCCGAATCCCAGAAAGTGATTCAGTTAAGCGACCGATCACCTCGCCCGTGGCTTCCGCACGATTGAACTCTATGGGTCTAAGAATGCTCATCAGTTTACTGCCCCACAAAGCCTGCATTACGATGAGCGCGATCGCTGCTAATGCCAGTCCGGCACTAAACTCGATTAATATGACCACCGCCAAAAGGGTCGTAAGTAGCGACCCTATAAAATCGAATAACGCAACCGCAAGCAGATTTCGGATACCCTCGACATCGTTCATAATACGTGCAACTAGTCCGCCGGTCTGAGTATTGTCGTAAAAGGTGAGGGGAAGGCGGCCTATATGAGCTCTCACCTTGCACCTAAGATCTGCTATGACGCGATGCCCGCCTCTGCCTAGTAACCGCGTGAACAAAAACTCGCTTGCACCCTGCACCCCGAGCGCAAGTGAGATTGCGGCCGCGATAGGCAGAAGCATCGCCAAATTATGTCGGGTGATAACGTCATCTACAATATATTTCATCGAGGCGGGTAATACGAGCGCACAGGTGCGGTTAATCATCATTAGCCCAACTCCGGTTGCTATCAAACGGCGTCGTGGCTTCAGAATGTTGATAATGTCCGGCATCAGCAAGCGGATGCGTGTGGCGGAACGTTTTGTGTCATTCAGGCTCATCGGTGGCTGAACCTGGCTTAGTGTCTTTGCAGTTTCACTTAGTTGGCTTTGAGTGCGCATCCTAGTTGAATTACTGAACTAATAAGGGAGGCGCATACTCGGATTTGTACTGTAAGACGGTTGCGACGGCCTATACTACCTAGTAGCCAATCGCCGGCCTTAATGCGTTTGCAATGACTTAAAGGAGCGGTGCCTCAGCCGCATGTAGGTAAAAGTGATCCCCAGGAAATCTTTTTACGGTGCGGTCTGACGATGTCTGTGCGCTCCATTGCTCGAGGTAATTCGTGGCCGCTTCGCAGTCGTCACACACCGCAAAATCCGCACGCAGAATGGGAAGTCTTCGTGGACACCAGATGCGTGGCCCAGCTTTTCTGACCCACATACTTCCCGTCACTTGCAACAGGGGGTCGATCTCATGTCAGCGCAATAGCAGGGATTTTACCGACGCCCTGGTGTGTAGATCTGAGGTAAGGTACAGCTCCTTATGCCCAAATAGGCGCTCCGCTTTTATGCCTCGGCTTTGGCATTCGCTTACGAGACGGCTGGACTCTGTAATCGGGCGCGATTGCTCAGTGTACTTTAGTGAGGTTAGATACGATAACCATGGCTCCTGGCCCATAGCGTAGACATACACTTCCTTGGGTGCTAGTTTTTCCACCATGTCTATACCGGCCCGAAAATCCGATCCGTTTAGCCGGCGTGACTGATCGTTTTTTCTGCTCATGGGCTTCGTAAGATATGGACCATATAGCCAACTCAGCGGGGCTCCGTCACATTCCATGCCAAGACACAGCAAGTCTAGCTCTCCCACAATCTCGCGAAGATGTTCGTAAAGCCGCGGCTCGATATTGTTAGAATCCGCAACGCATAATATTGACGTATCGCCCATCAATACCAGATAAGCCGATTTGCATCTGATGTTCAAGTCGGAGTGTTCACCAAAAAAAGGAAGAGCTATGATTCTACCTCCCGGAATGCCGATCTCTTCCATTTCGTCCACTTCACTTACGTTCTTGAAGCCGATTTGTTGCAGTGCCAGCTTAAGCGATGGGTCAGCCAGGCTGCCACCGTTGCTTTTGGGGACGATCACATTGTTAACCTTGTGGCGCAATTGTAGTAACGTTTCCAGCATCACGTGGTCTTGATGATTATGTGTGATTATTACGTAGTCGATAACGTCCGGTAGCTCGACATAGGGATACCTGAATATGCCGTTCTCATATCGATAGCTGATGACCGGATCAAAGAGGAGACTAACATTCGCTGTTTCGACGAGAACACACGCATGACCGAAATAGCGAAACCGGATAGACGACCCCTCGGGTGGTGGCGACTTGCGTGGTACCTCATCAGTAAAAAAAGACGAAAAGAGAGCATCATCTGCATCATTTATGTTAAGCATCTCCTTAATGCGTTCGTAGGGTTGCGCTACATACACCATCTTAAATAACTCGTCGAGGCCGTCGAACTTGAATGGGAGCGTTAAATGGAGCTTGTCCTCCTCATCTAATCGTGGCGTGCTAAACACAAATGGACGTTGATCGCTATTTATAAGCGATAGTGTCAGAGACTGCGAAGATTCGCAGTAATACGGGCTCCTATACAGCAAACCTTCGATAAATCGGACCGAGGGATGATCGTCTAGATCATATACTAGCTCGACATAGCCCTTGAGGATATCTGGAACCGAGGAGTACATGCCTTCGAGTGAGTAACCGTCTGCCTCCAAGCTAAGATGTGAAACCAATTCTTTGTACGCGGCAGCAAATTCGAGCATATGCTTTTGTTCCCGCAGTGTCTTGTCGAGAAGAAGCTTAATTTCGTTGACCCGCGCACTGTCATGGTCAATAAAAGGGCCTCCGCGCATGGCTGGGTTTTTGACCGCCGAGATATGTGTCTGAGGCGCAGATACGAAGGACTGCATAATTCTTATGTGCGAATTAGCGACATTCATGGCTGCTGTAGCCGGCGAAATGAGATGGGACCACGCATACCATTGATTGCAGAGCGGTTCCACCATGACATTCTGTCGAAGAAATACACCATTGGATTGCATACAACTCTCCTTAATTCGAACTCTTGAACTTCCGCGTGCGATTCACGCTGGACAGCACGATGGACCTATAGCAGAGCGCAGCCGTTCTCACAGATGATTCCCGGATTTCGCAACTCGCAATGGCTATTGGTCGCTCATATTCTGAGGTCGAAAATGTGTGCACGACGTTCGGGCTAGCGGTTTCCATAGACCACTCCTAGTGGCTTGGAGTGCCGGTCATCCCAGTATCTAAGCCGTTCAGCAATTCGTCGGCTTCCGCGTCTGATAAAGACGCAACCTTTTCCAACAACTGCGCAACTTCCTGGCTTGGTGCTTGGCTGATCTGCTGGTGTTCGACTTCCCGTGCTAAGGCTGCCACGGTGAGTTCCCCGTTGAAAACTATGTCTATGGGAACTTTGACACCGAAAGCCTCGTGGAGCCTGGAGATAATCTGAACGGCCATGAGAGAGTGTCCGCCGAGGTCAAAAAAATTATCGTTCAACCCGACCTGTTCAATGCCAAGCACCTCGGCCCAAATATTCGCTATTTTCCTCTCCGTAATAGTACCGGCCACTGACTGGGTCTCGCTCTGCGCACGACCTTCTCTTGCAGTCTCCGCCTTCATCGCGGATTGAATCTGTTCGGCGCTACACAAGTTATTCGAAATGTCGGCAAGCAGCGAAGCTTCTGAATTTGGCAGTTCTCCCTGGGGCATATGAATCACTTCCTTTGGCACAAATTTGATGAGTCTACATTCCCAGTCTTTCGAGTTTTGGTCATCGGCTTCGCCTTGGTGCAGTGTTCTCCCATTGGACGAGGTCCTCGAACGGGTTCCTGATTTCTGAAGGGTCTATGGAGTGGAACAGTGACTTTCCTTCCGACAAACCGCACTAGGAGAAATCTGTCGCACGCATTCTTCGTACTTCATCATCCTAGGCGTTCACCGCCCAGGTCGGGCGAAGGAATCGCCGATGGCGAATAGTATCTTATGGATGTTGGAGCGCATGTTCATCAGCAGCGTATAGCTTGATAGGTTGCCTGAAATCGGCACCACCCACGCAGGCACGACGATTGACTTCATCTCCGGCCTATTTATTACTGTCCCGAGAGCCTAGCACTGCGGTCGATTCAATAGCAAAGGATGTATCGAGAGCAACTGCTACAGTGGAGGGAATTCTAAACAACCAGCCCCCCGGTTTCTCTTGCCTATGCCCGCCTGCGATCGCATTTAGAAAGTCAAATGCTGGCTGGTTTCTACGCGAGGTGATAAAAGGAACATCGATATGTTCGAGTCCACTCATCGCTGCGATTTCGCCAACTCTCGCAAGCATCTTATGTTCCACACGCCGTCCCAGCGCCCTGCAGCTCAGTAGCAGTGTTTCGACAAGAATCAAATTTCTGCCAGGCGAAAGAATCATTACACCAACCAGACCGTAATCGCCAAATCTGTCTTGTGCCCCAACCACAAGACACTGTTGGTCGTCGGACATGGCTATTTTTTGAATATCGGTCTCACCCAGACGGATCCCCGTCGTGTTGAACTGCGTCGTCCGGTGTGTAAGTTGTGCTGCGCGCCCAAACTGTTCCGGCGTCACTTCTACAATCGTAACCTCAAGGTCCAAGCTTTGCACGAAATCGCGGAGACTGAGGTGTTGCTCACAGCTTTGCCGTCGTTCACGTTCCTGCCCGTAAAACGCCGACCGATGTTGGTCCTCCCCGGTCAACTTGAGATGATCGAAAGCCCATACATGATCAAGGAATCTCTGGATCTCATTTGTGTTACTTGGGAGTTTTAGCACCAACACTTCCGGACAATGCATCTCTACTTCACTGCATTCAGCCGGGTCGTCGTCAACAAAGATAACACTCTCTAGTGCTATGTTGAGCTCTGAGGCCAAGGACCTTATGTTCTCCGACTTGGGCCGCCAGTTAACCCGTTGCGCGACGATATGCTCGCGACGAAGCGGCATCGCGGGATAACGTTGAAAGACACGAATCACATCCCGCTCATCGTTTTTGCTGCACAAACATAGAAGCATTCCAGCGTCATGTTGTTTGACCATGAATTCCTGGAGCGCCCACCGCGGCCCGTCAATGGCTACGTCTTCTTCATCGTTACTGCATACACCCTTCCACAGAGTCTCATCGCAGTCCAATACGATCATCTTGTAGCGCTGCCCCTGCAACGCGTAAATCTTGCGCGCCAGGAATGTCGACAAGGCGGTGAAATACAAGGGCGTAAACGGGACGTGGCCCAGGTCATCTCCGATTGCGTCATAATACCTCGGCACCGGATAACTTTTTGTAATGTCACGCGTAGAGATAACATGGACACCGCTTATGCTTGCCAGTTCCTCAGCTATCCAGGATTCTACGTCTGGGGTCAGAGCGCTAGGCTTGAAACTCTGGGCGGCGGGGGACGAGGGGCAGATGCAGATCAGAAGAGGCGCTACACAGTGAGCCGCTGAAGCCTTCACTGCAGCCACAAAATCCTGAAGCGGGCGCTCGGTGTCATTGCTTCTCCTAGAAGATACCGGAGTCTCCTCATATCGTTTCCAATCCTCAAGGCGTACAAGAATCACATTTATGCCATTTCGATTTGTTCGTAGTAAGCTCGAGCTATCCAGCAACTGCCACCAAACCTGATTGTACGGAGCCAATTCAACCGACGCCGGAATATTGAGCTTCTTAAGCCAAAAGGACAAAGGTTCGGTGATGGGATCTGCCGTGAACGTCGCAGAGACCACGATTCTCGGCTGCCCCTTAGGGGTGGGCAAAGCCGGTACATCGACGATCTCAGAACGCAATTCATGCAATCTGATATCGACCTTAGATCCATAAAATCGTAGAACTTCTAAGTAGCATTCCCTCAGCAAATCGACAAACGTCTCGCTGAGTACATCGCTTCTGTAGGTTATCAATCCGCGCAGCCGACCGCCATCCTCGCAAATCGTCACCGTAAGATTACAATCAGTGTAGTCGCCTTGCACCTCCCGTACCCTGCCACTGAGATCTGCCACAGCACATTGCACAACCGGTAGTCTGATCACCCTGAACATAACAGCCAGCAAAGGAGTATTACCCTTAGATCTCCGCGGATTAGCGACTCCGATCACCTGCGCAAAGGGAACCGCTTGGTGCTGATGCGCAGCGATGACGGTGTCATTGACTGACCTAAGCAAATCGCGAAGAGTCGCAGTGTCTGACAATACAGTCCGCAGCAGTACCGGATATGCGAATAGGCCAACCAATTCGTCAGTGCCCGGCCGAGCCCGGCCCTGGAATGGCACCCCTACCGTGATATCCTCCTGTCGCAAACAAAGGCACAAGCCTACTTTCAGTGCAGCTAGCAGTGTTACGAACAGCGTCACACCTTCCGCGCGACTTAGCTGTCGAAGCGACCCACCCACGGCTTCAGGGATTTCGATTTCGCGGTGAGCGGCATGAAAGCTTACATCGGCTTCGCTCGGCTCATCGGCACGCACCGGGAGTTGCAAGGCACTGGCGCCCGCCAGTGTCCTTTTCCAATACTGAAGGTGATGCTCAGAATCTTCGTTCTTTGCGGTCCTGACTTGCCAGTCAATCATGTCCTTGTATTGGATCCGAAGAGGAGGAACGCGTGCACTGAACTGTCCAGTGAGCAGGCATTCATAAATCGCAAGAAGCTCTTTCGCAAGGATCGTGATAGATGCGAAGTCAACGATGATGTGATGGGCCACAACTACCAACATGTGCCTATTAGGTCCTAGAAGTATCAGCGAAAAACGCACCAGCGGTGGCTTGTTCAAACGGAATGGTACTGATCCAAGTTGTCGAGCAAGATCGCGTGCGATGCGAGGCCGATCCGTCTCACCGTACTGACGAATATCGATGATTGACAAGACCGACGTTTGTGCAGGCGAGACTTGTTGAACCGGCCCGTCCCGATCTGTCTCAAAGCTCGCACGTAGGCACTCCTGTCGCGTTATCAACTGCTGGATGCTCTCTTGCAATTTGCGCCAGTGAAGTTCACCGCTTAGCTCGATAACCGCCGCTATGTTATATACGGGGTTCTGCGAGTAGATCTGGTCGAGCAACCAAAATCTTTCCTGTTCCGGCGATAAGGGCAGCGGTTCCGTTTCACGGCCGAGACAGGGTACGCGCATATCGACTTGGTCAGCCGGATCTGCACACTGAATAGCAACGGAAGAATCCATCGACCCCCGTTCAATTCTGCCAATGAGCTGGCCAATAGTCATTCCTTTCAGGAAGTCAGTAAAGTCGATGTCTACGTTGAAATCGCGGATGATTCTGCTGCGGAGCTCCTCGATCATTAGTGAATCCAGGCCTAGACTAAGAAGCGTCAGATCAGAGTTCCACTCGCAGAGGCCGCCTCCGAGTATCCGAGCTATCTCGCTCTTCAGATATTCGCTGTGAACGTGGCCTACCCTAAGCTCCGGCTGGCTCAATAGCTCCTTAGCTTCCTTTGTGTTGAATGCGCTACCTTCGCCGTCGGCGGTGCTCGTGAACAGCGAGCGCATGGTCCCTTTTATGAAAGCTTCCTTGCATGCCTTCCTGCGTATCTTTCCGCTAGACGTCTTCGGAATGGAGCCGCTTCTCAATAGCATGACGGTATGGGTATGAAGGCCGTGACGCTCCGCTATTGCAGAGCGGATTGCGCGACATACTACCGCACTATCTATAGCCCTGCTGCACCTATCAACCTCGTGAACAACAACCACTCTCTCTTCGCCCTGACTCATTATTGTGAAAGCCGCCCCCGCCCCGGGCCGCAGCGTCGGATGAGAGCTTTCCGCGGTAAGCTCTACGTCTGCAGGGTCATAGTTACGCCCCCGAATAACGATTACATCTTTTAATCTTCCGGTGACGAACAGTTCGCGATTACGTAGAAATCCCAGGTCACCGGTCCGCAATATTGGGCCACTCTGCGCGTCCGAAAGCTCCGCTGGGAAAATCTTGCCTGTCGTGTCAGATCGACCCCAGTACCCAGCGGCTACGCCGGGACCCGATATGCATATTTCGCCAATCTCGCAATCCGGTACTGGAGTGATAGACTGAGGCTTCAGAATCATGACTTTCGTACCTAATGAGGCCGAGCCACATCCGACCAACGTCCGAGTTCTCGGTCCGCTCTTAACCGCTTCAATCGCTCGGTTGTGCTCGAGTGATTGTGCATCGCAGTCCATGAACACCGGACCCGCATTGTTCACGCCTCCTGTGACCTTCAAAGTTGCTTCGGCCAATCCATATGCAGGGTAAAATGCGTTCAACCGAAACCCGCAGCTTGCGAAGGTCGTCGCAAAGTTGCGTAACGTGTGGTCCCTAACTGGTTCTGCCCCATTAAAGGCAATGCGCCAGGTCGACAAATCCAGTTTTGCTCGCTCTTCAGGCGTTACTCGGCGAACACACAGATCATAGCTAAAATTCGGTCCTCCGCTGTGTGTCGCACGGTACCGCGAAATCGCATCCAACCATCGCAGCGGTTCCCGAACAAACGTACTCGGCGACATCAACACCGAGCGGAAACCGTTATAAATTGGCTGCACTATGCCATACACCAGACCCATGTCATGAAAGTGTGGAAGCCAAGAGACAGCCAGGGCATCGTTCTTATGCTGAAAGCCATAATCGATATACTCGAGATTATTCAACACCTGACCGTGGGTGATAATCACGCCTTTAGGCATTCCTGTTGAACCCGAAGTGTACTGCAAGTACGCAATATCACCCGCGGTGATCGACGGGGCGAGGTATCGGCTGCTCGAATCATCTTGATTAGTAATATTGTCGGTTGCCATGACTTGCAACTCAGATACGGTCTGGGAAGAGAAAGATTTCTTAAACCGGGCCAACCAAATTGAGGTCGTTAAGATCAGTCTGGCATTTGCATCTACAGCAATGTTATGCAGTGCCGCATTGTCTTGAGTACCTTCTCGGTGTCGCCTTGGCGGACACACGGGCACGGCAATGACGCGTGCATAAAGACACGCGAAGAAAGCAGCAATGAAGTCTGCACTGGCGGTGGGATAAACGAGGAGAACACGTTCGCCTTCCATATCCAACGACTGCAAGATTCCGGCGATCGCCTGAACCTGCCGCTCGAGGTCACAGTACGTAATGCTTTCTTCATCAGAAGATTTCTCACCAATGAATGTGTAGGCGATCTCGGTAGGTTCGCTGTGCGCTCTCCAGCGTAGCATTTCGACGAGCGAACAGAATTTGGTGGCTGATGACATGTTTTCGAAATGCATGGCGGAGGTCTCACGCGCGGAGCCAACCCTCCTCCGGTTTGATTGTCACTACCGGCTGTTGAAGTATTCAGATCAGCTACTCCGCGCTTGGTATTGCGAACTTCAGTTTATCGCGACAGAACTCTATCCATTCGGTGGTTGGGTTAGCCAGCACGACTCGCTCCTCCGGAAAGATGCCTTCCGTGACCTTGTAATCTTCATGCACATAAAGGAAGTCAGTTGCTGCTTCGGGTACTAGCTCTCCTTCGCCTACGTTGGCGCCATACTCCTTACCGATACTTGCATTCCATCCTTTGAATTCACACAGTGCCGCAACAGGATAAGCCTTGCAGAATCTTCCTATTTTCTTCATCTGATCTCGCTCCTTTTATTGATTCAGACCAATGGGTATCTACTCTGGATGATCTGCGTACTCTCGCCAGACGGACCTTTTCCTATTTGTCTCTGAGCGAAGACTAGTCGGCGGTGGATACGCCGCGACCAAACTCGTCAGGGTTTGCGAGATGGCCGTGGCCGGTCAAAGTGCTGAGATCAATCTCGGCGATGCAAAGGACCCTGGTATAGTCGAGCGTCAATTTGCCAACTAAGTGTGCAGTGCCCGTCCGCGCCTCAAAATTTGCTTTTGCCAAGTCGCACCGGTCCTGCTCTAGAGTGAGTTTCAATTGAGTCCCGCCCTTGGTATCGGTAAATTTGATATGTGCATAGCCTCGGTCGATGGAATTCTTAAATGCCTCGATATTCCGTGCAGGTTTAACAATAGCCTCCACAGGGTGGTCGCCCTGCATCAGCCGGTGCACAGGGCTCGTGGTCTCGGAGGTCACGACGCTCGTTTTCGAAGTGTCATCCGGAGGTGACGCTCGCTCCGACTGTTCCATTGCCTTTTGCAGACTGAGCGGTCTCATATCCGTCCAGACATCCTTAATGTAAGACAGACACTCCGATTTAGGCCCAGTCTTCCCTGCAAAGCGCCAGCCCTTCGGCACTTTCATATGCAGGTTGTCGCGCCAAATTGAGTACTGGCCTTCTTCATTTACGACAACGTTGTATACTTCGGCTTCTTGCTCAGGCATATCTACGCTCCTTGTCATAGTTGTTTTTTTTTACGTCCGAATACTCTCCAGTACCAGAGGACAACACCGATCTCTCCTCGTTGGACTCCTTGGAGTGCGTGTCCGGCATATGAAAAAATGCGCTGGATCTGCAGGATCGGCTTAGACCGACGCAAGTAAGCGCCATAAATTCAGATAATTTTCTTCCGCAAGTGCGAACTCTTCTGCACGCTTGTTTCCTTCCAGCATCTTAAGGAGCTTTTGTGCGCCATAGACCGCTTTTCGGTGCGCCTCAACTGGGAACATTGTCTGAATCCAGAGCACTGCTGCAACTCTAGCGCCTTTTCTAACGGGAGCAACTGAATGCACGGTTCCTGTCGGATACAGAATTGCGCTACCTGCTTCACGCTTCAGAGCGAGACGCTCGAAGGGACCTTCAAACGTTAGTTCGCCGCCATCGTACGACTCCGGTGCACTCAGGAAAAGCGTCATTGACAGATCCGCCCGAACGAAATTAAGGCCCAACGGTCGAAGGTCCGCAGGTGCGGGGAAATTCATAACCGCACCGTCTACATGGTCCTTGTAACACATGCCAGCTTCGTAACGACTGATGATCGGTCGCGTCATGAATCTGGGAAATGCCGTGTAATTAAATTGTGGATTCTCTCGTATTGCTCGCTCGATAACATTTATTACTTCGACGTAATGTCGTGTTGTTGGATTCAATTCCAAGTTGTTTTTATTCTCGACCGTTCCGCCGGAGATTTTTCCGTCTATAAACTGCGCATTTCGTAGAAGCTCAGACACTTTCTCAAGCGTTGGTCGATCCAATATCTTGTCGATCTTTGAGATGAACATCAGCTGGCCTTTCCGCTGAACATCCGACTGTATTTCCTAAGTCTTATTCCTAGACCCGAGGAGGCCTTACGCCTGATCGAAGGGCAACCGTGCGCCCCTACCTATGTTGGCATGGCCATCGGACTTATCGGGTTTCTTTGGCTGCAGAGTAAGCGTGCCCTTCAAAGGTTGGTACCAGGGACTCCTAACCGCCATCGACAGTTACAGTAATCATGCTCAGACGATTTCCTCCGAGATATAACGACATTGGCCAATTTTGACGAACTTAATCCATAACCCGGCGAACCGCTTTCACGGCAATGGTCCTAACACAGCCACGCGTATTCCCGTCGGGATTTCCTGTACGGGACGAAGATCATACAAGCTGCAGATCTTAGCCATTCTTTCTCCCAGCGCGAATTTATCAGCAGTCTGAGCGGCTAATGGACTTGGCGGAGGCGTGTGGGAATCAAACCTACCAAACCCGTTTCCGACTCACGGCGGTTTTGAAGGCCGCGAGATCTATCCCAACACGAACTCAGACGATTCGTCGTCGTGTGATCTTAATGAGCAGAAGCAAAGTGACTCAGGCTGAGTCCACAAGAAACAAATGACCAACCTCTCGCGGAACCCTCTTACAGGGGCTTCTCTTGCCCTCGCGAGGCTGCCTCCCTTTCGGGTCTTAGGCTCCTTTTGAATCGGGGAAACGCCGGGCTAGGCTATGTGTTCACCAGGAAGCAGCGGCTACTCTGGCAAGCTGCCGCCCTTTGAGCTTTACGCCCCCTTTTGAAAATTGGGACCGGGGGTTGGGTTGGGGGACCCCTCAGGCAATCTGGCTACAAAAGTCACCGTGGACAACGCACTGACTTGCTGCAAGAGTTTTGCCAATATGCCCGTTTCACAAACTCTTTGCGTGACGGCGAGACGTAACGCCTTATTGGATAGCCACCAAAGTAACTACCAGTCGGCTGACAAAGATAGCTGTGCAACGCACTCGAGGACTGAAATAATCTCTGGAAGACAATGATATCGATGGCCCCAAGAACTCTGCTCAATCAAGAACTATGGAGCAAAGACCATGGGGCGACTTCCAAGGATGTTGGCCACCGACATGACTATTTCGCGGGCTTTTTTCTATGACCACGTGGCCATGCAGGGGTAGTCCCCGTCGCTCTTGATCGAAATCACCGTAGAGTTTCATGAAGCCATCCGCGGACGCGGTTCGCAATGCCAACGATCGGCACCGCACCACGATCGCGTCCCGAGCGGCGGTGGTTGTTCGGTGCCCTTATGGGGGATTTCGACCTACTTCCTCTATGCGCGACCGCGAGTGGGCTGCGCCGAGCACGGAGTGGTCGTCGTGCACATTCCCTGGAGCGATGGCCAGCGCTCCAGGGACCTGCACCATGATGGGATTCCTGGCACTCTGGGCGTGGCGGCTGCTCGGTGGAATGGTTTGTGCAGTGGGGCCTGGCCCATCGCGAATTGGGGAAAAAATCAGTCGCCGGCGCTTGCTGTCGGTCGAAAAACGCGAGCCCTACTTGAACCTCATCGCGGCAAGCATTCTACGTGCCGGATCGTTTCCACATCCGACCCATTTAAATCAAGCCTCGATCAGGTTCCCCATCGGAGAGCGCCCGTTTGCGAGCAAAGTCGAGTGGCTCAAGCACATGCGCTGGCCTGCTGTCGCGCAAATGCAGTCGATGCCGGGGGCTCGGCAAAAACTCAGTGCCCGGTTGGCTGGCAACATGGCCATCGTCCGAGCCGGCAAGCTACAAATCAGACCCCGAGCACTTTCGAAACTCTGCTGCAGGAATGCCGGACTGCTTCATTTCACGCATAAAGCATTATAGTCGACTTGTAAGCTTCTCGCGGCCCTGCTCTTTGTTCCCACCAGCAACACGAAGCGCGTGACAAATTTCTTCGCGCTCTGCATCTGGCACTGCTGCGGAGCCTCAACATATCTTTGTCTAGAATACTTGTTCGTTGTCAGTGACGTCTCGGCAGGGAGGCCGCTTTATCCCGGCGCCCCTATTCGTGCCTGAGTGCGACCATCGGATCGACTTTCGTGGAGCGCCAGGCAGGGATGCAGCTCACCCCCACAACAACGACAAACACCAGAACGACCACCATTGCAAAAGCAACCGGATTATCGGGATTAATGCCGAAGAGCAAGCCTTTGAGCAGGCGCACGCTTGCGAGAGCGACGGGTACGCCGACGATCGCCCCGACGATCACGAGGTGTAGTCCTCGACGAATTACCTGCATCACCACGTCTCGCGGCTGCGCACCGAGGGCTAGCCGCAGCCCGATCTCTTTTGTGCGCAACGTTACACTTCGTGCGAGCACACCGTAGAGACCGAGAGCGACGAGCAAGAGAGCGACGCCCCCGAAGGAAACAGAAAGACTCATCAGCATTCGTTCCTTTTCCAGATGATTCTCGATCAGCTCGTTGAACGTGAATATCTCCGGGTCGGGAATGCCCGGGACCTCTCTCCGAACGACGTTGCGGATGGCTTCTGCGGCTAGGCTCGAGCTCGAACTCCGCACAGCAAAGGAGGCCCCCATGCCCCACTCGTCGCCCGTCGCCAGATGGTAAAGCACGCGCGGAGCAGGTTCACGCAGCGACAGAAACCGCGCGTCTTCGGACACTCCGATCACGCGGCACGCGTTCCTGGGGTCGAGAACTTGACCGTCTTCGTGCGGGTCCTCGCCGCCGGAGTAGACAAACATGCCGACGGCGTCTTCGTTCGGGAAAAAGTAGGTGGCGGCAGACGAGCTGAGGATGCACACAGGCGCGCCGATCTCGTCTGCCTGTGTGAAGTCGCGGCCTTCCAGGATTCGTGTTCCCATGACCTCGAAATAAGTAGGAGAGGCGGACTCAACCCACGTCTGCATATCAGTATGAACCGCACCATGCTTTCCTAATGAAAAGTAGTGCGATGCGGTCCAACCGTCGATCGGAACAACGGAAAGGATGGTCGAAGCCTCCACGCCTGGGGCAGCTTTGAGAGCCTGCGCAATATCCCGAACATCCCGGCCCGCTTGCTTTCGCGTAGGGTTCACAGAGCTCAAATCGACAGTGGCGATGGTCACGCCGTCAGGGCGGAAGCCCGCATGTTCCAACAACAGATGGATGAAGGTCCCGCTCAACAGCACAGCGGAGGTCAGCAGCGTGATACTGAGAGCCACTTGAGCCGGCACGATCCAAGTGCCGAGCCGATTCGACGAGAAAGAAGAAAGCGCTTCACTCCGCTTCAAGCCCAAAGCGGGGTCGATGCGGCTGGCGCGCAACGCGGGCCAAAGTCCAGCAACTAGGACGGAGACTAGAGTTGCGCCCGCTGAAAATGCCAGGATCGCGGTCTGGGGCGTGACATCCAGTGTCGGTGGCGGGCCGATCGTCCCGAGCATCGAAACCAGCGAGCGCGCTGCTGCCCATCCCAGCCAGATGCCAAGCCCGAGTCCGCACGCCGCCAGCAGTCCAACTTCGGTGAGCATCTGCCGTAGCAAGCGCCCGCGTGACGCACCGAGAGCCGTGCGAGCGGCAAATTCGCGAACCCGGCCTGTGACGCGAGCGAGCATCAGGAGCGCCGCATTCGCGCAGCAAAGAAGTAGAAGCAGCCCGACCAGCACTTCCAATATCAGTAACGGCTGACTATAATCGGCCCTCAGGAACGATCTGCCTGACCGACCGCTTTCGACTTGGAACTGGAGCCCGCCCATAAACCGATGGCTCGGGTCGGCCTCCTCGCGCAAGATTTTCGCTGTGGCTTGCAAATTTGCACGAGCCGACTCGAGCGATTCGCCGGGCTTTAGCCTGCCGATTACCGTCAGCCAGTTGTCGCCCGGAGCGTTCCGCTGCGGCGTCGGCGCGTGGAGGATTTCCTCGAACGAGAGTGGCAGGACGATATCGGCTCGCTGGGGGGCGATCAGACCGTCGAAGTCGGGCGGGAGCACGCCGATCACTCCTACCGATCTGCCATTGATCGACAGCGTCTGACCGAGCGCAGTCCTCTTACCACCGAAATGTTGCTTCCAATACGAAAATCCAAGCAGCGCCTGGTAACCGTTCGGTCCGCCGCCGGGCGCGTCATCCAGTTCGCCAAACGTTCGCCCGATGTACGGCGCAAGCTCCAGCACGCGAAAGCCGTTCCCTGTGATCAGCGCGCCGCGCACGTCCGTTACGCTGCGGTTGTCCCGGACGGTCAGATGGGCTGCGCTCCAAGCCAGAATGCCTTGATCCGCAGTTTCGTACTTCCGAAGCGCGTCGAACGCGGGGCCCGAAATCGAAAGGTCGGTCGCGCCGGGCTCGCTGAAAGAGTAGTGGACCAACTCATCCGGGTTTGGCACCGGCAGGCTCTTTAGGATCACGGCGTAGGTCAGGCTGAAGATGGCGGTGTTGGCGCCGATGCCCAGGGCGAGAGTGAGGACAGCGACGGCGGTGAAGCCAGGCGATTTGCGCAACATGCGCAGGGCGTGGCGCAAGTCTTGAATTAAGGTTTCAAGGAAATGCGTGCCTTGAGCTTCGCGGCACTCGTCGGTTCCGCGCACTTCGTATTTCGTTCGCATCGCTGCTCCTTTACATATGCTACCTACGCTGGTCTGTGCCGCAGTAAAATTAGGTAAACACCTTAGGGCAGAGGGAGGTAAACGCCTTAGGGCAGAGGGACGATGACCCGTGGTGGGAACGCACTCGAGCGTACGAGCTCGTCAGTATTTTCCGGCTGAGAATTCTTCCTACGGGGGTCTTTACCGTGGTGCCCAAAACCTTCTGCTCCAATTCCGGGGTGCAGTACGGGCCGTCGCCGCTTTCGCTTTTGTCGCTGACGAAGAGCCTCCAGGCCGCCAGAGGAAGCCCTTGCGCGTCGCAATCACCTTGGAACGGGACAAGCCGGTTTACTGGGCGATGGCGTGATTCGGGATCCCTTGGCTGGCCAGCAGCGAGACATACCGCAGCGAACACAAGCCCGTCCTCTTGAACGTAATTGCCGAGGAATATGGTTCCTCGACCTGCCAAACCTGGAATATCGCGCTCCAACTGGAGCCGAAAAGCGCGACTACCTAGCGGCTCGACACGCACGTCTTCAAAACCAAGCCAAGAACCCGTGATGGAATACTGCGCTTTATAGAATGCCTCCTTGGCACTGAATGCGATCGTCCTCCAAGCTGGAGGAGGATTACGATGTCTTTCGCTTGGTGACGCAATTATGCTCCAAACCTCTGCCGACACCGCATTGTCAGTTTGGGCGTCAAACCCAATGCCGCATGCGAAAGAACGAGGTGCAACAACAGCGCCGCAATATCCTGTGCAGTGGGTGATCGCTCCGACGACCCCATCAGGCCATATTGGTGCGCGTCCCTCCGCAAGAATTGCGCCGGGTTTCCGCCCCAAGGCGCGGAGTGCTTCGCGAGCACAGTGGCGCCCTGCGCAAAACTCTGCAATTCTCTTTTCGACGGCGTTTTTCACAAGTACGGACTCTTCCAGATACAGAGGGGACGCGTGCGAAAAGTCGACCAGCTCGGCGCCGCAAACACCAGTTGGGAATAACGCTCGTACAGAAGCCCGCAGTTGCATAGAACTATGGTCCGACCCGTCCTACATTCAAAACACCCAACGTATTCGTAAACTGGTTCGGCAACCAGTTCTTCAAATCCCTGATTCAAAACTTGTAGTACACCGCCCAGCCGTCGTGGGTTAACCAACCCTCGTAATTCTCCCCTAACAGCGAAGCGGCTTGCTCGAATCCGCGTCCTTGTAAGATGCCGCAGAAGGTGACCTGCTCGCTCACCACCACCACAGCTACCGCAGTTGAGCCTCCACATTCCAGCCTGTTTCGTCGATGGCATTCACCCGGAAGCGGCGCGCCACATCGCGCGCAACCCGTCCCTCTAACACGGCGGCCACATCGCCAGGCGGAATTCCCAGCCCCTTGTTCATCCGCACCGCCAAGGCCAGGGCTTCCGCTCCCAGGGCATCGGAAGTTTGCCAGGGATCTGATCCCGTCCTTGCACCAGTCGCCCAGGTGTGGCAGCGACCGGTGGCAATATCAAAGCGTCTCCGGATCGTCTTGCACACCACCTCGTGCTGATACTGCGGCTCGACATTTCCCGTTTTACAAGGCCCCGCAGGAACAGCGAACCGGCATGGGCACCTCGATAACCTCATCGACATGCTTGGGAATGGCTTTGCCGTAGCGTTGACCGTAGGCGGTGCCAGCTTTGCGCTCCGGTGGCTTGGGGTGGGCCTTCGGCGTGTCAACAGAGAATAGATCGAGCTGCCCAGATCCCAGATCACGCCAGCCCGGAATAGTTCAGCACACGACTGAAACACTGGTTTTCGTCACTGGAAGACGCTCGGAGAGATACTGGAGAACTTCCTCGGGTCACTACAATGACCGACGTCTAGGGAGTTCGTTGGCGGACCGCACACCGGCCGCATTCGTCCAGCCAAATCGCGGCTCTTCAGTTGCCGAGGCTGAGGGCCTATACCTTCTGACTCCCCTACTCGATTGCAGAACCAGTGCACGTAAAGTCTTCGGATCCGGCTATCACAACGGCCGCCCGCAAAACAGGCAAGGAAAGGGCCAGCTTATATGGCCGGACGGAAAAAATATGACCTCCTTGTTAAGATTTTCCCGCTCCGGAAACCATATACGTCGGCGAAGCCTTCGTTTATTTCAGAGCCATCATTGTGTCTTCCAACGAACCGACCCCAACAGGCGGCGTTCTCAGCATCGCCAACAATTCGATCAAGGGAGTGTCTTCCAGAAGCAATAACTCGTTCCTCGCGATAGAATTTTGTCACCCTTTCACGCCCGACTAGCGGCTGGTAACCAGGTCGTTCGTAAGTAATTTCCTTATCGAATAGGCGCTCTAGCCGATCCCATTCGCGAGAATCAATGATCGCAAACATGGTTCGCACAAAATCAGTCGGCATAAAATTGGTTCTTGTGCCCTCGTTTTCGGGTGTCCCCAGATAGCGTAGGATCTCATCCGAGTTTGAAGTCAATTCCAACCCCCTTGCGCGCTTCGCCACATCGCGTTTCAGCAAGCTACGAAATTCTCTAGTAATTGGTCCCGGCATTCCATCTCCGACGAGCTGGCCATCGATTGATATTACTGGAACGATGCCAACGCTAGTTCCGGTTAAAAAGACTTCTCGATTGAGACCGATGAGATCGAGTGGCAGAATGGTCTTGGACTCCTCCACATGGAACCCCAAGTCCAGCGCATACCTAAGGACGAGTCCACGTGTAACGCCTTCAAGGCAACAGGTGGTACTCGGAGTATATAATCTCACCCGTGATGGATCATTTTCCCAGCCTGGAGACCGAATAACCCCGAAAACGTTTTCGGTAGTAGCCTCTGAAATAAATCCATCCGATGACAGCATCAGTGCTTCGTAAGTCTCCTGATCGCAGGTGTCAATGAGTGCAGCAATGTTGTTCAGATAATCGCAGGATTTAATCCGAGGATCCAGAACGGACGAACTCGAGCGGCGCTTGTTTCTAGCAACGGCAACAGAAATACCACGATCGTAAAGCGACTCTGGATAAAGCTGTATCGTCGAGGCAATGCAATACACTGTGCTCCCGAGGCATTTTGCAGGGTTAATGCCTAAGTCCCCAACTCCTCGAGTCACAACCAACCGCAAATATGCTGTCCTTTGGTTTGGAGACTCGAGGGCACTTGCAACCTTAAGAACGCGTTTAGTAAGCTCAACGGGTGTATATGGTATTTGAATTCGCAATCGTTCCGCGGATTCATAGAGACGATTCAGATGCTCCCGCCAGCAGAACAATCGCGGCCCCGCAACGAGTATCCCCTCGAAGGCAGCGTCGCCATACAGAGAACCATGATCGAGGACGGGTAGGCCAATTTCAGAGACTTGGAAAAACCCGCAGTAGCGAGGTAGCTGTTCGGGTGACCTCAGGTCTTCACGATTGCCTCTCTCGAGCAGAATCTTGGGGGTAACGCCAGGAATGAGCGGCATACTCATGAAGACCCGAGCGTCACGCGCAGTCTCTTCTAGGTCATTCATAGTGACAATTATTGGAGTGCGGCTGAGATGGAATTCCTTAGCTGTCATAAGAAGTCCCCTACGCAAAGATTGCCCTTTTCGAGCAACGGACGGATTTCGGCTTCGCGGTCAGCAGCAGCGTTTTTATGCCTTCCTGCTGAGTTTGGTCGCTGCTATGGGGCTGTTGCTAGCGACGTTCGGCTTATACGGGCTGATGACTTTTCTCGTTTCCGAGAGAACCAACGACATCAGCATACGGACTGCTTTCGGAACGACGCGACGCCACATTTTCTTTTGGCAGTGTCGTCCGCAGGGCGTTCTATTATTGGGGGCGTGCCATAGCCCTCAGGATCAGGGGATCAGGCGAGATGACGGCGGATACGACCAATCAACCAAGTTGCATTTACAGAACCGACGAGCACGAGATTGTGATAGTCCGGCATCCAACGCAACACCCGATACGCAGCGGGAGGGAAAGGAAAGAAGTATTTTCTGGGCACTCTTAGAGCCCACGCTAAGTGCTTCAACCCATTATCTACTCCGACGAAGTACCGACACATTAGTAGAACCGCAGCAACAACTTTGATTCTTAGCGGACATCTGTCATCATTTATTAGCGACACAATTCGAGGATGCCACGAACTGATTTCTTCCAGTGCATCTGCGGTATGGAGGGCCTGCTCCCGACGTTCGCATCGCATCTCTTCCGGCAAGTGAGGGAAATCCATACATTTCGAGAATAAATTGAGAATTGTCACTCGCGGGTCCTCGAGAAGTTCCATTAGAAATGGACGCAGCCAGTGATAGTTGCTTCGCAGACTTTCAGCGTCGTACTTGTCAAAATTAATCGCGATATATCGGTGCTGATTTGAGAATTTGATCCTTTCTCTGGCCTCTTCGCGTGAATCTGTCGCAACCTGCAAGTGTGGCCTTGAGGCGAGGATCCGATAAAATGGGACTCGCAGTTGCGCCGACTGTGGAATGTACAGAGAGCCCGGGTTGATGTCCGTTGTCCCTGGCATGAACTCCGGTCCAGGCCAGGCATCGATGAAAACATCCGCTGCACGGATCTTCGCGAGGTCCGAAGCGCTCAGGTTATCTAATTCTCCTATTGTATCAAAATTAACTCTTGTGCGATCTTGAAGCACCGGAACAATTTCGTCGGGGAACGGAGATAGGCTTACGGCCTCCAGCTGGCTCGGAAATCCCCCGCAGTCGCAGTAAGCTACGATTTTGTGCCGGGGGTAGCGTCTTTTAATGAAATATAAAAAGCGCATTCCTAGTATATGGTCCCCGAGTCCGCCCTCCAAACGTATCGCGACCTCCATAGAGCCTCCCTTTAGCCGATAAACTGCCGTGCGGCTATGCTCAGTCGTCACTGCACGTTTCTGTCCATCACAGCGCGCGCTGTGTGTGCCACTTTCGCCGAAATCATATCGGCTCTGATCGGTGGAATAGTACAGCTATACGATCGAGTTACAGACATCTCGTCGCTCGCAAAACCTGGAATAAGGGATGCTGGTCGAGGAGACGTAACATTCGTTAATGCAAATGGCAGATGGCGCCACGTATATGTCAGCCAGGCAGTACATGGAGTGGACCCAACGCGAAGCTCGATCTGAGCAGGGTCGCTCTCAGGATATAAGCAGAATGACCACGGCATCTGACGTTTCAACGCGCGGCATGTCTCTCGAACCAAGGATCAGGAGTTACCATCAAGCACGGCCGAGCGAAGCAGCTGGTGCTCCGGATCGACAGCCAGCGTCGCATACTCACCTGGTCGGATGTTGCGCAGTCGCAGTACGAAGATGCCGTTCGAGCAAGAGACTGTAAGTCGATGATCGGAGGATGCTTAGCGGTAAGGGCGTGCAAATCCATTCACGACTGTGCTCGATCCGCTTCCTAGCTCTGAAATCGTTTTGTGTGTCGCCTTTTCCCGCCCAAGTTGGTCGATGCTTGCAAGGAATCCTGCTATGCCGCGCCCACGCCCTCCTTTCGTCGGATGCACTGCTCCCTATAAATCTTCTCTTCTCTAACACACCCGAATAGTGCGTTGATCGCTCGAACCAACTCTGCTCTTCGATCATTTTCCTGCGCTATCTCAGCTGCAATATCGAACCCTTCCCAGCCAACGTTATGTTGGAGTCGTGTGTCTAGCTTTTCATATCTTGCCTTGAACAACCGGATTTGGTCTTCCAGTTGCCAGAGCCGGTTGTTTATGTCTGCTAGTTGAAAGGTAAGAGCGTCCAAGATTTGTCGAGAACGTGCTGGGAGTATCTTCATCCAGCGCTGCTCGATGTATTCAGCAAGCTTTTCATGTTCTTCCATGAAGTGGTCAAGCGGCAAGCCCCGTCCGCGCGCTGCTTCCTCTTTCAGCAACAAGATCGTCTGTCGGTCGAAACACTCGCCGGGTGTCGGTTGCAATAGTCCCATGCATAGCTCCTTACAAAAGCGTCGAGAGAACAAATCAAAAGATCTCAGATAATCAGACAGGTTGTAGGCAAAAATTGCGTGGGCGCGCACTGCGGCTTCCGCGAAACGCCTTCAGCGACTGCATTAGTTGCGCTCCGAGTGTAGCGACTCGATATGATGTTTTAGCGACGACCATTGCTCGGAGGTTTTTGGCAGAGCAGCCACTGAAGGTCATTTCTACGGAACGCATTAGCAGGCTGCTGAAACATTGTGCGGAACACTACGACACTCAACTGAGCTTTGCTCATTCGGATTCGACATTCCCAACGTAATCCTGGCAAATACACGCGAGCGATTTGCAACTGTGCGGCGCAGTTGAAGATCAAATTCTCAAGACGCAGAACTGATAAGTTTGATCTTGGCGCCATCCAAGAAGTCGATCTAGACGACACCCTCGGCCTGCTTTCAAGTTACGAAATAGAATGTGACTGGTTCACGGCCACTATACATGAGAGTGGCCTCGGCTTCGGTTACGCCGCAGAAAACGGCGCTCACCATCAGTGCTAGAGCAAAAATACAAGTGACTAGCGGCGGTCGCTTCGAACTGGTTGTACCCTCTCAGACTCCAGCAAGCTCTCCATGGCTCTGCATGCGGCCTCCAACTCTTTGGTTTCCAAAAGCATGTCTCTTAGCCGCACACACGAACGCTTAACAGATTCAGATTTAATCAGTCGCGAGAGTTCTGACGAAATCTTCAAGGGATCCCATTGTGGCGGCAAGATTCGTTTGGCAACCCCAAGTTTCTCAAGCCGCACGCCGTTATCTGGCCGGTCGCCTCCGTACGGGAGAACTAGTTGAGGGACTCCAGCGGTAAGGGCTCGCACCAGAACGCTCGCCCCCCCATGGTGGATGACGGCGGCCATTCCCTCGATCACTTGGGCAAATGGCAAACGTGGTTGCTGAATTACCCCAGACGGGAGCTTTGAAGGGACCAGCTCAGGATGTCGACACACCAAGATTCCGGGCCTACCCAGCATCGAGCACGCCTGTGCGGCTGAATCATAAAATCGTTTTGCCAGCTTCCACATTGCTGTTCCACCGGTGATTAATATCGAGCTCGGTCGCTGGAAATCGACCAACTCTTTGATAACTGGAGAAACATCACTTGGTTCAACCTCATCATTTTGCAAGAACCCGGCATACACAAGTCGCACCGGCCATCCGGAAGCTTCTGATGCGAACCATTCTGGCCAGCAGGCCAGATGCAAATCGGGAGAGAGCGCCCATTTCTTCCAATCTGATATCTCTCCGAGTCCACACACACGACGTGCAGCATTGATTTCGCCACCGAGACAGTGCGCATACAGTTGAATCAACATTGAAAGGCAGGCCGCCTGCGCTGCAGCCGTGAACACCGAAACCAGCGGAATTTCAAATTGCTCAGCGATAAAGACAGCCGCAAGGCTGCTCATATGCCGAACCACAAGAATGCTCCTTGGTTTTCGACAGTGTCGAAGAATGGCGGCGTATTCCGGTTCTACGTAGGGGAACACATGCCGCTCGCTGAATGCGTGTGTGCCATTAGGCGCATCGAGTAAGGGGCCATCGTTGATGAATGCTTTGTACTGGTCGGGTGTGTCCCAACAATCAAAATGCAATTCAACCCTTCGTGCAGCGTCGTGATACTCACACTGCGAGACAAGCGTCACGCTGTGTCCCCTCTGCCGCATCGCTTTTCCGATGGCCAGGAATGGAACAACATCCCCGTAACTGCCCTTGGTTGCCAGTACTACATTAAGCATCGCGGCCTGGCTCATTCGACCGGCGTATAGAGAGTTCGCTGTATGCCAGATAACTTAGGTTGAAGGGCCTCTTGAGAGGAGGGACTGCGCTTCTAAGAAACGTTGATCTTCCGCGGGGAGCTCCGGTGGGGTAACCATTTGCCATTGGCGGGGATCGAGGTGCCTACCGCACTCAAATTGCCAGGTGCTCTTTGAATGGCGCAAGTACACAAACATACCGTGGCTACCGGTCCGGTGAAGCCGTGCACCTCGTCGGTTGCACAGATAGAGAAAATGAGCGTCCTCGGCAAGTGATTCCGTTGGATAGCGAATACCAGACTCGAACAATGTTCGTTTAAATACTAGGGTCCCCCCATGTACGTTACCCACGAACATTCGCTCAAAGATGCCCGCGCTGCAGCGCCAGAATCTCCATGAATCAAGTTCCAAAAAAACACAGTCTCCAAATGCATCCATATCGGCGGTGCCCGCAATCAATGACTCAACCTGGGCACTCACTCTGGAGGGACCATACCAGTCGTCGTCATCCCACTGTGCGATGATGTCCCCGCGAGCCAATGCACACCCGAAGTTTCGTTTGGCGCCAATCGTAAGCACCGTCGGTATTCGTACGTAGCGGACCCCCTTTTGGTTTCTGGCACAATGCTCCAGATCTTGCTGACCATCGTCCACAATAATGAGTTCTAGGTTTGGGTAGTCTTGACGATGGAAATATTTAATAGACTGTTGAACAAAGCCCCATCGGTCGCGGGTAGGCATCACACAGCTTACCAGCGGCAGGGAATTAGGACTCCTCATCGTTGTTATCTCCCCGGAAAGGCCTTAGTTGGAACCAAGGCTCGGGATTGGTAATCGACTTCCGGCAGAGAAGCCAATATAGCGCGGTCCCACAGTGGTTCGTCATTCGAAACAGCTGCCAAAAGAGCAAGACCCACACCCGCCGCTCCAGTCAGCAATCCGCTGAAGTCTACCTCTTGAAAGCGGAATCCCCCGATACCTTGTCCTTCACATCGGCAATCCAACAAGTGTAGATAGTGTTGTCGGGCGACCTGCGCAAAGAGCTGGTCACCCGAGGCATGAAAGAGACGATTAAAGATGTGCGCCCTTCCGGCCGCGCCCTCGCACAAATTGAACTGGGCCTCCTTCGGAGTGGCTTGACGCAGACAGATTCGAGCATCTGCGCGAGCGACGTCCAATGCCATCGTCTGCCAATCATCTCGTCCGAGGATGCGTCCTGTGTTGAACAGGACCATGGCAATACCCGGATCCCCGAACAGCCAGCCATTCGATAGATGGGGAACGCTAACGCCTACCGTCGGCGGAAAGGCAATCGCACCGGCTTGCCGCTGCGCCAGCACCCACGCAACTGCCTTTCCGACCAATCGACAAACACGGGCGTCGGCTATACCGTGAGCACACCCTGCAACTAGCGCGCCAACAATTCCGGTGATTCCATACCCTGCACCAGTTATGTAGACGCGGTCTCCTGGCCTAAAGCCAGGCACAATATTCCGGATCTCAAATTCCGCGCGGCGGGAAATTTTCCATATAGTTCCAGGCGGCTCGTCCACGGCGAGATGATCAAGGCGATCCGCAATAGCCTCGAATAACTGTTGTTCTGCAGGTCCAGACGTCCGCTCAGCGATATATAGACAAATGCCGCTTAAGCCGTCCATCATTCCCGCTGCGACTTCAGATCGACTCGCCTCGAATACGCTGTCATCTATTTCTTGTTGGGACGGCACTGGGAGGCTTCGCCGAAACATTTCAGGATACAGATGTCGATTTACGTGCTCGAATGTCCAGAGAATTCCGGAATGTCCAGACAGGAATCCCGGAGACTCGTTCAAGTTCTGGACACTCCGAAGTGCTCGATCGAGAAAGCGCGTCGCCGTGTTTAAATGTCCTTCATCGTCGGAAGCTCTCGCGAGGTAAGAGAAAAAAAGGGCGATACCAGCACTTCCAAAACCGAAGGAATGCGGAAACTCCTTTTCCCATCCCCATTTCCAAGAACTTTCCGGTCGATCCGCGACATCCCGAGAAATTGCCGCTATAGCTTTTTTCGCTCGTTCTGCTTCGCTGTTAACGAGCAGGGGCGACCACTTATTGGCGCTGGCTTGCGTCTCCACGATGTCTCTCGATCGGAGATTAGTCTGTTGTCAGGCTTGGTTTTGGGTTGCCGTAGTGTTTACTATACCCGGGCGGTTTCAACCAATGTGCTATCTTCGAAGAAGCCCCTTATACTGCTCTAGAGCATGGTTGCATGCCAATCAAACCAAAAATAATAAGACGGAGCCTCCTTATAGTACGAGGAGAAGAGTTCTTGGCAGGTCGCGAATACTTCTACCGCCTCTGAATACGTCATCCAAGGTCCTGGAATTTCATTTCCCCAGGGTCCGGAACTGCCTTCAGCAAATCGCCACCGATTATCTCGCTCAATCTGTTCGCGTACGCTTGTGTGATATTTAGGGTCGGTGACTAGGTGGAGGTTCGATCGAGATATAGGTACGAGTGAGTATTGCATAACGAGTTTAAAGCGAGTGTAGCCACAGGAATATAAATGATTGAGGTTGGACAGAGAATGCGACCTATCTTTTTGTGATGAAAAGACTTCATCTCCTCCACACTCCGCCTCGACAGAAATGAAGGGTGGCAGATGGTTTCTGTCAAGGTCTTGAAGACACAACGCTTCCCCTCCTTCGATGTCGATTTTCAGATAGTATGGTAACCCGAACTGATCAAGTAGATCTCTAAAACGGCAGCACTTAACTCTAATAGCGTGACTTTTCCTGCCACCACGGTTTGCGAGTGGTCTGTGCACTGAACTAAGGGCGCTCTCCTCGTCGCATACCCAAAAGTCTCGCTCCGATCCATCCTCCGCAATCGCGACATTGAGCGCTCTGAACCTTCCCACGCTTGACACGTCTTGAAAGCGGTTCAGCGCGGCCTCCACCAGTTCAGGGATAGCTTCAATCCCGATTACCGTGTGTCCCTTGCTCAGGTAGAAGGCAGAGTCATCACCGGTGTTCATTCCAACGTCATAAATCAGCGCCATAGATGACCCTAGATGTTATTTATTTTATCAGGCCACAACCGGCTACACAGAGGAACATGTGGCGGTTCTGTTGTTCGTTGCGCCCGTGGATTCCGGCCGCGCTGAACGCTCACTTCGCATGCGGGGCTCATCCTCGAACTACAGATGGAAGGTACAAGCTCGAGTTTATTACGGCGCCATCGATCGCTTGCTCTTTCACAAAGGCAAAAAGATCGCTGCTACTGTTGATAAAACCTCTGCCCTTTCTGTTAAGAGACGTGTTACAAAGAACGCCAAAGCCCGTGCGGCGCTTGAAAGCGCTCAACAGCCTATGGAGGGACGGATTCTGTTCACTGCTTACCGTCTGGACACGCGCTGAACCGTCTACGTGTGTTATTGCTTCTAGCTTAGGCGTGTTTACCCGATGGAAGTACAACATAAAGGGACTGCTGCGTTCTGCTCCAAACAATTGGTTGGCATCTTCTTCTAGGCATACGGGCGCAATTGGTCGATACCATTCTCGTTGTTTGATCTTATTCAGCCGATCCTTCACTGTGCTTCTAAAGGGAGCAGCTAGCAAAGATCTGTTTCCCAGGGCCCTAGGGCCAATCTCCGATTTTCCCTGAACCCAAGCGATTATTTTGTCCTGCGACAAGAGATCCGCGACACGATCGTAGTCTAGAGCAGCTTCGACGAAATGCCCCGGACTTTCTTCGCAAACGAAATCTGAGCCGCTATAGACACTCCAACGAACCTTTGCGTTATTAAAGAACGCATATTGTGCCTCAATGGCTGTTCCAATAGCTGAGCCGGAGTCGTTAGTTACAGGCGGCACAAATACGTCCCTAAATAAACGTGAAGCAAGCCATTTAGAATTCCAGTCACAATTCAAACCACACCCACCAGCAATCAGCAACGGATACCGTTTTCTTAGGTGTGTTTTCGCATACGAATGAAAAAGGTCGAAGATCGTTTCGGAAAACATACCCACGAGCTCTAGAAACCTAGGTTCTGTAACCCCACAATTCAAGTAAGGTGTATCAGAAAACAGTCGCTTGTCGGTCGTCGGAGGTGCGACATCCTCAAGAATCCGGCGAATGACAACGCGTTCGTCTCCGGTCGCCTGCCTTCTGGTCGCAAACCCAGCAAGGGCCATGAGTTTTCCGGCAGAGTCATGATTCCATGTGCCCATCGGGGCCGAGCGGTCAGCTAGATCGAATAAGAACGAGTACTTGTAGCCTGGGAACGGCAATATCGACTTAAGCTGGCGGATGCGCAATCGCTCGTCTATCTCGTAGAACGATCCAATGTCACCCTCCCAAAGCAACAAATAACAAGGCTCCCCTTGGGGGAATGGCGACAAGCCATAGCTGCAAAAGATATGTGAGCGCTCATGAGTAGACTCGAACAAGTGGGTCTTGAATCCGAAAACGGTTGATTGCCGGATTCTAACCTCGTCCTGGGAAGACCCATGGTAGCTTGTGCCTGCAGACTGGAAAGGAAATCCATCTGACCATCCGCTAGTGCAAATTATGCTCGGCACGTCGTCGATCTTGCTCATGTTGTTTAATAGAAAGTAGGCCAACGCGGGCATATGACGCGGTTTCGAACCGTGTTCCGCCTCTGCAGAAAGCAACAATTTGCCATCTTTTACGACCGCAAAGGCTCCGTCGTGACCAGGGTTAACAGCAATGATTGTTCCTGTTCTGTCAAGATGCGCGCAATCGCCCGCTGTTTCCTGCGTAGTTAGCAGGTTCGATCCTTCCATGATTCTCTCCTCTAGGGGACTGGCATTCGTGAGAGCCACGCATCAACCTGGCGAGCAGCGACCTCTCTCATGCAGGTATGTCATCCGGAGTGAGGGCGGGAAGAAATCGATTGCCCTCTCTTGTCAACAGACAGCCCACGGCTCCGCTGATAAACGCTAACAACAGACTCTCCGTGAAGAGCTGCCGAACGAGCCGCATTCTCCCAGCGCCGAGGGCCCGCACGCACGACGATCTCTTTCCGTCGAGCGCTTAACACTCTCTGTGCCCGCTTCCGGATGGGATGAAATGGATTTCCATGAGTTCGATAATCTATGGTTTGCATTGCAAGTGAAAGTTCGATTCGAAGAGATGTGCTCCCGGATCCTACGCTCTAAGGGTTCGCCGTGCCTCCGTGCTGTGCCATCAGGATTGGCCGCTATGGTTTTGTGAGTTGGCTGGGGCGGAAGGATTCGAACCCTCATCACCCTCATTAAAGTGAGGTGTCCTACCGGTTGGACTACGCCCCAGCGGGCTAAGACAGCTAGATTTCGCTAGAATTGGCGATCGCACTACGGGATTGAGCCGTGCAAAGACATAACAGGGAAAGAGCGGAAGCTCGACTTCTTTAATTCGATCAGACCGCCAGCGGCGTGCTTGATATAACGGCAGAAATTCTTCGTAACCCTTGAACCTGAGGAGCTTGGCGACAAACCTTTCTACACGCGGCCTGACCTGTAGCGCGAACCAATAAGAACGATCATTCGATGCAAGGATTGTCGGCTAATGGGCAGGCTGCCGCTGTCCTTGCCCCCAGACGCGCCAGCACTCCAAGCGAGACGAGCAAGTCCTAAACCAAAGAGAGTTCTGCAGGAGTGTTCGGATCAATTTCCCATGAAAAAAGAAGGCTTAGCTGAGCTGCCGCCCTTTGAGGATTGGCAGGCCCTCCTCATAGCGTGGATCGTTGGTATGTAACAGACCACTCTTCTTTTGGCCGCCAGCGTGAGTGGGCTACCAATCTGCTGGCAAGCTGCAAATCTCATGGCAAATCGAACGCGTCACTCTTCGCTCGCTGAAAGGATAGCTTCGAAATTGCCTCGTCGATCAGAACCGTCGTAACGAGGAACGCTTGATTACGTTGCAAGACGGGTGCCAATGGAGCTGTTCCCTCGCCGGGTTCCCGCCACGGCCGGACGCGAGGAAATCGGAAAAGGCAGGCGACCTAGAGAGGTGTCGATATCTGAGAGAGATAACGTTATGTCGGCAGCTCGGCCGGCAGATGAACGGTTTCTTGAACGAATATGAGTTTCGGCCGCACTCAAAGTTCTGCCAGTCAGAACTATGGGCCGAAAGCCATGGCGCGGCCGCCAGATATCCTGGAGGAACAGAGATCGCAGAAAGGCAAATCGAAATTGCGTAGGTTGCGGATGGATATCAGCGATATGGCGTTCCATCCCCCACTTCGCTGCTGGGCGAGAACCGAACTGCGAATTCGACTATGGACAACGCTAAGACTCTATTGAAAATCATCGGTTACCCATGTGCTGTGTACAGGAGCGTCGAATTCGGTTTGTCCTTTGTGATCTTCCATCTTTGTCTTTTGACTGTCTGGCGGCCACGCCATGGCAGTCGGAACTCACGTAATTCCGACAGACCGTCCGCCGAGTGAGCTGTCGGTACGGTGTCTCTCAGGTATTGCCAGTACGTTAAATTAGCTAGCGTTTCGACTGGTGAGCGTTGCGATTGGTGTCGCGTCGATTGGCACGGTTCTTGCACGGAAGAAGGCTCCTGCCCAGGGGGATTGAGCATCAACATTGAATTTCAAATCGCTCTCCTCAGCAAGGACGCTCGCTTGCCTTGACTCGAAGACTAGCCCCCTTCTATCGAGGAAAATGCGTCCCTGAGAGGCGACAGCCTGGCGCGACTCAGGATTGCCTTGACGACAAAGGACTAGCGACGCCGAACAGTCGCTCGTCAAGAGTCCACGTTGCGCACTTGATGTT
>Ga0307474_10000368_pt1 | contig 32708 bp, 28 predicted proteins | sample atmos_gasesECM1C_2_FD_203312 | JGI IMG/M metagenome (GOLD analysis project Ga0307474, IMG submission 203312) | Hardwood forest soil microbial communities from Morgan-Monroe State Forest, Indiana, United States - atmos_gasesECM1C_05 | ecosystem: Environmental > Terrestrial > Soil > Temperate... | reverse complement strand
TATTTCACTGAAACCACGCTCGCCGCGGTGCGTATCAACGACTTCAAATACAGACGGACCGATCAGCCGAACGGCTGGTTTGGTGGCACCGTCAAGGTCGATTGGCCAATCCTTGTCAACTTGCGTCTTGATCCCTTCGAGCGCACGGGTCTGAACCAGTCGCTGTTCGCGAAAGACTGGTGGGGCACCGAGTTCTGGCGGTTCGTTTTCCTTCAGCAGGAGATGGGAAGGGAGGCACAAACCTTTCTTGAATTCCCACCCATGCAGAAGGGCGGGAGCTTCAATCTGGCTGCCGTCAAGGAGGAGCTGGATAAGAAGATGGCGGCCCACGCGGCGCAATAAAAGGCCGCGTCGCAAACACGAGGCACACCGCACCGTCCGTCTTCTTTCGACGGGCGGTGCGGGCGCGACGCCGCCGCACAGTGCCAAATGAAGCGCTAATGTCGCTTCTTGGCCCGAGGCGGACCTCCCGCGATGTCGGCTCAATGCGCCGCAAGCGCCGGCGCGCTGGGTGGCGGCTCGCGGGCACCAATCGCCTGCTCGAAGCCGAAGGCCAGTTCAATCAAACGTCCCTCGCTCCACGGTCTTCCCAGAATGTCCATTCCGACCGGCACGCCGATTGGGGCGTTTGCGGTCGGCGGCGAGAACCCGGCCGGCACGGTGACGGCCGGAAATCCGGTGACGGAAGCCAGAATGCCGTTGCGGTCGGCCTGATTGGATTCGGTCAACGGCACGACCAGCCGCCTTTGCAGCGGGTAGACGATCGCGTCCAGCCTTTGCTCGGCAAACACCGAAATCAGTGCTTGGCGTGTACGCTGGTTTCGCAGCAGCCGCTCCTTGTAATCCGGCTCCTCCATGCCGTTGGTGAACGCTTCCGCGCTCAACAAAAATTTCTCCAGCGAAGGCTTGTGAAACTTGCCGGACGCGATGATTTCCGAGAGCGTCTTTACCGGCGCATTGGGAATGGTGGCGAGATAGGCGTTGATCAGCGCCTTGAACTCGTATTTCTGCACGTCGCTATCGGGACCGAGCTTGTTGGCATCGAGTGCCGGCGCGTCGACGTCGACCACCTCGGCTCCCGCGCTCTTCAACGCAGCGATCGCCGCCGCCATCACGGCGTTGACATCCTGGTGTTCGGGAGCGCTGCCGAACATCGCCTTCAGGACCCCGATCCGCGCGCCACGCAAGCCGCCCGCTTTCAGGAACTGGACATAACCGGCAGGCGTGTTGCCGATGCTCCATGCGGTGGAGGGATCATTCGGATCGTAGCCAGCCATAACCTCCAGAAGCCGCGCGGCGTCGGCGACGCTGCGGGCGATTGGCCCGATCGCGTCCTGGCTCTCGGAAACCGGCATGATCCCGGCGCGGCTCAACAGACCTTTGGTCGGGCGAATGCCGACTAGCGCATTGGCGGAAGCAGGCGAGCGGATCGAGTTCACGGTGTCGCTGCCGGTGCCGGCCAGCGCCAGGTTCGCCGCCACCGCCACGCCCGTTCCGCCGCTCGAACCTCCCGGCGTTCGCGTCAGATCATAAGCGTCGAGCGTCTGGCCACCGAGGGAACTGACGGTCGTGCCGGCGAGCGCGAATTCGTGCATGTTGGTCTTGCCGAGAATGATCGCGCCGGCCCTGCGCAGCCTCGCGACCACGAATGCATCGGCTGGCGGCTGCATTCCCGCAAGCGCAGTTGAACCTCCCGTGGTCGGCAGATCGGCGGTGTTGTAATTGTCCTTGAGCACCAGCGGCGCACAAAACAGCGGCCCCATTGCCGCTCCGCCAGCTCGTTCCGCGTCAAGCCGGTCAGCCTCGGCCAGCGCTTTCGGGTTGAGCGTCAGGATCGAATTGAGCGCCGGTCCCTTGTGATCGTAGGCGGCGATCCGCTCCAGATAGGCCTGGACGATCTGGCGGCAGGTCGTAGCCTTGCTCTGCAGGGCCTGTGCAACGCCTGCGATCGTGATCTCCTCGATCGCAAAGTTTTGAGCCTCTACCCTGGATGTGATCATGAGCACCGCCACTGCAAACATACGTACGAAATTCTTCATCACCGATCCCACTGCGGCCGAAACCCTGCCGAACCTCGAATCGCGGTCCGGTCTTCCCGAGGGGAATACATACAGCCTTTCCGGTTCCGTGGCATCTCTGCGCCGCCAGTGCCGATCGCTTCCGGGCGTGCTAGTCTGACGGCCTGCAACCGAAGAAGAAATTGAATGAAACGGCGAGGGTTCATACCGCCGCTTTTGAATTTCGACGAATAAGATTGACGCCTACGCGGGGCGCGCGGTCGCCTGCTCGCCATCGCCGAAAAACAGAGGGCATTGTCATGAATCTTGCGCGTCCTCTTCGTCGTATCTTTTGGGACGGCCGTTGCCTTGCTTCCGCAGGCGGCCCTGTTCTGGCTCTGATCGCGCTCGCAGGCTGCGAGCAAAACACTTTCGTGCCGCCACCGCCGCCCAAGGTCGATGTTGCCATTCCCGTGCAGCGCGCGGTCACGCGCTATCTCGAGGTCACCGGCAATACCGCGCCGGTCAAATCCGTTGATCTCGTGGCACGCGTGCAGGGATTTCTGCAGTCGATCGACTATGAGGACGGCGCCTTCGTCAAGGAAGGGACGCAGCTGTTCACCATCGAGCCCGAAACCTACAAGTTGAAAATGGACCAGGCGAAGGCGGCGGAAGCAGGTGCGCAGGCTTCGGTCAAGCAGACGGAAGCGGAGTTCCAGCGACAAAGCACGCTTGTGGCCCGCCAGGCGGCCACCGAAGCCACTCTCGAAAATTCCACGGCCAACCGGGACAATGCGCGCGCCAACCTGCTGCAGGCGCAGGCAAACACTGCAATCGCGCAGGTCAACTACGGCTATACAAAGGTTGTCGCGCCGTTCGATGGCATCGTCACCGCGCATCTTGTCTCGGTGGGCGAACTGGTTGGCGCCGCTACGCCGCCGACGCAGCTTGCGACGATCGTGGCGCTGGATCCGATCTACGTGAATTTCAATGTCAACGAGCAGGATGTCCTGGAGATCAGGGCCGAAGCCAGGCGGCGCCACCTAACGCCAGCCGACCTCCGGCAGGTTCCGGTCGAGGTCGGTTTGCAGACGGAGAGCGGCTATCCGCATGTCGGCAAGCTCGACTATGCGGCGCCCACCGTCAATCAATCCACCGGCACGCTGGCGGCGCGCGGTCTCATCCCCAATCCCAACCGCGTGTTGCTGCCGGGCTATTTCGTCCGCGTCCGCGTGCCGATCGAGAAGCAGGCCGACGCCCTTCTCATTCCGGATACGGCGCTGGGCAGCGACCAAAGCGGCCGCTATGTGCTCATCGTGAACGGCGAAAACGTCGTCGAGCAGCGCAAGGTGACGATCGGGCAGCTCGACAACGGTCTGCGGGTCATCGAAAGCGGGCTCAAGAGCGACGACCGCGTCGTCATCGCAGGCTTGTTGCGGGTCATCCCGGGCCAGAAGGTCGATCCGCAACTGCAGAAAACCGATACGCCCCAGGCCTCCGCCAAATAGGAGCGGGCCATGATCTCCAAATTCTTTATCGAGCGGCCCGTCCTTTCCAACGTCATCGCTATCCTGATGGTGCTGATCGGCGCGGTGGCGCTGCTCTCCCTCGCGGTAGCGCAATATCCCGAGGTCGTGCCGCCGACCGTGCAGGTCACAACGCGCTATCCGGGCGCCAGCGCAAGGACGGTGATGGATACGGTGGCGTTGCCGATCGAGCAGCAGGTCAACGGCGTCGAGGACATGCTTTACATGCAGTCCTACAGCGCCGCCGACGGAAGCTACACCCTGACCGTGACCTTCAGAATCGGCGTCGACCTCAACTTCGCGCAGGTGCTGGTGCAGAACCGGGTCTCCAGCGCATTGTCGCAATTGCCGCAGTCGGTGCAGAACCAGGGCGTCACCGTGCAGAAGCGTTCGACCGCGGTCCTCATGTTCGTAACGCTGACCTCGCCCGACAAGAAATATGACAGCCTGTTCCTGAGCAATTACGCCACCATCAATATCCGCGATGAACTTTCGCGTCTTCCAGGCGTGGGGAATGTCACCGTGTTCGGGGCCGGCCAATATTCCATGCGCGTGTGGCTTGACCCGAACAAGCTGCAGGCGCGTTCGCTGATGCCTCAGGACGTGATCCAGGCGATCCAGCAGCAAAATCAGCAGGTCTCCGCCGGCCAGATCGGTAGCCCGCCGACGCCGCCGGGACAAGCCTTCCAGTACACGCTCAATATCAGCGGCCGGCTCGACGACAAGGCAGAGTTCGAAAACATCATCGTCAAGACAGGAACCAACGGCGAGGTGACGCGGATGCGGGACGTCGGCTCGGTCGAACTCGGCGCCCAGACCTACAGCCAGGTGTTCTCGCTCAACAAGGAGCCAGCCACCGGCATCGGCGTCTTCCAGTCGCCCGGTGCCAATGCGCTGGAAGTCGAAAAGGCGGTCGAGAAGAAGATGGCGGAGCTCGCCCGCGCGTTCCCGCAAGGAATCAAATATGGCACGCCGTTCGATACCACCAAATTCGTCTCCGCGGCGGTCCATGAGGTGTACATGACGCTGATCGAGGCAGGCCTTCTGGTGCTCGCTGTCATTCTGCTGTTCCTGCAGGACTGGCGGGCCATGCTGGTGCCGGCCACCACCGTTCCCGTAACCATCATCGGCGCGTTCGCGGCAATGGCCGCGCTCGGCTTCACCATCAATCTCTCGACGCTGTTTGCGATCGTGCTGGCGATCGGCATCGTGGTCGACGACGCCATCGTCGTAGTCGAGGGCGCGGCCCACAATATCGAGCAGGGCATGAACGGCCACGACGCCGCCATTCGCGCCATGGACGTGCTGTTCGCTCCGATCGTCGGCATCACGCTGGTGCTAATCTCGGTGTTCCTGCCGGCCTCGTTCATGGCGGGCTTGACGGGACGGATCTACGCGCAATTCGCGCTCGTGATCGCGGCGACCGCGTTGCTCAGCGCGATCAACGCGGCGACCTTGAAGCCCACGCAATGCGCATTGTGGCTGCGCCCGGCGGTGCCGCCGGAGAGGCGCAACTGGTTCTATCGCGGGTTCAATGCGCTCTACGCCCGGCTCGAAGGCGCCTATTCCCGCCTGATCGGCAGCATCTCGCGCCACGCAGGTGTTTCGGTGATCATCGCGCTGATCCTGATCGCCATCGGCAGCTTCGGCCTCTCGCGTGTGCCGACCGGATTCCTTCCGATCGAGGATCAGGGTTATCTGATCGCGGCGGTGCAATTGCCCGATGGCGCGGCACTCGATCGCACCCAAAGCGTGCTCGACAAGGTCGCCGACATCGTCACCGCCACGCCTGGGGTGCAGCAGGTCACCACGATCGCCGGCATCTCGGCGCTGGACAACAGCGCAAGCCTCGCCAACGCCGGTGTGGCCTATATCATCCTGAAGGACTGGAGCTCGCGGGGAAAGGGCGAGGACCTGCGTTCACTGCTCTTTGGATTGAACGGCCGGCTCGCCGCGATTGCGCAGGCTCGGGTGCTGGTGTTCCCCGCGCCGCCGATTCAGGGCATCGGCAACGCCGCCGGCTTCGTCATGCAGGTCGAATTGCGCGACGGCAACAACGATTTCGTCAAGCTGCAGGCGGTGACCGATGCCATGGTGGCGAACGCACAAAGCCAGAGCGCGCTGCAAAATGTGCAATCGCCGTTCCGCGCCAAGGTACCGCAGTTCTACGTCGACATCGACCGCGTCAAGATCCAGACGCTGCATGTCACCACCGACCAGGTCTTTTCGGCGCTTTCAACCTATCTCGGCTCGTCCTATGTGAACCAGTTCAACAAATTCGGCCGCGTATTGCAGGTTTACACGCAGGCGGACTCGCAATTTCGCCTCACCGAGCGCGACATCGCCAACATGACGGTGCGCAACCAGAACGGGGACATGATCCCGATCGGCACCGTTGCCAAGATCACGCCTGCGGTCGGCCCGTCCCTGATCAGCCTCTACAATCTCTACCCCTCAGCAACGATCGTCGGCCTTCCGGCACAGGGTTACAGCTCGGGCCAGTCGCTGCAGCTGATGGAGCAGATCGCGGACAAGACGCTGCCGCCGGGTGTCGGGTACGAATGGACCGCGATGTCCTATCAGGAAAAGGCCGTCAGCAACCAGATCTACTTCACCTTTGGCCTCGCGATGCTTTTGGTCTATCTCGTGCTCGCCGGACAATATGAAAGCTGGTACGCGCCTTTGTCGGTGATGCTGGCCGTCCCGCTCTCGCTGTTGGGACCGGCTATGGTGTTGACGGCGCTGAAGGTCGACAACAACCTCTATGTTCAGATCGGCCTGATCCTCCTGATCGCGCTCTCCGCCAAAAACGCCATCCTGATCGTCGAGGTGGCGCGCGAGCTGCACGACCGCGAGGGCAAGTCGGCGATCGAGGCGGCAGTAGGGGCCGCACGCGCGCGATTCCGTCCGATCCTGATGACCTCCTTCGCCTTCATCCTGGGCGTCGTGCCGTTGGTGCTCGCAACCGGTGCAGGCGCCAGCGCGCGCAAGTCGATTGGCATCACCGTATTCTCGGGTATGCTGGCCTCGACTTGCCTCGCCGTGCTGTTCGTGCCGGCATTTTTCGTGGTGGTGCAGCGTTTTGAGAATTGGCTCGCCGGGCGCAAGCTGCAGAAAACAGCCGTCGCAAAGGCTTTTCCCGAACCGCAGGGCTGAGCGCGGAAACATGCCTGCTTGCATCGATCGCCATTTTCGATAAGGCACGCCCCGATGAAGAAATCTGCGTTTCGTTCCGATGCTCCGGTCACGCGCGTCACCGCGCACGCGCTCAATGTCGGGGACCGGATCAATACGGGGGGTTTTGAGAAGGATGCGCTCTCCGCCGTTCCGCTCGCGATCCGAACCGGCCAGGATGGCATCGCGGTGTTGTTTCGTTACGGCGTTGTGGTGTTTTTCGGAATGTCTGCGCAAGAGGAGGCGGCCTGCATGGAAAGGCTGTCGCCGCGCATCGGCGGCAGGTTGACGCCTGCCGAGGAGGAGACCGCGATCCTCGAAGTCGCAAGCGAGACCAGCGACCAGGTTGCGGCCGGCGGACCGATCCAGGTCCGCGACATGTCACTGGCAAGGCTTCTCGTCGTTTCCGATGTGCTGGCCAAGAGCGTCGTGCTCGCCCATGACGAGCGCGAAGTGGCGAAAGTGTTCGAAATCATCGATCCCTTCGTGCGCGAACTGGGGAATTCCGGAAAGGTGAAACGAAGCCGGCGAGGCATTTTGAAGCTGATCGGCGACGCGCTGCTGCTGCAGCATAACGTCTCCGGCCGCGTCGCGATCGCCGAGAAGCCCGATGCGCTGTGGGATCGTCCGGATCTGGAACGCCTCTATGCGCGCCTGGAAGACGAGTACGAACTCGAACAGCGGGTCGAAACCTTCAACCGCAAGCTTGCGGTGGTTGCGGAAATCGCAAATACGCTGGCAGACATGATCGACACGCGGCGGTCACTGCGCCTGGAAATCATTGTCGTGCTGCTGATTGCTTCCGAGATCGTCATTGCCTTCTATCAAATCTATGCGGCGCGCGGGCATTGAACGGGATGCGATGTCCGGCTTTCGCAAACGTTAAGGTGGCGTCGCGTGGAGGGCGCGGGGAGATCAGATGACGACGCGGATCCTGTTCAGCGTGGCACTCGTCGCCGTTCTGTTCGTCTTCTGGCTGATCATGAGCAAACCGGCTTGCCTCGCCGGCGAAGTGGCATCCCTTGGTCCGCGCCTCGAATGGACTTGCCTGCCCCGATAGCGGCCAGAGAGGCGGTTTCGCCGCGCAGAATTTGGCTGCCGCATTTCCGAACGACAGCGTCTATCTTTTCCTGCATTCCTGCCGATGGTTTTGCACCTTGGGTTTCGAGAGGAGAACCGGCAGCTGCTGGCGTTCCGGCTGCGCTGGAACCCTGGCATGATTAGAAAGATGCAGCAGATCTTGACGCAACCTTAGATTGGAATTGGTAGCGTCGCGCTGATGGACTGCAGCTCCTCTCCCGAGGATCGGCGGGCAGTCCATCAAGGGACACATGGCCTTACCCCCGCCGAACGGAGTTCGGCGGGGTATTGGGTCCTAAGGAAGGGGTATTGGGTCTTAAGGAAAAAGGTGCGAGGTCGGACGTTTCATGCTGGCCGGACAGCGAAAAAGGCCGGCCGCAGGATCGGCATCGACATGAATAAAATTGCGCGGACGCGGTTTACCCAACCTTAGATCACGACTGGTATGTCAGGTCACGTTGGGCAGCTCTTCGACAATCGTCAACAGGAGGCGGATTTGCAGCGTATTTTCATCAAGTTTTTATCAGACGAATCGGGCGCGACGGCCATTGAATACGGCCTGATTGCCGCCGGCATCGCGCTTGCGATCATCGCGGTCGTGAACGGTCTCGGCACCAACCTCAACACCAAGTTCGACTCGATCAACACCTCATTGAAATAACATCCCACCCCCTTCTCGAAGGGGTTCATGAACCCAAGCGAAATTGCCTTTACCCCGCCGGACATGTTCCGGCGGGTTTATTTTTGACGCTCTGCGTCGACCCCAGCCGACGCTTTGGCGTCGTCAACCAGCCCTACCTCAAGCGCCACTGCAAAAGCGGTCGCGAGCCCGGTACTAAACGGGGAGGGGACTGGTCCACGCAAACCCGAGATGCCAGCACGAGGTCATGGTCAGGGTCCCAGCGGGTCGATCATGCCCCGATTAATCACGGCAACTCGGTGATTAACATTGCGCCCGCGACGTTCATACAACCTTAGAGAGTGTAAGGTAACTGCACATTGCTGGATTGCACGATCGAGCACCTTGATAGGAAGGCAGCTTTGCGCGATTTGATCTCAAAGTTCTGTTTCAGATCAACGCGTCACTGAATGAATTCCCGCCCTTTCTCAGGGGGCGACTCAGGGAACACATGTGCAACACGTGACGACTACCTTCGCCGGGTTTCGACCCGGCGAAGGTTTTGGATTCCTGCCTTCTCGTTTGATGGCGTCGCAGCCACAGATAAGCGCGACACCTCCGATTCCGACGCCTAACGCGATTCGGGAATACTGCGAATACTTGAAGGAGAAGATCGCTGGAGAGCTGAAGATGTTTTCCATCATAGTGTGCCGCCGACAGAGACAGCTTAGTCGTTAACATTGCGGACGTGCCATTTACTCAACCTTAGAGAGTTCAATGTACCTACGCATCGCTGGATTGAAGAAAGCACCAACCTTAGTAGGAGGCAGTTTTGCGGCATTTAATCTCTGAATTCCTGAAGGATGAATCGGGAGCAACCGCGATCGAATACGGCCTGATCGCGGCAGGCATCGCTCTTGCGATCATCGCCGTGGTGAACGGTCTGGGTACGAAGCTCAATAACAACTTCACCTCGATCAACACCCAGTTGAAATAAACTACCGCCCTTTGGTGACAAGGGACGACGTGTGACACGTGGCAACCGCCCCGCCGACATCGTTCGGCGGGGCTTTGCTTATGAGGTGCGCCGGTTCAGGGGCTATTTCCTCTCGGGCGCATGCGCCGCTGGCTCGACATGGGCTGCCTCATAGAGGAGCCACAATTCAAGCGCTGAGAAAAACGCGACCGTGACGCCGACACCGATGCTGTAATGCATCGCGCGCGTATGGGCAAAGCCCAATAGCCACGGCGAAACGATCAGCCAGATTCCGAGAAGAAGATTGGTCCATTCCTGCCAGCTGGCGTAGGCGAATATCGCCGCCAGCGACAATAGCGCGATTGCCGCGGCGCTTGCCGAGAGATCGACGACCGCAGTTCCACTGGCGCGCGCCAAAAACCACGGCGAAACGAACAGGAATATCGCGAGCAGCAGGTTATAGAGATCGAGAACGGACTCGTGACGCCATTTGCGCATGCAACACCTCATCGTGAGACGGGCGAGAAGCAGTGTCCTTGTCTGACGAACGAATGAATTCGATCCGGGTTCCGGAAACCAGGTTCGGAATGCGGCTAGACTTTGGAACAATGATCGCTTGAGGGGCTGTGCCATCCACGATCGTGATCGTGTAAAGGTGGTACCCTTGAGAACCATGTCGCAAAACCAGAAAGCCTTCGGCGGGCTCTTTCTCCTGATCGTGGCGGTGATGGCGCTGTTGTTCATCCCTGCCGGCACGTTTCGCTATTGGCAGGCCTGGATTTTTCTCGCCTTCTACTTTGTTCCGGCGCTGGCGATCACCTTCCATCTGATGGTGAAGGACCCGAAGCTTCTGGCGCGGCGGATGCGGGGAGGGCCCACCGCCGAGAAGCAGACGGCGCAGAAGATCATCATGTCGATCGTGTCGGTCGGCTTCATCGCCTTGCTCGTCGTTCCCGCGCTCGATCACCGTCTTGCCTGGTCGCACGTGCCTGCATCCGTGGCCCTCGCCGGAAACGCACTGATGGCGATCGGCTGGTTTGCAATCTTTTTCGTGTTTCGTGAAAACAGTTTTTCGTCTGCCACCATCGAAATCGCCGACGACCAGAGGGTCGTTTCGACCGGTCCCTATGCACGGGTGCGTCATCCGATGTACGCCGGCGCGCTCCTCATGCTGCTCGGAATGCCGCTCGCGCTCGGGTCGTGGTGGGGCGTGCTGGTGTTCCTCGCCATGCTGCCGGCGCTGATCTGGCGCGTGTTCGACGAGGAAAAGCTGCTGACGGAAAATCTGCCCGGTTATGCTGAATACAGGCAAAAGGTGCGCTTTTCGTCTGATTCCCGGCGTCTGGTGAAGGCGGCCCTTTGCGATGGTCCTGCGATTCCCGCGCATTCCGACACGACGCCTTGGGGTGAAGACGGCAAACCGGTTTTGCTTGCCCGACGGCCGCAGCCGGCTCCGGCTGCCCGCCTTCACCCATTTCAGCTCTTGACGGTTGAGGACTTCATCAGTTGAGATGAAGCCATGGTTCGGGGCTTTTGCATCGCGCTTGTTCTGCTGATGGCCGCATCGCCGGCTTCCGGCGAGACGGTAAACTTTGAGACCAGCGCGGCGAAACTGAGCGAGAGCTGCAGCAAGGATATCGACGAAAACTGTTACGGCGTCTCTTTCGACGCGCCTCGGTTGAGGGAGTGCCTGGCCCGCGCCCAGGACTCGGTCTCGCAGCAGTGCAGGACGGACTACGTCAAGGTTTTCGACGCGATCCAGAAGCGCGTGGCGGCGCGCGCCGCCGTCTTGAGAACCTGCGAGCGCGACAAACAGAAATTCTGTGCCGCTGAGGCGCAGGGCGGATTGAGCGAGGTCCTCGTCTGCCTGTCGAAGGTATCGCGTGGGGTCAGCTGGGGCTGCAAGCAGGCCATCACCGAAGCGGGGTATCGCTGATGCCGGCAAGGTGTAAGGGCAGGCGGCGAGTTGCGCTGTTGGCGCTTGGCATGATGTTGGCGACGCCTTACCCAAAAGCGTCGGCGGAGCCCGCTCCCGCGACCGACGACATGGTGAAGGAGCTTTCCGGCCTGGAAGCGGGTGCGGACATCGACGTTCCCGTCTTGCGTCAGCAGGTGGTCGAGCGCGTCAAGTCGAAGGCGAACCCGGTGGCGTTGAAGCGGCCGCCGGTTGCGCCCCAGCTAGCCAGGCTGCCGCATCTCAACCTGGACATCACGTTCAATCCCGATTCGCCGGTGATCCGGCCCGAATCCTATCGCACGCTGGGGCGCCTTGCGGATGCCCTTGCCGATCCCAGGCTGTCCTCCTTCGGCTTCCTGATTGTCGGCCATACCGACTCGTCCGGAAGACGGGACGAGAACCTCACGCTGAGTCAAAGAAGAGCCGACTCATTCCGCGACGTGCTGGTGACGACGTTCAAGATCTCGTCCAAACGCATTCAGTCGATCGGGCTCGGCGAGGAGCAGCTTCTGGATGCCGATCATCCGAAAGCGCCGGTCAACCAGCAGGTCCAGGTCGTGACCGTCCGCAAATTGCCTTGATCCTCGATTGGCGCGGCGTCGGACGCAAATTTCGGCCTTATTTTGTAGACCGCGCGGCTCGCGCCGCATAATCCACAACAATCGGAGCGGCGAACTTCATCGAGTGGAGACAAACCCGCACTTCGCGTTAGATTCTCCTTGAGTCGTCACGGGGGGACTCGATGACACACCCTTTACTCCTCAATCCTTTTCATTCGAAGCCGGAAGCGATCGAGAAAGCCGACCGGCCGACGATGCTGTCCACGCGGTCCACGCCGGTCTGTTCCAACTGCCGCTCCGACGACATCACCTCGCACGCGACCGCGCAGTGGAGCAATGAAAAGCAGGAGTGGGAACTCGCCAATACTTTCGCTCAACCCGCGCACTGCAACGCTTGCAACGCGCCCTGCGAGATCATCTGGCTGCCGCTGAACTAGTGTGGCGGTTCAGAAGTCCGCATCATTGCAGCTCGCGAGTCCGTCAGGCGGACTTCTGAACCAAAGCCACACTGGAAACAAGGAACTTGCTAGTGTCCTTTTCCGAAGTTCGCAAACAAGATCACCGCAAAATGATGCGAACTTCGAAAAAGGACACTAGAGCCTTTTCGGTTCTGATTGAATCAGTACCGAGGCTCTAGTCTTTTGTTTTGACGCGTTTTCCTCACGCGAACCGGTATCCACTTCGCTCGAAAACGCTATAGAGCTTGCGCTCATCAAGGCGCCGCTGCGGCGTGGCTATGGCGGCACGATCAGCGGCACTTACCTGAAAATCACCGAGGAGGCGGCGCTGATTGCCTGATCCACGATTAGTGACCGCGAAAGCACACCCACATAGATTCCGCAGAAACGCACAGCCCGCAAGTTACCTTGCTTAGAATCGCAAGCTAAACCTAGAGACACTTTCGTTTCAGAAGGCCTGCGATGACCCTGCTTGTGACCGTAAACGAGGCAAAGGAGGATCAGCCTCGCGCCCGCGACGTGAAGCCTGTGATCGCCGTCGTTGGACTTGCAATTGAGGCCAGAATAGCCGGGACGGCAGCGATGATCGCTGATGGTGACCGGACCGCCTTTCTTCTACGTGACTCCATTCGGCGGGGTGCGCGCGGCATTATAAGCTTTGGCGTATGCGGCGGGCTGGATCCGAAGCTTCGACCGGGTAAGGTTGTCATCGCTTCGTCGGTGTTTGCCGGGAAAGGTGAAGCTTATCAAAGTGACCTCCTCTGGGCCGAGGAGCTCCTTCGGATGATCCCGGGCTCTGGCTACTCTCCGATTGCTGGAGTGGCTTCCCCCATGACAAGTTTTGAGGAGAGACGGGACTTTCATGCCACCACCGGGGCTGTCGCGTCCGATATGGAGTCGCAAATCGTGGCCCGAATTGCTGCCGAATTCAGAATTCCCTTTGCGGCTTGTCGCGTTGTTCTAAACCCTGCCCATCGGATACTTCCGAGAGCGGCGCTCATAAACATCGGACCCGCAGGTAAGCCTGGACTGCGTAAAATTGGAGGTTCAGTTCTTAAAGACCCTCGGCAACTCCCCAGTCTTGGCAGGCTGGCCGTTGACGCTTTTATTGCGGTGCTGGCCTTGCGCAGTGCCAAACAACGGCTTGGAATTCACCTCGGTTTCCCGCACCTGCGTTCACGCCGGCCATTGAACTGCCTGATTCCTTCAGCGCCCGCTGCGTATCCGATGTAGGCCGGGAATCGAAGCAAAGCCGTCTCGGCGGCATTGCAGCAGGGGATAAACGAATGCGAAGGTCGACGTCGCGAACGCGCTCACGAGTCGGACTCCGGGTCGAGCTTCGAAATTGCCCGCGAACCCGCGCGCGACTGCAAGAACGCCTTGCTCACCAAAAGGACCGGCGCAGCCAAAAAGGCAGCCAAGGCGGTCCACGAAATCATGGGCCGTGGCGCGGCCGCGTGGCGCTCAGGCAGATCCGCCGCCGGCCCAACGCAACCTCTTTGTCTCATGAAGCGCCAGACGAGCGGGTTCCACTGCCTCCAGACCTGCTCAGCCTGTGCTGACAACAGGCCGGAGACGATTTCCGGCGGTGGTCCAAAAACCTCAGGCAGTTTGTTCGACAAATCGTCGTCCTTGAGCACGTCCCATTTCGAAAACCCTCCCATCACAGGAGAGGAAAGCGCGAACACCACCCGACCAATCCGCGCCTCTCTTGCAGGAAACGAACACATCGGGCAGGGCTCCATGATCGAATACAAGGTACAATCCTGCAGACGCTTTCGTTTCAGGACCTTTTGTGCCTCAGAAAGCGCCACCAGCTCCGCATGTCGCGTCACGTCGCTCTCCGATGAAACGCAATTCGTCGCCTCGGCAATGACCTGTCCGCGAGAAGCGATTACGGCGCCGAACGGCAGCTCGCCTTTCGTCGCTCCATGTTGAGCGAGTTCAAGGCATCGCTTCATCATTTGCAAATCTTGAAGGTAAGTTTCCGGCCTGCTCATAAGGGTCAGCTGATCCCTCCGAATTAACGAGCAATCCGCCTCCGGCTGCTCACGCTTGGAAACTGCTGACTCGTCTGACATTTGGGTCATGCCCAACGAAAGCACATTGATCGCTTCGCCCATCGGGTGCGGACGCCCCGCGGGACGTGCCGAAGCTGAGGCCGTAGCCTTCGTCCGCACCACCGACTGAGTTCATGCTGTTGATGATTGCATCATCAAGCAATCGCTCGGCCGCTTGTGCTTACACTGACCCAGACAACCTGACGGCGCAATGCGGATCGCCTCGAGACCCTCCTCGTCTTTGGGTCGTCACTTTGATCTTGATCAAAGCGAGTAGAATTTTACCCTTGCCGGGTTGTGTGAGTTCTATTGCGCGCAGCTTACAGTGATTACTCGGGCGCGGTTTCCCGCGCGCAACAGACACACACTTTGCCGGTTGTGTTTGTGATCGTTGCCATCTTGCGCAAGATGTCGGAGGACGGGCGAGATCATCAATTGAAAAAACGATCGGTGATCTCGCCTATTGCCCCTTTGCGGCGCCGCACGGTCTCCGTCGCTTGTGAGCAAAGCAGACACGGCGTCATCGCGTCACGCCCCCAATTTTATGGGTATACGGCCCAGGTCCCGATTCCGAAGTTCGCATCATCTTGCGGCGATCTTGTTTGCAAACTTCGGAATCGAAAGGACGCTAGCGGGTCATTGTTTCTAGTGTGGCTTTGGTCCAGACGTGCGCATGACGGACTCGCGAGCTGCAAGGATGCGAGCTTCTGAACCGCCACACTAGGGCGCGATGGTTCGCGGTAGAGTCATCATCGCATCCGGGACCAGGAATGTAACACTTCGGGCGAAAAGGTCAGGTTCAAAATGGACGGGTAGCGAGCGTAGCTCGCTACCCGCAATGCAGTCTCGATTGAGCGGTTTCAGTTCTTAATTGCTCCCGCCATTGTCATCATAGAGGATATGATAGTGGTAGTTGAGCGGCATGCGTCCCCTGCACGCAGGCACCGGATCGGGAGTAGCCGCATTCTCATTTGGATTCGGTGCCGGGACGCCGGCGTTCAACCCAGCCTGCAGCAGCCGATTCACCATGTCCTGGGTATCGTCGCAAATCAGGAAACGATTTCTAACCAGATTGTCGACTGCCACGACAACCTTGGCCCGATACTCGCCGAAGGAAGGGTAACGTTCCTGGACTGCAGGCCTTGGATCGCCCGCGGCCAGACGCGCCGCCCTTGTCGACTGGAACGGAATGAATTGGCCGCTCGACTCACATCCGTCGTTCGCCCAAACACCCGAGCGCAATCCCCAGCCAGTGTAAGTCGCCAGTGGCGCGATCAGTTCTGGCAACCGGATGCCGGCAAGGTCGTTGCCGTCGCTGTCGGTCGTCGGCACATAGCTTGGATAAATCGGCCCGTTGGCCGAATTATCTTCATAGGGCGGCGTGATGACCGGCGGGTTTATCGTAGGGATGAAGGTTTTATAGAAATCCGGCCCGTAGTTGAACCGATAACGCGTCGTTTTCAGACCTGTGTAGGTGACGCCCGGGATGTGCGGGAATCCGACGGCGTCCTGGGGCAAGGGCAGTACAAGCGTGTGATCCCGCAGCGTCGGCACTTGCGAAGCTGGAGGCGCGATCCCGGATACCGACCATTCGTCCATGTCGGTCCACAGGGCGCGTTGAACCGGGGCCGAGTCGAGCGGATTGAGGAACTGCTGGCATACACCCTTCTGCGTCGGATTGCCGGGGCTGGCATGCTGCATGCTGGACAGAAAGTACAGCCTTGTCAGCGGATGGTCCGGCAGATCGACTTTTCCCGTCGGGTCGGTGCTCATCAGCGACGCTGCCTTTACCCAGTACTCATTGGCTGAATAGAATTCCATGGCGACTGGGCAGGTATTCGTCGCTTCGCAGCGCTTGTAGCGCCAGTCGCTTGTGCCGGAGATTGGATCGACGGTCGGCACGTTCGCGAATGGATAAAGGCCTTCGAGGTACAGCAGTTCCTGACGATTGCGGTTGGTCCGCGTGGTCTGCGACCACCGATAGTTCATGTTGAGTCCGTCGGCGGCGCCGACCCATTGCAGCATTCCGTCGAAAACCTTTCTGTGGCTTTCGTCCTCGTTGAATCCGAGATGTACGAAGTCATTGAGGGTGCGAGCTGGCTGCGAAACTGTCTCGGTATAGACGCGGTCGACGTGACTTTTGATCGGGTTGGGCGTGCCGAAATCATCCTGCGAAGCGAACCGCAGGAACGAATTGAAGTCGCGGATGGCCGCAAGCCCAAGTGCGTTCGGCGTCGGATTTTTGGCCGTGTAGGAGAACTCGTAGATGTCGTTGGCGACGAAATTCCCCGAAGTCAATTTGATCGCCCCGTTGGGGATCGTGCTGCCTGGGTTCGCGCGATCAGGTGCGCTGGTATAGGCCCAGCCGCCGGCCGGGACCGGCACGGGTGGGTCGTCCAGATGGATACGATGGGTCAGGACGGCCTTGGTTTGATCCGTCGAGGCGGGCGGGTAAGTCAGCGAGAAGCTGGCGGCGCCCGTTACGATGTATTCGTATCCCGGCCCGGTGATTGGATTGTTCGGGTCGGTGCCGACGACCGGGAAGGAGGCCGTCGCAGTGAGACCATTCAGCGGCCCAAGATGGTTTTCCCAGCCGGACCATGCCGTGATGTAGCCCCGGGTCCACAGGAAGGAATCGTCCAGGGCGGCCGGATCGGTGAGCGCCGCCGGATCGCTGGTGCCAGTCGGCGTGTTGTTTAGTTGCTGGTAGGTCTTGCCGCCGCGATTCGGCGGCTCATACATCATCTTGTGATTGCCCTTGCTTGGGTCCAAAGGCTGCAAAATGTAAAAATTGTGCTGATAAACGACGTGTCCTTGCGCGTTTTTCGGCGCAAGCTGGATATCGGTGATAAGAGCATTCTGCGGATTTGCGGGGTCGACCTCGCCCGTAGCGATACCAGTGATGAATTCATACTGCCCGACGCCGGCAAACGAATGGCCTCCGAAGGCAGTGCCTCTCGTCAGGATCTGGATCTGCGTGGTGCGCGCGTGCGCAACCGGCGCTACAGTCAGGACGCTTGTCGCCAGAAGGCTAGCAACTCCAAGCCGAGACAGTTTGTGCCTTCTGAAATAAGATGCGTGCAAAATCGCACCGCTTGCGGTGTGAACCATGAGGTAACCCCCCGTATGTTGTTGTCCGTCCTTCCGACCTTCGCCAGGGCGGCGATGTCGCGAACGGTTGAGCCAGCAGTCGTCGACTGTTGGTGTGCAACGTTAACACGACCAACTTTCGGTAGCAAATGATTGATGGCGGCGACAACAACCTTCAATTTACCTGTGCGGTGGCGGTATTGCAGCGAGCGAGCAAGCGCACCAGACACGACCGATAATGTTCGGGTCGAAGGCCCAAGGCCACGACACAATTGCCAGTCGATATAGACGAGCGTCCGGAAGCCGCCACGTTAAGTCCACTCTAGACCAGACCCTGCGCCAGAAGGCTTCTTGCGGTCTCGACGATGGTGTCGCGCACTGGTCGCGTAGTCCAGCCGAGCATTCGTCTTGCCTTGTCCGATGAAACCAGCCGGCGCTTTCCCAGTTCGAACAGGCGGGAGCGCAGCACCGGATCGAACAGCGCGAAGATGCGAACGATGAAACCGGGAATCGACACGGACGGCACGTTGCGCGCCGCCTCACCAAGCTCGGCCTTGAGTGTCCGCGCGATATCCTTCATCCAGAAGAAACCGGACGAGGCAATGAAGCGTTGGCCGTTCACGCCGGGAGCCGTCATCGCCAACAGATGCAATCTCGCGGTGTCACGCACATCGACAAGACAGAAGCCGATACGCGGCAACGCCGGCACCGAGCGGTCCAGAAGTTTCCTGATCGCCTCCAGCGAAGGCGAGAAATCCGGTGAAAGCACAGGCCCCAGCACCAGGGCCGGATTGACGGTGACGAGTTCGAGCGCACCGCCCTCGGTCTTCTGCCAGGTCCACGCCGCGCGCTCGGCGATGGTCTTGGAGCGCTCATAGGCGGTGGTGTCCTTCAGATTGGTGGCGTCCGTCCAGTCGCTTTCCGTGAACGGCTCCGCGCGCGCACCTCGTCCATACGCTATCGCGGCCATGGAGGAAGTCATCACCACGCGCTTGACGCCGGCATCGCGCGCGGCCTTGAGCACCCGAAGCGCGCCGTCGCGCGCGGGTCGAATGATCGCCTCGTCGTTCTTCGGATTGGTCGAAACGGGGGAGGCGATGTGCAGGACATAGTCGGCGCCGGCAAGCGCGCTCCTCCAGCCGGCGTCGGAAGCAAGATCGGCGGGTGCGAATTCGATGGTGTCGGCGTTCGGTGCGATCTTGCCGATGGCCGCTCGCACCCCATCGGCCCCGGCAAGATTCCTGAGAGTTGCACGAACACGCCAGCCATCGCCAAGCAACGCGGCGATACAATACGCCGCGATGTAGCCAGAACCGCCGGTCACAACAACGAGGCCGCGCGTGTTCGCCGATGTCGTCATGGCATCCGCCAACGATCCTCATCTAAAGGATAGTGACGCAGTCTGCGAAATGGAATGGTCATCGTCCGTGAAACCGCTTTTTCCCGGCCCGACGGCAGGCGGAGCTAGTACTGGCTGCGGTCCATCACTGGCGCAGGCTTTTCCAGTTGCGCCTGTTGCGCGAGCCTTGCGGCCTCGCGAGCCTCTTCAATGGCCTGGCGCACCTCCTTGGCGTTTGCGAGCGCCTTGCGAATATTCCTGTCTTCCGACGTGTTGTCGAAGGTGATCAGCCTGTTGCAGTGCTGACAGTTGACCTGAAACCCGTTGCGGACCTTCTGCGCGCGCTCGCGGAAAAACTGCGAGCATTTCGTGCATTTGATTTTGACCTTCTCGTCGATCATGAAAAGCCCCTGGATGGAGAATGGCGCCTAGTGCGGCGGTTCAGAAGTCCGCATCATTACAGCTCGCGAGTTCGTCATGCGAACTTCGGAATCGGGACACTAGCGGAAAAGCGCATTCTGCTTTCGAAGGCTTAAATGCCAGTTGAAGGTTTGCCTAAAATTCTAACGAGACAGTTGGCGATTAGAATCGGACATTGGTCACATGGGAGGTAGAGAATCCTTAAGCATGAAATCCTTCCGCTGAAAGCTGCCGTACCTAAAAACTTTTTCAACATCATTGCAGCGATAGATTGCCGGTAACGTGATGCCCATCCTCAGGAAGTAAAGCCCTGATGGATTGCGAGAGCGGGCATCGGGACCGGAATATGCACACACTCGACAAGAGCCCGCAACTCCTGCAGGTAGCGCTGGAGCGGGCGAACGAAGCAATCCTGATCGTCGACGACGACCTCCGTGTGAATCATTTCAATGCGGCGGCAGAACTCATCTGGGGAATAGATCGCGCGGAGGTTCTCGGCCGCCATGCGAGCTGCCTGGGATTGAGTGATCTACACAAGATGCAGGACACATCTGTCGGCGCGGTTGATTTGGCCGGCGAGAACGCAAAGCGCGCAGGCGGCCGCGAGTTCACCATCCGGCGCAAGGATGGCAGCAAGGTTCGCGCCATGCTGTCGCTTGCGCAGGTCGAGGCCGCAGGTGAACGACGCACCATCGCCTTCGTTCGCGACATTACCGGTGAAGCCGACCTGCGCGAAAGGTTGGCGCTGGTCACCTTGATCGCCGACGGCACCAACCGCGCGGTCCTCATCACCGACCGGAAGCTGAAGATTATCTACGGCAATGCCGCCTTTTCGGGGATGTTCGGCTATCCGCTCGAAGAAGCGCGGGGTCGGCAGGCCTATCAGCTTTTGGTCGGCCGGCATACGAAAAAGAGGACGCTGGCGAGATTGCGCCGCCTGATGGAAGAAGGTCGCGGCGGCGAAGAGGAGATTCTCGGCTACGACAAGAACGGCGACGAGATCTGGATCTCCGCCAATGTGAGGGCGTTCCGCGATGAAAGCGGCCGCATCAAATACATTTGCGCCATTTTGAGCGACGTCACCGAAACCAGGCAATTGCGCTCGCTGCAGCAGTTGATCCTGAGTGCGCTCGCCGACGAACTTCCGATCACGGAGATCTGCGATCAGCTTTGCCGGCGCGTGGAGGAACTCGCGCCCGATGTCGTCGCTTCCGTGCTCCACATCGATGCAATGGGCCACATTCATCCGCTCGGCGGCCCGAGCCTTCCCGAAGATTATTCGATTGCGCTCGATGGCGTGGCGATCGGGCCGGATGTCGGCTCCTGCGGATCCGCAGCCTATTTCGGCAAGCCGGTGCTGGCGACCGATATCGGCGCCGATCCGCGCTGGCAGCCGTACAACACAAGGCCGCTTGAGGTCGGCCTGCGCGCCTGCTGGTCCACGCCGATCAAGGCAAAGGACGGTCGCGTGATAGGGACCTTTGCGTTCTATTTCAGGGAATGCCGTGGCCCGAGCCGCTGGCATGAACGCATCGTCGAAGCCTGTGTCCATCTTGGTTCGCTGGCGATCGAACGCCAGGAATCGCGTGCCCAGATCGCGAGGCTTGCCTATTACGACGTGCTCACGGGGCTGCCCAACCGTTCGCATCTGCGCGATCTCATCTCGGAGGCGATCGACGCATGTGCTGCCGGCAGTCACGTCGCGCTGGCGTTTCTCGATCTCGACAATTTCAAGGACGTCAACGACACGCTCGGCCATTCGGCCGGCGATGAATTGCTGGTCAGGTTCGCCCAGCGTCTGCGCGCAAAGATCCAGGCGGGCGACATCCTGGGACGCCTGGGCGGCGACGAATTTGTGCTGATCCTGCCGAACCGCGACGCAAACGAGGCTGCGCTGGTGGCGTCGAGCATTACGGAGTCGCTGGTCACGCCGATCAAGATCGCAACCCGCCAGGTACCGATGTCGGCCAGCATCGGCATCAGCGTCTACCCGGACAGCGCCACCGACATCGACACGTTGATACAGCAGGCCGATGCAGCGATGTACCAGGCCAAACGCGCCGGCCGCTCAACCTATCGCCTCTTCAGCGCGGAGATGAGCGGGCTCGCCAAGGAACGTCTGGTCTTGAGCGCGGCGCTGCGCAGCGCGATTGCGAACGGTGGCCTTCACCTGCGTTACCAGCCACAGATCCGCACCGCCGACGGCACGATTCATGGCGTAGAGGCGCTGGCGCGCTGGAGCGACCCCGTGCTCGGCGAGGTTTCTCCCGCAAAATTCATTCCGCTGGCCGAGGAGAACGGATTGATCGAGCAGATCGGTCTGTGGTCGATACGCGAGGCATGCCGGCAAATGGCGGAATGGCGCAAAGCGGGGCTCGATATCCCCTCTGTCTCGGTCAATCTCTCGCCGATCAATTTTCAGAACGGGAATCTGGCCGTTGCGGTCGCCGAGACGCTCAGCGATCACGGACTGCCGCCGGAAATGCTCATGCTGGAGATCACCGAGGGCGTCGTCCTCAACGAGCGCGCGCTCGCGATCGAAACCATGAAGGCCCTGCGCAAGCTCGGCGTCGGGCTGTCGCTCGACGATTTCGGAACAGGCTATTCGAGTTTGAGCCGGCTTGCGCAACTGCCGATCCGCGAACTCAAGATCGACCGCAGCTTCATGCGCGATATCGAGAAAGATCGCGGCGCGCGGGCGATCGTGACCACCGTGGTGAGCGCCGGCCAGAGCCTGCAGCTCACTGTCGTCGCCGAGGGCGTCGAAACCGACGGCCAGCGCGCACTTCTCGCCCAGCTTGGATGCGATGTCGTCCAGGGATTCCTCTATGCGCCGGCGCTGCAGCCGGCCGCGTTCGGACGCTGGCTGCTCGACCACAGCGCCGCCCGCGCCAAAATGTTGCTTGAAGGTATTGGTCAATCCGTGAGGCAGTCGTCCCTGTCTCCAATCGCCTCAGGGGCCGGGCTCGCATAGCTTTCTGCTGCAATGAAGCAAAAGCTGCCCGCAAAAATAGTCGAGCGCCGCTGCTTGAACTCGCATAGGTAGAAGAGGCGCGCTCTTTGAAATACTGGCTTAACCGATCGTAAAGCCTGTGAAGGCGCCCAAACCGTCGCGGCTGCCTCCCTTACGGTCATGCGTGGTATTTAGGGATGGAATGTTGTCCATCATTTACGAAAATCTCAAAATTCCATGCCTAAAGCTTAAGCCATGAATGAGCACAGGATCGCCCCGCGTCGCCGCATGTTCAAGGCCGGAACCATCGAGTTCGGCGGCGGCGGCGGCATCGATTGTACTGTCAAGAATCTGTCGGACACCGGCGCGGCACTCGAAGTCCTGAGCCCGCTTTACGTCCCCGACCGCTTCACGCTTCTTGTGCCGACCGACCAGTTCAAGCGGCGTTGCCACATCGTGTGGCGGAAGGAAAGACGGATAGGCATCGCCTTCGATTGAGGCCTTCTTCATCGACGGTATGTTGAAATGAGAGCGAAAGCTTTTTTAGGGAAAGCAGGCGGTCGCCGAAATCGGGATGATGAGCTTCCTAAATCCGATGTCTACGGTGTAGTTGACCGTGCCGGTCACGGAATTGCCGGTATTGGCGGGGCCGCACGCAGCGGCGCCATTATGGGTAAAGGTGGGCGACACGTTCGGTCCGAGATACCGGCTTTGGGTATAGGCGATGGTCGTCGGGGTATCCGGGCATGTCGTGGCATTGACCGCAGCACAGCGCGCACCGTCTTCCACCGCGAAATGAAGGCTTCCGACCAGAAAGAGCGCAAAGCACAAGCCGATCGTGCCGAGAACGAGCATGATGAATATCGGCGCGATGATGGCGAACTCCACCGCAGTCGTGCCTTCCTGGTTCCGATAGATCGACCTGAGAAGTTTACGCATCGTCAACCCAATCTCAGGATGGCCGTTTTCGTGATGGGTGTCGGGAAGGTAGCGGCGACACTGAGTTTCGCAAACAGCGGCGTATAGGTGAACGTCGTCGCGATCGTGATGTAATCGCCAGGCTGCAGCGCCGGCGTGCCCGCGGCCGAGCAATCGGCAGGCTTCGCGGTGACGTCGTTTACATATTGCAGCGCGCCGGAAGCATTGACGCAGTAATATCCCTCGCTCGGCGAACCGTTTTGCAGCGTGACCGCGGTGCCCAACGAAGTGCTCTGCATCGCCGTCTGCACGGCACTTAGCAGGTTGGCGCAGTTTATCGTGGCCGGCAAGCTGTTGCTGCTGCCGCAGGTCTTAAGGGCTGCCTGCGCGGCGACCTCGGTGGCATTCTCCACCTGCATGCGCTGGTAGATGTAGATCGAGACGTCGGTTACGTTCGCGAGCGAGGCAAACAGAAGGATGGAAAAGATCCCGAACTCGACGGCAGCGACGCCGCGCTGGTCGGCCCAAGCCGCCCTGGTCTTGCGGGCAAGCTTCGAGGCAAGCCTTGCCGACAACCGGGCCTTTGATGGTGCTGTCTGGCTCATAGGACGAGTCCTACTGCCCCAACATTGGCTGTCGGCACGGTTAGGCCCGCTCCTTTGCAATTTCCGATGTCCGACTTATCGATGCCGCCGGTGCCGCTGATCTGGAAATTGTCGGCGACCATGACGACGCACTTGGCACCGTTGGTTGATTTATTGATCGCGCCCTTTAGCGTGATGGTGGCGTGCGGCGTGTAGATCAGGCCGGTGATGTTCAGGGTCGGGCTGTTGCCCGCCGACGCAATATCGACGCCGTTCGTCAGGCTCGGGTCTTGAACGATGGCCATTCCCGCCCATGGTCCCGTCGTCGGCGGCGTGATGTCGAGCGTGCCCCCGGGACCTGCGTTGTCGGTTGGCCCGTACGTGTAACCGGGAGAGTTGTCGCCGGTAAACACGATCGTGAGCCCCGAACTGCAAGGAGGTACCACCGTCGGCGGCTTGCAAGTCGTATCGGTTATGAAGTTGTGTTGTTCGAGATCGAGCTGACCGTTTATAATGACAAGTACGGCGCCGCCGGTTGCGGGCGTCTCGATGGTCACATCGCCGGTGAGCCGCTGATCGCCGCACCAGAACGTATTGCCCGACGGCAGGCTTATCGTCCCGGTCCGTGCAGTGCCTCCCGAAGCGTGATTACCTTGGAAAGTTTCCTGCGGGTAAGGCGGGGCACCGGTGCAGGGGTTGTTGGTGGCGAGGTTGAAATTTGAAATGTTGTTCTGGATCTGGCTCTTATAGGGGTCCGGCGGGTTCAGCTGACTTTGATTCGACAGCTTTTTAGCGCCGCAACCGTTGTTGGTCGATCCGACCGTAAAGCTGATGCCAATTCCCAGATTGTGTCCATTACAATCGGCCCCTGTATACGACATCGAGTCGCAGCCGTTCATGTTGGCGGTCGGCGCGCCGTTGGTATGGATAGCCGGATTCGTGCCGCTTTTCGCGAGCGCCAGCATGCAGATTTCTGCAGGCGAGGCGGCTTTCGCGACCGCGAGCGCGCCCAACTGCTTCTGGAGGCTGCCATTGATGTTGCCGGCGCCCTGGAAACCGACGATTTGGGACATCAGCAGCGGCGTATAGCCGCTGATCGTCACGCTGTAGCAGTTGGTGTCGCCGGTGATAGGGCACGTCGCGGTGTTGCTGACTCCGATAAGGACGTTGTTGACGCCATTGACGAAGCCGTATTGTGCCGCCACGGCCCTGGCTTCGACATCATAATTGGCGCTGTTGTTGATCGCGGCGGCAAGCGCCGACGCATCGGCCGCGTTTTGCATGCTGCGCGTGATCAAATACCAGTTCGAAACCTCAAAGCCGAGGGCGAGGAATCCCACCAACGGGATCATCATAAGGCCCATCGTTATGCTCACCGCGCCGCGTTGGTCCGCGCGCAGGCGACGCAATTGATTAATTATGGAAGAAGGAACCATTGGGACTTCTCCTGAACAGCCGTGACGTGCAAATTTGGTGGCATTGTTACGTCGCGGCCTTCAAGAACACGCTAAGGAAATTGATCAACATCTAATAAAAATGACCATTTCGTTCGCGCCGCGCAGGCGTAAGCCCGCTAAGACTTGAAGCAACGTGGTCAATTTTCCCGGTCCCACTCCCATTTCTCGTAGAGTACACCTCGTCACACAACCTCTGCCGGTAACCATGTATTGATAGCGCCGCGGCGGCGTCCTGAAGCGGAACGGCTTTGCAAAGGGTTTACGATGGCACATCGGTTCTTGAGGGGGCACATGCAGCGGCGTCGGTTCGTCATGCTTCTCGGCACTGCCGCGGCGGCGGCCTTGCCGTTGGCAGTGCGCGCGCAAGCGCCGGGACGCCGTTCAGCGCAGGCAACCCCTGCAGGGCCGGTCATGAATACGCTTGCCAGCTATTTGGCAGCGGCAAGAACGCGCGCGCTGCCGGAAGAGGTCGTCGAGCAGGCGAAGTATCACCTGATTGATACGCTGGCCGCGATGATTTCCGGCTCGGAGCTGCCGCCGGGCCAGGCGGCCCAGCGCTACATCCGCGAACACGCCGGCAAGGGAGGAACGACGGTCGTGGCCTCGGCGCTGACCGCTGCATCGCTCGATGCCGCGCTTGCCAACGGCGTCATGGCGCATGCCGATGAGACCGACGACTCGCACAATGAATCGCGCTCCCACCCGGGCTGCGCGATCGTGCCGGCCGCGTTGGCGCTCGGCGAGGAGTTCGGCATTGACGGGGCGGCTCTGCTTCGTGCCGTCACGCTCGGTTACGACATCGGCACGCGGCTAGTCATGGCCATGGGCGGTGCGGCCTTCAGTTACGACAGCAGTCTTGCGACCCACAGCATCGCCGGCACGTTTGGTGCCACGGCTGCGGCGGCCTGCGTCGCCTCGCTCGATGCGCGCCAGGTGCGCTGGGCGCTCGATTATGCCGCGCAGCAATCCTCCGGCATCGTCGCTTGGCGGCGCGACACCGATCACATCGAGAAGGCGTTCGTGTTTGCGGGCATGCCGGCCCGCAACGGTGTCACCGCGGCGCTGGTCGTCAAATCGGGATGGAACGGTGTTGACGACATTTTCTCCGGTCCCGACAACTTCTTCGCGGCCTATGCGCCGAAGGCGCAGCCCGAACGGCTGGTCGAGAAGCTCGGCGAACGCTACGAAATCACGCAGACCGACATCAAGAAGTGGACGGTCGGTTCGCCAATCCAGGGGCCACTTGATGCGATCGAGGCGATCCGCAGGAAAACGCCTTTCGAAGCCGATTCTGTCAAGCGCGTGACGGTTCGCCTTGCGCCGTCGGTTGCAACCGTGGTCGACAACCGCGAGATTCCCGACATCTGCCTGCAGCACATGGTGGCTGTGATGCTGCTCGACAAGACGGTTTCGTTTCATGCCGCGCACGACAAGTCGCGCATGCAGGACGCCTCCGTGTTGCGCCAGCGCAGCAAGGTCGATCTGGTGCGTGACGACGAACTGGCAAAGCTCTTGCCTTCACGCGAGACCGTCGTCGAGATCGAACTGGTTGGCGGGGCCAAGCAAACGGAACGTATTTCGGCCGTTCGCGGCACGCCGCGCAACCCGATGACGAAAGATGAAGTCGTCGAGAAAGCGAGCGATTTGATCGCGCCGGTGCTTGGGCGCGATGCCTCAAGCCGCCTGGTCGAAACCGTGTTCTCAATCGAAACCGTGACCGATATTCGCAACCTGCGTCGGCTGTTGCAGCACGGCTGATGCCGGGCCGCCGATGGGCATCAGCAAGTTCTGTCCAATAAACGCTCGACGTAGGTATCCGAAGCGGACATGCCCTTGAATTTTGGGAACGTCTGCAAAACGGACTGCCATCGCGATAAAAAGGCTTGCAGCCGAGCGTGTCGCAGCTCGTTGGCGCTGGCGCGCGGGCCGCTCTCGGGGTATTTCTGTCAGTAGATGCGCAACAATCCGATCATCGTGCAAAAATACGGCGGTGTCTGTCTAGAAACGCCGGCAAAAATTCGTGCGGTAGCGAGCAATCTCGCCGATTTGCACAGGCGTGGTCATCGCGTCGTGGTGATCGTTTCCGCAATGGGCAAGACCACCGACGAACTGGTCAGGATGGCCTATCAAATAAGCCCGCATCCTAATCGCCGTGAACTCGATATGTTGTTGACCACCGGCGAGCGCATCAGCATGTCGTTGATGAGCATGGCGCTTTCCGATTTCGGGGTGCCGGCGATCAGTTTTACCGGCAGTCAAGCCGGAGTGATGACCGACGAATCCCATTCCTCCGCGCGCATTCTGGATGTTCGGCCCATTCGCGTGCGCGAGGAACTCGATCGCGGACGGGTAGTGGTTTTGGCGGGCTTTCAGGGCGTCAATCCCGTGACCAGGGAAATCACCACACTGGGCCGGGGCGGCAGTGACACCACCGCGGTCGCCATGGCGGCTGCGTTAAAAGCCGAGTGCTGTGAAATTATCAAGGAGGTCGACGGAGTTTGCTCGGCCGATCCGCGCATCGTGGCGAATTCAAAACCCTTGCGTCAGCTCGATTTCGGATCGTTGTCCGAAATGTGCTTTTGGGGGGCAAAGGTCCTGCATTTTCGCAGCGTAGAGCTGGCACAAAGCCAGAATGTGGCACTGGTTCTCAAACAATGGGGCGGCGCCGAACGCAGCACGCAAGTGGTGAGGGAGGTCTTGGGCATGGAGAGCGGAAAAGTTTTAGCCGTCAACTCGATGGCTCGCGTCGAACACGTGGAGATCGATTCGGCAGACCTCAATCAGGGTTTTGAGAGATTCGCGCAGCATCTCAAACAAAACGGCTTGTCCTGGCCGCAACTGCTTGCTTCGGCGTTCGCGGGCGGAAAAACGCGCATCATGATGACTTGCGATTCGGAGTCACTCGACGCCCTGCTGCGTACGCTGGAAGGGAGCAAGGACTTGCGCAAGCAGCGTGAGACTTTGAGTTCGGTGAGCATCACCTGCTTCGGCGGCGTCTCTTCAGACTTGCCGTTCAAGGCGATTCAGGTTCTGCAACATCAGGGGATCATCGCCGACAAATATGTTTTGTCACCGCATTCGGTAAGCTTCTTTGTTCCCGTGGAGAGCCGCGAGGCCGCGGTCAGGGCTTTGCATTCACTGATCTAGTGTGGCGGTTCAGAAGTCCGCATCATTATTGCCGCGAGTTCGTCATGCGGACTTCTGAACCAGAAGCCACCCGGTGGCCGTAAGCCGGCATTTGACCGATCCGGGACCGCACGATCATGAAGACCTTGCTGCTGCTTGTGCTTTCCATGGTTGCCGTCGCCTGCAGAGCGATCGCACAGGACGCCGCTTGCGTCAGCGAACGCGCCGCCATGGTCGAAACCATCCGCTCCTACGCCCGCTCCTACACCAGTGTTTTGGGACAGCAGGGTTTTTCGGAGAGGGTTCTTCGGGCCGTCGGGCAAACGAAACGACACCTGTTCATTCCCGAGCGATCTTGTTCCATCGCCTACGCAGACAAGCCCCTTCCGATCGGCCTCGGCCAAACCATATCGCAGCCGTTCATCGTGGCCTTGATGACGGAATTGGCCGAGGTCGCAAGCGATCATGTCGTGCTGGAAGTCGGCACGGGGTCGGGCTATCAGGCTGCGATCCTTGCGCAACTCGCGCGAAAGGTCTGCACCATCGAGATCATCCCGCAGCTGGCGGAGGCCGCCGCGAAAGCGCTTGGGGACCTCGGGTATGACAATGTGAGCGTCAGGCTTGGCGACGGCTATGATGGCTGGAGCGAATGCGGTCCTTTTGACGCAATTGTCGTGACCGCGGCGCCCCAGCAGCCGCCGCCGGCGTTAATCGAGCAGCTCAAAGTGGGTGGCCGGCTCGTCATGCCGGTGGGGCCCGCTTACAGCACTCAGCACCTCACGGTCGTCGAAAAAATCAGCATGGACAAGACGACGACGCGCGATGTCGCCCTCGTGCGCTTTGTGCCCCTGACGCGTTCACAAAATTAGCGGCCGCGAGCTGGTATGGAAGACGTCCGCTTGGAGATCAGGGATTTCGCATTTTGGCGCCGTTGACGCGTGGGGCCCGTCCCTTAAAAAAATGCCATCGTGCGGATTTCGATGCTTTCGCGCGGCCGCGCATGCAGCGAGGTGGTGGGATCCTCGAACGCGGTGTGCGCGGTCCAGCGCGCGCGGCCATCCTTCATCGAATCAAACACCTTGAATACATAGGCCTCCTCGCGCCGCATGTGCGGGAACCAGTACCACTTGTGTTCCGGATTGTACTTGATCGCAAAAGTCTGGCCGACGCGTCCGGGCGCGCGCCGCTCTGACACAATCAAATCCTGAGGCGACAGCGTTTGCGCATCCGCCATGGCGAGCGGATAAGTCTCCACAGGATGGTTGATCGGCCGCCAAACCTGAATGATGGCGAAGCGCCGCTGCAACAACTCTTCGGCTTCGTCAGGGAGAATATCGCGCACACGCTGGGGGGCCGACCATTCCGTGTAGTCGTTGTGAACACGGCGGACGACCTCTCGGGTCCTCTTCGACTCACGCATTTCGTCGTCGGCGGTGCGTAGCGTGTGGTCGAATACGACGACGCGCTTGGCGCCGCTCTCGCTTTTGATCAGTGCTTCCATCTCCGGATAGTAGACGCGCCGGATTTGAGCCTCGTCATAGAAGTCCTCAACTTTGGTGTCGTGGCGCACGAAGCGAAAGCCGTGGCGCTCCAACACAAAATTTTCTGCATGAGGACGGCCGTTGTGAATGGTGACGCGGCGTGGATCGGCTGTTCCGCCTGAGCGTGTGTCGGTACCGCCTGGACCGGCGACGACGGTGAAAACCTTGCTGCCATCGTCGACAATGTAGTTCAGCGTCGCTTCGATATGGTCCGGCGCGAGAGCGGATTCGGCAATCGGTGCTGCGGCTTGCGGCATGGCGAACTCCCTGTCGTTCGCCTTCAATTTAGCTATCGTGGCGGTGCAATGGAAGTGCAGCTCATTGCCAACTTTGACCCCTACACGGCCAATCTCGACCATGCACACGGCCAAGACCCCAAGCGTTCGCCAGCCACAGCGGAACCGTTTGCTCTTGAGGCCCAAACTCTATCACCGGCACTACCGGCCCGCCGCATGGATCGACCCGATCGTCCTCAGGGCGATAACGATATCGTGGAACGATATTAGAGTCCCAGTAGGGTTCTGGCGTTACGGGCCTGACGATGAAAATCCTCCGTGTTTCGTGAACGACTTTTGCCTTCGCCCGGGCTTCGGCAATCAAGGCTCCCGAGCTACACAGCGCCAGGGTCGTTCCGAGAGCGAACGCTACGGTCATTATCCTCATGCCTCGGCCTCCTTGCCAACAACGGACACGCGATTTCGGTAAGTTTCCGGTCGCCCCTCTGACTATAACATAAAACGGATGACCGACCCTTCTTCTCCGTAAAAAGTGAGGTGGCCTCAATCGATGACTAATCAGCCTCGTTTGCTGGCGACAAGGTCGATCAGCGCCGACATGCCTTTGTGAGCGGTGCCCTCCTCGATAACGGCGTCGTATTGGTTCAGCTCCAGAATGCTGAGATCTGAAAAAGCCTCGCGCAACATCTCCTCGGTATAGAGATTTTCGACAATCGGCGGACCGCCAGTCCGATAGTCGAGCTGCTTCGGACGATAGCCTTCAAGTAAAAGTAGGCCGCCGGGCTTCAAGGCGCGCTTGATGCCGTCAAACAGCGTGGCGCGCAGCGATGGGCCGGCGAATTGGAAGAAAATCGCCGCAATCACATCGAAGCGGCTTTCCGGGAATTGCCAAGTCGAAAGATCGGCCAGTTCGAGCCTGATTTGAACGCCGCGCGAGCGCGCCAGGCGCCGCGCCTTTGCTTGCGCCACCGCGGAAGCGTCGACAGACAGAACATCGAGACCCTGTTCGGCGAGCCACACGCCGTTACGCGCCTCCCCATCGGCCAAGGCCAGGGCCGACTGGCCGCGCTTTAGCCGCGGTGCCTGCGAAGCCAGGAAGCGGTTCGGCCGCTCTCCGAACAGATAGTCCTCTCCGGCGTATCTCTGGTCCCATGCCGGAGGTTCGTTCGTGCTCATGTCGACTTGGCTCCGCTTTATTCTCTCTTGCACGCCGACGAATGTATCAGTTCCGCCATTGCGACCTAAGGCGCTGCGCTTTCGTTGCAGCCGAAGGCTTGCGCAGCAAGGCTTGGTCGACAATGCTTGGTCGATCGCGGCGGACCGTCTATTCTGTCTGGCGGCTGCATTTTTCGGCCGCGCCGGATTGATCTGGATCAACGTCGCTCGCGGCAAGCAGATGGCACAAAACTGAAGGAGTTGAACGTAAACTGTTGAATGCAAACGCAGCAAGCCGAGAGGAGCGCGTATAGCGGCAAGCCGCTCGCATCTCACCGGCATAGAAAGGGAGCGAAGCCATGACGACCACGAAAAAATATGTGCTCGGCGAGGAGAAAATCCCGAAGGCCTGGTACAATCTCGCATCCGATCTGCCGTCGCCGCCGCCCGCGGTATTGCATCCAGGCACCGGACAGCCGATCGGGCCCGGAGATCTAGCGCCTCTTTTCCCGATGGCAGTCATCATGCAGGAGGTCTCGACCGAGCCCTGGATCGAGATTCCCGAGCCGGTGCGCGACATCTACCGAATGTGGCGTCCGTCGCCGCTGATCCGCGCCGAACGCCTGGAGAAAGCGCTCGATACGCCGGCGCGCATTTTCTTCAAATATGAGGGCGTCAGCCCCGCCGGCAGTCACAAGCCGAATACGGCGGTGGCGCAGGCGTTCTACAACAAGCAGGAAGGCGTCAAGCGCCTCACCACCGAGACCGGGGCCGGGCAGTGGGGCTCGTCGCTGGCTTTCGCGGGCAGTCTGTTCGGCCTCGAGGTCGAAGTTTTCATGGTGAAGGTAAGTTTTGAGCAGAAGCCATACCGCCGCGCCTTGATGGAGACCTACGGCGCCACGTGCATTCCAAGTCCGTCGAACGTGACCGCGTCGGGTCGCGCTATTCTGGAAAAAACTCCGAACTCGACGGGATCGCTCGGGATTGCAATCTCCGAAGCGGTCGAAGTCGCGGCCGGGCGCGAGGACACCAAATACTCGCTGGGCTCGGTGCTCAATCACGTGTTGCTGCATCAGACCGTCATCGGCCAGGAGGCGCAGGAGCAAATGGCGATGGCCGGCTTTGCGCCCGATATCGTCATCGGCTGCGCCGGCGGCGGCAGCAATTTTTCGGGTCTCGCCTTTCCCTTTGTCGGCGACAAGATCAGGAACAAGACGAAGACCCGCATCATGGCGGTCGAGCCCGCATCCTGTCCGACGTTGACGCGCGGGCGTTATGCCTACGATTTCGGCGACACCGGTCATCTGACGCCGCTGGTGAAGATGCACACGCTGGGTTCGACCTTCGTGCCGTCACCGATCCATGCCGGGGGCTTGCGCTATCACGGCATGGCGCCGATGGTCAGCCACATCAAGGAACTCGGACTGATCGAGGCGCGTGCCTACGCGCAGCTTGAATGCTTTGCCGCCGCCGTGCAGTTCG
>Ga0307474_10000367_pt1 | contig 32834 bp, 33 predicted proteins | sample atmos_gasesECM1C_2_FD_203312 | JGI IMG/M metagenome (GOLD analysis project Ga0307474, IMG submission 203312) | Hardwood forest soil microbial communities from Morgan-Monroe State Forest, Indiana, United States - atmos_gasesECM1C_05 | ecosystem: Environmental > Terrestrial > Soil > Temperate... | reverse complement strand
CTCGATGTTCAAGAGCAAGTTTGCAAACGCTCTCACGACGATGATGATCGGTTCGTTGGGGCTGGCTTCGGCGGAAAACAAGATTTCGCTAGCCTACGGCGGCGAAGCCGGGCACATGGACGCGCTCATTCAGTCTATGTGCCAGCGCTACGTGCAGGATTCGATGGTCATCACGCGAAACGTGGAATCGCAAACGCTCTTGAGTTCGCTCGGAATTCCGACGGAGCTGGGCACCGATACGGCTTGGACGTTTGAACCGCATCCGCCGGAATATGGCCGCAAAGCGCTGCGCGACGCGGGCTGGGATGAAAAGACTCCGGTGCTGGTGCTGTGCCCGATTCACCCTTTTGTCTGGCCGGTAAAAGCTTCCATCGGGAAATATATCGCGCGTGTCACCACCGGCGCGTATAAGGACAGCCAGTACCGCACCGTTTATTTTTTTGAGTCCGGCGAGGAAGTCGATCGAAAATTCCAGCATTACATTTCCGGATTCGCGAAGGCGACACAAGCCTTCGTGCAACGCCATCGCGTGTTTCCCGTACTCGTCGCAATGGAACGGCTTGACGCCGTCGCCTGCCGAGAAATCGCCGCGCGGATTCCGGGCACGCCGGTTTTCACTTCCGACGATTACGACATGTTCCAGCTCGTTGCGATCCTGCGCGCGTGCTCCTACATGGTTTCTTCGCGCTACCACGGGATTGTGACTTGCATGCCCAGCCTGGTGGCTTCCGCGGGCGTCACCATGGACGAGCGCATCCAAAATCTGATGCGCGAACGCGGGCACCAGCATCTTTTTCTTACCGTGAATGATCCCGATCTTGAGGCGAAACTTCTCCAGGTCATGGAGACGCTCGTGGCGGAAGCCGAATCCGTTCGCGAAGGCATCGGGCAGACCGTCGTTCGCAATCTGAAAGTGATGGCGCGCATGGGCACTTTTCTCGAAGACGTGGTCCGGCGCGCCTATCCGGAATTTCCGCTGCGCTCCGGCGTTTTTTCCTGGCAAGAGTATCTGCCGCCGCTGAGCGAGAATCTAATTCAGCTTGCCGAGCGCTACGACTCCCCGTTGGCGGCGCTCGCGGCCGTTCGCTGACCCTTCATGCCCAATTTTCTCGAAAACATTCTCGCCCAACTGAAGCGCGCGGATGGCCGCGTGGTTCTGCGCGAAATTCGCGGGGATCACTTTGTGAGCGTGACGGGCAGGGAATTGCTCGACCAGCTTCAACTGGTTCGTGCGTTCGTTCGAGCCTCGGGCGTTCAGTCCGGGGACCGCAGCGCTCTTCTGGCGGCCAATTCCATTCGGTGGGCGGCGGTTCATTTGGGGCTCATGGCCGAGGGAGTGATCGTTGTGCCGCTCTATTCGCGGCAAGCGCCTGCGGAACTTGCCGGCATGATGAAGGATTGCCAGCCGCGGTTGATTTTCGTGGGAGAGGCTGCCCTCGGCGATAGCGTGGCCCAGGCTTGGCCAGAAGCTCCCAGGCGCGTGCTGCTCGATGAAGTCGTGCGCCAAACCGCGCTGCCAACGCGCTCGTCCGATGCGCCCAATCCCCGCCAGGACAGCGATATCGTTAGCATTATCTATACTTCGGGAACTTCCGGCGAGCCCAAGGGTGTGTGCTTGAACGTTGGAAACCTCACGCACATGCTTTCCTGCACCGCCGAGCGCCTCGATCAACTGATGGGCGCGACGCGCGAACCGGACCGCGTCTTTCATTACCTGCCATTTAATTTTGCGGCGTCCACGATTTTGTTGCTGTCGTGCCTCTCGCGCGAGAGCGTGCTTACCCTGTCGACGAATCTCAACAAGCTCCCGGACGAAATCCAGCTGGCATCACCGCACTACTTCTTGAATGTCCCGACGCTGCTGGAGCGTGTGCGGCGCGGTGTTGAGGAAGCCATCGGAAAGCGGCCGGCGTTAATTCGCTCGCTATTCGCGAAGGCCCGCGGCGCGTGGCAACGGCAGCATGTGGGGCGCGGCCGCGCGCTTGATACGTTCTGGCTGGCACTCGGCCGTGGGCTGATCTTCCGAAAGATTCGCGAACGCTTCGGCCCACACCTGCGCGCGCTGATCTGCGGTTCCGCACCCCTGGCTCCGGAGACGCAGCAAATTTTCTTGATGCTGGGCATTCCCGTATTGCAGGCTTATGGGCTCACGGAAACCACGGGCATTTGCACGTTGGATGATCCGCGCGTGCCCGTCGAGCCGGGCTACGTCGGCACGGCAATTAGCGGGATTGCTATGAAGCTGGGCGAAAATGAAGAGATTGTCGTGCGCGGCCCGCATATTTTTCCGGGCTACTGGAACCGCCCGGAGGAAACGGCGCGCGTGCTGCAAGATGGATGGTTTCACACCGGCGATCAGGGCGAAGTCAATGTGCGAGGGAATTGGCGCATCAGTGGACGAATAAAGAACCTGATCATTTTGAATTCCGGGCATAACATTGCTCCCGAACCCATCGAAGAAAAAATCGCGCGGCTCCTTCCCGCGGCCCAGCAGGTTGTCGTGGTAGGGAATGGGCGTGGTTATCTTTGCGCCTTGGTGACCGGCGCGGTCGAAGCGGCAGCTGTCCAGGCGGCGCTGGATGCCGTGAATCCAGAGCTTCCGCATTACCGGCAGATTCGCGGTTTCACGATTGTGCACGATGTGTTTGCGCCAGAGAACGGGTTGCTCACCGCTAACGGCAAGATTCGCCGTGACGCCATCAATGCGCGCTATGCTCTCGAAATCAATGCCATGTACGATTCGAAAGGCCGCGAAGTGGCCAGCAGGCAGCACGCGTGAAATCCTTCACCGGCAAAACGTTGCGCTGGGAATGGCACGAAGGCGTGATCGAGCTGAAACTCGATCATGCGCCTGCCAATGAGATCGGCACCGCCATGCTTGCGGAGCTTGAAAGGTTCGTTGCCGCATTCGACGTGCTCGTGCCGGTGACTTCCGTTTGCATTTTGGGGAGCGCCAGAAAATCAGGTTTCTCCGCTGGTGCGGACTTGCGCGAGCTGTATCACGGCGCCGCGCCGCTTTCCGAAAAAGAGAGAATCGCCGGCGTTCGAAGTTTCCTGGAACGCATTCATGCCGTGTTCAATGCCATCGATGCGGCGCCTTTCGTGACGATTGCTGCCGTTCACGGCGTTTGCTTTGGCGGAGGATTCGAGCTGGCCTTGGCTTGCGACATCATTGTCGCTGACAAGATGGCGCGTTTTGCTTTTCCTGAGTTGCGTCTGGGACTTATCCCCGGCTTTGGCGGCATCCCGCGCTTGAAGCGCGATCTCGGCAACGCCTTCGTGCGCGATTTGCTTTTCACTGGGCGAACGGTAAACGCGACTCGTGCGCAGGCCGTTGGCCTGGTCGCCCAACTTGCTGGTGAAGGCGAAGCCCTGCGCATCGCCCGCACCACTGCCGCGCAAATCACCAAATACGATGCCGTAACGCTCGCCGCCGCCAAAAAATTTATCAAACCGAACCTACACGATGAGCTGCGCCGCGAGATCGACCTCTTCTGCGAACTCTTCACGCGTCCCACGGTGATAGCGGCTTTGAAGAAATTCGTCGAAGACTCCGGTCCCATGCCGTATCTGCCCTAGCCTGTCGTTAATTCGGCAGGGCGCTCTAAAAAGTCCAGGCAATGTCATCGCGAGCGTAGCAAGGGATCCACTTTTTGCGAAACCTTGCCGGGAGAATCGATTCGTTCTTGTTGCGACTCCTACCTAGCCGAAATACCAGGCCCCCACCTAGCCATCTGGCGGATGTATACGCCCCCGCTCCTGTTGCATCTTGTTCATGGAGGTGGGGAATGTCAGCAGAACTCATTGCACTTTCGAATGCGTTGGCGCAGGCCACCGATCACGCGGCAGCGTCCGTGGTCGCCGTTCACACCGAGGCGCGCGGTTCGTCCAGCGGCGTCATCTGGCGCGATGGGGTGATTGTCACGGCGGAGCACGCGCTTCGCCGCGATGAAGATATTCAAGCAACGCTGCCAGACGGCCGAGTTGTGCCTGCCACTCTTGTCGGCCGGGATCCTTCGACCGATATTGCCGTCCTAAAATGCGCGGAAGCCGGCAAAAGGCTCCTCGAGGCTGGCGATGCCGCAATCAGTAAACCTGGCAGCATCACTCTGGTCGTGGGCAGGACGCGCGCCAGCGGCCCTGTCGCGGCGCTGGGAGTGGTGAGTCTTGTTGTCGCCGAACGCCGTACTTCGACTGGCTCCTCGCTTGCTCCTTATATTCGGCTGGACGTCGGCTTGCAACCCACAGCCGTCGGCGGCGCCGTGGTTAACGTGTACGGCAAAGTTCTGGGAATCGCATCGCCCCGCTTTGCGCGATTCGCAGCCATTGCTATTCCGGCAGCCACCATCGATCGCGTCACCGATACATTGTTGAAAAAAGGCCGCATCCCGCGCGGTTATCTTGGCGTGGCGTTGCAGCCGGTGCGTCTCCCGGATCATTTGCGGCAGTCTTTGCAGCACAACGAAAAGACCGCCGCCATCATTCTCGAAGTCGAAGCCAATGGGCCGGCCCACAAAGCGGGAATCCTCATCGGCGACATCTTGGTGTCTTTGGCGGGGCAGCCCATTGCACGCCCCGAAAATGTTCAGGCTCATCTACAAGCGGAAAACATCGGCAAGACTCTGAGTGCGAAGATTGTGCGCGGCGGCGCCGCGCGTGACGTGTCTATTTCTGTCGGTGATCGCGCAAACGGAGGGGACTGACATGGCCATCGCCGGATTTGGCGAGATCGCCGAACACCTTCGTCGCTCCACCGTCCTCATTCATGCGGGAGGGCGCGGGAGCGGATCGGGAGTGATCTGGTCCAGCGAAGGCCTGATCGTGACGAACGCGCATGTCGTCGGCGGTTTGAACGTGCGCGTTCAGCTTTGGGACGGGCGCGACTTCGACGCATCAGTAACCTCGCGTGATCCGCGTTGCGACCTGGCGGCGCTGCGAATCGGCCGGAACTCGTTGCCCGCGGCGCACCCGGCGGACTCCTCGCAACTGCGGCCTGGTGAACTCGCTATTGCCATAGGCAATCCGCTCGGATTTGTCGGTGCGCTCACCACCGGAGTGATTCATGGCATCGGCCCGTTGCGCGCTCTTGGCTCGCAAACCTGGGTGCAGGCCAGTGTGCGTCTCGCTCCTGGCAATTCCGGCGGGCCCCTGGCGGATGCCCACGGTCACGTGATCGGCGTCAATACCATGGTTGCTGGACGACTCGCGCTTGCCATTCCGAGCAACGCCGTGCGCGATTTTCTTGCCGGCGGACCACGCCGCGCGTGGCTTGGTGTTGCTGTCCGTCCCGTGCGCTTGCCTCGCGCCAATGGCCACGCCTTCGGACTAGTCTTGCTGGAAGTCGAGCCCGGTGGCCCAGCCGCCCAAGCTTCGCTCATGGCCGGAGACATCTTGCTGGGCACGGAGGAAAAGTCTTTTCAGTCTCTCGACGATCTTGCCGCGGCGATCGATGGACCAGGCTTCCGGCTGCTCCGTCTCGAATTCCTTCGTGGCGACTACTCCGGAGTCCGCCGTGTGACCGTGCAGCTGGGAATCCCGCAAGACGGAAAGGATCGCATCGCTGCGTGATTCGCGTTTTTATCGTCGCGGCTGCGCCCCTTACACGTGAGGGCCTAGAGAGCATGTTGGCGGATCGCCGCTTCGACATGGTAGGAAGCAGCGCCGATCTCGAAACCATTTCCGGCCAGTTCGTCGACGTTGAGCCGGATGTTGTTTTGGTAGAAGCTACTGCGGATGCACAGGAAGAAGTGTTGAACCTGCTGGAGCACGCGGAAGTCGCCCAACAGTACGCCGTCATCGTGTTGTCGGAGCAGCCCAACGCGGCTTGGCTTGCGAAGGCGCTTCGCGCCGGAGTACGCGCCGTTTTACCCCGTGAGGTCACTCCAGAACAACTCCGCACGGCTCTGGAAGCCGCTGTGGCAGGGTTGGTGGTCGTTCATCCATCGGAACTGAGCGCCGTTCTTCCTGCCACGGTCGGCTCGTCTGCCGTGGTCGAGGAATTGCCTGAGCCCTTGACGCCGCGCGAGCGTGAAGTGCTTCAAATGCTGGCCGCCGGACTCGCCAATAAAGAAATTGCCGCTCGTCTGGCGATCTCCGATCACACCGTGAAATTCCACGTCGCTTCGATTTTAGGCAAGCTCGGCGCTTCCACGCGAACCGAAGCTGTTTCCGCCGGAATTCGCCGCGGCTTAGTCCTGCTCTAGTCCAAATTTCCACGGAACAACACGCAAAGCCGTGTCGTCCCGGCTCGTCAAGACCTTGCCATCGTCGCCAGACCAATTTTCTTTCCTAATCGAGGAATGATAGATTTACCTTTCTATGCGCACCCTGGAACAGACCACACAGGAAGTCCTCGACCTGGCGGCAAAGCATTTTCAACTGCCCGCTGGCACACTCGCTCCGGGTGACGATTTTTTCAAGAAACTCGGCATCGATAGCCTGCAAACTTTGGAAATGCTCTCGCGGCTAGAAAATCATTTTGGCATCGAGCTGCCCGACTACGAGGTTCAAGGCGTCAGCGATTTCAAGACCCTGGCGGAACGGATTCAGTCCCGCTTGTGATGCTGGACCTCTCCAGATATCAATCCATTGGCGAAGCGCTGCGGGATGCGCTGGACAAATTTTCAGGCGAAGTGTGCTTGATCGAGGCGGACCGCGAGCGCGAAAAGGAACGGTTGACCTATCGCGATTTCAAGGAGCGCGCGCACGCGCTTTCAAAGGCTTTGCAAGACGGTGGATTCTCCGCCGGCGACCGCGCCAGCATCATCATGACCAATCAGTCGAAGTGGCTGATTTCGGCGTACGCGATTTTTTTTGCCGGCGGCGTTCTGGTGCCGCTCGATTACAAACTCACCCCAGACGAACAATGGCAGTTGCTCAAACATTCAGGGGCGAGTGTTCTGGTCACCGAATATCCGATCTGGCGGCAACTCGGCGGCTCGCCGGGGCGTCTGGCGGTGGGCAACGCGCAAACCGTACTGGTTACCGAAGCGCCCGCGAACTGCGATCTCGCCGGGGCACAGCGTTGGGAAGAATTTCGCGGCGCAAGCGAGCCGGTCTTCGTGGCGCACAAACGCACGGACACGGCATGCATTGTGTACTCCTCCGGAACCGGCGGCCGCCCGAAAGGCTGCATGATGACGCACGAAAATTACTTAGAGCAGTGCGTGGCGCTGACATCGATTTATCCGTTCTGGCCCGGCGTGCGCTACCTCAGTATCTTGCCGACCAACCACGCTATCGATTTCATGGTTGGTTTTTTCGGACCGTTCACTTGCGGCGCTACGGTCGTGCATTTGCGTACCTTGCGACCCGAATACGTGCGCGAAGCTTTTCCGAAATACAGGATTACTTACGTGAGTCTCGTTCCGCTGGTTTTGAAAAACTTGCAGAAAGGTTTGCAGGCACGCTTGGACGCGCTGCCATTGGGCAAACGAAAAGTTTTCAATGTACTCGTTGGAATCAACAAGACGCTTACCAAAAGCCAGCCACGCCTCGGAATTAGCCGCCGCCTCCTGAAACAAGTCCACGAAGCATTTGGCGGCGAACTTCGCGCGATCATCGTTGGCGGCGCTTTTAGTGAACCGCAGACGCTGCAATTTTTCTACGATCTCGGGATTCCCGTTGCCAATGGCTACGGGCTGACGGAAGCCGGCACGGCCATCACCGTCAACGATTTAAAACCTTTTCGCGCCGACACGGTTGGCAAGCCGCTGCCAGGAATGGAAGTGCGCATCGTGAATCCGTCTGCCGATGGCGTTGGCGAAGTCTCCGTTCGAAGCAAAACCGTGATGGCCGGTTACTTGAATGAGCCGGAGCTCACGGCGGAAACCATCGTCGACGGCTGGCTGCTGACCGGCGATCTGGGGCGATTTGATGAAGCGGGACACTTACAGCTCACCGGCCGCAAGAAAAATATGATCGTTACCGAAGAGGGAAAGAATATTTATCCCGAGGATATCGAGACTGTTTTCGAGAGCCTTCCTGTAAAAGAGTTTTGCGTTTTTGCCGCCAACTACATTTGGCCGAAGCGTTCCATGGTCGGCGAAAAACTTGTGCTGGTGCTGCACCTCGAGCCGGGACAACCATACGGCGAAGAACTCCACAGGGAAATCAACGCGCGCAACAATCGCCTGCTAAACTACAAGCGTATTCACGGGGTCGTTCGGCTCGACGAGGACTTTCCCCGGACGGCTTCACTCAAGATCAAACGCAACGTTTTGGCGGAACGACTTGCGAAGCTGGACAGCGCGGCCGCGATTCTGCCGTTATGAATTTCGTTTGCGAATCGGTTTGCTGAGCAGGAGTTGGAAGTTCGGTTTCATTCACGCTCCCCATGGATCGATTTTTCGCCATCGTCAACCCCGCCGCCGGTGGCGGCCGCTCCGCGAAACTTGCCGGACCTGCCCTGGCGCGACTGCGCGAAAAGGGATTGCAAGTCGACGTCCTGGCTTCGACTGGCCAGGGGGACGCCGTGAAACTGGCCTGCGAGGCGTACGAGCAAGGCTACCGGCGGTTTCTGGCGGTGGGGGGTGATGGCACCGCACACGAAATCCTCAACGGAGTTTTTGCCGGGCGCAAGGCGGTGCAGCGCATCGCGCTGGGTTTTCTGCCACTGGGCACGGGGAATTCCTTTTTGCGCGATTTTACAAAGGAGGGAGCGGCGGCTTCGATGCAAGCGTTAATCGAAGGCCGCACGCGAACCGTCGATCTTTTGCGGCTGACGCATGCTCACGGAGAAATCTACTCCTTCAATCTTCTGAGCGTTGGTTTTACGGCGGACGTGGCGGCGTTGACGAACCGCATGTTCAAACCGTTTGGCGACCTGGGGTATCTGCTCGGTGTTTTCGTGCGAGTGGCGCAATTACGGCGGCGATCCATGGCGCTGCGCTGCGATGACGATCAAGCATGGAACGAGGAGCGCTCGCTTTTCTTGACGTTCAACAACAGCAAGTACACGGGCGGAACGATGCTGATCGCGCCGCATGCAGACCCCAGCGACGGGCTTATTGAATTTGTCCGCTGGGGACCGATCGGCCGGCTGGGCTTGCTCCGCAACTTGCCGCGTCTTTACGACGGCTCGCATATCAAACATCCGCTGGCTTCGCGGCGTGCGGTGCGCCATGTGGAATTCAAAAAAGCGGCGCCCGCGGACGTGATGATTGACGGAGAAGTTGTGACCGTGGAATGCCGGGCCATCGACATTCTTCCCGCCGCGGTGGACGTCTTTATATGAAGCGCGTCTGGCTGATTGTTCGCAGCGCGGTTCTTTGGATCTTCAGCGGCTTGCATTTTTTTCTGGTCGTGCCAGTGCTCATCTTTCTGGGCATTTTCCTTGATCCGCGGAAACACGACTGGTTGCAGCGCAGCTTCTGCCGCCGCATCGCGTTTCTTTCCGGCGCGAAAGTCGAGGTGCGGCGCTCCGTTGGTTTCGATGCGCATCGAACATCCTTCTTCATGAGCAACCACGTCAATCTTTTTGATCCGTTCATGCTGTATTGCGCCATTCCGCAGCTGGTGCGCGGATGGGAGCTGGAGTCGCACTTCAAGATTCCGGCTTACGGCTGGCTGATGAAGCGGTTCGGGAATGTGCCCGTTCCGGATGTGCGGCGGCCGTCGGATTTGAAGCGCATGTGGAGGCTCACGCAAGACGCTTTCAACGGCGGGACCAGTTTGATTATTTTTCCGGAAGCTAAGCGGACACGTGACGGACACGTGGACCAATTCCAAGATGGGGGCTTCCGAGTTGCGCAGCAACTCGGCATTCCGATCGTGCCCGTAAGCATAGTGGGCTCGTTTGAGCACCACCGGACGGGCCACTGGATGCTATGGCCGGCGAAAATTACGGTTTATCTGCAGGACACCATCGAGACCAAGGGAATGACCAAAGAGGATGTGCCGACGTTGCGCGAGCACGTTCGGGCCATTGTCGCGGCGCCTGTCGAGGAAGAACTGGCGAGAAAGAAAAAAATGGAAAGTGAAAATGGAAAATAGAGTTGGCTGCGGGGCATCATCCGTGTTCTGTGGAGAGTGCAAAAGAGTTTCCTACCAATCGCCGCGCGCCATAATGCCGGAAACCAACAGGCTTGGTGCAAGACGGAAATGGTGGCACGCGGCGATCGGTGGAGTTCGATATTTCGATATTTTGAGTGAAATCATGAGTGGGACTTTGGTTAGACCGATACTATTCCAAAAATCGAACGGCCGGCACATGAACTCCACAGATGCGCCGCGCTTGGTGGGAGGAAGTGAGAACGGGAGAGAAAGCCTGGTTTCATTCAAGAAAGCCAACGCCACGTTCTGGCGCAGGAACCTGCCCTTGTGGAGCCCGAGCCGGCTAGGTGGTCCACAGGATGTCGAGCATTTTTGCGACAGTGGCAAAATCTTTATCCCTGGTGGCGAGGGAAGCTTTGCGCTGGAGGGCGAGGGCGGCGGCGAAACCGTCGACGTAGGGTAGATTGAAGTTGGCCTTGAATTCGGCAGCGTGGCGCGCCAGTTCGAGATCGGCGGGGACCACATGGATGGGCAGTTGGGCGACCTTTTCAAGAAAATGCCGTGCGACACCGGGGCCTTTTAGGCGTTCGACGGAAAAGCCTTCGAGGCGGTAGTTGGATAAGGCGGAAATCTTGGGCTGATTGACGCGCAAACGCCGCGCCGCCCGTACCCGAGTGAGCCGCCGGTGGTGAAGAATGCGGTTAATGGCCACGGCCGGGCGAACCTTGGTGGGCTTCTCATCGGCGCGGGGAAGGCCAAGATCAGCGAACACGTTGCCGGAGCTGGGGATTACATCAAATTTGTTCTTGGTCTTGGCCATGTTGCGCCTGGCGCGGTCTCAGTTTCCAGATTCGGGATTGAAAACTTCGAGGTGGCTGTTCGCGGCGGCCTTGGCCAGTTGTTTGTCTGAAGATACAAAAACCAGTGGTCCCGCGTATTGGTCGACTTTGATGCCGAGTCTTGCCATGTCACGGACCCAAAGCGCCGAAGCAAGATGAATAGCATCAGCCCCTCGCAGAGGGAATCCTGTTACCAGCTCCCGCACCAGGGCCAGCACACTTGTTCCCAGCTCTATCGGGCTGATGCTCAGAACCCAATCGGCATCAAACTCTTCCTTCACGGCCGCAGCTTCCTCGGTCGACAGCAGTTTCTCCCGGATCCGCCGCGCGAAGGTGGCGTGTATCTCCGCGTAAGTGAGAACCGACGTGAAGACCGACCTTAAGCCTTTTGCTTCTTCTCGCAGCCTGGTGTTGAGAGCCTGTGTGCCCCGCTCATTTTGGTAGCGTTTTATCAGGGCGGACGAATCCAGGTAAAGCACTAACGGCGATCCTCGATGATCATTTGGGACGCCGACTTCCGGCGCGATGGCACGGCTCGGAACTTGCCGAGTGGACGCTTAGCAAGGCGGATTTTGCCTTCGGCCTCGAGCTTTTTCAGGACCTCGGTGAAAGTGAGCTGCGAATCGCCGTCCTGTTCGGGAGGGCTGACTCTTGCGACTGGTTTTCCGCGATCCGTGACCAGCAAGGTTTGGCCGTTGCGGACGGCGCGGAGATAGCGTCCGAGGCGGTTTTTGAATTCGCGGCTGCCAACCCTTTGCATGTAGCTACCTAACTAGGTATTGTAGCTACAAAGGAGGGGGCTGGCAATCAAAGACTGAGCTTGATGCCGGGGAGGACGCGGCCGGCGCGGGTTTCTTGCCAGGTGTAGTAGATGCGGTGGATGACGGTGATGGTGGAAACGATGGCAATGACCCACAGGACGGGGCCCATACGATTGAAGAGGCCACCGATGATGAGGAGGACGAGGCGCTCGGGGCGCTCCATAAAGCCGACTTTGCACAAAGCAATGAGAGACTCGGCGCGAGCGCGGGCGTAGCTGACCATGACGGAGCCAGCGGTGGCCACGGCGGCGAGAACGACATAGGGCGTGCGACCGGCAACGGAGTAATAGACGAGGAGGCCCATATAGAGGGCCATGTCAGCGTAGCGGTCGAGCGTGGAATCGTAGAAAGCGCCGAAAGCGGTGACCCGGTTCTGGCGGCGGGCGACTTGACCGTCGAGCATGTCAAGGAAGCCGGCAAAAAAAATGATCAGCGCGCCGGTAAAGAAACTGCCAACGGCAAAAAAGGCGGCGGCGCCGAAATTCACGACCAGGCCGAGAAATGTGAGCAGATTGGGATTAATGCCGGTGGCGGCGACGGCGCCAACAATCTTGTCGAGCAGCCATTTGCTGCCGGTTCCAATTGCCCCGGTTAACGTAGCCATATGCGGGTAATAGTGTCTCAGAATTGCGGGGGATTCGTGAAATGGAAAGAGGAAGAAGGAATGGTCAGAGGATTAAAGGAATTGCGTGTGCAATGAGCGGGGACTCGGAGGAGAAGGAGCAGGAATTTCGTTTGAAGCGTAGAAATTCCAAATTGGATGCCTGCGTCGTTTCTTCTTGACGGAGAGCGAGGTTCATCCTACAGTCGAAAAGTCCGGAAAATTTTGACCATCCACTATGAACGAGCTCAATCGACGCAATTTTCTACTGCGAGCAGGGACAGGTTTCAGCGCGGCGTGGGTTACGGCGAATTGGCCAGCCCTGCTGTCCGCCGCAACGCATGCGCACAACGCCGCAAAGGCGGAGACGCCGCCAAAGTTTGAATTTCTGACTCCAGCGGAGGCGACCGAGGTCGAGGCGATCACCGCGCGCATCATTCCGACGGACGAGACTCCCGGGGCAAAGGAAGCCGGGGTCGTTTATTTCATCGATCGCGGGCTAGCTACTGTTTACGCCGACGACCAAAAGACCTACCGCGCGGGTTTGCCGGAATTACAAGCGAGAGTAAGCGAGATGTTTCCCGGCTCCGCCAAATTTTCAAGCTTGACGCCTGAGAAACAAGACGAGATTTTGCATTCCTTCGATGAAAATGCGGCTCCCGGGCCGCGGGCGCGGCCAGGTGCGCAGAATTTCTTTGAAACGGTACTGCAGCACACCGTCGCGGGGTTTCTGATTGATCCGGATTACGGCGCTAATCGCGATGGGGTAGGGTGGAAGGTCATTGGGCGGGAACGCGACCATATGTTTCAGCCACCGTTCGGGTACTACGATAGGGATTATCCAGGGTGGGAAGTAGCGATGAAGGAAGCAGAGAAAAAATGACCGTGGACCAGCCCAAATACAAAACTTCCGACGAAGTGGATTTCGTGATCATCGGGTCCGGCGCCGCGGGAGGCATCCTCGCCAAAGAACTCTCGACAACCGGTTTTCGCGTTGTGGTGCTGGAGCAGGGCCCGTATTTGACGGAAGCCGACTACAGCCACAACGAAATCGAAATTCTTGGTCAGGACAAGCTCACCAACCATCCAAAGCTACAGCCGAATACCTATCGCAAGACACCGGACGAAAAAGCCAAGCCGCAGCGAGCGCTAGTGTACGGGCGATGTGTCGGCGGGACGAGCGTGCACTTCACCGCGAATTTTTGGCGATTTCACGAAATCGATTTCATGGAGCGCAGCAAGATCGGTCCCATCGCAGGTACCGGCTTTGCGGATTGGCCACTCAGCTACGCGGACCTCGAACCTTACTACACGAAAGTGGAGTGGGAGATCGGCGTTTCCGGCCTTGCGGGGGCAAGCCCGTTCGATCCGCCGCGATCGAAACCTTATCCGATGCCGCCGATGCCGGTAAAATCTTCGGGCGTGATTTTCGAGCGAGCGGCGCGCAAGCTGGGCTGGCATCCATACCCTGCGCCGATGGCCATACTTTCCCAGCCGCGCCCGGGAAGAAGCGCTTGCGTCAATTGCGGTTTCTGCTTGGGTTTCGGCTGCGAGGTTGGGGCGAAGTCCAGTTCGCTGGCTACCGCGATTCGAACGGCGGAGAAGAGCGGCCGCTGCGAGATTCGGCCAAACTCTTATGTGTATCGGATCGCGACGGACGCCAATGGCCGGGCGGTCGGCGCGATGTATTTCGATGAAAAACGCAACACGCATCTGCAGAAGGCCAAGGCGGTGGTGGTTTGCGCCAACGGTGCGGAAACGCCGCGGCTGCTGTTGCTCTCCGCGAATAAACAATTTTCCGATGGGCTGGCGAACTCCAGCGGCCTCGTCGGCAAATACCTGATGTTCAACACCTACGCGGCGGTCTTTGGCGTGTATGAGCATCCCCTCAACGAATACAAAGGTTACGCCGTCAGCCGCATCCTGCATGATTTCTACGAACTCGATCCACAAAAAGTAGGCTTCTATGGCGGCGGCGGGCTTGACGCACGGGTCGATTTCACTCCCATCGGTTTTGCGAATGAAGGCCTCGCGCCGGGAACACCGCGCTGGGGCAAAGACTTCAAAGCCGCGCTAGCGCACGATTTCACGCGCACCATGGAAGTCTCCACTCATGGCACTTCACTGCCGCTCGAGAGCAACAGTTTTTCGCTGGATCCAGAATTGAAAGATGCCTGGGGCCTGCCCGCCCTGCGCTTGACCTATAAAGATCATCCGGACGATTTGAAGTTTACCAATTGGCTGCTGGAGCGAGCCCATGAGGTCCACGAGGCGGCGGGGGCCCAGAAAAAATGGAGTTATCCGGCACGGGAACAGCAGTTTGGCGTGCATCTTTTGGGGACCTGCCGCATGGGGAACGATCCAAAGACGTCGGTGATTAATGCCGACCATCGGACACACGACGTGAAGAATCTTTTCCTGTGCGACGGGAGCAGCCTGGTGACATCCGGACGCGGACAGCCCACTATGACGATCGAAGCGCTGGCGTTCCGCGCCGCCGACCGCATCACGGCGCTCGCGAAGCGTGGCGAGATCAGCCCCTGACCTTGCGTTTATTGCAGAGCGCGCGATAGCTTTTTTTGCGACCGCGCCTGGCGCGGTTTCGCCACATCACCCATGAGGACAAGAATCGTGAATAGGAATCGCAGGAATTTCTGGCTTACTGTGTGCGGAACATTGCTGAGTTTTTTGCTGGCGGTGGCTGGGGCACGAGCGCAGTCCACTCCGCCGCCTGCAGTTGCTCGGAACGCTCCCGCGTTGAAACTCGCCGAAGAGGAGTTCAAAAATATTCAGGCCCTCAAGGGCCTACCGGCCGAGCAGGTCATCCCCTCGATGCAGTTCATTGCGGCTTCCCTTGGCGTTGCATGCGAGTACTGCCACGTGGAGCATGCGAACGAAAAAGACGACAAGAAGACCAAAGTAACCGCACGCAAAATGATCAACATGATGATGGCGATCAATAAGGAGAACTTCGAGGGACACCGCGAGGTGACCTGCTATTCCTGTCACCGTGGATCGCCGGAACCCGTGGGCACGCCCATCATCACGGATGAAGAGCCCCGGCCGGCCGCTGAAGAAGGGAAAAAAACCGCCGACGTAAAGGCTTCTTTGCCGGCTGGCGAGCAGCTTCTCGACAAGTATCTCACGGCTATCGGTGGTGCGGAGGCGCTCCAGAAAATTACCAGCCGGGTGCAAAAAGGAACGCTCACAGCGTTTGGCGGCCAGCAGTTTCCCATGGAAGTTTACTCGAAGGCGCCGGAGAAGCGCTACTCAGTGATGCATCTTCTGGGAGCCGACAGTGTCACGACCTTCGACGGGAAACAAGGCTGGCTCGGTGTTCCCGGGCGGGTGCACAAGATGTCAGCAGCAGAAAACGACGCCGCGCGCATCGATGCGGATCTTTATTTCGCGGCGCACGTGAAGACGCTGTATCAGAAATTCCGAGTCGATGACGGAGAAAAGATCGACGGTCATGAGACCTACCTGGTTGTCGGACAGAACGAGGGGACACCTCCGCTGCGCTTATATCTGGATAAGGAGTCAGGGCTTTTGCTGCGGCTAATCCGGTATGCGGAGACTCCTCTCGGACGCAATCCAACGCAGATCGATTATGCGGACTATCGCGAAGCGAATGGAGTGAAGATCCCGTTCCGGTGGACGCTTTCGCGGCCCGGGAACAGGTTTACCATCCAGGTCCAGCAGGTTCAGCAAAACGTTCCTGTGGACGACGCCAAGTTCTTACCACCGCCGCCTCCGGGAGCGCGGCCAGAGCCGGCCAAACCTTGAGAGTTGGAAGGATGGTGGGTTGCTGTTTTTGATGCAGTCTCTGACCACAATTGGCAAGCGCCGATCGTTTTCCGACTCCCCAAAAACGGGACTTCTGGGCCCAATATTCTCCCGATCGAGCAATGCTAACGAGCGATCATCCATAAGCGCGTTCGCTGCGCATGCATGGAAGCCTGCCAGCCGGGCAACCGGTCCTCGCTGGTGAGCAACAGCGATTCACGCGAGAATATGCCCTTGAGTACCGAGATTGGTTCGAATTTGTATTGCCGCAGAGAGCGCTCGCCCTTGCCTCCCATGCCAATCTTGGTTTCGCTTACATCCGTGACGCGCCCGACCAGCACAAGCCCGGAGTCAGCCAGGGCAGATTCCAAGTCTAGGCCGCGATAACACTCGTCTTGTGCGAGAGAATGCGGTGGCACAACCAAGAATAACAATAGAAGACAGATGGCCACGGGAATCTTCCGCCGGTTCGCGGCGCAAAGGTGAGCCAGCATGGTTGTCCTCCTTATGGAGGTAAGCAAAATGTAGTGATTTTGACACTTCTCTTCCTTTCAGGTAGACGCCATGGCGACCCGAAGTGTTATCCAAATGTTTGCTTGGCGGAAAAATGGTTTGAAGAAAGCCAGGAAAAGTCGGTCGCGACTAGGCGGCTAGTGATTACGGAGACTTGCAAGTTAACTATCGCACGCAGCGCTTTGTCTATCTCCTCGAATTCACGCGTGTGCAACTGGAGTATTCAGATGCCAAACGGGCGGCAGCATCGTCCTGGCGATTCTATCGTGCCCCTCGCTGTCCAAGTCACAAGGCCATACCGCAATTGAGATCGGTGGACTTTTCTAGCTCCACAAGCGGTCCCAGGAGCGCTCCTGATCCCACTGAGGCGTCGGGTCGAAGTAACCCGTTCCCGGCAACAGGTGCTGCCGAATAACGTCTTCGTTCAAGGTGACGCCGAGGCCCGGACGGTCCGGCGCCTCAATCCAACCATGGTTGACGATCGGAGTCTTCAGGTACTCCTGCGCCATCGACGACCACCACGACACGTCCAGGGAGTGATTCTCCACAGCCAGAAAGTTCTGCGTCGCCGCAGCACAATGCACGTTCGCCATGCAGCTTACGGGAGTTCCGGCAAAGTGCATCGCCATCGGCACGCCGTACTCCTCGGCCATGTCTCCGATTTTATGTGTCTCCAGGATTCCGCCGGAGGTGGCGAGATCGGGGTGAATCTTGCCGACCGCGTGCCGGGAGCAGAGGATCTCAAACGGTTCTTTCAGATAAATGTCTTCGCCAGTGAGAATTGGTGTCGGGCTTTCATCGGAAATCTGCTTCAACAGGTCCGTGTAGGTCCAGGGAATGACGTCCTCCATCCAGGACAAGTTGTATTTTTCATAAGCCTTGCCCAAGCGGATGATGGACTTCACGCCCAGATGGCCCAGATGATCCATGGAGAGTGGAATCTCCATCCCGATCGCGTCGCGCACCGCGACTACATACTCTTCCAGCATGTGGATACCTTTGTCGGTCACTTCCATGGCCACGAACGGGTGAGGAAGTTGATTCTCCTCCCAGGGTGATAAATTGGAGGGTTGCGTTACCGTGCCCGGCGTGTCGGAGACCATTTCGATTCCCAGGTCCATTTTCAGCCAGGTGATACCCATCTGTTCCTTGCGCTCTTTCATGCGCTGCGCGTAGACTTTCGGATCCTTGGATTCCGTGGTATCGGCATAGACGCGAATTTTGTCGCGAAATTTTCCGCCGCCAAGCATGGCGTAAACCGGCGCGTTGTACACCTTGCCGGCGATATCCCAAAGCGCCATTTCGATCGCGGAAACGCCGCCGCCTTGACGCGCAGGCCCCCCAAACTGCTTGAGCTTGCGAAAAATCTTGTCGAGTTGAAGGGGGTTCTCGCCGAGGATGCGACTTTTCAGGAAAAGCGCGTACGTCGGGCTGGCCATGTCCCGAACTTCGCCAAGGCCAGACACACCCTGATTGGTGTCAATTCGAATGATGGGACAGGGGCTCGGACCCGGTTTTGCGATCGTCGCCACGCGCAAATCGGTGATTCTCAGCGTGGACGGGCCGGAATTTGTGTTGACGCCCTTTGGATAAGCTTCCGCGGATGCCGCTCCCAGCAGACTACTACCCAGCGCGACTGCAGAAGTCTTCAACATTTCCCGTCGACCAAATACGGGCGAATTCTCTTTAGTCATGGACTTTTCCTCTCTGCGGGGTTCAAATTATCACGCTTGAATTTGCATTGCCGGAATTTCTTCCGTGAGGATCCCCCGTGAACCAAAACTCTGCACGCAAATTGATCGTCGCTTGCGCCGCGTTGTTGTTCCTTTTGCTGCCTGCACCCGCCGAAGCACAGCTGCAGTCTTTTCCTAAGCAGGAGTTGGTCGACTACACGGCACTGAACCCGTTCAACCGTCTCCCCGATGGCAGGCCGAAAGTGCCGGACGAGCTTCTGGAGCGCGCCCGCGACCTTTCCTCCGAAGACATCTGGGCCACGCTGCAGCAAAAGGGCTACAAAAACCAGTACGCCGACGGGTTCCTCGTCGCGCACCCGGGGAAAACCCTTGTAGGGCGCGCGTTCACGGTCCAGTTCATGCCGCTACGGACGGACGTTGACGACGTGCTGCAAGCCAAGGCCAAGGCGCGCGGCATCGAACGTCTGGGGAACCAAACGGCGATTGACATGCTGCAACCCGGCGACGTCCTGGTTGTCGACCTGTTTGGTAAGAAGGTGAACGGCACGATTGTCGGGGACAATCTCTTTTACTACGTCATGGTTGCGACTCACGGAGGCGGGTTGGTTGTGGACGGCAGCGTCCGCGACCTCGATGGCATCTCGCAAATCGACATGCCGGCTTATTTCCGCGCTGTGGATCCCACTCCCATCGGAAACGTCATGCTGACGGGAATCAATGTACCCGTGCGCATCGGCGGCACTACGGTGATGCCTGGCGATCTTGTCGTTGGCGACCGCGAGGGCGTCTACTTCATTCCGCCGCAGCTCGCAAGAGAGGTCCTTGACCGCGCCGACGAAATTCATATTCACGATGAATGGACAAAAAAGAAGTTTGCCGAAGGAAAATACAAGTCCAGTGAGATTTACAGTTCGCCGAAAGATCCGGTGCTGCAAAAAGAGTATGAGGAATATTTGAAGAAGCGCCTGGAAGAGATTCGCAAAGAACAAGCGGCGAAGGAACGGAGGCAACCATGATGCCGAAATCCCTGTTAAGGAAATTTCACGTCGCAGGTTTCTGAATCGTATGGGTCCGGGTTTCGTAGCGGCGAATCTTGCGGCACCATTCCCGAAGGGGCGCAATTGCCAGCTGCCGCGCCCGATCCGCCCGGCAAAAAGGTCGGATGGGCGGTCGTCGGCCTCGGTAACCTCACTATCCATCAAATCCTTCCAGCCTTTGCGAAATGTGCTACCCGATCCAGCATAAAGACCTGCCCACGGTCCGCGTGGGTCGTTGCCGCTTGATTACTGAAAAAGCTTTGCGCGCGTGGCTAGAGCGAAAAGACTGACGCGCCCCTCGACGTTCGCGGTTGACCGTTATCGTTCGTCTTGCCTTGTTATCCTCGGACGCCAATCCTGAAACAGAATGGGTTTCGGGCCTTCTATTCACAAGACCGAAGTATTTCCTAGATTTTTGAGCCTTCTTTGGCGCTTTAGTGGCGTTTTGCGGTTTCCGCGTGCACGGAAATGGGGCTCGAATTCTGTCTGAAAAGTTGACAAATCGTTGACAAGAAGGCCTTATGGGAAACTCCAGAGAAAGGCAAGAGCGAGAGTCGTGAGATTGTCTTTGCCAGTTCCGCATATCGTCAATTTCAGGCCGGAATTGCGGGAAGAGATTAGTCGAGGCGCGTCTCCGAACTAGATTTAGAGTGGGGACCGGTGCTTGTTGAAGGAGATCCGATGAATAGGCGATTATTTCTGAAATCGATGGCCGCGGGTGTGTATGCGTTCGCGCATCTCCCGATGCTGCAAGCCGCGTTGCCCAAGATGAAGATCACGCGAGTACGGGCTTACGCGCCACTCAATCCGAATCCGCTGTTCAACCAGGCCGACACCGTAGTGACTATCGAGACCGAGGCGGGAATAACGGGTGTCGGTGAAGGCGGTTTTCCGGATGTGCTGAAGCAGTGCGCCGGACGCCTGATCGGGCAGGACCCGCAGCATATCGAACGCTTATGGCAGGACATGTCGCGGTCGTTCTTTTATCCGCCTGGGCGTGAAAAGGAACATGCGCTTGGGGCGCTCGATCTGGCCCTGTGGGATATCAAAGGCAAGGTACTGAAGCTGCCGGTTCACGAAATCCTGGGCGGCATGGTGCGGAATTACTGTGAATGCTACAACACCGCCGGCATCATCCCGGGCATCAAGCCTGGCATGAGCGTGAAGGATCGCGCAGCGGCTACCATCGCGGCCGGTTATCGAGCCTTCCGCATGGGCGCGGCTGACACGCCCGCGAATACTACATTCAATACCCGTCAGAAACTGAATCAGCTTTACGAGGAGTGCGTGCAGGCGCGCGAAGGGGTAGGAAAAGACGGCGACTTCTGCATCGATTTTCATCAGCGATTCGATCTGTCCGACGCAATCCGCGGTTGCGATCTGATCGAGAACCTTGCGCCGTTGTTTGTCGAGGATCCCGTGCGGGCGGAGGGATTCGGCGAAGACCTTCCGCGCCTCCGAAAGTTAGTTAAGGTTCCGATCGCCGCGGGCGAGGAATGGGGGAATCGCTGGGACTTCAATCCACTGGTGGAGAACCACGATATCGACTACGTTCGCGCTACGCTGCCGAACGTGGGAGGCATTACCGAGATGATGAAAATCGCAGCAATCTGCGAGACGCATTTTGTCGGCATTGTGCCTCACTTCACCGGGCCGATTGCCACCGCGGCGCTGGTGAATTCGCTGGGCACATTCTCGGGTCCGCTGCTGATGGAATATAACTTTGAAGGCAAGGAGCTTCCGCACCTGCCCGTCTGCCTGGATTTTAAGCTCGGAAAGCTCTATCCCAACGATAGACCCGGACTCGGCGTCGAACTGGACATGAGCAAGCTAATGCCGATTCTGGAAGTAACGAAATACGACACCAATCGCGCGCAGACGTACTTTCGCCCGGACGGATCGATTACCAATTGGTGAAATAAAGAGGCGGGCCGACGGAATTTTGTTTGAGACCCTCCCAGTGCTCAAATTTTCCGACATGGCGCCTTAAAACTCCTTAGTTGGGGACAGCCAGTAAATATGGGCGCCACTGGCGCAGTGTATGACCAGGTGGCGGCCATATGCAAGAAGGACGGTGAGGAAGCGCCCGCATCCCGAGTCGTCAGATCACGTTCATGACCAACCCCCTGGGTTTCCGCGCGAGCTAACCTACTCGCGCCGGCGAGGGAAATTCGACGGTGCGGCTACTCGCAGCGTGCCCTGACCGCGAGGGAACTGCAATCTGCGCAGGGACGGTTAGCTGCGGAGCCGCACCCTCTTTCCAGAACACCAGGTGACTGACCCGCCTGTCCCAGTCGATGCACAGCCGGTCTCCCGGTTGCACTTGTTCAGTCGCAAGCAAGTTTGCGAGCGGACGCACGAGGTGCTGCTCCAGCGCTCTCTTTAAGTGGCGCGCGCCATACCTCTTGTCCATCCCTTCTTGTAGCAAGAAATGCTTCGCGGGGCGCGTCACACGAAACACGAACTGACCCTTCATTGTTTGCAGCACGCGATCTTGCAAGTAGTCGAGTTCGATCTCTAAGATTTCCATCAGTTGCTGGTAATGAAGCGGACGGAATACTACTATTTTGTCCAGCCGGTTCATGAACTCAGGGGAAAACGTCCTTCGTGCCGCTTCCACTGCGGTTGCTTCCACTTGCTGATCGAGCTTGGCTGTGAGTTTGTCCCCTGCGCGGACGAACCCAAAACCATCTGACATCAAATCGGTAATGCCGCGGCCACCCAAGTTGGAGGTTAGAAAGATCAAAGTCTGCGAGAGATCCACCCGGCGGTTGTCTCCGAGTGTGAGAGTGGCCTTGTCTAGGATTCCCAGCAACAATTGCCAGAGGGCATCACTTGCCTTTTCAATTTCATCGAATAGCAGAAAACTTAGCTTTAGCTTATCGGTATGAAACTGCTTCAAGGCATCCTGAGTGATGAGTGGATGTGTTTCCCTGTGTCCCAGGTATCCCGGAGGCGAACCGATGAGCTTGGAAATCTCATGCGAGTGCTGGTACTCTGCGCAATCCACTTTGATGACCGCGCGCGAATCCCCAAACAGGATCTCTGCGGCGGCCTCTACCAAGCGTGTCTTCCCCGTCCCGGTCGGGCCAAGAAAAAGAAGCGTGCCTATCGGGCGGTTTGGCGCGTTCAGGCCTGCCCAAAAAACCTGATACAACTCCACCAACGCTTCGATCCCTGCTTCCTGCCCGACGATCTTAGCCCGGAGCTTCTCTTCAAATTCGATCGTTTCTTTGTTGTGCAGATCGGGCCGAAGAACCGCCGTCCTAGCTTCCATGGTAACCTCCTGGATTTGCAAGTCAGGTTTCACCGATTTGAGACGAGCTTCCCCTCTTGCTGGAGCCGCTGTGGCTCCTAGTCCAATACAAGGGTCAGTTTGGAGGGCTGGCTAGTTTATTGAATGGAACTCATGCCGAGTGCCGCTAGGCGGCCAGCTCGGCAGTAGCTCGCGGAGGCGGCGGCGAGCCTTATGCAATCGAGACTTGGAAGTCCCCGTCGAGCAAGCGAGGATTTCCGCAATCTCTCCGTGTTCGCAGCCATAGAGGTCATAGAGTACGAAGGTTGCTTTTAAGCGTGCTGGCAATTGAGCGATGGCTTTCTGAATGGAGAGCCGATCGATCAATCCTTTTAGTCGCAGATCAAAGTGGCGCAGCTCCTTTCGGGGGCTGCCGGATTCCTCACCGCTTCTGATGATTTCTTCGAGTGAGGTGTCGGTGAGGGCTTTCCTCCGGAGATGCATCAGCACACAGTTCACCGTCACGCGGTGCAGCCAAGAGGAGAAGGCGGAATGGCCGCGAAACGTGTGAATTGCGCGGAATACGGTCAGGAACGTCTCTTGCGCCAAATCTTCGGCTTCGGCAGTGTTTTTCAACATGCGAAGGCAAAGGACAAAGACGCGCGAGCTGTGTAAGCGATAGAGCAGTTCAAAGGCGTTTGCGTCGCCTCGTTGAGCCTGTCGAATCGCCTCGGCTTCCTGAAAATCAGAACTCCGTACTTCTTCGCGTCCTTTCACAAGCCCTCCCACACACGGAGACCGCTAGCTTTTCTTTGCATTGCCCTTCAGTAACCGGTGGCCGATAGCCCGCGGGGAACAGCTGAGAGTCTAAAAGCGGTAACCAATGCCGAACTGTCGCAACTCAAATGCCAATCGAAGCGCCGTAGCTAACAGACTCATGAAGTGCGACTTAGACGGTCGCTGATATCCACTCGGGAATTATTCAAGAGTACTAGACCGTGTAAATAATTCTCTCAGACTCGAGTTCCTCAAAGTATTTTGCTTAGAGATCGGTCCCTGGCGGACCGCGACCAAGCGCATCACCCGAGAGCCGTGCAGCAACTCTTCCGTACCGCAGCGTGTCGAGTTTGGCGCGCTTTCGGACTTGTCGCGAAACTCAAACAGAATCTCGCCCTCGCGGCTTCTGACTGCGTCTAAGATTGGCTAGAATTCAAGATGCGGGAAAGAGTTCTCTTCATTCGAGGATATATCGCCTATGACAGACTGGTTCGCGCGCCCCGTCCTACACGTGACCGATGTTGAGACCTCGCTCCACTTTTACATTGACCGGCTCGGCTTCACGAGCCCATGGCGCTACGAGGAGGATGGCCGGGCGCGCGTCGCACAGGTCGATCGGCAGGGCTGCGCGCTTATCCTGGCCGACACGTGGCCGGACAAGATTGGCAAGGGGCTGATGTTCATTTCACTAAACGTCGAGCCGGTGACGCAAGTCGCCGAGTTGGACGCGCTGCGCGCAGAACTCGAGGCCAAGGGTGTTTCGGTCAAGGAAGGTTCGTGGGGCTATCGTCTCGTGGTAGTCGATGATCCCGACGGCAATCAGCTGTTCTTCAATTACCCGAAAGAGACTGCGTCCGGCAAGATTGTTAGAGATGAAGCATAATCGTCCAGCCGCGCCAGCATGTCGGCTCTGCATCACCGAATCCGCATTGACCCTTGCGCGAAACCAGTTTCGCCCCACGCCAGCAACTTTACATCCCGGTCAACGCCGTTCCCGGCCAGGTGGCGTTCTGGTACGGGACTTGTCCGGTTTCGCGTGCGGGCGCTATCTCGTTTTGGTCTTGCTCTGACAAAACCGACTCCAAGCATGGCGAGTCCAACCAAGCACAGCGCGACGGCAAGAACGTCGAATATTGCGCCGACAAGATAGAAGTCTTCTTTGACGAAGGAGTCAAGTTCGGTCTGACCTCTCGGCGGAGGTATCCCTGCGTTTTCCGCGTTTCTCTCGGGTTTGAGTATGACCTGATAGCGTACGGGTTTCGTTGCGCCTAGGAGACACCTAACCGTCGTCTCGGAGTGCTACGGATGGGTAAAGGAGAGTCGACAATACAGGAGCAACCGCGATTTGGGTTACACTTCTCAGGACGCCTGGGCTAACGAAGTAAGCTAGGAACAACTTTTTCGAACGACTCTCAGCATCTCAATCACCGTCTCCGACCGAGATTCCGGAATCGAGGCATTATGAAACTCCTGCACGTCGTGGCCTGGGTTCTGATCCCGAGTACTCTCATGGCACAAACCTCCAGTTCATCCGCCGAGGCCAGCGGCAAATTCGCAAAGCTCAGTGAAGAGTTCATTCACGAGACGCTGGCGCTGTCACCCTCGAGCGCTTCCCAGGCCGGGTACCACCAGCATGTTGATCCCAAGACAGGTAAGACTGTCATGCTCGATGCGCTGCTCGACGACGTGAGTATGGCCGGCATAGCCGCACAGCGCCGCGTCTATGCGCAGTGGCGCGAGCGCTTCCATGCCGAGGCTCCGCTTGCGTCGCTCGGAGCCCAAGATGCTGCCGACTGGCGACTCATCGACGACCAGATCGGTCTCAACCTGCTGGAGTTCGACCGCATCCAGGACTACAAACACAACCCCACTGTCTATGTGGAGCTCCTGGGCAGTGCGCTCTTCCAGCCGCTCACGGATGAATATGCGCCTGAGGACGTCCGGCTCAGCGCCATCCTCTCGCGGCTGGCCGCGACCTCGCGCTTCCTCGACCATGCGCGTAGCCAACTCGTTGACGCCGACCCCATCTTCATCAAGGTCGGGATCGAGGAGAACGACGGCAACGTTGATCTGATCCAGAACACGATTGCACCTGCGTTCCACGGCAAAGCGAAATTGAAGGCGCAGTTCGATCAAATCGCGCCCCCTGCGGTCGAAGAGTTGAAGAATTTTTCCCGGTGGCTGCAGGACGATTTGGCGAAGCGCAAGACCGATCGCACCTGGCGCCTCGGCAAAGATCTGTACGCAGAAAAATTCCGCCTGGTCATGGAAACCCCGATCACCCCTGATGAGCTTCTTGCCGATGCGGAACGAGAGCTGAAGAGGACGCGCGCCGAAATGCTGCAGCTCGCACTACCCCTCCACAAGCAGTACTTCCCCGAAGACGATGACCATGCCAGTCTCAGCGCCCAGGAGCGAGAGAACAAGGTCATCGGTGAGGTTCTGCAGAGGATTTCTCAAGATCATCCCAAACGCGACGACTTGATGCGGACGGTGAAAGATGACCTGGCGGGCATTCAGCAATTCATCATCGAGAAGAAGATCGTCTCTCTGAAATCGCGCAACAACCTGAAGGTCATCCCTACGCCGCCGTTCCTGCGTGGCATCTTCTCTGTCGCTGGCTTCCATTCCGCCCCGCCGCTCGATCCCAACGCCGAGGCTCAATACTGGGTGACGCCTATCGATCGGAAAACGCCCGAGGACAAGGCCGAGTCGAAACTGCGCGAGTATAACGACTGGGTGCTGAAGTGGCTCAGCATTCACGAAGCACTGCCCGGCCACTACGTGCAGGCCGAGCACGCCAATGAAATCCAGCCTCTAACTCGTCGTCTCACCCGCAGCCTCTACGGAAACGGACCATACGCGGAAGGCTGGGCCGAATACATCGCCCAGGTCATGATGGAGCAGGGTTTCGCCAACAGCGACCCACGCTACCGCCTTAGTTATCTGAAGATTTGGCTGCGCTCCGTCGGCAACGCAATTCTCGATGTCCGGATGCACACCATCGAAATGACTGACGCCGAAGCAATGGCGTTCATGATGAATGACGCCTTTCAAACGCGCGCAGAAGCCGATGGCAAATTGCAGCGAGCTAAGCTCAGTTCTACCCAGTTGCCCGTTTATTATGTGGGCGCGAGCGAATGGTGGCGCTTGCGTCACAGCTATGAAGCGGCCAAAGGCAAGGACTTCACGCTCATGGACTTTCACGACCGCGCCTTAGACCAAGGGGCATTGCCCGTTCCCTGGCTGGAGAGCATTCTGCTGTCGAAGTAGATGGATTTTTCGTTGATGGCATAGGGCTGCGAGAGGGAACGTACGCAGTGACTGGCATTGTCAGAGGTGAAAAGGATCCCAAATTCGGCACAATCAGTTTGCTGAAACATTGGAGGGGATACCGCCGTTATCTATGCAAAAGAAGCGCGCCGCCTTCGCGGCGGCTCTCTGTTGTGTGGACAGGAGGGTCCAATGAAACGCACTCGGATTATAGGGATGGTGTCCGGCTTGGCGCTGGCTCTGATGGCATGGACGGGCGGCGCCAGCCGAACTCAGTCGCAACAGGCCCCGACGACTGCGGCGCCGCCGGCACCCAAGGAATCTTCAACCCAAGCAATCAACGATGCTTTCGTTCAGCAGATATCCAAACAGATTGTTGGCCACGAGCAGGAGCCTTCGGGACAGGTGTTCAAGAATATCCAAGTCGATTTCCTCAAGAAGATTCCAGCCGCGCGATTGCTTCTGATCATGAACGAGGGATATAGCCGCGCCTTGGGAGTCACCTGCAAACACTGCCACATGGAGGACGACTTCTCCAAGGACGACAAGCGCCCCAAGCGCTGCGCTCGCGATATGGCGTTGATGCACTTTGACATCAATCAACGGCTCGCGAAAATGCAAAACTTGGCTCCGAATTCCAACGGGCACTTCATCAACTGCTCGACCTGCCACCGCGGCGGCATTGATCCGATGAGGCAGTCGGGTTAATTCGCGGTGGCGCCGTTTGCAGACCATGGCAGCCACAAGCCTCTTGCCCCGGCACAGCCCGGATGCACAAGTCTGACCGTAGCAGATTGCAGTGTAGCAGGGCAGTGTGATTGAGGGCGGACGGTCTACAAATCAGAGTTACAAGGGGCTGGTTTAATTTTTCATCATGAAATCACATCGCATCCCGTGGCGACTTGCTTCCAGTTCCCGTCGGTCTTTTTGAGGATGTGCAGCGCCCAACGGCTGCACCATGGACAATCGTACCCGACGTAGACGATAGCCAGGGTCATGTCCGAACTGAAACCCGCGGCGGACAGCTCGTATACGCCGTAGGCACCATTTTTTCCTGCGAACGTCCACCTATCGCTCCTCTTTTCTCCAACCAATTCGCTTACATCTACTAGCTCGTACGATTTTGGCAAATCAAGGCTGCGTTCGAGCTGTACGGATACTTCGTTCGGCCGTCGGTAATCAACCATAGCCGACAAGTACGCTTCACGCTCCGCTTCGAGAATGCCGCAGAAAGTAGGACGATGAACAAGGGGAGCAAAACTCGCCGTTTCATATACTCGCTGCTTTCGGTTACTGCGCTCGCTTCGGTTTGAAGGTTCCTCGACTTGTGGGATTGGTGGTATCGATGCCGAGGAACATGCCCAGTACCTCGTCCGACTCCCGAGACTGCTTCGGGCCAAACATAGAGCCATCGGCGAAAACAACCAGGTCCAAGGTAATCGTGTAATTGGCAGGAGACCCGTCGGGCGCATAGGAGAATTTGCGGGGACCAGCGACCCAGGTGGCTCCGGGTAGAAGATAATGGATCGGGTCTCCGCGCGTTTCGAGTTCCTCTGTCGTGACTCGGCGGAGACGATTTCCGGTGGCCGGATCGAAAAAGGATTCCGTAAAGACATATCCCCGGATGGGACGAGCGCCGATTTTTCTCGGTTAAGGAGGATGGAGGAGACCGAGCGTACGGTTGACATAGCTATATTAGATAGCTACCATCGAGAGTATGAGAGTTAGCGTGGCGGATGCCAAGAACAAGCTTCCCGAGCTAATCAAGGCTGTCGAGGATGGCGAAACAGTGACCATCTGCCGCCGGGGTGTGCCTGCCGTGGATATCATCCGAACAAAAAAGCCTAGTCGCAAAAAGCGGAAGCTTGGGACACTGAAAGGCAAAATTCAGATTCTCGATATCAACTGGTGGAAACCCATGTCGGACGACGAAGCCGACGCCTTTGTGGAAGGGCGAGACTAGGTGCGGTTGCTCCTGGACACGGTCGCGTTGATTTTCGCTGTTGAGTCACCAGAACGGTTCACCAAGCGGGCGACCGCCATTTTGCAGAATACAGAAAACATCCTTGAACTGAGCGCAATTTCTCTTTCCGAAATCGCCATCAAAGCAGCCCGCGGCAAGTTAAAATTTTCTGCAGCGGACACACGCCGCGCACTTGAGGACCTGGACCTTCGCGTACTGCCATACACTGCGAATCATGCATTCTCTCTTTTCGATCTGCCGCTCCTGCACGCGGATCCCTTCGATCGTCAAATCATAGCCCAGGCTTTGTCGGAAGAGATCCCGGTGATGACTTGCGATGAGAAATTCAGCCTATACAAAGGTCTCAAGGTCCTTTGGTAATTTTTCGGATTTTCGTCCCTTTCCAGAATGGTTCTTAGAAGAGATTCGTAGAACGGCAGAGTTCCGAACATCGGCTAGCGCTTGGCCTGACGCCCGAAGCGATCGACGAATTTCTGGCGGAGTTAGCCGCGTTGATCGAGCCGGTCGAAGTTCATTTTCAGTGGAGGCCGCAGTCCCGGGACCCGAATGACGAGATGGTGCTCGAGGCCGCGATCAATGGCCGGGCGGATGCGCTCGTGACTTACAACGTCGCAGACTTTGCCGGGCCCGCGGAGCGGTTTGGGATTTCTGTGTTGCGTCCGGGCGACCTGTTAAAGAAGGTGAAACCACGAGCAAAGCTACCTACCCGTTGAAGCTTCCCCTCTCCATCAAGAAGGCTGCCCAGCGGCTCGCGAAAGAAGATGGCGTGTCATTGAACCAATGGATCGCGGCAGCGGTCGCTGAAAAAGTTGGAGTGGTGGAAACCGCGGCCGACTCTTTCAAGAAGCGGGCAGGCAAGGCCGCCGGGGAAGGACTCATGAAGTTTCTTCGCACCGTGCCCAAACTCGCGCCCGAGCCAGAAGACACACACCGATAGCCACAATCAAATTCCCCGTCGAAGCAGGGCTTGGGCGGCGCACCCTGTGGACCAGGCCACGATTCGAGTGATGAAGCGTGGGTCAAAGCGGTCGGCGGGTGTTCTCTCAACCTACGACGAGGGAACCGGAATCAGCGTATTCGCCAATCGCAGACGCTTAGTAGGTTTGAGTGCGTGCTAAGTTTGGACGGCTGGAGCAACGTGGAGGGAATACTTGAGCCATTCAGTGAGTCCGACACGGCTGGTTTCCAATGGCTCTCCAACGGCGGCAGAGTCGCTCTCCTCATCTCTCGGAGCGGCCAGTGGTACGCCCAACTTTCCTTACTCCGGTCAGCCGACTGTTAAGAAAGAGTTGCCCAGGGTCCATACGTCACCCAAGAAGTCATGGCCATGCTGTCTATCCTTTATCTCATCGTTCCTTCGAGTTAGGAAAATATTTCGAGACCATGAAAATCTGGCGGTCTTGCTGACTTCAGCCCTTTCGGCGCTGCCCGACAGCTTGCTTACAGGATTTGTCTTGTTAGCAGCGGTCTAATTAAGTACAGAACCGAGTGGGACTAGGGTCTTAAGGTGTTCACCGGCTTGACGGCGCCGCTCCCGGCGATTACAAGAAAACGGTTTTGTGTTGTTAGGACCCGCCCCGCAGTCAAATGTCGGAGCCCCTGCGGCTACGCATCCGACTTCTTCTGTTTGTCCCAGGGCTCCTGACTTTAGCCGTCCAGCCTAATCGCTTAGCTCGTCGGGTGTTTCCTCGCGGTTGGGGTGCGTGTCCCTCAATCGAGAACAGAGGCATGGCGGCGCCGTGGAGTGCGCGCCGCGTGAACAACCCAGCATGTAAATTTCGCTGCGCGACGCAATTTTGGGCGCAGCCGCCAATTTGGGGGTAAATCGTGATGATGTTTTTCCGCTATGCACGCGCAGTCAAAAAGTATGTCCATTTTCGCTTAGCACCGCGCGCCGACCATGCCGACGACGTCGTCCAAGATGTGTTTCTCGCGGCTTGGGAAAATCTGGGCACTTATCGCGGAAACTCATCCCTGCAATCTTGGTTGATGGGCATCGCGCGCAACAAGGTCAAAGATTACTATCGGGCCCACTTGCGCGAGCCAGGTCCTCTCGAGACGGCTAAAGACAATTCCGAGGCAAAAATCGTTCCTCCGCAGGTCGACGACTACTTGGACAAGGAACGCGCGCGAATAAAAGCTCGCAGAGTGCTGAACAAATTGCCGGAAAAATACCGCATCATTTTGATCTGGCGGTACTGGAACGAATATCCCCTCAAAGCGATTGCCACGCGGATCGGCAAGACCGGAAAAGCTACGGAACGAATGCTGGCGCGCGCCCGCGATCGATTTCGATTGGTTTGGGATCAGCAGTCCCGAAATTCGCGCTTGGCCGGCTCCGCAACCGAGACGCGGCCGCTATTTGGAAATTTTGGCTCGAATGACGCTCGCTCCATTCGCCCCGAGCCATCGAGTGAAACAATTTCCTAGAGAAATCCTCCTGCGAAGAAAGTTTCGCGGGGGATTTTTTCTGCTCCTGCGACTTAACAAGAGCGCGACGCCAAAAGTGTCCGCGACTTAGAGTGACGGTCCCATGAAGGAGATTGTGACTTTCGTTCGAGGTCAAACAAACTTGGAGGTCCTGAGATCATGATAGGTGGAAAGTCAGTCGCAAAGTTGTTTTGTATGTTCTCGGCAGTGGTCGCTTTGGCACTGCTTGGGTTCATGCCCGGAGCACATCTGGCTGCCCAGTTCACCAACGCCGGCGCTGTTTATGTGTTGTCGAACCAGCCCGCTGAGAATGCTGTGATCGTTTTCCACAGAAATGCTGACGGAACGCTGCACCGCGCGGGCCGCTTTCCCACAAGCGGCGCTGGCTACGGCAGCGGGCCCAATCCTCTGGGCTCGCAAGGGTCGCTGATTCTGAGTGCGGATAACCGCCTGCTGTTCGCGGTCAATGCGGGAAGCGATTCCATCACCACTTTCGCCGTAGTCGGCGACGCTCTTACGCCCCTGCAAACCATCTCGTCGGGCGGAACACAGCCCGTCAGCCTGACCGTCCACCGCGACGCGCTCTACGTGCTGAACGCCGGTGGAGAGTCACCCAACATCACCGGTTTTCGCATCACACCAGAACCGCAACAGTCAAAGACGTTGGTACCTATCGTGGCCTCGACGCAACCGCTGCCTAGTGGCAGTGCGGCGACTCCGGCCGAGATATCGTTTAGCCCCGACGGCAGAGCCATAGTTGTGACTGAGCCAGGCGCCAACCAAATCGTTTCCTTTGCCGTTAGCCAGAGCGGGCGGGCGAGCCTTGTTAATGCCTTCGCCGCCACGGGCAGCGGACCCTTCGGCCTTGCGTTTAGCCAAAACAGCGTCGTGCTGACTGCCAACACTGCTAACGACGCTCCCCAGAGTGGCAGCATGAGCTCCTATCGAGTTTCGGAAAACGCCGAACTGGAGCCGGTCTCACCGCCAGTGATGGACAACCAAACCGCCTCTACCTGGGCGACCGTCACGGACAATGGGAGAATCGCCTTCACGTCCAATACCATGAGCGGCACGATCTCCAGCTACGCAGTTTCACCGGGGACCGGCAGCCTAACCTTGGTGCAACCCACAGGCGCATCCTTGGTGGCCCAGGACGGCAGAAGTCTCATGCCGACCGGCATGGCCCTGAGCAACGACGGCCGCTATCTGTACGTTCGCAACGGCGGGAACCAAACCGTCAGCGGCTTCCTGGTCCATTCCGATGGCAGCTTGGTGCCGGTCGCGCAAGCTAGCGGCCTCCCCGATACGGCAGCAGGAATTGCTGCCCGCTAAATGTCGTAACCCTCTATACGGCCAAAGCAGGGGCGCGATATTATCGTGCCCCTGCTTTGCGACTGAATTTCACCGACATGACAGGAGAACAACGTCCGCGCAAGCGCGATCGTGGGAAGAGATTGCCTAGAGCAATCGAAAACAAACGCAAACGTGCCCCGAAGACAATTTAGGTTGTCAGTATTTGTTTACGTCTGCCAATTGCTCCACGCAACACAATTCGTCCAGATGAATGCGCGGAGGTTGCCTTCGTTAGCTTACCGAATACCTAGTGACTCGCCAAAATTAAGAGCGCATTTGAAATGAATGAACGCGTGTGCTGCCCGGCCCGTGCTGGAAAGGAGCTTCGCCGTACGTCCTGCTGCCCGGGCTTTTGGCAAATTCGCTTTTAGAGAACATTTGATAAAACGGGGAAGGTGTGAATCGTCGGATGAATAGTGTGATTTGATGGTGGGCCTGGGTGGACTTGAACCAGCAATCTCGCCCTTATCATGGGACCTTTAAGGTGCCATGTGCATA
>Ga0307474_10000366_pt1 | contig 32906 bp, 26 predicted proteins | sample atmos_gasesECM1C_2_FD_203312 | JGI IMG/M metagenome (GOLD analysis project Ga0307474, IMG submission 203312) | Hardwood forest soil microbial communities from Morgan-Monroe State Forest, Indiana, United States - atmos_gasesECM1C_05 | ecosystem: Environmental > Terrestrial > Soil > Temperate... | reverse complement strand
CTGGGCGCACGTCGAAGTGTAGGAACGCTCTGCGCCAAAAGGTGTGAAATCGGCGTCGTAGCACAGGGTGCCGTTTGCTTACACCATCACACTCAAGCCAACACAAGGCTTGAGTGGGCCAGCTGCCTGCTCGCCTTGTCCCGTTTAGCGGGCTTCACCTCCCGCATAGTGTGCCTCCTCAAACGCCCAGACGCCGCTCGCCTCGCCACGCTTGAGAATCGTATAGACCAGCGTCACGTCGACCCCAGGTGGAACATCGATCGACACGAACTTGTCATTTGCGTTTTCAAACGTGCATCCAAGAGACTGGAACTCCGCCCACAGCGCCTGAAATTCTGCGTCGTGGATGGTTCGGCCGCCTTGAATAAACACCCGATATGTGGAGTGACCGGCGGGTGGGGCGGGTGGCCCATCCTTCTGTCTCAATCTCCCTTTCCCGTTCCGAGACTCTGGGTGCCCCATCCTTGCGTTCTCTGCAAGGGTGGGTACACCGACTATGAACCGCTTGAGATTTTGATTTGCCTGCACATTGGGGACTGGCCCCATATATCCGCATTCTTGGCGGCATGCACCGCAAGGAAATCGGCTGCCCCACTCGTCGCGGGTTTCGACGAGCGCGCACCCACAACGACCGCAGCTAAGCGCAGCCATCTCAGCACCAAGAGATCGTTCGCACCCGCATCCCCGCCTTCTGCGCTTCGACGACTGGGGGATCGAGATGCCATCCACCATGCCATTTCAGCAATTGAAGCCATCCCACTGCACTTAAGGCCAAAATCGTTGCGCACCCCACAGCCCTCTGTTAGCCTTAAAGAACCATTTCAGGCACGGTTGTACACAGCGGGAATTCTGTGATCGTTCTAATCGGTTCTGATGGGATGGATGTAGCTGCAAAGTTGCGACCGCGTGCCGAGTCCCGCGCCTCTCGCCGGCAGTAGATGAAAGATCCAAAGCAGTTTTTCTAAGGAGAAAATCTTGGCTGCAAAAAATAGAATTTTGTTTACCTCAGAATCCGTAACCGAAGGCCATCCCGATAAGATCGCCGACCAGATTTCCGATGCCATCCTCGACGCCTGCCTCGCCGAAGACTCCTCCAGCCGCGTAGCCTGCGAAACCCTGACTGCCACCGGCCTGGTAGTCATCGCGGGAGAAATCACCACCAAAGCCTACGTCGACTTCCAGCAAGTAGTCCGCGGCACCGTCGGCGCCATCGGCTACGACAACGCCGTCTACGGTTTCGACTGCAACACCTGCGCCGTCATCTCCAGCATCAACAAACAGTCCGGCGACATAGCCATGGGCGTAGACACCGGCGGCGCCGGCGACCAGGGAATGATGTTCGGTTATGCTTGTGATGAGAATGAGGAGTTGATGCCTACTCCCATCTCGCTGGCGCACAAGCTTACGATGCGGCTCTCGCAGGTGCGCAAGAATGGCAAGCTTCCCTACCTTCGTCCGGACGGAAAATCCCAGGTCACAGTTGAATATGATGCGAACGGCAAAGTCCTCCGTGTGGATGCGGTCGTGATCTCCACGCAGCACGCCGAGACCGTCAGCAACGAGGAGCTGCGCTCGGGAATTCTGAAGCACGTGATTCAAGCGGTCATTCCGGCTCACCTGCTCGACGAGGATACGGCGTATCACATCAATCCCACTGGCCGATTTGTGATTGGCGGGCCGATGGGTGATACCGGGCTCACCGGACGCAAGATTATTGTCGATACTTACGGCGGTATGGGACGCCACGGAGGCGGGGCCTTCAGCGGAAAAGATCCGACCAAGGTAGACCGCTCGGCGGCATACATGGCGCGGCACATTGCGAAGAATGTGGTCGCGGCGAAGCTGGCAGATCGTTGTGAGGTGCAGTTGGCGTATGCGATTGGTGTAGCTGATCCTGTGAGTGTGCGTGTGGATACCTTCGGTACTGAGAAAGTCGATCCGGCAATCATTCCGGATTTGATTCGCTCCCATTTCAAACTAACGCCTCGCGGCATTATTGAGTCACTGGATTTGCGGCGTCCGATCTACAAGAAGACTGCGGCGTACGGACACTTCGGACGCAATGATCCTGACTTTACTTGGGAAGCGACGGACAAGGCCGCGAAGCTAGCTAGCGACGCGGGCGTGCGCGAGCCGGTGCACGCGGGGCGCAAGTAAGGCCGTCACAGATCTCTATCGATCGGGTTAATTCGCAAGTTCAAGCGGGTCGCATCCGTGGAATTCCACCCTTCAACGAAGGGTGGGAACCGCCCGACACAATAAAGTGCAGCGTTCGCGGTGCATCGAAAGTCCTATTCCCCGAAGAGTATTTTCCGATGCCGGGGACGGCGCTGAATCGTGTATTCTGAAACAGCACTCGTAAACCAATTACTTTTCTGATTAACCCAAAATTCTCAAGCAGGTAAGCGCCACAGGAGGCGTATGTCAACAGCAGCAACGCAGATTAATTCCGATATCAAGAGCCTGGAGCTGGCGGAGCTGGGCAAGAAGCGCATCGAGTGGGCCAACCAGTCGATGAAGGTGTTGCAGATCATCCGCAAAGAGTTCATCAAGAACCAGCCGCTGAAGGGGATGCGTATTTCTGCCTGCCTGCACGTGACGGCGGAGACGGCGAACCTGGCGATCTGCCTGCGTGACGGCGGCGCAGACGTTGTGCTCTGCGCTTCGAATCCGCTTTCGACGCAGGACGATGTTTCGGCCAGCCTGGTGCGCGATCAAGGCATTAGCGTCTTCGCCATCAAGGGCGAAGACAACGACACTTATTACCAGCACATCATGGCGGCGATTGATCACAAGCCGCATATCACGATGGATGACGGCGCCGACCTGGTCACGATTCTGCACACCAAGCGCACGGACGCTCTCGAAGGCGTGATTGGCGGAACGGAAGAGACGACTACCGGCGTGATCCGGCTGCGCGCGATGGCGAAGGAAGGCGTGTTGAAGTTTCCCATCGTTGCGGTCAACGATGCGGACACCAAGCATCTTTTTGACAATCGCTACGGCACCGGGCAGTCCACGATTGATGGCATCATCCGCGCCACCAACTTCCTGCTGGCCGGTTCGAAATTTGTCGTGGCCGGCTATGGGTGGTGCGGCCGCGGGCTGGCCAGCCGCGCGCGCGGTGCCGGGGCCGAAGTCATCGTGACCGAAATCGATCCGACCAAGGCGTTGGAGGCGGTGATGGACGGCTTCCGCGTGATGTCGATGCAGGAAGCGGCCAAGATTGGCGACGTGTTCTGTACGGTCACCGGCAACAAGAGCGTGCTGGTGAAGGAACATTTCGACCTGATGAAAGACGGCGCGATCATTTCGAACTCCGGACACTTCAATGTCGAGATCGATATTCCTGCACTCGAGAAAATATCGTCCTCGAAGCGCACGACGCGCACTTTTGTCGACGAATATTCTTTGAAGGACGGCCGCAAGATCAATCTGCTGGGCGAGGGACGGCTGATCAACCTGGCATCGGCGGAGGGGCATCCCGCGTCGGTGATGGATATGAGCTTCGCCGACCAGGCGCTCTCGGTCGAATACATGGTTAAGAATTTCAAGACGCTTGAGAAAAAGGTCTACCGCGTGCCCGACGAACTCGACAAGAGAGTAGCCAAGCTGAAGCTGGAGTCGATGGGGATTAAGATTGACCGGCTGACTCCGGAGCAGGAAGAGTATCTGGCCGGGTGGTCGGAAGGAACATAGGTTTGTGTGGAGCGGGCACTCTTGCCCGCTGTTTTTGACTTGAAGCGGGGCGGCGTAAGCCGCCCCGTTTTGCTTTTCGATGATGAATCGGGAACGGCACGACTTCCAGTCGTGCCGCCTGAATCTCCACAATTCAACCGGCTTCAGCCGCTGAGGTTCCGCATTCCGCATCACCACGACAAGCGGCGGGGTTCAGGGTTTTGATGCCATCAGCTTTCGCAGTAAGCTTATTCAGCATCAGTCGGCAGATGAGGCGTCTGAATGGAGAAATTCACTGTTGCCAGGACATCATCCACATCAGCGGATGTGGTCAACGATATCGTGCTTAGTGAAACAAGCACGACTCGCCGAATCTTCAGGGCGAAGTTTGTTCGCAGGCCGAACGAGCAAGAATGGATGGTCAAGGGATCCTTGATCTGCCAGCGCAAGAGTAGCAATCATGCGTGGGAGGACGCCAGGGACATCAAGCTGTCAGAACTCCGGGCCGGTGACGGAGTGGCCGTGAATCTCGACAGCGTGCAAACAGCAAATCTCATTGAGGGGTTGGACAGCCTGGAAGCCATCGCTTCCGCAAAAGGGATCAAGTGGGGAAAGCGGGAGCTCGTCGTCGCCGACCCAAGCCGAGTCATTGAGGTAAACGACACCAATCGAAAGCGCGTCATCGAACAATTGATCGCACGAAGATATACCCAGGATGTTTGGGATGCGATCGCCGAAACCGATCCGGATTTGGCGACTCGGCTCTCCCGCTCGCGGATACAGGACAACAGGCAGGTCGCCCTTAACATTTTTAAACAGCATTTGGATTCGCTCGATTGGTCGGAACCCCAATGGGAGGAATTTTTCTGGGAGCACCAATGGATTTTTGGATACGGTCTCCGATACCAATTCCTAGGGCTAGAGAAGCGGCAGGCAAACTACGGCGGCGAATCGTACCAAGGAACCGGGAAGCAGCGCGGAGAGTTTCTCGCACGAACGTCCGGACATGACAGCTTTACGGTCGTAGTTGAAATAAAGAAGCCACAGACCCAGCTCTTTGCCGAGCGAGAGCAGAAATACCGGAGCGGCGTCCCGATATTCTCTACTGAATTAATCGGCGGCGTCTCGCAGGCCCAAGTAAACAGCCGCACTTGGGACACAGAGGGCAGCCAACGAAGCGGTGACCGAGAACTGCTCGAACCTCGGGGAATCTTCACAATCGCGCCATTGTCTATCTTGGTCATAGGCTCGACGACACAATTTGAAAAAGATTACAGGCGGCGGTCCTTCGAACTGTTTCGTCGAAACGTCCACAACCCGGAAATTTTAACCTTTGATGAATTGTTCGCACGCGCTGAGTACATTGTAGATGCTGGTGCAGGGGCCCCGGCGCCAGCCGCTACGGACGAAGAAGCATCTTTCGACGCACTAACCGATGAGGACATGCCTTTCTTTGATTCGCCCGAGGATAGTGAGGAATAGTAATGACAACCGTTTGAACCTTGCTAGATCGTCGCTGGAGCGGATAGCCTTAAGCCTCCGCGCCGAAAAATGGGCACGCCTTTTTTATGCCCGGCATCATTCGCTTCCCGTCGATGCCGGATTCAGACGGGCTACGAGTTCCGTCATGGTGTAGTGCACAAACTGCGATCCAAGCTCCGTCAGCACATACTGTTTAGTATCTTCGAATGCCGATTCCATCGTGTTGGAGACCGCCGCGCGCCTAGGCGGCCTCGTTTTCCTCATGAACCTCCCTCGGTAATCCGACTCCCTCGGCTGCCCAATTACTCCGCCCATAGACAGGTCACGAATCAGCATTCTATACAGATCCGCTTCAGCGGAGTCGTCGCGCGGCACAGGTTCGCCGTATACAGCGACCCAGATATCGTACCGGGTAGGGCCTTGATTCTTATGAATCTCTCGTATAACGGCAAAGTGTGCCTCGTGATAAGTATCCAGCCAGTCCAGAAACAGACGGAGAATATCGTCCGAACATATCCGGCTTCCAGCGGCGTTGGTGATAAACTGCACAAGCAGCGCGCGCTTTTCTTCGGTGTCCGATGCGTCCCATTGGCGGAACGTTTTGCGGACCAGCGTTAGGTATTGGTCGCTGGTGATTCTCTGCTCAACCTCCGAACCAAATCCGTCCACGCGGGTAACGATCTGCTCAAGCGTCGCTCGCAGAGCGCCAAGCGTCTGATGGTGTTCCTGTAGCCACCGACCCAGTAACTCGTCCCGCTTAACATCCGACTCATGAAATCGATAGCCCGCACCTGCTGCAAGCACGCCGCCGAGCCAGGGGATGCTTCCCAGCGCCGCCAAAGCGATTGCTTCAAAAATCCGCTGCCGACGGTTCGGCGATGATTTCGCTATCTCGGCTTTTATCGATTCAACAACGCCGTTAAGCTCGACGATTTCATCTTGACTATCCGCCATAAGTCGCAGGATATCAAAGGCTAGCACCACCTACGTCACCCTTTTTTCTTTGCTGGTGCTAAATCATGGTTTACGACACTCACCATGAGGTCGGTGGCGCGGGGAGAACTCCCTGAGGCTGCTGGGTACGGATGAGAGGGCAGGGTCCTTCGGCGCAAAGAACGCGCCTCAGGATGACAGGGCGGTTGGAGCTTACCTCGGCGGCTGAAGCCGCGTTCCTATGTGAGCGGGTTACGCGGCGCTGAAGCGCCGCTCTTCCACGGTATCGCAGGGGCCCGTACATGCGACGCGCAAGATCAAGAGCAACGTCAAGGGCAGCGGGCGAGGGCGCCCGCTCTACACGAGCCGGCTGATGCGGCACGGTCGAACTCGTGCCCTTCCCGATCCTCTGAAAATCCACGAATCACGGCGACACGGGGAGAATTCCCTGAGGCAACTGGGTACAGATGAGAGTGTAGGGGTCCTTCGGCGCAAAGAACGCGCCTCAGGATGACAGGGCTTTGGAGCGTACCTCAGCGGCTGAAGCCGCGTTCCTATGTGAGCGGGTTACGCGGCGCTGAAGCGCCGCTCTTCCACGGTATCGCAGGGGCCCGTACATGCGACGCGCAAGATCAAGAGCAACGTCAAGGGCAGCGGGCGAGGGCGCCCGCTCTACGCGAACCGGCTGATGCGGCACGATTGAACTCGTGCCCTCCCCCGTCTTGCTCTCCCCAAGGCTGGCGATTCCGAAAGAACTCCTGAAATGGGTGAGGCACGAGCAGGGGTGCAGGGATCCTTCGACTGCGCATGCGGATTCATGAGGCGAATCCGCATGCTTCTCTCAGGATGACACCCGGTTTAGCGAGATAACTACTTCTGTTCGGACTTCTTTTCCGCGTCTTTTTTCTGTGCCGCGGCAGTCCAGGGTGGGACGATTCCGTTTACGCGCGCGTAGGCGACCACCTGACCGAGGTGCTCATGTGCGTCGGCTACAAGGATGTACACCACGTCACCGGCATTGGCTTGCGGGCCCAGTTTGGGCAGCAATTTTGCGAAGTCGGCGTTGGTCATGCCCTTGATGGCCTTCTGGGCAAACTCCCATGACTTATTCAATTCGGCGACGATCTTGGCCTGATCTGTGGTCGATTTTTCAAAAGTCTTGGGGTCGAATCCCTCAGGGGCTGCGGTTCCCATCAGTCCGAGAATCTGGTAGCGCCCGCCGGCGACGTGCAGGAAGACTTCGGCGAAGGAACGCGAGTCGGGCGAGGGCCGCCAGGTCATTTTGTCCGCGGGAATTGCGTTCGCAAGGCCCGCAAATTTCTTCTGCACGGTGTCAAGGTCGACCAGCGCCTGCCCCTTCATGTCGTAACTGGGGGCGGTATGGTCGGTGGAGGCCGCATCCGGAGTCTGCGCCGGGGTTGCGTTTGCCGCAGCGCTTAGACTTGCCACAAGAAGCACAAATGTCAGAAGCATTTTGTTCATGTTCGATCTCCTCAGGAGAAAGATGTCTCGCATTAGACGAGACAGAAGGTAAATGGTCATTTGCTGCAAGAAACAGGGTGTGGGCACGAGTCAACTCGCCTGCCCTAGTTTGACCCAGAATCCCCGGTCTCGCAACGGAGGCGAGCCCGTTTGACTCCGCTCGGGGCAAGCAGCGGAGCGGCGCTTATTTCGCTTCAGATTTCATTTCGGCCTTCATGGCCGACTTGGCGCCGTCACCTTTCAGTTCGACCAGGATCAGATCTATTCCGGCGCCGGATGTGTCCTCTGGCAAGTGGGTGCCCGCGGGGGTGTAGATCGCGTCGCCGGCCTTGCAAGTAAGCGCCTGCTTTTTTCCGTCTGGATAAGTGAACTGCCCTTTGCAGTCGGCGAGGAATACCGCGACCGCATTGGGGTGGCTGTGCATAATCGACTTCTCGTGCGCGCCGTAGTGTACCTTGAGAATCCGAACCTGATCGTTTTCGCTCACGACGGTGTAATGCTTTGGATCAACCTTGACAGCATCCTGCGCCGAGAGGATGGGCGCGAGACTTAGGCACACGGCCACGCCAGACAGCGCCAGTTGAATTCGCATGTTGTTCTCCTTGATAGGTTTCGTGGATTAACTGAAAAGCGGCCCAACCCTACTCCGTGGTTGGGGCGATGTCAAATGATTGGCAGATCGCGTAGGGGTGAGTTTCCGGGTCGTGGGCTTTTTTACTTGCGTCCTACGCGGTCAAAAGCTTTTAGCCGCAAAATTGCGAGAAGGGACGCAGAGAAGATCAAACTGCAGCACTACCGCAATTCGGGTAGCGGGTTCGACGGTTGATTAGCAAGAAGGCCACTCCCAATCGTTAGCAGACTCTCATACAATACTCTCTGAATACGCGAGCACGGCAATTGGAGGACGGTGTCCTTATGAGAACGCCAATTGTTGCCGATGGGACGATAGGGGACGTAGATACAACGAGAAAGGTTGTGGCGTTATGACCAAGATTTTGCTGGTCGAAGACAGCAAGTTTATGAGACTGACGACCGAGAGAGCTTTGGCGCGCGCGGGATATGAGGTGAGCAGTGCGAGCGACGGCGACGAAGCTCTGCGGATGGCGCAAGCCAAACTTCCCGACCTGATTCTGCTGGATATGTTGTTACCCAAGATGAGCGGACTGGATGTGCTGAAGGCGCTGAAGAAGGATCCGGTAACGAAAGGAATCCCGGTGGTCGTGATTACGAGCATGGCACAGAAGAATGCGGCCCGGTTGGCGGCGGATGGCGCGGCGGGGTTCCTGGAGAAAGGTGCTCTCGACCTGGAAAAAGGGACGGAGAAATTGCTGGCCTCGGTGCGGGAGATACTCGACAAGGGTTTAGGCCAACAGGCACGAAAGACGACGGCGTAGCTGCTCCGGTCAAGTCTGGGGCGAGACACTTCAACCTTCAGTGATATCGCCAGAACTCCTGGTGTAAAGGTGTAAAATCGGCCCTGCTTTTGCAGCGAGACGAAGGCGGCAGTGAACTTGCGCTGCCCGGGGGCTCGATCTGATCGGCCGCACCTTATCTCATTACCAAATCAGCGCCGCCATCGGAGCCGGGGGCATGGGCGAAGTGTATCGCGCCACTGACACCAAGCTCGGCCGGGACGTCGCGCTCAAAGTATTGCCGCCTGATCTGGCGCGCGATCCGGAGCGGCTGGCGCGCTTTCAGCGCGAAGCACGCGCGGTGGCAGCGCTCAACCATCCGCACATCGTCACGATTTTCTCCGTCGAGGAGGTGGAAGGCGTTCACTTTCTCACCATGGAACTGGTCGAAGGGCGAACCCTTGACCGCCGCATTCCCGCCGGCGGATTGCCCCTTGAAGAGATCATCGAGATCGCCGGCGCTCTGGCCGACGCGCTCTCCGCGGCGCACGAGAGAGGAATCATGCATCGCGATCTGAAACCCTCCAATGTGATGGTGAGCGATAACGGCCGGGTCAAAGTGCTGGATTTCGGCTTGGCAAAGGATGTGCGTTCGGAGAGGTCCAACGATGCCACTTTGACTTCGGCCGGGCACACACAGGCAGGAATGGTCATGGGAACTCCGGCGTACATGTCGCCGGAACAGATATCGGGACGCACGCTCGACCATCGCACCGATATTTTTTCTCTTGGAGTCCTGCTGCACGAGATGGCCACCGGCCGCCGACCGTTCGAAAGCACATCCTCCGCCGAACTGATTTCATCGATTCTGCGTGACCACCCGGCCGCTGTTACCGATTCGCGCCCGGAGTTGCCAGCAGATCTGGCGCGGATCATCCGCCGCTGCCTGGAAAAAGATCCGCGCTACCGCGTACAAACGGCCCGCGACGTCAGCAACGAGTTCCGTGATCTTGCGCGGCAGATTTTGTCCGGCCAATCCGCGTTGCAATCTACATCCAGCGCCTCCTCGACCCCGCGCGTGCCGGCCGTGTCTGATTCCGGCTCGGCTCGCGCCGATGAGGGTTTCTGGGTAGCCGTCCTCCCGTTCAAATACAGCGGGGGAAGTTCCGACCTGGCCGGTCTGGCCGAAGGATTGTCGGACGACATCAACACCGGCATGTCGCGCTTTTCGTACCTGCGAGTCATCGCGGGCAGTTCGACCGCGCGCTACGCGCAGCGGGCCGTCGATGTGCGCACTGTAGCCAAAGAACTTGGCGCGCGCTATGTAATGGAGGGGAGCATCCGGCAGGCGGGGGCGAAGATTCGCATCGCAACCCAGCTGGTGGACGCAGCTTCCGGCGCGAGTTTGTGGGCGGAAGCCTATGACCGTGCGTTCACTCCCGAGGCGGTGCTGGATCTTCTCGACGATGTTGTTCCGCGCATCGTTGCCACCGTCGGCGATACACAAGGCATTCTCGCGCACAGCATGACGGAAGCCCTGCGCAACCGCGATCCCGAATCGCTCACTCCGTACGAAGCGCTACTGCGCAGCTTCGGATTTCATCAGCACGTCACCGCAGCCGAGCAACTGGCGGGAGTCGCGGCTCTGGAGCGCGCGGTAAAGCAAGCGCCCGACCGGGCGGATTGCTGGGCGATGCTCTCGTGGCTCTACCGCGCCGAATACTCGCATGACTACAATCCGCGTCCCGACTCCATGGAGCGCTCTCTGGAGGCGGCGCGGCGCGCGGTGGCGCTAGCGCCTTCGAGCCAGCTCGCTCAGGCCGCGCTGGCCTCGGCTTTCTTCTTCCGGCGCGAACTGGGCAGCTTCAGGACTGCCGCCGAACGCGCTATCGCGCTCAACCGCATGGAGGGATACACCACGGCTTTCCTCGGAATGGAATTCGCTTTTTCCGGCGATTGGGAGCGCGGTTGTGCTCTCTCCGAATGGGCCACTCAGCTCAACCCGAATCATCCCGGTTGGTACTGGTTCCCTCCCGCCCTCAACGCCTACCGGCAGGGCGATAGCCAGCGTGCGCTGGAGTACATGCTCAAGATCAACATGCCGGGCCTGTGGACTGCTCAGGTTGCGCTCACGGTGATTTACGGCCAGCTTGGAGAAATGGATCAGGCCAGCTCCGCTTTGCGCGGGTTGCTTACGCTTCGACCTGATTTCGCCGCAGTTGCGCGCCGGGAACTCTCGAAGTGGTGGCAGCCGGAGTTGGTGGAGCAAATGCTCGGCGATCTTCGTAAAGCGGGATTGAATACGTCTGAAGCCGCTGCCATACCAGTGATCTCCTCCGGTGCAACGCGGGTGCGAACGGCTTCCGGGGAAAGTCGCGCCGACGAAGGCTTCTGGGTCGCGGTGCTGCCGTTCAAGTACACGGGTGGAAATGCGGACCTGAAGGGTTTGGCCGAAGGATTGTCCGAAGAAGTTATCATCGGGCTTTCGCGGTTCTCTTACTTGCGCGTGATCGCGCGCGGCTCAACCGCGAGATACTCCAACGAGTCGGTAGATATCCGTGCCGTCGGCAAGGAACTTGGAGCGCGCTATGTGATGGAAGGGAGTCTGCGTCAGTCAGGAACGAAACTCCGTCTCGCGGTGCAGTTGGTGGACGCAACATCCGGCGCTCATCTCTGGGCCGAAACTTACGAGCGCACGTTTGGTCCGGGAACTGTTTTCGAAGTTCAAGATGATCTGGTCCCCCGCATTGTCTCGACCGTCGCTGACCAGTACGGCATTCTTCCGCGCACCATGAGCGAAGGACTGCGCAGCAAAAGCGAAGACTCTCTGACCCCGCACGAGGCCGTGCTCCGGACCTTCAGCTATTTCACGCGTATCACGCCCGACGAGCACGTCATAATTAGGAAGATTCTCGAACGCGCCGTCCGCGAGGCGCCGGATCATGCGGATAGCTGGGCCATGTTGTCGATGATCTATCGCGGCGAATTTGCCCAGGGCTTCAATGGAGGCCCCAATCCGTTAGACCGGGCTCTGGCGGCCGCCCAGCGCGCCGTGGGTCTTGCTGCTACGCATGCTCTCGGGCACTACGCGCTGGCGGCGGTGTATTTCTTTCGCAAAGAGATGATTCCCTTCCGGGTTGAAGTGGAGAGAGCCCTGGCGCTCAATCCGCTGGATGCCTCGGTGAAAGCCTATCTTGGCTTGCTGATTGCTGCGGCGGGTGAGTGGGACCGCGGCTGCGAGATGGTAGAAGTCGCCATGCAGCTGAATCCCAACTGCCCCGGATATTTTTATGTCGCGCGATGCTGCAACGCCTACCGCCAGGGCAGGTACGAGGAGGCGCTCGAGGGCGTGGCTCATGTCAACATGCCGAACTACTATCACGTGCCGGCGCTGCAGGCGGCCGCCCTCGGTCAACTTGGCCGCCGCGAAGAGGCGCACAAAGCCGTGCATGATTTGCTGGCGCTCCGTCCCGACTTCGCCGCCGCAGCTCGTCAGGAGTATGCGAAATGGTACGACTCCGCGCTGGTCGAGCACATGATCGACGGCTTGCGCAAAGCGGGGCTGGAAGTTTAGCGCACGTGTGCATCGTTCCGGGCGTCGGTATCCAACCCCCTCGACTTCACTCTAGCCACATTGCAAATAAGGGACTTAAGGGTTGGGAACCTGATGGGTCCGCGCGGAGTCTATGCGTGTAGGTAATCCGGGGTGGTGACGATTTTGTCGTTCGGAATGGGCACGGAAAAACTATAATCAAGCGAGCCATCGGCGTGAACGGGTAGTATGGCTGGAGTGACCATCTTGGGAGAATTGGCAAGCGCGATTGGGGCACGGTCCGAAGAAGCGGCGATTGTCGCGGAACTCAAGGCCGGCTCGGAAGATGCGTACGCGTGGCTGATTGGAGAATTTCAGCGTCCGGTGTACGGGCTGGTGTATCGCATGGTAAGCGATCCGGCGGACGCGGCGGATACGACGCAGGATGTGTTTTTGAAAGTCTTCCGCGGGATGAAGCATTTTCATGGCGAGTCGAGTTTGAAGACATGGATTTACCGCATCGCGCTGCATGAGGCGGCGAACCGGAAGCGATGGTGGTTCCGGCACAAAGCGCAAGAAACATCGATTGAGCCGGCGGAAACGGAGGGGGTGGAGCGCAGAGATGAAGCCATGCAGAACGCGCTGACGGATAAAAATGATTCTCCGTTCGACAGCGTGGCGCACCGGGAAGTGCAGGCGCGGGTGGATGCGGAATTGAGGAAGGTTGCCGAGCCGTACCGGACCGCGCTGATTTTGCGCGACCTGGAAGAGATGTCGTATGAAGAGATCGCTGAAGTGTTGCAGATTTCATTGGGCACAGTGAAATCACGAATCACGCGAGGGCGGCATGCGTTGAAGGAACGGCTCGCGCCATATGTCCGCGAAGCCGGTGGGGAACTGGGGCTCTGTGAACTAACAGAAAAAGTGGGTATGCAAAGACAGGTTGCTGGAGGGGGCAGAACGGTCGAGGTGATGCCATGAAGTACATGGGCATGAGGTCGGGTTCTACAGATCCTATGACGACGAAGAACACGACGGTGAAGTGTGCCGAGGCGAGGGAGTTGTTTTCTCCGTATCTGGATGGGGCGGTCAAGGGAACGGAGATGCACGCACTGCAGGAGCATCTGGATTTCTGCGAGTCGTGCATGCGCGAGTACTGGGCTTTGCGGCAGACACAGCAGTTGTTGGCGAGCGTGCGCCGAGTGCGGCAACCGGCCGATCTGGGGCTGAAGCTGCGGCTGGCAATCTCGCGCGAGGCCGCGGAGAAGCGCAGTCCCAATGAGGGGTTGCGCATACGGATCGAGAATGCCGTGAATGCATTCATGGTGCCGGCGACGGCCGGCCTGGTGTGCGCATTGCTGATTTTTGGTTTAGTGACGGGCATACTCGCGATGCCGGGTCCGTTGCAGGCGAATAATCAAGATGTGCCGACCATGTTGAATACTGGTCCGGAATTGCAGCAGAGCGTGTTCGGGACGACGTTGAGCGCGATGAACACTGACTCGCTCGTGATTGAAGCTTACGTGGATAAGAACGGACGAGTGCAGGATTACAGAATTCTTTCCGATGCGGGCGAATCTCAAGAACTTCTTCCCCAAGTCAAGCGGATGCTGATCTTCACGACGTTCCGTCCGGCGATGAACATGGGGCGTCCGATTTCATCGCGAGCGGTGCTGTCGTTTTCGCGGATCAGCGTGCGCGGGTAGGAAAAGCGGGATTCGCGATAACTGGCCGATGCCGTGGTGCCCACTCGCAAACCCACCGCGATTGAGGCCGCCCCAGCTCCGGTGATGCGGACAAGCAAACTCCTTGAACATGTAGGCTAGTCCCGACTTTCTAGCGATATTCCTGCCTTTAGCCCATTGCCACCCAGGATACAGACCATTCGCGATGGCAGTCTGCGGTGATTTACTGCTTTCTTAGGGTCCTAACCCGATGGCTGACTTTTCCTTGAGAGACTAGTGTTAGTTGTAACAGAGGCGAGATAGGTCAAAATTCCAGCTGGCGGTGCCGCCCCACCGGAAACGGTGTTTTCGAAAGGGGGTGACGTGGTTCGCATCTTTCTAGTGGAAGATAACGCGATGATGAGAGCTCACCTTCGGTCCATATTGGAAAAGACTAGGGGCTGGTGCGTTGTGGGAGAAGCCGAAAACGGCCGCGGCGCGCTGGAGAAATGGAGCTTACACAGTCCCAGCCTTACGGTGATTGATTTTGTCATGCCAGTGATGGATGGGCTAGAAGCGGGGAGAAATTTGTCGTCACAGCACCCGGAGTCGCCGGTGCTGATGATCACCATCGATCCTTCACCGCAACTGGAAGAAGAGGCCCGCAAAGCGGGAATTAAAGGTTTGGTACAAAAGGCGGACGTTGGATCGTTGCTGAGGGCAGTAGAAACGCTGATGAACGGTGGGACATACTTTCATCATAAGATCGCAGCGGCGTAGATTGTTCGGAGCGAAAAAGCGTTGTTCAGGCGAGGCACTCATCGGTCTGGTGTAATTAGGCTGACGCTCCTGGCCGGTTAGGGCGGAGATCCTTCGCTCCGCCTGAAAAACGGCTGCGCTCAGGATGACAACCGTCGTGGCGAAAGCCGCACGGCACCCCGCGCCGAGTCATCGCAGTCGTTGAACGCTGCGCCCCTCAAAATCAAATGCAATGCCGAGTTTTTTCGCAGCGGTTTACGGATTGAACTCGTAGATCGTACCGTCGTTGGTTGGACCACCGTGGACGGTTGCTCCGTAGAAGCTTCCAGTCGAGTTCGGGACCATTCCGTTGTAGGCGAAACCCGCGTGGGGAGCGCCGGGAAAACGATAAGGTACGCTCTCAGTCCAATTGCCATTTGAAAGCGCAATTTTGAAGATCACACCGCAGGCACATCCCGAGCCGCCATCGCTTGTGGTTCCATACAAATTTCCTTTAGTGTCCGAGGCAAGGGTGCTAATTGGACTGCTGCCGTCGGTGCCTCCCTTGAAGCTGTAAAGGACGGTTTCGGTCCAAGCACCGCCGGAGCGAGTCAGCTTGTAAACGGTGCCTACATCATTGGCGCCGGCGTAGTAAGTGGTGCCGTAGAGATTTCCAGACTTGTCGAAAATCAGGCCGCCGTAGGGGAGAGCGCCGTCCGGTTGGTCTTTGAAAGCGTAGAGGGGAAGGAGCGTCCAGCCGGTTGTGCTGTGAGTGATTTCGAAGGCGACACCTTTTCCGAGCGCTCCGCCAACCGTGGCGACGCCGTAGAGATTGCCGGCGTGATCAAGGATCAAGCGTCCGGCAGAGCCTGAAGAGCCATCAACGCCGCCTGTGAAAGTGTGGACTACATTGAGTTTCCAGATTCCGTTCGATTGCGGCACGAGTCGATAGATGACGCCGAGACCAAAAGAACCTCCGGTCGGGGTCATGCCGTAGAGATTGCCGTGCGCATCGACGGTAAGGCCGCTACCGGGGCCCGAGCCGTCATTGCCGCCGGTGAAAGTATGAATCACGCTCTGGGTCCATTTTCCGCCGGAGTTGGTGAGTTTGAAAGCCACGCCGCATCCACCTTCGCAGGATCCGCCGCCGCCAGTGACTGCGGTGCCATAGATGTTTCCATGAGAGTCGAGGGTGACGCCCTTGTACGGTTCGCCACCATCTGCGCCGCCAGTGAAGCTATAGAGGACGGTGTGAGTCCAGCCGGTGCCGGAAGGCGACAATTGAAAAACGGTGCCGCCGCCGAAGTCGCCGCCTTGCACGGTGCTGCCATAGATGTTGCCTGCTGCGTCTACTACCAGGTCAGTGTCGAGGTATTCGCCATCTTTGCCGCCGGAGAATGTGTAAATGACTCTTGTGCTGCTGGCCGACGCAACTGAGAGCAAGAGTACAACGGTGGCTAACGTGGCAAGGACTCGAGAGACTACGCGAGAGAAGTTCGAATGCAAAAAGCCTGGAAGTTTCATGCAGCCCCCCCCGGGGAAATGAGACCTCTTCGAGCAAGGCTAGAGGTCGCGTACAGCGAGGCACTATAGCATGAAACCGCCTCCTAGTTGTCGCGAAAGAGAATCAGGCTGCAGTTTATCGCCCCGGGATTTGAGCGTCCGGAAGGGCGGCGGTCACAGTGGTTCCTTTATTGTCGGATTGAATCTCCAAGGTGCCGCCGAGCTGGTGCAGACGCTCACGCATTCCGGCAAAGCCGACGCCGATGCGGCCGTAAGCGATGAGATCGCGTTGTTTTTCTTGCGGTATCCCTTTGCCGCTATCTTGAACCTGGACGAGCAGCCGACCATCGTCGTGACCGATGGAAATCGACGCTGTAGGACTCTCGGAGTGGCGATGTATGTTGGTGAGGCACTCCTGAATGATCCGGAAAATGGCGATTTCCTTGTCATGCGGAAGGCGGCCAAAGTTGGAAGGGATGTCGAGATCGACTTTGATTTTGCTGCGCTCGGCGAAGCCTTCGGCATACCAGCGGAGTGCCGAAGCGAGCCCGGCTTCATCGAGGAGTGGCGGGTGAAGAAGATGAGACAGGGTACGGATTTCACGACTGACTTCCTGGATGAGGCGGGAATTTTCAGCCACACCCTTGGCGGCGGCAGGAGACAGCTTGTCGGCCTCTAACGCAACGACGGCGATGTTCATGCTGATGGCCGCTACCAACTGACCGACGCTGTCATGCAATTCGCGAGCCAGACGCCGTTGTTCTTCGTCGCGGAGCCGCAACAGTCGAGTCGAGAGGTCGCGCAGGCTATCGTTGGCGGTTTTGAGTTCCTCGGTTCGCTGCCCAACACTCTTTTCGAGATGATCGCGGGCCTCGCTGATCGATTCGAGAAGGTGGCGTTGCTCGTCAATGTTGGTGTTGGTGCCATACCAGCGGATGACGTTTCCGGCGTCGTCGTAAATTGGGCGTATTCGGGTTAGAAACCAGCGAAACGCACCGTCGGCACCGCGCAGAGGGAATTGCATTTCGAAGGGAGTGCCGTTGCTGATGGAGGACTTCCAGCGCTCCATGACTGAAGGAAGAATTTCCGGATCGTGCACCGACTGCCAGCCCCATCCTTCCATCTGTTGTGGGGTGGCGCCCGTGTACTCGTACCAGCGGTCGTTGTACCAGAAGATGTGGCCGTCGCCGCGAGCCATCCAGCAGAGTTCGGGCAGAGAATTGGCGAAGGCATGGAATTGCTCTTCGCTGCGGCGCAGATCGCCCTCGGCCTTCTTGAGACTGCCCATATCCTGGCTGACGCCGACGAGTCCGATAATTTCTCCGCTCTCGGCGCGAATCGGCGAAAGGGTGACGAACGCGGACAAATATTTGCCGTTTTTGCAATGGACCTCGAACTCGCCCGCCCAGCTATTTCCTGCCAGTACCGCTTTCATGTGCTGTTGCGCCTGCGCTTCGGTCTCAGAAGTGACGGTGATTTCGATGACATTCCGGCCCACTACTTCATTGGCGGGCCATCCGTAGAGGCGCTCGGCGAAGGGGTTCCAGTAGCTGATGATTCCGTTGGTATCGGTGGCAATCACAGCCACTTGAATGGCTTCGAAAAATTGCTTATGAAGGCGCGGTTCGGTGGGAAGCAGAGTTGGTTTCGTTGGAGATGAGGTGCGGGATTCCATCATCGACGGGATGTTGAACCGAATCTACCGTTGGTTAAGTATGACACATTCAGATTCATTGGAGATGTCCCGAGGTCGGTCCATGGAGATGTCCCGAGGTCGGTCTATCGCGAGCATGCCTCTCCCCCCGGACACGATCTTTGAAGACAGGGGAGTTATTGGAGAAATCAGCTTGTGGAGAACGAAGCCGGATGTCATACCGCGCGGAAATCAGGGACCGGGAGCCTGGAGATGCAAAGGTTAATATCGCAGCACCCAAAAACCGTGATAAGCCTGCCATCTCGGCAGTTCCCCCGCCCGTCGGAAAAAGTAGAAGTGAGGTTTGCCGAGCCGTCGGATCCGGGGGTAGCCGAGTTCCTGGGCAACGGAGATGGCACCTTCCAACAGGCGAAAGTCTACCACTCCGGAGTTGGCTATACGGCGGCTGTGGGCGATCTTAACGGCGACCACAAACCTGACGTGGTTCTTCTAGGCAGCAAACCGCTGGCGATTACTTCGATGCTGAATACGGGCGTTTTAGAGTTTTCCCCCTGCTCGCCCTTGGCCTTTGGCGCCCAGCCTGTCAAGACTACGAGTAAACCGAAAATTGTGAATCTTAGGAACACGGGGAGCAAATCGATTTCATTTAGCTGGATGAGGGTTACTGGCCCTTTCCGAGCCACCGACATGTGCAGCGGGACCCTTGACGCAGGAGCAGTCTGCAGGGTAGACGTTACCTTCACGCCCTCGAAGCCGGGACACGAGCGCGGAGGGATCACAATTGTTGACAGCGCGTCGTCGAAGCCACAATACATCGAGCTTTCAGGGGTGGGAAAGTGAATGTCTGAACGCCGAGTTCTGATGGGCGGAACGTGCAAGGTGAACGTCACATTCGCCCCAACCAGAACCGGATCCCGATCTTCTGACCTAAAAATCGACGCGCAAGGTACGGTCAGCCCCGCGCCAGTGGGTCTATCTGGCATTGGTAACTAACTTAGCTGTACCTCGAAAGTACCGTTATCCGTCCGAAACTAAAGGCCGTTGGAGCAGCCAAAACCGTGGTAAACTCCATGCCCAGCAGTTCTCCCCGCCCGGACTCAGACTTAATGAGGTTTCTTATGACCCGCCTAGGATCGTTTTGCCCTCATCGTTGGATCTGCGTGTTAGCCCTCTCCCTTAGCGTTGCAGGGATTGCCGCGCCGGCCTGGGCGCAGTTTGAAACGCGGGGGACAACGACGCTTCCGTTGGGGGCTTGGTCGGTCGCGATGGGGGATCTCAACCGCGACGGCAAAATGGATGCTGTGGTTCTTGACAACGGCGGCTTTTCGGTATGGCTGGGCGATGGGAATGGAATGTTCCGCAAGGGGGCTTTCTACAGAACTCAGCTTGCGTATTCGCTAGCCGTGGCCGATTTCAACGGTGATGGCAAACTCGATGTAATAGTCGCGAACGAAAACCTCAATCCCAGCACCGTGAGCGTTTATCTGGGCAACGGCGACGGAACGTTTCAAACCCCAATTGACTCCAGCACGAGCGAAGGCTCGTACTTCGTGGTAGTAGCAGATCTTAATAGCGATGGGAAGCCTGATATCGTGCTTATAGACCCTCCTTACATCAGCGTGCTCTTAGGCAATGGTGATGGTACTTTTCAGATGCCCTCAGATAATAATTCGTTCCAAGGGTCCGTGCAGCTGGCGGTCGGCGACTTTAACAATGACCACAAGCTCGATGTTGTAGCCGTCGGCTCCTTTGGCGGCAGCGCAAATATCGGCGTTCTACTCGGAAATGGCGACGGTACCCTCCAGAATTCACTTACTTACCCCTTGACGTTCACACCCTGCTCAGTTGCCGCTGCCGATTTCAACAGTGACGGTAACCTGGATGCAGCCATCGGAGGATGCGGCGAGGTCACCGTAATGCTAGGCAATGGCAACGGGTCCTTTCAGCCACCCCAAACCTATTCAGGGGGCGGTCGCCCCGCGATCATCGGTGACTTCAATCGTGATGGCAGGTTGGACATAATCTCGGGTGCAACGGCTGGCCCAGGGATCGCGGAGTTCTTGGGGAATGGCGATGGAACGTTTCAAGCATCCCGAATTTACTCAACGGGGAACGGCGTGCTCGCTGCGGCGAGTGATCTCAACGGGGATGGAATGCTAGACGCTGTGCTCCTCGATGGGAACCACAATCTTCTAACGACTATGCTTAACACGGGTGGAATCAGCTTTGATCCTACCACTGTTCTCGCGTTCCCTGTTCAACTGATCGACACCACGAGCAAGCCCCGAACAGTGAAGCTCACCAACACTGGACTAAGCGCGATTTCCGTAACGACAATCAAGGCTTCCGGGCCGTTCGAATCGGCCAGTACGTGCGGTAACTCTGTGGCAGCAGGAGCGAGTTGCACAATCAGCGCGACGTTTACGCCATCCAAGTACGGCCTGCAGAAGGGCGTAGTTACGATTGTCGACAGCGCCTCATCGAAACCACAGTATGTCGAACTCACTGGTGTCGCGACGATCGTAAAACTCTCGCCTTCCAACTTGAAGTTCGGAAATCAGAAAGTTGGAACTCAGAGCAAGCCACAGGTTGTGACCGTGACCAACGAGGGTAAGGCTCAGCTGAATCTCGACGGGCCGACATTCGGCGGCAAAGATCCCCACGACTTTTTTTACTCGACTCAGTGCGGAGCGCTTCCTCCGGGCGGAACGTGCAAAGTGAGCGTCACATTCGCCCCAACCAGAACCGGAGCCCGATCTTCTGACCTAAAGATCGACGCGCAAGGTACGGTCAACCCGCCTCCAGTGGGCCTATCTGGCGTTGGGAACTAGTGCCTACCAAAAGGCGAGATGCAGCCTGATCCTCGGTAGTCAGGCTGCATCTCGAAGGGCCTAATCGCTTGCGTAGATTAGACTCAATGTGCCCGATGAATGCATTGTTTGACCAGAACTGAACCGCCCACCATGTCTTGCTCAACGGCTTGTTCCCCTGAGAGTGGTTGTTGATTTTGGTCCTGAAGAGCGGTGACAATCCCCTGCGGCACGCCTTCTGGTCCGGAACAGCTATCGGCGGCATACACGTTGTAGTGTGGGGGCGAATTGGCTGAATTAATTTGACTATAGAAGATTTCGCCTTGTGAACTGGAGTTGTTCGGGCAAAAGTAGTAGTTGTAGTTTGATCCGCTACAGTCGTTTTGTTGATTCTTCAAACTCCGGCACAGCCACGCCCCAATGCCAGTACTAGGATAGTTGAAGGTCGGGGTGGCTCCTGTGTTTTGATCGACGATGCTTTGGGAAAGCCACCTCGCGTTCGACGACGATGATGTGGATGCATTTCCAACGCAGCTGGTATCGTTTGTCCAGTTGCCGAGGTACGTCGCGCCGTTTGGTACGTAGGTCGGAGGGAGCGTCCAAGACGATCCACTCCCGAGCTGGCATCCAAATTGCCCCGCCGGACACACGGTAACAGGGTTGGCGTGAGGCACTTGGCATCCCTGTTCAATGTCGCTCATCACCGGCCCCGAGATCAGTTCCACATTGTCGAGGTAACTTCCCGCCCCATAGTACGCCAGGGAGTAGCCAATGGCGGCCGAGCCCGCGCTAAAGCCCTGCGCGCACATGCCAGCATTGGAATAATTCTTTGCGATGGGTAAGTAGACTGTGTTGTAGATGTAATTCAGGAATGTTGCTGGCCGACAAGCAGCGTTCTGTATGTTCCCTTGCGGCGTGGTGCTGACCGGCCACGGATTCAGGGCTTGCTGCCAAGGGTATCCCCAGGCCACTTGCACCGCGACGTAACCCTGCGAAACGTAGTACCCCAGCATGTCGGTTTCGGTCGCCTCGGGCTGGTTCCGTCGCCCCCATCGAAGTAAACAATTACGCCTTTCGGAGTGCCGGCAGGCATTTGGTAGCCAAACGCGAAGTTAATATCTTGAACGTTCGGGCATCCAGTCAGAGTGGCGGCCGAGCAGTACGTTTCAGGGTAGAGCCACTGGCCTCCCGGACATGGGTAAACCTGCGAACTCTGAAGTTGGACCGATCCGAGAGGTAAGGATCCGCTACCAAAAGCCGGTTGAACCGTAACCACCGCGAGGCAGAAAGTTAGCGCGGCCATCAGGCACAGAAGCGATAGCCGAAAGGTATGCGAAGACGTCATGCGATATTCTCCTTGTGAGTCAATATGGTGAAAGCGGGCCCCTCCCGACCCTGCCCATCCTTGACTTACAAGCCAAGACTTATTCAGCCAAGGATGGGTTCCTGATCGGCAGTTACGTCTTTACAGCGAACGCAGGAAGTCGAGAATGTCCTGCTGCGCTGCCGCTGATAGTGCATTGAAGGCGGCTACCGACTTGCACGCCTCGCCCACGTTGGCTGCGCTGGTTCCATCGCCTCCGTCAAAGTAAACGACAATTCCGTTAACCACTCCGGATGGAATCAGGGAGCCGTAGGTAAAGGCAAGGTCTTGAGCGTTTGAGCATCCGGTCAGGTTTGCGGAGATACAATCGAGCGCGGGACCCATTGGCCTCCCATGCAAGGAGCCGGGTTGCCTAGAAATTGAACCGATCCAGTCGTTAACGATCCCGAACTGGCGTGAACGGGCGCTGATACCAGGCAGAAGACAAGCACTACCGGTAGGCAAATGAACGATACTCTGATTGCGATGGCGATTGTGGGCCTGAGGCTGATCGAGTGCTCAAGCCCGGAATGGTGCGGAAGTGACATAACTTTTCTCCTTATGAGCGGCCTAGGGGGAAGAGAAGAAAGCTTAGTCTGAGGCCTGGAAGTCGTCAAGGGAGAAGATATTCACAGGTGCGAATAAGTCGGGCGCAGAATAACTTACGAAAGCGGTAACTTAGGAAAAATGAGAATATGTAGGTGGACTTATGCCCTGGTCGTATTCCAAATCCTGGTTGGTCTGCCAAGCCCGTCTCGCTCTGATCGTCTTTGCTGTCGTCACTGCCATTTTCGCCTTCCAGTCCCCCGCGCAGGATCTGGCTCGCCGCCTGATTCTAAAAGACGGTTCCTACCAGCTTGCGACGCAGTATGAAGTCAAGGGTGACCGCGTGCGCTACAAGAGCGCCGAGCGCAACGAGTGGGAAGAGATTCCCTCATCACTGATCGATTGGCCGGCCACGGAAAAATATCAGAAAGACCGGGCCACGGAGACCGTCCCCGAGGCCCTGGCGCTCGATAAAGAGACGGATGCGGAGCGCGCGGCGGAAGAATCGCGGCTTCCGCAAGTGGCCCCTGGGCTGCGCTTGCCGGAGGACTCCGGCGTTTTTCTGCTGGATAACTTTCAAGGGCAGGCGCAACTGGACGAAATGCAGCAAGCCGAAGGCGACATCAGCCGCAACACCAAGGGCAATATTTTTCGCGGAGCGATCAATCCCGTGGCTGGCGCCAAGCAAACCATTGAACTCGATGGGGAGCACGCGAGCCTGCACGTTCACGTCGCGGTGCCGTCGATCTACATCAAGATGGATGACGACGCGCAAGCAGCGAAGGGCGAAACCATAGCCGCGAAGCCTCCTTCGCCAAGCCCCGACGCGCCGCGATCCGAACAGCGCCAGCAACCGCAGCAGCCGGAAAAAGCCGTGGTTCCGTTTGATCGCTTCCGCATCGTGCGCACGAAAGTAAAAGGCGGTAAGCGCATAGTCGGAGATCTGAAACGCACGGTTAGCGGCAAGGTCAGCCAGGATCAAACCTTCGTAAAAACCACGATCGAGCGTGTCAGCGGCGGGTGGCTCAAGCTGACCCCCACCGAAGATTTGACTCCCGGCGAATATGTCCTGGTTGAGACGAACGGAAGTGAAGCGATGAATCTGTATGTCTGGGATTTTGGAGTCGACCCTAAGGCTCCGGCTAATGCGAATCCCTGGAAGCCGCAGTGAAGCGGACTTCGGGAAAATTCGACTTCGGATTCTCTTCGCGTTGATCGAGTTGACAGAGTTGATGAGAGCTGAACAAATTCCCGCTGGAGGAGTCGAAGATTCCACCCCTCCAAAAGGTCTAAGCGTGAAGTGATTACCGCGAGAAAAAGCCTAGCCTGTCAGGCCCATACGCCGAAGCAGGTGTTGAAACCGGGGATCAGGGCGCAAGCTGTCAAGCAGCGGGTCGGATCTGAGGGATGAAGGTATTTCCAAAGACTTCTCCGAATAGGCTCTTTCAAGGAACTGGAACGCTTTGTCGTTTTGGCGGAGAGTGGCATAGATGGTGGCCATCGTATATGACGAAGGCGAGGCTCCTCTTGATTCACCCTCCAAATCTCGAAGCATCTTAACCGCGTCGGCTTTCCTCCCCACGACTGAATAGGCGTGCGCCAAGGCCACAAGACTTCGAGGATCGCCTGACGGCTGAATTGCCTTCTGGTATTCAGGGATTGCCTCCTGAAGCCTGCCCATGCCTTCGTAACCGACGCCGAGACTATAGTGCTGAAACCAATCATTGGGGTCGAAAAGAAGCGCTCTCTTGCTTGCTTCGATCAGGCGCGGGTAGTCCCGCAGCTCAAAGTAAACCGTTGATTCGGTGTACTCCGCGCTGAAGCCATAGTCGAGTTGATGAATCTTTGTGATCTCGGCGAAGGCTTCGGCCCGCCGGCCAATCATGGCCAGGAACAGGGCGCGATCTTCGTGAGCGCAACTGTAACTCGGTGAGAGTGCGATGGCGCGGTTGAACTCACGATCGGCAGCGTCCCAATCCCAGTCAAAATACGAATTCAGCTCGCCGAGGGTGTCGTGGGCTTCGCCAATGCTGTCATCCAGCTCGCGTGCTTTGCCTAACGCTTGTTTGGCAGACTGGTAGGCCGTATTTCTGTCCAACGCTCCAGCAAATGCGAGGTACACGTAAGTGTCCGCCAGTCCGGCGTAGGCGAGGGCGAAGTTCGGGTCTTTTTGGAGCGACTCTTCGAAGTACTGCTGGGATCGTCTGAGCGAATTCGGTTTGGTGAATTCGTTCGTGAAGATAAGACGTCCTTTGAGATAGGCGTCGTATGCAGCCGGGTTCAACGCAGGCGCTGAGCGAAGCTGAGCCTGCTCCGTCGGAGTGACTTGTGCGCGGACCTGCTGCGCGATTGCGTCTGCCAACTCACCCTGGAGCTTCAGGATATCGCCCAGATCGCGGTCGTATGTTTCTGCCCAGAGGTGCCTGTCTGCTGGCGCCTGAATGAGTTGGGCCGTCACACGCACTCGTTGCCCAAAACGGATGACAGAGCCTTCTACGATCGCGTCAACCTTCAATTCGCGGGCAATTTCAGGCAGGGCCTTTTTCGCTCCTCTGTATTGCATAACGGAAGTTCGCGAGATGACGCGTAGGGAACCGACCTGAGCGAGGTCGGTAATCAACTGATCCGTCATGCCATCCGCGAAGAATTCCTCTGACGGATCGCCGGACAAATTATCGAGGGGCAGGACAGCGATGGAGCGTATTGGGGAAACGGCTGCCTTGCCGTAGAAGCGGTGCGAGATCGCCCAGCCCACAAGGCTGAGGGCGCAGAGCGCGCCAAAAATAAAAGTGACCGTGCGAGTCTTTGTTTGTGCGAGGGTTCTTAAAGGGATTCTTGCTGGCGCTTCCGTTGGCGTGGCAAGCGCGACTGGCTCACTCGGGTCGACGGAAGTCTCACCAACCAGCAGTGGCGCGTGAAAATCTTCTACCGGGCCAATGTACCGGTATCCCTTGCGAGGCAGCGTTTCGATGTAGCGTGGGGTGTCGGCCGAATCGCCGAGCGTTTCGCGAATCCGCGCGATGGCGTTGTGCAAACTGTGGTCGAAATCGACGAACGTGTCGGCGGGCCAAATTCGCGCCTGAATCTCCTCGCGCGTCACAACATCGCCAGCGCGCTCCAACAGGATCTCCAGCACCTGTAGTGGTTGCCCGCGCAGGCGCAACCTTACGCCGTGCTTGCGCAATTCGCCGGCACGGACATCCAACTCAAAATTATCGAACCGTAGCCTGTCTGCAACTCGCGGCTGGGTGGCCATCGCAGCCTCGCAAAGACTAGCAAAGCCTACCACAGTTCTGCGCAGGTTGGAGAGGCGCTTTTATAGAACCCAAGCAGCTTTATGTTCAATAGCTTAACGATGGAGAAAACTTTGGGAAGAGATGGAGATCCCAAGGATTGCGCTCTTGCCCGGAACCAGAGAAAGTGCGGTGGTTCTTGCGAGACAGTTAAGCCGCCCGGCGGCAGAGCTGCATTCGTGAACGACCAATTTTGAACGAAGAGAAGAAAAGGAGTACGTAAATGAAATCACTAAAAGGCAGTTTCCTCACTAAGATTTTCGTCGTCACGGCATTCACTGTGTTGATCGCCGGCGCGGTTCAAGTCTTTGCCCAAGACCATTCCCACATGAACCATATGGCGATGACACCGACCGCGGCTCCTCCAACGGCGCTGCCTCCGGCACAGTTCGTCGCACTCGACGAATGCGACCCCACTACTTTCAACGCAGCCCTGGGACCCGACTTTTGCAAAAATGTGGCACTTGCCGCACTCGGCTACGCTACAACTCTGTCGGAGTTGCTGGCTGGAGCGCAGTCTGGCAACCCAAGCCCCAACTGGGACTTCGAACCCGACTCGGTCAGCGTTCCGCAAGGTACGGTGATCAGCGTTGTGGACCAGGGCGGAGAGCCTCATACGTTCACCGAGGTCCGCAAGTTCGGCGGAGGTTTCCTGTCAGTGCTGAATGGGCCTGGCGAGACCACGGTGCCGGAATGCTCGGGCGGCTTCTCGAACGTTGCCGTGGCGAAGACAAGGATCATTCAAGGCAGCACGGTTGAGATCCCGAACCTGTCGAAGGGGGAACACATGTTCCAGTGCTGCATTCATCCGTGGATGCGTGTGACCGTCAACGTACAGTAGGCCGAAGATTTTGGGAGGACGACCGAGCATAGTCGGCGGCCTGGTCGTCCGTCTCGACGGTCTTGAGCTTGAGGTCCGGAGGGAGAAGGGCGAGATCTGGGTCCGACGTCTGAGTGCCGACGTTGCTACTTCATCACTCCCCGCTGCGCAATGCCAATGTTGTCGCGGGTGGTGTTCTTTACGAGATACATCATCTCGTCGGCTTGTCGGATGACGTCATGCGTATCGCGCGCGTCATGGGGGTACGTGGCCAAGCCAATCGACGCGCGAACATTCAGGTTCAAGCCTTCGTCGCGGCAAAAACAGCTTGCGCGCAGGCCGTCGCGCAAACGTTTCGCTACGACCAGTGCCTGATCTTTTCCGGTCTGCGGCAAGAGCACAACAAATTCATCACCACCGTAGCGGAAAGCGAAATCGATCAGCCGCAGTTGTGCCTTTACCAGATAACCGATTTCGGCCAGCAGTTTGCTGCCGATCAAATGTCCGTGTGTGTCGTTGACCGACTTGAAGTGATCGAGGTCGATGAACAACACGCTGAACTCGTAGCCAAATCGTGCTGAGCGGTAAACCTCGGTGTCGAGCGTCTTATACAAATGCCGCGCGTTGTAGAGCCCTGTGCAATCGTCAGTGATCGTCAACTCCTGGATTTTTTCCACCCAACGCGCATTCTCAATCGCGATCGCAGCATAGTCGCAAAGAGCCTGCAGGAAGAAAACTTCCTGATCGCCAAATTGCGCCAGATCCACGTTCACCAGTTGAATCACACCCAGGACTCGCAGCCTCGAGCGCAGCGGCACACAGATCACAGACCGCGTCTCCCACTGCGTCGTCTCATCGATCCTTTTGGCAAACCGCGGATCGTTCTCCACATCCGCGGAAATCACCTGCTCGCCGTGTTTGGCGACCCATCCGGCGATGCCTTCGCCCACTTTCAGCCGGACATTCTTCAGCGCTTCAGCGGCATCGCCCACCGCAATCGCGAAATAGAGTTCTTCCTGAGCCTCATCGACCATCAGCAAGGACCACGTGTCCGGGCGGAAATATTCCGCCATTTTTTCCATGATGGTTTGGAGGATGGAATCCAGATCCAACGAGGAGGTCAGCGCCTTGGCCACATCGTGGAAGATGGTCAGTTCCTGGCTATGGCGCGTTAGCTGGGTACCGGTGGCCTCGGACATGCCTGGTTTCCTGACCTCAATTTCCTGATTTCGGCTGGACGGAGTGACGCTTGCGAAAATTATAAGGACGTACCGCGGCGGGAGCAATGAACGTTGGTAACCAGAACCCCTAAAGCCAATGGCATTGTGCAGATGTGGGCGTCGCCAGAATCTGGGCAGTTACCGTACGAGCCTAGGGCAAGGCTTCCAGCAGGTCATCCCCTTCGCTGGCTTAAGGCCTTGTTGAATAGAAGCGACTTACAGTGCGGCTGGAAGCCACACCCTCTCAAACAGGCTTGCTGAAGGAGTTTTGCAGCAGCCTTTTAGACAGGTTATGCGCTGTCGCAAGGGTTGAGAGTATCCTTAACTCATGCGAATCCCATTTCGCCTGAGCCTCGCCGGTTGCGTCTTTCGTCTGCTCGTGTTTCTTCCGTTCTTTCTTCTGTTCCTGGCAACTCTGCAATCCCAAACCGCAGCTCTCGTCGACCCCAAAACGATCCCGGTAATCGACGCTGGTATCGGCTCGTGCTCTGCTGATTTCACCATCACAGACTCGGCGGGCGCACCCGTCTATTCTGCCAGCATCAAGGTCCACATCGCCTACGGAGTCATGAGCTTGCACAAAATGGACCTGGAAGTCGGGACCAATGCCGACGGCAAAGCGCGGTTCACCGGACTTCCGGACAAAACCAAACAGGGATTATTCTTCCGCGTCTCAGAAGGCGACCGCGAAGGCTCCGCTTTCGACGATCCAGCTAAGACCTGCAAGGCTGTATTCGCCACTCCCTTGGAGAAAAAATCCAAGTAAACGTGTTTTTTTTGAAGGGCTTTCGGTTCAACGCCAGGATAGTCAAGTTCCTCGGTAACCTGGATCGGTCAACCACTTCTGGCGTCTCGGTTCGGCTTCGCCTATGATGATGGCATCTTCATGCGGGCGCCGATGACCTGCGCCCGACGGAGCCTTTCGTGGGAGCGTTCGGCGAAAAACTTCGCAAACAGCGCGAGCAGCGCGGGCTCGCGCTCGAGGCCATTTCCAACACCACCAAGATCAGTGTCCGTATGTTGCGCGCCCTCGAAGAGGAACACTTCGACCAATTGCCCGGCGGCGTCTTCAATAAAGGATTTGTCCGCGCCTACTCGCGGCAGATCGGCCTCGATGCAGAGGAAACGGTAACCGACTACCTCACCGCCCTTCGCGAAAGCCAGATTCAAGCCCAGCAAATCCTGCCGGATTTCCGCAGCGCGCCAGACAAGAAGGATGAAGTCACGCCTCGTGAGTCTCGCGAGGCGGGTGGTCCGGCGGTGACTCGCAGAAACGATGCCGGCGAAGGTGACAATCACGGCGACCCTGAATCCCGGAAGGCGAATCGCGGCACTTCAAGTGGCCAAAAACAGAAACAAACCAGATCCGATCGCCGCAGAGGAGACCGCCGCGGCGATGATGCAGCCGCGGTTGCGGCACAGCAGAATCCCGATCGAGACAGGGGGCGCGGCACAAAGCGCCGCGAGAGTTTCCCGGCAGCTCCAACGTTCCCCACTGTCCCGGAGAACTCGATCGGGCCCACCATTTTCCGATTCTCTCGAACCCAAGTCGTGGTGCCGCTTCTGCTGATTGTTATTGCTCTGGCGGCGTGGGCATCCCGTCATCACCGCGGGGCGGCCGGAAGAGTAAGCGACACTTCGAAAAACTCATCAAGCGTTCCTTCGCCGTCGACTGTCGTCTCGTCAAACCCGGTTTCGTCGAACCCGGTTTCGGCGCCTTCGGCAACAATGGCGCCGAATCGCGCACCCTCACTCGAATCCACGAAAGCGCCGTCCGCGGCGACGGGCAAAGCTGCATCCACAGCGAATTCCACCGCCGGAGCGAAACCCGCAGCCGAACCGGCTTCTTCGGAGACGGCCTCAATAACATCCTCTGCGCCCGCTCCTCCAGATGTTTCCGTTACAAACCACTCTGTCGAGGAGCGTCCTATCGAACCCACGGCGCACTCTACGGCCGCCAAACCGCCGGCCACTTTCACTGTGCTGATCCGGGCCGATAAGACCAGTTGGGTGCAGATTACCGCAGACGGTAAATCCATCGCCCAGGAAACCCTGATTGCCCCCGCCCACACCTCCATCCGCGCGACTCGCGAAATCGTTATCCGAACGGGCAACGCGGGGGGAATCAGTTTCCTGCTCAATGGAAAAGAAATCCCGGCCGGCGGTAATGAAGGAGAAGTGAAAACTTACGCCTTCGATGCTACTGGCGTTCGGGTTCTCTCCCAGGCGCAAACTCCTGCAACGAATCGCTAGTTCCACCGCTTGTCCTTCACTGTGCATCTTCTTTTTTTGACAATGTCGACTCGTGCTCGGTCCTGCACGCTGATCGCGAATACTTGCCTGCGATGCTCGTGTCGAGCGCTGCAGGGCCTGTGCAAGAACAGTGGTGGTGCAGTTCTCGATCGCGGGCTTTTTTACTTTGCGTCCTTTTGCGGTCAAAAGCTTTAAAGCTCTTAACCGCAAAATGCGCAAAGGAGTCGCGAAGGACGCGAAGAAGGCAACCTGCAGGACCTGTGCAAGAACCTGCAGATTGACGGCCTCAACTGCTCGATGGATAATGGATGCCCGCATTTCATGGAGGGTCCTATGCAGCAATCTCTCCGGCTTCGAAAGCCTTCCCAGCTTTCGCACTCACTTCATTCGCGACTTGAAATGTACGCGGTAGCGGCCAGTGCCGCGGGGGCCGGCTTCTTGTCGCTGGCGCAACCCGCACAGGCAAAGGTCGTCTACACGCCGACTCACCAGACCGTGGGCGCCAATGGCGTATATAACCTCGACGTCAACAACGACGGTACAGTGGACTTCCTGGTTCAGCAGTGGAACTACGGAAACTGGTCCTCGAACAACCAACTGTTAGCGGATCCAGCCTTTGGCAACGGGGTTCAGGGCGGCAAGCATCTGGCCGCGGCTCTGCTGGCTGGGGCTTCCATTGGGCCGACAGAGAACTTCATCGCGGGCGACGCGAATGGCGAGGTGATGCTCTCCATCACTCACTTCACCACGGGCGGCACCAGCTATGTTCACGGCGCGTGGGCGAACGTGCGCAACCGGTATCTGGGACTCAAATTCCAGATCGCAGGAAAAACTCATTATGGCTGGGCGCGCCTCAACGTGGAGAGGAACACCTTTCATTTCGCAGTCGCACTCACCGGCTACGCTTACGAAACCACGCCGGACACGCCCATTAAAGCGGGCCAGACCACTGGTGATGTTGCGGACTCTTCCGCTGGCACTTCGCCAAAATCTCTGGGTGAACTTGCGCTGGGCGCGCAGAACGCTCCAGCCGGGAGGCAGCCATGATCGCCAACAAAACTCATGAATTGAAATCCAACCGGGGAATCTGGAAGCGCACTGCCATTGGAGCGTCCGTGCTTGCGATCCTCCTTGCCATCATCGCGATCCCTCCCGCGTATGCGCAGACATTTACTCTGCTTCACGAATTCAGGGGCGGATTGGATGGAGTCGTGCCCAGCGGGGGCGTGATACTCGACGCAACCGGAAACCTTTATGGCGTAACTCAGACCGGCGGAGGCTTCGATTACGGAGTCGTCTATCGCCTGAGTTCGACCGGGAAAGAAAGTTTGCTGCACTCTTTTATTGGTTCCGAAGGCCTTTGGCCCAATGGAGGCCTGTTTCTGGACGCTGCAGGCAACCTCTACGGCACTACAGGCGACGGCGGGACCGCGGAAGGTGGACGATGCGCTCACGGTTGCGGGACGGTGTTCAAAATAGATTCGACCGGGAAGCACACCGTGCTCTATGCCTTCAAGGGAACGACCGACGGAGGACTGCCTGACGCGACCTTGATCCCGGACGGAGCGGGGAATTTCTACGGCACTACCGCAAACGGAGGGATACAGGGCTGCTTCGTCAGTTTCGGCTGCGGAGTGATTTTCAAGCTCGACGCCACTAACAAGGAAACCGTGCTTTACGAATTCACCGACGGAAGCGACGGCAAGAGTCCCTCGGGCTTGATAGCGGATGCGGCGGGCAATCTCTACGGGACGACTTATGACGGTGGTGTTAACGGGAAGGGATGCGTCTATAAATTTGACACGTCCGGCAAGTTCACCGTGCTTTACAGCTTCACCGGAGGCGCCGACAGCGACAATCCCAACGGTCACCTTGTCCTCGACGAGGAAGGAAACATCTACGGAACGACTAACGGTGGGCTCTTTGAAACCCCAGGTTTTGGGCTTGTCTTCAAGCTCGACACCGCCGGCAAATTCACCGTTCTGCATAGCTTTACCGAGGCTACGGATGGTGAGTATCCCAATTCGTTGGTAAGGGACGCGGCCGGTAATCTTTACGGAGTAACCTTCGGTGGCGGCACCAACCTCGGATGTTACTACGGCAGCTGCGGTACGGTGTTCAAGCTAGATCCGAGCAACAATAAAACAGTGCTCCACAACTTCGCCTTAGGCGATGGGCAATTGCCCAACAGCTTGACCATGGACAAGGCAGGGAACCTTTACGGAACCACCCTGGGCGGCGGCAGGGAGGGGAAGATATGCTCCTACTACAAGGGGTGCGGCGTCGTATTCAAAGTGACTCCCTGACATTCTGATCAAACGTGGGCTACTACGAGGTAGCCCACAAGTAACCTCAGTTCCGTGCACCGCGGCACGCGTCGCTAGAAGTTCAGAATGGTCTTCTGCGTCCACCGTCCGCGAGAAACGGTCAGCTCGAACACTGTTCCGAATCCGTTCATACCGCCATCTACCGTCGTGCCATACAAATTGCCAGCCGTGTCGAAGACCAGACCAGCATTGGGATTGTCTCCGGTTTGGTTTCCAAAGTTGACGATAACCGCCTCGCGCCAAATGCCACTCGATT
>Ga0307474_10000365_pt1 | contig 32946 bp, 27 predicted proteins | sample atmos_gasesECM1C_2_FD_203312 | JGI IMG/M metagenome (GOLD analysis project Ga0307474, IMG submission 203312) | Hardwood forest soil microbial communities from Morgan-Monroe State Forest, Indiana, United States - atmos_gasesECM1C_05 | ecosystem: Environmental > Terrestrial > Soil > Temperate... | reverse complement strand
GATGCGCCATGCCGGCGCCCGCGGCTTTCACCGCTTGCAGTGCGGCGCGGCAGGCTTCGATTGGGCTGTCGCCGGTCACCGGAAAGATCGCGAGCACCCCGTCGCCGATGAATTTCAAGACCTCTCCCCCGAAGGCATGGGTCGCTCCTGCGATGCGATCGAACCAGGCGTTGAGGGCTGCTATCACCTCCGCCGCGGGTGCCGCTTCCGATAGCTCGGTGAAGCCGCGCAGATCGGCAAACAACAGCGCGGCCTGGATGGTCTCGCCGAAATCGCGACGCAGAGGTCCGGACAGGACCCGCGCAGCGCTGCGCTTTCCGACATAGGCGTTGAGCGCCGCGCTCATCATCGCGCGCGCCGACAGGGCTGCGAGCGGGGCCGCCGCAAAGCGTGCCGCTTGCGCGAGCCGATCGGCTTCGGCGAGTGTCAACGGACGCGCACCGACAAAGCCAAGCGCAGCCGCGCTCAGGCCGTTTCCGAAAGCGTGCTCGTGGACCTGCCCGCTACCGATCTCCGCAAGCCAGCTTTGGCCCGCTTGGTCCAGCGCGTTCGTCTGCGGTCCTGTCGCCGGCAGCAGACCAAAGCCGAGCGCCTCGATCACGTCAGAGGTTGCGGCGCGCCAGAGCCAGGTGCGGCGGGCGACGATAGGGTCCGGCACATTGACCGTCAGCGCGCCGCCGGCAAGGGGCACGCCCTCGCCGACGAGGCGCGTGCCGAGCTCGGCGAGAAACCGGTCGTGGCTCGCCGTCGCGCTGGCCTCGTCGACAAGCCAGGAGAGCGTCGCTGGCAGTTGCATGGCAGCAATCATGGGCTGGGGCGGTTCCATTGTCCATCGGCGCCTTGCGCGTTAACGCGCGTGCCGCGATATGCTTTGATTATCGAGAACCGGCTGCGATGCCGGCCTTGCAATCGAGGAGAGTGGCGATGGACGAATCCCTCTTGGTCCGGCGTGAGACGCAAATCGCTGCACCGCCTGCCACCGTTTTCGCGTTCCTGACTGATCCAGACAAGATCTTGCGGTGGATGGGAACGGAGGTGGCAAGCGAGCCACATCCGGGCGGGCTCTATCTGATCAAAGGCGTCGGCGGCGCGCGCGGCCCCGTTGCACGCGGCGCGTTTCGCGAAGTCGTTCCGGTTCATCGCCTGGCCTACACGTTTGGCTGGGACGGTGACGAGACCGTCCCTCCGGGCTCCAGCTTGATCGAAATCGATCTGATCGATCGCGACGGCGGCACGCTGGTGCGAATGACGCATAGCGGCCTGCCGAACGCCGAGCGCTGTGCCGCGCATGCGCGGGGCTGGGCCCACTATTTCGGGAGACTGGCAACGGTCGCCTCGGGCCGCGATCCCGGTGAAGATGCGGGACCGCCGCAGCAGGGCGCCTGACGTTGTTCGTACCGCGCCTCATCCGATGTCGAACTTCACCCCTTGCGCGAGCGGCAGGTCCTTGCCGTAATTGATGGTGCTGGTGACGCGCCGCATATAGGCCTTCCAGGAATCCGAGCCGGCCTCGCGGCCGCCGCCGGTCTCCTTTTCGCCGCCGAATGCGCCGCCGATCTCTGCGCCCGACGGGCCGATATTGACATTGGCGATGCCGCAATCCGATCCCGCGGCGGAGGTGAACTTTTCGACTTCGCGCATGTCCATGGAGAAGATCGACGATGACAGGCCCTGTCGCACGCCATTGTGCAATTTGAGCGCCTCGTCGAACTCGGTGTACTTCATCACATAGAGGATCGGCGCGAAGGTTTCCTCTAGCACCGGCCCGATCTGCGCGGGCATCTCGACCAGCGCCGGTCGGACATAGAAGGCGGCGCCGTGGCCCGCGACCTCGACGCGTCCGCCGCCAGTGACCTTGCCGCCGTGCTTCTTCGCTTCTTCAAGCGTCGCCTGCATCTTGTGGAAGGCGGCCTCGTCGATCAACGGGCCGACCAGGTTGTTTGCGTCGTCAAGCGGATTGCCGACGCGCAAGCTGGCATAGGCCTGCTTGAGCTGCTCAACCAACGCGTCATGCACGCTCGCATGCACGATCATGCGCCTGAGCGACGTGCAGCGCTGGCCGGCGGTGCCGGCGGCGGCGAAAGTAATCGCGCGCAGCGCCAACGCGAGATCGGCGGTCGGGCAGACGATCGAGGCATTGTTGCCGCCGAGCTCGAGGATGGCGCGCCCGAAACGCTGCGCAAGCCGCGGGCCGACCGTGCGGCCCATCGCGGTCGAACCGGTCGCGGAAACGAGTGGAACGCGCGGATCGTCGACCAACTGCTCGCCGACCTCGCGCCCGCCGATCACGACCGCCGACAGATCCGCCGGGCAATCGCCAAATCGTTGCGCCACCCGTTCGACCAGCGCCTGCACGGCAAGCGCGGTGAGCGGGGTTTTCTCCGACGGCTTCCAGATCACCGGATTGCCGCAGACGAGTGCGAGCGCCGCGTTCCAGGCCCACACCGCGACAGGGAAATTGAAGGCGGTGATGATGCCGACCGGCCCCAGCGGATGCCACTGCTCCATCATACGGTGGTTGGCGCGCTCGCTGGCGATGGTGAGCCCATAGAGCTGACGCGACAGGCCGACCGCGAAGTCGCAGATGTCGATCATCTCCTGCACTTCGCCAAGCCCTTCGCTGACGATCTTGCCGGCCTCGATGGTGACGAGCTCGCCGAGTGCGGGCTTTGCCGCGCGCAGCTCTTCGCCGAGTAGCCGTACGAATTCGCCGCGGCGCGGTGCAGGAACGGCGCGCCATTGCACAAAGGCTGCATCCGCCCGTGTCACCACCTCCATGACCTCAGCGCGGTCCGTATCCGCGACATGGGCGATGATTTCACCCGTCAGTGGCGAGCGCACGGCGCGGTTGCCTTTGAGGCGATCGCCGCCGACCCCCAATCTTGCGACCCCAAGCGTTGCGAGAAGCGATGCGGTGCGTGCCGTGAGTGTCATGGTATGGCCCTCATGTTGTTCGTGCCGGCAGCGTGACCCCACGGCGCAGCCAGGGCTCAAAATTCCTGATGATCTCGTCCGTCAGCGGCGTCGGCTTGCGCTTCGCCTCGTCGAGTAAAACGCTGACCGAGCGCGCGGACGCGACGCATTGGCCGGCCGAAAATACCACCTGGTCAAAGCTCACCGAAGTGCGGCCGAATTTCGAGACTCCAAGCCCCAGCTCGATCGTGCCCGGCCAGCGCAGCTCGGCGCGGAAGTGGATGTCGAGGCGGACCATGATCCACGCGTAGCCCTCCGGCATCAGCCCGCGAGCGCTGTCCTTCATCAGCGTGACGCGTCCCGTCTCGAAATAGGTCGCGTAGATCGCGTTGTTGACATGGTTGTTGGGGTCGAGGTCGGCGAAGCGCACATTGTCGGTCAGCCGGTAGGGAAAATCCTCCAACACAGGAGCGGAATCGAGGCGGGTTGGCGCGTTCACCGTGTGATCTCCATCATTTTGCTCCCTTACAGCCGAGTTATTGAAGGCTCGCAAGTGGGTTGCGGACAGGTGGGGGCGGCCTTTATGTTTGCCCGGCAAGCCCAGCCCCTGCCTGCCGGCGACAAAGTTTAGCGACAAAGTTAGCGACAAAGTTTTCCTGGCACGGTCCAACCGATAAAGAAGCGATATGAGCGAAGCGATTAAAACAGATGTGCTGATCATTGGCGCGGGTCCCTGCGGACTTTTCGCCGTTTTCGAACTGGGCCTTTTGGACATGAAGGCGCACCTGATCGACATTCTCGACAAGGTCGGCGGCCAGTGCGCCGAGCTCTATCCGGAGAAGCCGATCTACGACATTCCGGGGATTCCGACCGTCAGCGGGCAGGGGCTCACGGAGGCGCTGATGGAGCAGATCAAGCCGTTCCATCCGACCTTCCATCTCGGCGAGATGGTGGAGAAGGTCGAGAAGATCGGCGATCCCGCCTTCCGCGTCACCACCGATGCCGACAAGGTGTTCGAGTGCAAGGTGTTGGTGATCGCCGCCGGCGGCGGCTCGTTCCAGCCCAAGCGCCCGCCCGTGCCGGGGATCGAGGCCTATGAGGGGTCTTCCGTATTCTACTCCGTGCGCAAGATGGAGCATTTCCGCGACAAGGAGCTTCTGATCATTGGCGGCGGCGATTCCGCGCTGGACTGGACGCTCAATCTTCACCCGTTGGCCAAGCGCGTGACGCTGTTGCACCGGCGCGACGATTTCCGCGCTGCGCCCCACAGCGTCGAGCAGATGCGCGCATTGGTCGCCTCGGGCAAGATGGATCTCAAGATCGGCCAGGTCACCGCGCTGGAAGGCGGGAGCGGCAAGCTCGCTGGCGCCACCATCAAGGGCAACGACAACTCGGTGACCAAAATCACCTGCGACACCATGCTGCCGTTCTTCGGGCTCACGATGAAGCTCGGCCCCGTCGCCGACTGGGGCATCGAGCTCGAGAACAATCTGGTTCCGGTCGAGACCAGCGCATTCGAGACCAGCGTGCCCGGCATTTTCGCCATCGGCGATATCAATACCTATCCCGGCAAGCTCAAGCTGATTCTCTGCGGCTTCCACGAGGGCGCGCTGATGGCACAGAAGGCTCATCGCTACGTCTATCCGGAGAAGCGGCTCGTGTTCCAGTACACGACGTCCTCCTCCAGCCTGCAGAAGAAGCTCGGGGTGAGCTGATTCCTTGAGGGATTGCGACCGGCGCTCGGTTTCGTTCATTACGTGATGGAAAGGTTCGCGAGGGGGCACTGGAACCATCCTCGAAATGGCCGTAGTTTGCGGCAACTGAAGCTGGCCCTTGAATTTGATGGATTGGTCAAGGTGACAACGATGCGGAATTTATCTTTCGGAGTTCGGCGGTTGCTGTCGCTTGTCGCGGGGCTCACGCTCTGGGCCGCTGCCGTTGTGCCTGCTGCGGCCGACCCTTCCGCGGCAGGCCTGTGGCAGAAGATCGAAGACGGCCAGCCGGTGCTGTACGTGCTCGTCGTCGACCACAACGGCACCTTCGAAGGCGTGATGGCGAAGTTGTTTCCCAAGCCGGGCGATACGGGTACGCCGACCTGTTCGAAATGCACCGACGACCGCAAGAACGCACCATGGCTCGGCATCTCCTTCATCCGCGACATGAAGCGCGACGGCCTGAAATATGAGAACGGCAACGTGCTCGATCCGCGCGACGGCAAGATCTACAGCGCCAAGATGACCCTGAGCCCGGACGGTCAAACGCTGACGCTCCGCGGTTATATCGGCATCTCCCTGCTCGGCCGTGACGAGACCTGGAACCGCCTGCCTGATGCCGCCATCGCCCAGCTCGATCCCGTCATCATCGCGAAATACCTGCCCGCGCAGGCAGCTGCGATGAAGCCGCCGGCGGTGGCTCCTGCCGTGCAGAAGAAGATGATGGCGCCGGCACACTAGCTCTCTCCGTCGTCCCGGCGTCTCTCCGTCGTCCTCGCCCCTTATCCGTCGTCCCGGCGAAGCCGGGACCCATACCGCGGAATCTATGTGCGGCGTTCGGTGGGAGACGATCTTTGCAATCACCACCGCCTGTGGTTATGGGTCCCGGATCGCGCTTCGCTTGTCCGGGACGACCTGCGGATATCTGCCGATTCAATTTTCAAACAGCGCACTCCGTCATCGCGAGCGTAAGCGAAGCAATCCAGAGCCACGCGTGCGGCTCTGGATCGCTTCGTCGCGGCGCCTATCATCGGGCCGCGCTCCGCGCGGACCCGTTGGCTCCTCGCAACAACGGGGTTGTAGCGACGTCGGGCTTTCCGCGCCTTACTGTGACAGCTTCACGAAATCCGGAAACTTCAGCTTCCCTTCCGCGATCGCCTGCGGCCAGACCGTGACCTGCTTCTCGTTCTGCCACTGAAAGACCAGGCCAGTGACGAAGCCCGGGCCGGACTTGATGCCGTGGGTGAACTCGTCATCCTTGCCGTAGAACTGGATGCGTCCGATGGTGCCTTCGAAATTGGTCTTCTCCATCTCCGCAACCATCTTGTCCGGATCGGTCGAGCCCGCGCGCTGGATGGCCTCTGCGATGATGTAGACATCGTCATACGCGGTATATCCGGTATAGGCCGGCGGCGTGCCGAATTTTGCCTGGAAGGCGGCCGCGAACGGCTTCGTCTTTGGGGTCACCGCGACGTCGGGGGTGGCGACCGCAAGCGAGGGCACACCGTCGGCGGCACCATTGGTGTCCTTCCAAAAGGTCGGGCTCAGAGCCTGCGCGCTGATCCCGAACATCGGCACCGGTACCTGCTGGTTCTTCCACTGCACCGTCGGCTGCACGCCGACATGGGAGATGCCGGTGACGATCACGTCAGGCTTCTTGCTCTCGATGTTGTTGAAGATCGGCGTGAAGTCGGTGGTGTCGGGCGAGAAGCGCACATGGTCGACGACGTTCAAACCTGCTTTTGGCAGGCAGGCCTCGTAGCCGACGTCGAGCGGCTTGGTCCAGGCCGCGTCCTCGCTCATGATCCCGACCGATTTGAATTTGAGGTTGTCGACCAGGAGATCCTTGGCGGCGTCGCACACGAGCTGCGCCTGCGCTGCCGATGTCAGATAGCCGTGGAAGGTGTATTTGTTCTTCTCGTAGTCGGTATGGATCGCCTTGGTGATTTCGTTCGACGCCGCACCGGGCGTAATCAGCGGCATCTTCAGCCGCGCCGCCCAGGGCTCGAGCGCCAGCACCACCTCGCTGATATAGCTTGCGATGACCGCGCTCACCTTGTCCTCGGAGACCGCGCGCTGGAAGGCACGTACCGAATCCGCCGACGAGCTCTTGTTGTCATAGGTGACGATTTCGATCTTGCGCCCCAGGATCCCGCCCTTTGCATTGATCTCGTCGGCCGCGATCTGCGCGCCGCCCGGCGTCGCAGCTCCCGCGATCGACTGCACCTCCGCGATCACGCCGATCTTGATCGGATCAGTGGACTCGGCGTGAGCGGACGTGGCGAGGAGGGCCGCGGCCACCAGGCCGATGGCGGACCACCTCAACTTTCGATGATGCTTCATCTCTTTCTCCCTGACGATTCTTGCTTGTTATGGTCGCGCCGCCGGCAGGCGGCCGCGCTGGCGCGACCGTACGCAATGCCCATACGGCTTGGGAAGTGGCTCCTTTGCCGCTGGCTGCTTTCCAGGCATGCACGGGCGGGATGGGGCGCTCCTTGAGCAGGGCGATGGCTTGGTCCAGCACCGACCGGGCAACCGCCTTGATCGCGGTCTCCAAGCTAGTATGAGTGCTTATTCTGGTGCTCTCCTGAAAATCGCGGACCGGGCAAAGGAGTGTCGCTCTTGGTGCGCAGGTTTCGGGGAGATCGCCGGTTGGAAGCGGTCACGGGGTAGCCGGGCTGCCAAGCAGTGCTGTACGCATTGGAACAACGAAAGGAAGTCCCTTCATGGCAAGCACGACAGCGGAGCTCGAGGCGCTCCTCATGCAGCGCTCGCTTACCGATCCCGCGCTTATCGCTGCAGTGGATAAGGCGGCGGACTTCCGGATCCTCCCCGACGCCACCGTGATCAAGATCGGCGGACAGAGTGTCATCGATCGCGGCCGTGCCGCAGTCTACCCGCTTGTCGACGAGATCGTCGCTGCGCGCAGCACCCACAAGCTTCTGATCGGGACCGGTGCCGGCACGCGGGCGCGGCATCTCTACTCGATCGCGGCCGGGCTTCGCCTGCCGGCCGGCGTGCTCTCGCAACTCGGCGCCTCGGTCGCTGATCAGAACGCAGCGATGTTGGGGCAGCTGCTTGCGCAGCACGGCATCTCAGCGGTTGGCGGCGCCGGGCTCTCGGCGGTGCCGCTCTATCTTGCCGAGGTGAACGCCGTCATCTTCAGTGGCATGCCGCCCTATAGCCTCTGGATGCGTCCCGCGCCCGAGGGCGTGATCCCGCCGTACCGCACCGACGCCGGCTGCTTCCTCGTTGCCGAGCAGTTCGGCTGCAAGGCGATGATCTATGTGAAGGACGAAGACGGCCTCTATACCGCAAATCCGAAAACCTCCAGGGGTGCCAGCTTCATCCCGAAAATCTCGGTGGCCGAGATGAAGGCCAGGGGGTTGCAGGATTCGATCCTCGAATTCCCGGTGCTCGATCTGCTCGCTTCCGCGCGCTACGTGCGCGAGGTGCAGGTCATCAATGGTCTCGTCCCCGGTAATCTGACCCGCGCGCTCGCCGGCGAGCACGTCGGCACCATCATCACCGCGAGCTGAGGGGCACCATCACCATGGCCGACACCAACCAGATCAAGCACGTCGCCTCGCCGCTCGCGCGCCAGACCCTGCTCGACGGCGATCTTACCCGACCCGTCGCCGGCGCACGCCCGATCCGGCTCCTGCCCTGGGTGCAGGTCGTCAAGATCGGCGGCCGCTCCATCATGGATCGCGGCCATGAAGCGATCCTCCCGCTAGTGGACGAACTGCGGGCGCTGCTGCCTGAGCATCGTCTGCTCATCTTGACCGGTGCCGGCGTCCGCGCCCGCCACCTCTACAGCGTCGGTCTCGACCTTGGCCTGCCGGTCGGATCGCTCGCGCCACTGGCCGCAAGCGAGGCAGGCCAGAACGGCCACATGCTAGCGTATCTGCTCGCGCCGGAGGGCGTCTCCTATGTCGAGCATCCCACGGTCGCGAGCCAGCTTGCCATTCACCTCTCCGCGGCGCGCGCGGTCGTGGCGAGCGCCTTTCCTCCGTATCACCATCATGAGTTCCCGACCACGCGCATCCCGATGCACCGGGCCGACACCGGCGCATTTCTGCTCGCCGATGCGCTGGGTGCTGCGGGACTCACGATCGTCGAAGACGTGGATGGTGTGTACACCAGTGATCCAAATGGAGCCGAAGGCAAGCAGGCGCAATTGCTCAAGGAGACGAGCGCCGCCGAACTTGCGAAGCACAAGGGAACGCTGCCGTTCGATCCTGCGCTCCTCGAGGTCATGGCGAATGCGCGTCACATCGCGCGCGTGCAAGTGGTGAACGGATTGGTTCCTGGCCGGCTTACTGCAGCGCTGCGCGGCCAGCACGTAGGCTCGATCATTCACACCGGCGCGCGCCCCGCCTAAGGCCTCTTGGGGTTAGGGGGACCCACGCCTCTCCTGCGCGAGAAATCGTGGGTTTCGCGGAGCCTGTCATCGGGCGCGCGTTCGCGCGACCCGTTGGCTCTGCCCACGCTACTTTTCTTCGCCACCTCTCAGGCTACCGCGCCTGCTGCACGGGCGTCGGCGCGATTGGAGCGGTCGGCTCGGAAGCTACGTCCGGCACGGCGGCGTCGAGCTGCAACACGGCAGCCGCCGCAGGCAGCACGGCGTCCGCCATCACGGCATGGCCCTCGGCCGACGGATGGACCGCGCCACCATAGACCGCCGACAACACGCCCCAGGTGGCGTCGTGGATGTCGGAGGGTTGCATCGCGGACGGCAATCCTTGCGGATAGGTCATGGCCGCGAAATAGCTGTCATTGGCGTCACGAATCCAGCGGGCGCGCGGCAGATAGGGGCGGTATTCGGAGGCGCTGCGGCCGCACAGCATCGGCTGACTCGCTGAGTTGACGATATCTGAGTCAAAACTCTCGCCCTTGGGCGAGAAGCATTGCTGGTCGAATTCCGGATCGTTGGCGCCGCGCGCGCAAAAACCGTGGTCGGCGAAAGCGGGCTGATGCGCGTCGACGAAGGTCATGCGGTCCGACGCAGGATCGCGGCAGAGAATGCCGGACTGGCAGGTCGCGAGCGCCTTCAGCTGCGGCAGGAATTCGTTGCCGACATAGGCCGTGACGTTGGCGAGGCGCTGCGGATCGGCGTTGAAGGAGGGATGGATGTCGAAGCCGGCTCGTCCGCCGGGGCACGGCGTGCCGCCCTGATAGAGCGCCGGATTGGCATAGGCGGTGTAGACGACGTGCGAGAGATCGCCGCCGACCAGGGGCTTCAGCGCATCGCGCAGCTTTCTAAAATCCTGCGGCAGGTCGTGCGCCAAGGCATCGCGCGATTCATCGACGGTAGCCATCACGCCGGAGCGGCGGAACAGTGTGCGCTCGGTCGGCGTGTCCACGATGACATCGGCGACGAGGCCGGAGAAATAGACGTCGTTGGCGCCGATCGAGAGCAGCAGGAGGTCGAGCTTGCGGTCGGGTTGGCGGCGCTTTGCAGCTGCGAGCGCATCTCTCAATACCGAGAGCTGGCCATCGACGCCGACCTGGCAGGTCGTGGTCGATTTGTTGGGGAGACATTCGCGGGCGCGCTGGCTGCCGAACAGGCCGTCGGCAATGGTCGCACCCGTGCAGGCGAGCGGCAGATAGGTCACCGCGATATGCGGATATTCGACGGCGAGCGCCAGCGCCGCGCGGGTCTGGTAGCTGTAGAGCGAGCGATGGCAGGCCGGGTTGAACCAGACCGCGGCGTGGCGCTGCCAGTTCTGCACGGTGTCGGGCGCCTCGCAGGCGCGCCCGCCCTTGTAGCCGGCGCGGCTCGGCCGGTAATATTGCGCAGCCGCCGTGCTGAGATAATAGCGGAAGCAGAAGCCTTCATCGGTGAGCGCGATCGGGCGGTCCGGATTGCCCTCGCCGGAGGCGATACTGTCGCCCAAACCTGCGATGAGAATGTCTCGCACCTGGATTTCGGCCGAAAGCCGCTGCGGCGTCTCCGGGCCGCTCGTGACGTCCACCGTTGCGACCGTCTGCTTGCCATAGCGAACGCGCAGGTTCACGGGCTCTGCACAGTCGAAGGTCGATTGCTGCGGGCCGTCGCCGTCGTCGAAGGACCAGGCGCAGGTGGCGCCGACCGGGACCGCGCCGGCAAGTCGCACCGTGATCGCATGATCGACGGGCGTGAGATAGCTCTCTTTGACATTGTCGCGGGTGCAGGGCTCGCTGACGCGGCCCTGGTTGTCGATGCAGAGTCGATTGACCATATTGCGCGCCCAGCCGCGACCGTCGCTCTGAACCTCGAGCGCATCCTCGGCGGAGAGGATGCTGCGGTCGCGCAGCGCCTCGACGTGCAACTGGAAGTCGCGCTCCTCGCGGAACAGGCGGAAGCGGTTGCGCACCTCCCAGGTGATCTGCATCGGTGCATCGGCGGCTGCGCCTTGCGCCGCCGCTCGCCCGGTCTGCGGAATGACAAGAGCGCCCGCGATCAGCGCTCCCAGAAGGACGGCGCGGAGGGAGAAACGAATCATGAGGCGTTTGACGGCAGAGTTGGGGCAGAAATAAGAGAGCCGGCGCGAGAAGCTCTCCATGAACCACAGCCCTACACAAAGCGGCCGAATTTCAAAGCGGAATATTCGCAGGCCACGATGATCCCGCGATTACCCCCTGGACTTCATTCGCGTCACCCGCTGCGGCACAGGCGTAGCCGTGGCACCCGGGGGAGGAACCGCCGCAACTCGCCGCGAAGAATTGGCGCTTCCGTTCAGCCTGCGCCGCTGTTGCCATGGCACCACCACGTTCATCCAGAGCTCGCGCGTCCCCATTATCGAAATCGCGGTGCCGAAGGGAATTACGAAATAGAGAACGCGGAACACCAGAAGTGTCGCCAAAAGCTGTTCCCGCCCGAACTGGGGTAGCGCCAGCAGCATGGCGGCGTCGAAGACGCCGATCGAGCCGGGCGCGTGGCTTGCAAAGCCGAGCAGCGTCGCCAGGATAAAAACGACAGCCAGCGACATGAAGTCGATATGCGGCTCGGTCGGCATCAACAAATACATCGCTGTGGCGCAGAAGGAGAGATCGACCACGCCGATCAGGATCTGCAACAGAGTGAAGCGGGCCGAGGGCAGCACCACCTTCCAGCCGTTCTGGCCGAGTTCGCGCCGGTTCTCGCCGACCGACAGCCAGCCGAGATAGGCGAAGATGGCCCCGACCCCGCCGATGCCGAACATCCGGTTGATCGCCTCCGGCAGCTGGTCCATCGCGGAGGCCGCTCCGGGGTGCAGGACCATGCCGATACCGAGCACGAAGATGTTGCCGAGCCAGAAGGTCAGGCCGGACAGGAAGCAGATCTTGGCGACGTCGATGGCGTTGAGGCCATAATCCGAATAGATCCGGAAACGAATGGCGCCGCCGGTAAAAACCGTGGCGCCGATATTATGGCCGATGGAATAGCTGGTGAAGGAGGACAGCGCTGCGATGCGGTAGGGAACGTGCTTCTTGCCAATCGTTCGCAGTGCAAAAAAGTCATAGAAGGTCAGCGTGCAGAAAGCGCCGACCACGCAGAGCGCGGCGAGCGCGATGTGGGAGGTCGGGATTTCGGTCAGTGCGGTGAGAATCACCCCTCCGTCGACGCCTTTCAGCGTCCGGACCAGCGTGGTGATCGCAAAGGCGATTATAAAGATGCTTGCCGCGATCCCGAGCCGTTTCCAGCCGATCCATGTCTTGAAGCCGCGCGCGAGCCCGGTCAGAAGTCCTTGCATTCATCCTCCCGGCAGGGCGGCACAGATTGGAAGCTCAAAGTCGAAAGCCCGTCCAAACCACCACTTGAAAATCACCATCGATCGAAGGGGTTCAGTTCCCATAAGGCAAAAAGCGTCCGTTGTGCAGTCCTTGACAACGGCCCGCCGGCCCCCCGGGGCCATCCGCACCAAGACTGGTAAATATGTCGGAAGGGCGGAGTTTCGAGGCCCGCGTCGAGGCGTCACAGCCATCTTCAGGGGACTTGAACTTCTCGTACCACCACATACAGCACGTTGAGCGGTCGAGCGAGGGAACGCGGGAAGAATTGTAGCACCCGCGGCAGGATATCTCAGTCCGAACATCAATCCATACGTGTCCATCCCTTTCAGGCCGAACCGTGGGTTGAGACAAAAGGTCGCGCAGAACCCCGCCCGTTTTGCTTTGGGCTGGACGCGCGGCGGAACCCGTCATTTCGGCAGGTGGTGCATTTCGAACACGAGCGCCACCACAGCGAAGATCGCGATCGTGACGGCAAAGGCGAGGCTGGCGGTGACAGGGCCGGCGAGGGTCGAAACGACCCCGACGCCGATCACGGGCAAAGCGTTACCGGCGAAGCAGCAGATGAAATAGGTCGAAACGATTTCGGCGCGTCGGTCCGGCGGCGCGATCTGGTTGGCGACCTGCAGGCTGCCGCGATAGCCGAGGCCGGAGGCGACCGCGCAGATGGCGGTGGCGACGATGAGGATCGGCATCGATGCCGCAAGCTGCGCGGCGACGAGTGCGGCAACGCTCGGCAGCATCAGGGCCAGCGCCAGTAGCATCGCGGTCCGGCTCGCAAGCCGCTGGGTGACGAGGATCGCACCCGCCACCACGATCGCCAGCTCGAGGAAGACCGCGCCGGCGATCGCATGATTTGTGATGTGGAGCTGGTTGGCCAGCAGTGTGGGCGCAAGCGCGGCATAGAAGCCGACCAGCGCCATCGCGCCGAAGCCGGTGACCGCCGGCGCGACGAATTTCGCCCTGATCTCCGATGGCACGGATACGCGCGGCCTGATCGAGATATCCTTGATCGACCCGTGCGGCCGAGCCACCGTTTCGGGCACAAACCACACCGGCACCACGACCGCGAAGAGCACGATGAGATATACAATATAGGGCAGCTGCAGCGGCCATGGCCCGTATTCGGCAAGCAGGCCCGCGAGCAGCGCGCCGATGCCGAGGCCGGTGAAATTCGCAGCTGTGGCAATCACCGCCGCGCGCGACCTGCTCTCGTGCCCGATCAGCTCTGCAAGCCACGCAGTTCCGGTTCCGGCTCCGATGCCGATCGCAAGGCCGCTTGCGATCCGTCCCCAATAGAGCGAGGCGATGTCGCGCGCGAACAGGAACACCAGCGTGCTGAGAAGCGCCAGCGCCATGCCGGTGATCGCCATCGGCCGCCGGCCGAGCTGGTCGGAGAGGCGGCCGAACACCAGCAGCGCGCAGATATTTCCGATCACATAGGCCGCATAGATCAGCGTCAGCGATATCTGCGAGAAGCCGAACGCCTGCTTGTACATGATGTAGAGCGGGGTCACCATCGTGCTGCCGGCGAACAACGCGCCGATCATCGCGGCGACCGCGCCGATCGCAGTCGCGCGCTGCAACTTGAGTCCGGCATGCGTCAGATGGGAACGAGAGAAATCGCTTGATGTCATGGCACGGCTCCGCAGACTGCAAACATCACGAACGGCAGGAGACGGCAGAACTTCCAATCGCAAGAACACAGCAGGCGTGGGTCGCGTTCCTGCGCCGTCGCCTTGCCGTGCGACGGCAATAGCGCAGCAGCTGTCCCGTGAATACGACAACACTTCGATCAGAAACGAAGCGTTGCGGTGAAACAGATCGCTATAGCGGCGTTCGTCCTCATAAATCGAGGCGAATCATGCGAACAGCCTCAGCGGATATACTCGCGTCAGTGGCCGTGGTTCCCTACGATCGCTCGCCCGCTGCGAGCCCGCTGACACTTGCCGCCAAAAGCTTCGGTCAAACCGTGGTGTTGCTCGACCCGGCGACGCATTCATGAGCGGCATGCATGCCTCGCTCGCAATCGCAGCCGTCGTGCTCGTCGCCGCGGGCCTCGCGATCTGGCGGGCTGCGGTGCCGTGCTAAGCGCACGACAGCCTCCACCCGCGGTCGCTTGCATTTCGCCCTCGCGGGCAATCACTCGTTCACCACTGGCGGACCGACGAGCGACCCATTAACCGGATCGTACCAACCTTCACGCTTGTTAGGGCCAAACAGGGGTGTTGGCATTAACATGTACAAAGTCTTAACCTGCCTGGGCGTTGAGCATGACTGGAAGCTGGTCGTGCTCGCCGGCGTCGTTTGTTTTCTGGGCAGCTCAGCTGCGCTCAGTCTGCTCCAGCGAGCGAAGGCCTCGCAGGGACATGCCCGGTTCGCCTGGATGGCGCTGCAGGGGGCTGTAGCCGGCAGCGGCATCTGGGCCACCCATTTCATCGCTATGCTGGCCTATGATCCCGGCATCGGCGCGGGCTACAACATGCTCGTGACGGCGCTGTCGCTCTTGCTCGCGATCCTGATCACCGGCCTGGGCTTTGGTATCGCGCTGCTCGCGCCGTTGCGTTGGCGCGCCGCGATCGGTGGCGCCATTGTCGGCCTTGGCGTCGCCGCCATGCACTATACCGGCATGTCGGCGCTGGAGCTGCCGGCCCGCATCGATTGGGACGTCCCGACAGTCCTCGCTTCCGTTGCGATCGGCAGCGCTCTCGGCGCGCTCGCGCTTGTGGTCGCGCTGGGACGCGAACGAAATTCGCGCATTTTCCTTGCTCCGGTGCTGCTCACGCTTGCAATTGTCTCGCACCATTTCACCGCCATGGGCGCAGTGACGCTGATCCCTGACCCGACGCTGGCCGGCGATGGGCTGAACATCTCGCCGACCGTGCTCTCGTTCCTGGTCGCCGCTGCCGCCTTGATCATTCTAGGCACCGCGATGGTCGCCTCGTCCATGGACCGCCGTGCCAAGCGCGCGCTCAACCGGCAGAAGGTGCTGCTGGATGCGGCGCTGGAGAACATGTCGCAGGGGCTGTGCATGTTCGACGCGGATGGCCGCATCCTTCTGTTTAACGAGCAGTATACGCGGATGATGGGGCGCAGCGACATCGAACTGGAAGGGCGTCTCTTGCGCGATGTTCTGCACGAACTCAAGGAGTCCGGCCGCTGGGACGGCGACGCTGACGAATTGGTCGGCCATCTGATCGTCGAGGCGCGCGAGGGACGCTCCAGCACCAACATCGTCGTGCAGTCCGGGCGCTCGATCCGGATCGTGCACCAGCCGATGCAGGGCGGCGGCGGCTGGGTCGCCACCTTCGAGGACATCACCGAATGGCAGCGCGCGCAGGCGCAGATCACGCACATGGCGCGCCATGACGCGCTCACCAACCTGCCGAACCGCACCCTGTTTCGCGAGCAGCTCGAGCAGGCGCTGCGGCTCGCCAAGCGCGGCGACAAGTTCGCCGTGCTCTGCCTCGACCTCGATCACTTCAAGGACATCAATGACTCGCTCGGCCATCCGATCGGCGATGCGCTTCTGATGGAGGTCGGACGCAGGCTCTCCTCCTGCGTCAGCGAGGGCGACACGGTGGCGCGGCTCGGGGGCGACGAGTTCGTCATCGTCCAGTTTTGCGGCAGCGACGAATCCAGTCCAGCGGTGTCGCTTGCGAGCCGCATTGTTGAGGCGATCTCGGAGCCTTATCACATCGGCGGCCACCAGCTCGTGATCGGCGTCAGCGTCGGCATTTCGCTCGCGCCCGACGATGGCAAGAACCCGGACGAGCTGCTCAAGAAGGCCGATCTTGCGCTCTACCGCGCCAAGGCCGACGGCCGCGGCACCTACCGCTTCTTCGAGACCGGCATGGACGCCCGTGCCCAGGCGCGGCGCCTACTTGAGCTCGATATGCGCGCGGCGCTGCCGCGCGGCGAGTTCGAGATGCATTACCAGCCGATCCGCGACGTTGCCGCGGACAGGATCGTGGCCTGCGAGGCGCTGGTGCGCTGGCGCCATCCGCTGCGCGGTCTCATTCCGCCGGGAAACTTCATCCCGCTTGCGGAAGAAACCGGCCTGATCGTGCAGATCGGGGAGTGGGTGTTGCGCACCGCCTGCCGCGATGCTGCGGCCTGGCCCGATGACATCGGCGTTGCGGTCAACCTGTCGCCGGTGCAGTTCAAGAATCCCAATCTGATGGCGCATGTGCTGGATTCGCTCGCGCAATCCGGTCTGCCGGCGCACCGGCTCGAGCTCGAGATCACCGAGTCCGTGCTGCTGCAGAACAGCGAGGCGACGCTTGCCACCTTGCACGCGCTGCGCGGCGGCGGCGTGCGCATCTCACTGGATGATTTTGGCACCGGCTATTCGTCGCTCAGCTATCTGCGCAGCTTCCCCTTCGACAAGATCAAGATCGACCGCTCGTTTGTCGAGGACGTCACCTCGCGCAACGACTCCCTCGCAATCGTGCGCGCCGTGACCGGGCTCGGCCGCAGCCTCGGCATTGCGACCACGGCCGAAGGCGTCGAGACGCCGGCCCAGCTCGAGCTGTTGCGCCGCGAGGGTTGTACGCAAGCGCAAGGCTATCTGTTCAGCAAGCCGCGGCCGGCAAGCGAGGTTAAGAAGCTGTTCGCACAGATCGAGAGCGCAGTGGCGTAAGGCGCGACACTTTTTGATCGAGCGGAAAACCATCGCTTGGTCTATCGAATTGAATCTGCCCCAATATCGGCCACCATTGCGGGCGATTGTCCCAAGTCTGGAGGGCTTGGCGGTTGGACCGACATCGTGTCAATGTAGACAGAAACTGACGCACAGCCCCGAGCCCGTACCCACTTTGGGTTGGCTGCCTTGAGTTCGTGCGTCGCTACCAGCAAGGTTGCGTTATGCTGAAACACTTGCTCTTTGATGTCATTGGTCACGTTTCCGGTCTCAGCGATGCGCAACTTGAACAGATTGAGCGGTCATTGCCAGCGACCAGGGCGCTGATCGATCTTCTCAACAAGGCACATCCGATCATCGAACAGGCGCAGACGCTCTATATCGAAGCGGAGCCCCTTATCGACCAAGCCAGGAAAGAGTGGCAAACGGTCGGCCCTGCCGCGCAAATCCTGTTTGATGCGATCTCGCATCATCTCGACAAAGGCAGTTCGGCGGCGGAGGCCACCGAGGCAATTCGCGCGGCGCTCGGTGGGACAATGATCAGCGGTTCAATAAAGAACGTCGCACAGGATAATCCTGGGACGGACCGGGGAATGAACCGCGTGACCGTCTTTGGGGGGACTGGCTTTGTTGGTCGTCGCGTCGTGCGCTATTTGAATGACTCCGGCGTTACGGTGCGCGCAGCATCACGACATCCGGCGCAGGCCGGGGGCGACAACGTGGAACAGGTCGTCGCCGATGCACATGACGAGCAGTCGGTGGAGGCCGCTGTTGCGGGCGCCGACGGCGTCGTCAACGCGATCAGCCTATATGTCGAGCACGGAAGTGACACATTTCATTCGGTGCACGTGGAAGCGGCGGCCAGGATCGCCACAGTGGCGCGGCGGGCCGGGATCAAGCGGTTTGTGCACCTGTCAGGAATAGGTGCCGACGCGGCCTCACCGTCGCCCTATATTCGCAATCGCGGCGAGGGCGAGGCGGCCGTGCGAGCCGCATTCCCTGGCGCTGTCGTTGTCCGCCCGGCGGTTATGTTCGCAGCCGACGACGCCTTTCTCACGACAATTCTTCGGTTGCTTCGGACCTTGCCAGCCTATCCGTTATTCGGCGACGGCAGGACGAGGCTTCAGCCGGTGTACGTGGACGACGTCGGCGCGGCGATCGCAAAAATCCTCCGGCAAACCCAAAAACTCTATCCTGTCTACGAACTAGCCGGCCCGCGCATTTACTCATATGAGGAGCTGTTGCGGACCATTGCGCGTACCGCAGGATTGCGGCCGGTGCTGGTGCGAACACCCTTTGCCCTCTGGGATGCCGTCGCCGGTCTCGCTGCGGTCTTGCCGCACCCGCCGCTCACGCGCAATCAGGTTGATCTCATGCAGATCGACACGACGGCCTCGGACAGCCGGCCGGGATTTGGCCTACTCGGAATTGCGCCACGACCGCTCGAAGAGGAACTCAAAGCGATGCTCACGCGCACAAACGAGTAAACTCAAGACGGGAATGCTTCGCGCTGACGCGATCCTTCGAGTCCAGATCATGCTCTAAATTCTTGTTTTGACGCGCTTTCTTCACGCAAACCGGTATCCACTTCGCTCGAAAACGCTTTGGTTGGGGCATCAGGCCCTGCGCAGCGCGAAATGCGCGCCGCAGAACGCCATCACGGCACCGAGGCAGAGCGCGGCAAGGCCGGCCAGCACGCCCGACAGCGTCGGCACCGCGCTCGGCCCCGACGCCGCTTGGCCAGCGCCCGCCAGCACCAGCACGCCGATCCCGATCAGGAATTGCCGCATTCGCTGCGGGATCTGCCCGGAGACGGCGCCATGCATCAGGGTCGCGGTGAAATAGCCGCCTGAAAAACCGACGGTTGCGATCAGCCACCAGGCGATCGCGGCACCCGCCGGCATGAATGTGCCGCTGCCCGATCGCCAGAGACCGCCGAGGTCAAGCCCGTAGCGCGCGCCAAGCATATGCACGGCAAGCGCCAGCAGCAGGCCGGTGACGATCGCGCCTGTCAGCACGAGGTGACGGGGAAAAGTGGTCGCTTCGCTCACGCCCCTTTTGTAGGATAAAGCCCAGGCGCGCCGCAAGACGATGCGGTCGTTTCTTTTGGGCAAGGACTTTACCACTTGCAGACAAGCTCAAGCGAGGCTGCGCGCGACGCGCCAACGATCAGCTATGCCTACAAGGCGTCGCTGGTCGGCGCCGCGCATCGCTTCGAACTGACCGACGCCGGATTGACCTGGCACCTGGCGGGCCGCTCGGGCGTGTGGGCCTATGCCGACATCGCGGCGATCCGGCTGTCGTTTCGTCCCGTCTCGATGCAGGCGCATCGCTTCCGCGCCGAGATCCGCCATGTCGATGGCGGACGCATCACCATGCTTTCGACCAGCTGGCAGACCGCGGCCCTGATGGCGCCACAGGACGACAGCTACCGCGTCTTCATCACGGCGTTGCATGCGCGGATGCGAGCTGCGGGCAGCCGCGCGGCCCTCACCGGCGGCCTGTCGCGCCGGGTGTACATCGCCGCGCTCGCGCTGGTGGCGCTGCTTGCGGTCGCGATGGGCGGACTCCTGGTCCGCGCCATCGCCGTGCTGCAATTTGCCGGTGCTGCCTTCATCCTGGGCTTTGCCGCCCTGTTCGGCTGGCAGATCGGCGGCTTCATTCGCCGCAATCGGCCGCTGGCCTATACGTTCGAGAGCATTCCGGACAGGTTGCTACCATGACATCGCGCAACGATTTGTGACTTCGCGTTTGATCCGCGACGAAGCAATGTGGAACTGCGACTCACCCGATGCGAGCGAAGCCGTGGATCGATCTCGCCGGATACCGACAGGCGTCGAAATCGGCGAGATCAATGCCACGCATCTGATCAATACGCCGTTGAAACCCGCCGATCTCCTGTTCGTGTTCGGCACGCGCCTCGACGAGGTGTTGCGCGCGGAGGAGGCCGGCCGGCTCTGGCGTGCCGGGCTATTCCGCTGGGCAGTGGTCTCGGGTGGCGTTACGCCCGGCGCAGCGCCTTCCGAATGCACCATCATCAAGGAGGAGATGGTTCGGCGCGGGTTTCCCGCAGACCGCATCCTGGAGGAGGACCGGGCGACGAACACCGGCGAGAACGTACGCTTCTCGCTGCCGATCATCGATGCGGCGCTGGGGCTCGCGAAAATCAAAAGCGTTATCTGCCTCGGCAACACCTGGACCGGCCGCCGCTATGCCATGACCCTGCATCGGCATTGGCCTGAGGTGGAGAAGATGCTGGTCACGGTCGACAGCTTCGCCACGCCGCGCGCGCTCTGGCACACTGACCCCGAGTTCCGCCGCCGGATCTTGCGCGAATGGGATAAGATCGAGTCCTACAAGGCGAGGGGGTTTATCGCGGAGTGGCCGGGGTCGGGATCATGATGAAGCTTAAGCGCGGGACGTTTTTCACGCGTTCGCGCCGGCTTCCCGCTACTCCGTTGTGTCAAAATCCTCTTCGCGTGCGTTGAGAATTCCCCACAACATCTGCAGTCCCGTCTCCAACTGCTGCATGGTTGGCGCGCCGAGCGCGAGGCGCACGGCGTTAGGGGCGTGGCCGGCGGCGACCGCAAAGGTCGTCGACGGCGTCAGCGCGATGTCGCGCCTGGCTGCGGCGGCGACGAAGGCCTGCGAGCGCCAGTGCGAGGGGAGCGTCAGCCAGAGATGATAGGCCTTGCTGTTGGCCTGAAGCTCGAAGCCTTCGAGGTATTTTGCCGCAAGCTGCTGGCGTCGCGCAGCATCGATGCGCTTGAGCCTTGACAGTTCCGCCGCCGTGCCGTCGCTCATCAGCCGCTGGCCGGCCGCCAGTGCGTAGCCGGACGCCGTCCATCCTCCCGAGCGGACGGCGGCCATCATGCTTTCGCGCAGGCGCTGCGGCATCACGATGAAACCGAGCGCCAGTCCCGGCGCGACCTTCTTGGAGAGAGAGACCAGCACGACGCACGAATCCGGCGCTTCGGCTGCGAGCGGCGGCGCTTCGTCCTCGAGAAAGCCGTAGACCGCATCCTCGATCACGGTGAGAGCGAGCTTTTCGACCACGCGCAATAGCTCGGCGCGGCGCGCCGGCGGCATGGTGATGCCGAGCGGGTTCTGCATCACGGGCTGGATGTAGAGCGCCGACAGCCGCCCCTCACGATGGGCCTTCTGCACGGCATCGGGGCGCACGCCGTGCTCGTCCATCGCAAGCGGCACCAGCGTGATGCCGAGCCGCGCGGCGATGCCCTTGACGAAAGGATAGGTCAAAGCCTCGACGCCGCAGCGGGCGCCGGTCGGCACCACGGCGGCAAGCGCGGCGGCGATGGATTGCCTGCCATTGGCGGTGAAGACGATCTGCTCCGCGCTCGGCGCCCAGCCCTTGCGCGCAAGATACGCCGCCGAGGTCACGCGCGCGCCGGGTGTGCCGATGCTCGCAACCTGCCGCAGCGCGGCCTCGAGCACATCGGGGAGGAAGAAGCCTTGCAGGCTCTTGGCGATCATAGCCGATTGCGTCGGCAGCATCGGATAGTTGAACTCGAGATCGATGCGGGCGCCGTGCGGCTCTTCCGGCACCGTGACGCCGCGGCGCGCGTCGCCCGAGACAAAGGTGCCGCGCCCGACCTCGCCGACCACGAGTCCGCGGCGTAGCAATTCGCTGTAGACGCGGCTTGCGGTCGACACCGCGATCTCGCGCTCATAGGCGAAGTTGCGCTGCGGCGGCAGGCGGTCGCCGGCCTTCAGGGCGCCGGAGGTGATATCAGCGGCGATGGCGTCGGCAAGCTTGAGATAATCGGATCGCGACATCATTGCACCGAGAGCAATGTTTCACTTGAACCGATACATTTACAGGATCATTAAGACGCCATCAAGCCGCGTTTGCACCGAGGGCGCGCTTTGAGCGCTCCGAGGCAATCCGAGGGCGCAAGGGCTTTACGGCCTTTGCGTCGGCGTCCTGCCTTGCCACGCGCGGCCGCAAGAGCCGGAGAAGAGCAATGTCCCTGATGTCCAGAACCGCAACCGAACCGCAAAGCACGGCTTCATTCGCCGGGGTGTTTCGCTGGATCGCCCGCGGCGGGCGCGCGCTCTTGCTGCACTGGTACCGCCGTGCCGCGGTCAAATCGCTGCATGAGCTCGATGACCGCGCGTTGAGCGACATCGGCCTGCAGCGCTGTCACATCGAGGCGGCGGTGAAGGGCGAGGTGAGGCGGCGGAGGTACTAGCCTCAACGGCCGCGGCCACCACCCGCATACTCGCGGCCGGTAAATCACGTCGGCTCTCGAGCTGTTTGGTGAACAGGACAGGAGTCGGCGCTTACCGATTGCGCGTCAGACTCTTACCCCTGATGGAAGAATCACCTAGAGATGCCCGAATCGGGACCGTCTCGAGAATGGATTGATGAAGCGTCGCGAGCGCCGGCCAGCCGCCAACAAAACCAAATTCAACCTGGATTCGCCTGGGGCGGACACCGTCGCTGGGCTGTACGCGGACGGTCTCAATCATATGCGGGCCGGACAATATCTCGAAGCCCAGCTTTGCTGCCAGCAGGCTCTTGCCACGGACCCGGATCACGCAGACACGCTGCACCTCATGGGGCTGTTGTCCTCCCATGCCAAGCAATACGATCATGCGGTGGAGTGGATTTCCCGCGCGGTCCGACGGCAGCCGAAGACAGACTATTTGACAAGCCTCGGTAGCACGCTGCTACAGCAAGGACGACGCGAGGATGCGGTCAACGTCTTCGACAAGGCGGTGCAGCTCAAGCCGGATGACGCGGACCTCTGGAGGAACCTGGGCGATGCGCTGACCGAGGCGAACCGGTCCGACGATGCAATCCTGAGCTTCCAGCATGCGCTTAAGCTCAATCCTCGCCATTGGGACGCAGCACAAAAGTGTGGTAAGCTGCTTCATCGCTCGGGACGGCTAAAAGAAGCTCTCTCTCAATTCGAACGTTTGGCCGAACTGCAGGGCGATGACGTTCCCGCACTGCAAATTTTCGAGACGCGTAGCGGTCTTGGCACGGTACTGTTCGGTTTATGCAGATATGACGAAGCCCTCACGCATTTCCTCGCGGCAGTCGAGATCGATCCGGATTCTGCCGCCGCCCTCAACAATGTCGGAATAGCACTTACCAATCTGAGGCGCGCGGGAGAGGCAGTTTCGATATTTGACCGAGCGCTTTCGATTTCGCCTAGCCTGCCAGAATTATTCAGCAACAAAGGAAGCGCCCTGAAAGCGATCGGCCGTTATGACGAGGCGCTCGCCTGCTACGATCGCGCGATTGCGCTAAAGCCTGACTATGCTCACGCACACAATAACCGCGGAAATTGTCTCGACGAGATGATGAGGGCGGACGAGGCGTTGTCGAGTTATCATCGAGCGCTCGACGTACAGCCGGGGTACGCCGAAGCGCACTGGAATATTGCGGTCAATAGACTTCGGGTAGGCGACTTCAAGACCGGGTGGCCCAAAAGCGAATGGCGTTGGAAATGTCCCGCCCTTCCCCTGTCCTTCCGCGCGTTCGAACAGCCGCTGTGGCTCGGAGGCGAGTCTCTAGAGGGCAAGACCCTGCTGCTGCACAGCGATCAGGGATTGGGTGATGCACTTCAGTTTTGCCGCTATGTGCCGCTCCTCGCAGCCCGGGGAGCCCGGGTCATCCTGGAGGTCCAGCAATCGCTGCATGAACTTCTTTCGCGGTTGAACGGCGCCTCACAAATCATCTGCAGAGGCGACACGATACCGGATTTTGATTTTCACTGCTCGTTGGGCAGCCTCCCGCTGGCTTTTGACACAACGCTCGATAACATTCCGTCGGACGTGCCATATCTGTCGGCCGGCGATCATGGGCGCGCGTCGAAGGACCGACTGGACTCCGCGAAAACGCCGCGAGTTGGATTGGTTTGGTCGGGAAATCCAGGGCACACCAACGATCACAATCGCTCGATTGCGCTCACAACGCTGCTGCCGCTTCTCGATGTCGAAGCGCAGTTTGTCAGTCTGCAGAAGGATGTTCGCCCCGCGGATCAAGCCATTCTTCGGCAGCAAGGGCACATTCTTGACTTCGGTCCCCAACTCGACAGCCTCGTTGATACCGCGGCCATTCTTGAGCATCTTGACCTTGTCATTTCGGTTGACACCAGCGTTGCTCACCTGGCTGGGGCCCTCGGGCGTCAAGTCTGGATCATTCTGCCCTATGTGCCCGATTGGCGCTGGCTGCTCGATCGCGACGATAGCCCCTGGTACCCGACCGCGCGGCTGTTCCGGCAGACCGCGAGCCGCGAGTACACGAGCGTCATCGAGCGGGTGCGGACCGAACTGGTCGAATTGATTGCTGCCGAGCAGATCCGGAAAAGAGTGTAGCGGTTTCCGAAAGGCGCGTCCTCGGGCTTGACCCGAGGGATCATGCTCCATCAACGACCCCACATCAGGACCAGGCTAAGCTGTAAACGACGGCGCATCCGTCATCATCCTCGGCGTGGCCGGATAACCGCTTCCGATCTCTCCCTCCGCTCTCGCGCCGGTGACGGAAGTCCAGCCGCGGCACGCTCGCGAGCAGCCGTTTCGCCAGCTCGACGGCGTGCGCCATAGCTTGCCTGACGAAGAAGAAAGCGGTCGCGGCCCGGCTCAAGATGCCGAGCAGGAGGATCACCGAGAAGATGTCGATATAGGCCAGCACGTCGCCGACCAGCATCAATTCGGGAGGAACTGGGATGCTGTGCGCGTAAGCCAGGACGAGAACGACGACGGGGATGAAAGCGATGATCCGCCTCAGCGTCAGCCGGTCCAGCCACGCCGCGAACTGCACCACCAGAACGTCCCACAGCGCATCGGAGATGAAAAGCGGGACTTCACAGCTCCATTTGCGCCACCAGTGCTTCACGCGCCTGTTCCCGCTTCATGGATTAATGCCGCACCACCAGCACCGAGCATTTGGCGTAGCGCACGACATGGCCGGCATTAGAGCCGAGGAAGTAGGTCCGCATCGCAGGTCGATGCGAGGTCATCACGATCAGATCGGCATGGATGCTTGAGGCTTCCTCGAGGATCTCGTGGTAGATGCCGCCCTGCCGCACCACGCTCGAGATCCGCGAGGCCTCGATGCCGGATTCGCGTGCCACGATGATGAGCGCCTCTTCCGAGGCCAGGCGCTGCTGGGTGTCAAAATCCGCAGGCACATATTCGGCAAGCATCACCGGCGTCATCGGCAGCACGTTGAGCAGCCGCACGCTGCCCTGCCAGGTATTGGCCAGCGTCGCCGCGGTCGCAATCGCCGGTTTCGCCAGATCGGTGTCGGCGAGATCGATGGGCACGAGAATGGATTTGAACATCTGCGCCTCCCCTGAACGTAAGATTAGCACGAAATAGGGCGCAAACCGTTGGCTTTTAGCATGACCCGGACCCGCAGGGCCGCGCCAGCGCAAAGTGGCTCCGGTTTTCCCGCGCGACAAATGCCGTGCATTTGCGCAGAGGTCATGCTCCGGAGAATCTAAAGGGCGACGATCCGTCGTCGCCCTCTAGTCGCTGGACGCCTGCTTCAGGAGTTTCGGGCTGACGAAGAGCACGAGCTTGCCGCGGCGAAAGGCCACATCGTCCCAATCGTGGGTTGCGAAGTCGAGCACGGCAAGGCCCGAGGTCGGCAGATTGTCGTGGAGCGCCTTCCGCGCCGCCGCATCACCGCTGCCGGTGAGTGCCAGCGCGAGTTCATGCATGCCGGGATTGTGCCCGACCAGCAACAGCCGCTTCGGATCAGCCACCGACGCCATGCGGATCGAGGTCAGGAGCTGGCTCGCGTCGGCGCCGTAAAGCTCCTCTGCCCGCTCGACCTGCGGTTCTGGCACGATGCCCTTCATGGCGGCCCAGGCGATGTCCCAGGTCTGCAATGTGCGCACCGCCGGCGACACCAGCACGAGGTCGGGAAAAGGGGGATTGCGGCTGATCCAGCCGCCCATCTCGGCGGCATCTCGCAAGCCGCGATCATCAAGGCGGCGGTCCTGGTCCCGGCCCGAGGGCGCATCGGTCTCGGTCTTGGCGTGACGAAACAGCATCAGACGGCGCATGGACAAAATCTCGATTCGCTTCGGCCGGTAATCTACAGCCCGTTAGTCTAGAACAGGAACCGGAAAAGTGGACACTGGTTTTGCGAAAAGATCATGTTCAATCAAAAGCCTAAAGCGGGACGGTGCAGTCGTGATTCAAGATTGTGCCCTCACGCTTTAGGAGAAGGTGACAAGCGGGCCGATGGCACTTATGAAATCAAGGGTGCTTGAGAAGGTACTTAAGAAAACGACATGAGCGAGACCTCCACTCCGTCTGCGGAAGAGCTCGAGGTGGCGGCGTTGCGCGCGCGCACGCGGCTCTCCTTCGACCTCGATGTCGACGTTTGCGTCATCGGCGCCGGGCTTGCCGGCCTGACGGTGGCACTGGAATGCGCGCGGCTGGGGGCGAGCGTTGCCGTGCTGGAAGGCCGTCAGCTTGGCTGGAACGCCTCCGGCCATCAGCTCGGCACGGTGATGCCGGGCTTTTCCTTGAGCCTTGGCGATCTGATTGCCCGCGTCGGCCTGGAAAGCGCGCGCGAGCTCTGGGCGCTGTCGAAGGACGGCGTCGAGTTCGTCCGCGCCAATGCCCGGGAGGATATGATGCCGGGAATCGCCTTGAGCGAGGGCGCGCTCGAGGTCTCCAGTGTCGATGCCGGCGAACAGCTGATCAGCCGGCTGCAGACGCTGGCCGAGGATTTTGAGACAGCGGTGGAAGGCTGGCAGGTCGATCGTGTGCGTGAAGCGCTCAAGACCGACCGCTATTTCCACGGCATCTATTATCCGACAGCATTCCAGGTCGACGGCCGCAAATATCTGTTCGGGCTCGCGTCGGCGGCCCGGCGCGTGGGCGCGCGCATTTTCGAGGATACGCCGGTCGTCAGCACCGATTCCTCCGGCATCCGCAAGCGGATCGTCACGCCTTCGGCGCGGCTGCGTGCCGCGCATGTCGTGCTGTCGGGCAATGTGCATCTCGGCGCGCCGGCACGCCGGCTGTCGGAAACGCTTCTGCCCGTCTGGCGCTATGCGGGGGTGACGGTGCCGCTCGGCAGCCGGCTGGAGGAGGCGATCGCCTTCAAGGGATCGGTGAGCGACAGCGATGGCATCGATCATTTCCGGATCGTCGAGGGCAACCGGCTGATGTGGGCCAGCCCCGAAACCACCTGGGCGATGCGGCCGCAGCTGTTTGCCGGCGCGATTCAGCGCCGGATCCGGACCATTTTTCCAAAGCTCGGAACCGTCGAAATCGCGGAGATGTGGGGCGGGGCGGTCGGCCAGACCGTGCACGGCATGCCGCAAATCGGCCAGCTTCGCAAAGGCCTTTGGGTCGCGAGCGGGTTCGGCCGGCAAGGCCTCAATACCTCCGCCATGGCAGGACAATTGATCGCGCGCGCGATCCTGTGGGGAGACGAGCGCTGGCGGCTGTTCTCGCCGTTCGAACTGGTCTGGGCGGGAGGTCCGACCGGCCGGGTCGCCGGCTTCATGGTTGGCCTGTGGGGGCGGGGAAGCGCGGCGGTTTCAGGGGCGCTCGCCCGGCAGCGGGAACGCGCACGCGCGCAGGAACGGCTGCGCGAGGCACGGATCGCGGAAGCCAACCGCGCGGCCGCGACGCGCTCGCTGCCGCGCCGGCCACAGCCGGGCGGGGTGCCGCGTCCGATCCGGCCGCAGCCGCCTCCGGGCGCGCCGGAGCGGAAGGAGGGCGAGGGCGGCTAGCCCCTAAGGCGAGGCCTGCGTGCTCGCATGAATGTGAGAATTCCTGGCGCCGCCAGGTGTAACTTCGCGTTCTTGAGGCCCGTATCTCACGGCGAACGATCGGCCACTTGCGCTTGAAGGAGACGATGATGACTGACCGCCGCCTTGTGCTTGCTTCCCTCGCCGGCCTGTTCGGCCTGTCCGCGCTACGCTGGCTGAAGGCTGCGCCGGCCCAGGCCGCCGAGAAGTTCGAGATCGAAAAGACCGATGCCGAGTGGCGCGCCCAGCTCACCCCTCAGCAATATGAGATCCTGCGCAACCAGGGCACCGAGCGTCCCTGGTCGAGCCCGCTTCTGAAGGAGCACCGCAAGGGCATCTTCGCCTGCGCCGGCTGCGACCTGCCGCTGTTCTCCTCCGAGACCAAGTTCGAAAGCGGCACCGGTTGGCCGAGCTTCTACAAGCCGCTCGACAATGCCGTCGCCACCACCGAGGACCGCACCTTCGGCATGGCGCGCACCGAGGTGCATTGCCGCCGCTGCGGCGGCCATCTCGGCCACGTCTTTGACGACGGACCGAAGCCCACCGGCCTGCGCTATTGCATGGACGGCTTTGCGCTGAATTTTCATCCCGCCAATGCGTCGGCAAGCTGACCAAATTTAGCCGCCGGAATCTCGCGCCTCGCCCGTTTAAGGGAGGCGAACGTCTGCTGACCTGGCTCCCGCCCACGCGGGAGGGGCAGACTTTTCGATCGAAAAGATTGCCGGTCGCCCGGCAATTATTGCCCCGCCCGGCAATTGTGTGCCGGTTTGCGGACGGGTTTCTTTTTCCTAAGTTATTGAAATGAGGTGGCTTTCCAATTTGGCATAACGCTTGCGATGGTCTCCGCGGGAATCGCGGCTGGGCGCGCGCCTCGCCGATGCAATCGAATGTGGAGACGTTGGTATGGGTATCTTCGACGCATTGAACACCTCGGTCGGCGGCCTGCAGGCTCAGTCGTTTGCGCTGCAGAACATCTCTGGCAACATCGCGAACGCCTCGACCGTCGGCTACAAGGGCATCGACACCTCTTTCGAAGATCTCATCCCGGATTCTACTACGCCAGACAAGCAGGTGGCGGGCGGCGTCACCGCTTTCGCCCAGGCCACCATCACCACCCAGGGCACGGTGTCGTCCTCGACGGTTGCCACCAACATGGCGATCAATGGCGACGGCTTCTTCTCAGTGCAGAAGCCGACCTCCGTCACCGACAACCAGCCGGTGTTCGACGACACCACCGACTACACGCGGCGCGGCGATTTCCAGGTCAACGCCAACGGCAACCTGGTCAACGGCGCCGGCTACTATCTGATGGGTGTGACCGTCGATCCCACCACGGGCAACCCGACCGGCAACGTGCCGACGGTGCTGCAGTTCCAGAACAACTTCATTCCGGCGCAGGCGACGACCGCCATTCAATACGCGGCGAACCTGCCGACCCAGCCGAAGACCGCTGCCAGTTCCACGGCGTTGCCCAATACGATCACCGCGGACGGCGGTATCAACCCATCCGACTTCGCTTCCAATCCCTTGCCGGTCGGTTCGCCAGCGCCGCCGGTCGACGCCTCCATCACCGGCACTGCCGTCAACAACCAGCAGACACCGGCTGTCGCGATTACGGCCAATACGGCACTGTCGGGCACAGCCCCCAGCGACTCGCTGTCCGCGGGGTTCGCCGCTGGCGACAGCATCACGGTCGACGGCACGACCATCAATTTTGTCGCTTCCGGGGCTACCGGAAACCAACTCAACATCACCGACACTGTGGGCGCACTGCTCAACAAGATTTCATCGATCACCGGTGCTCCGGCCACCGTCTCGGGCGGCAAGATCACGTTGCACACCGGCACCGTGCAGGATCTGACGATATCTGTCCCCACCGGTGCTACGGCCAATTCCACGACCGCCCTCGGGGCGCTCGGCTTCGGCGCGCCGCCGATCAACAAAGCGCGTGCGCCTGGAACCAATGTCGGCACGGGCGCCGTCTCCTTCACCGACCTGACGACCTTCACCAATGAATCGATCTCCGGAGGCGCGGTCACGGCCTACAACGCAGCCGGCACGCCGGTGAACCTGCAATTGCGCTGGGCCAAGGTCGACAGCGCCTCGCTGGGCGGAGCTCATCAGGACACCTGGAATCTGTTCTATCAGGCCAACACCACTTCGGCGACCGGCCCGAACGCATGGGTCAACGTCGGCCAGAGCTTCACCTTCGCCTCGAACGGAACGCTAACCGCGCCAACCGGATCGACGCTCACCATTCCCGGTGTCAGCGTTGACAACCTGTCGCTGGGAAATCTGACACTCAACATCGCTTCCGGCGGGCTCACGCAATATGCGAGCTCGGGCGGTGCGGCGACCATCAACCAAATCCAGCAGAACGGCTTTGCCGCCGGCCAGCTGCAGTCGGTCGCCATCGACAACAACGGCATTGTGGTCGGCACCTTCTCCAACGGGCAGAATATCGATCTCGCACAGGTGACGCTCTCGCACTTCAACGGCACCAACTATCTCAAGGCGCTCGATGGCGGCGCTTATGCAGCGACCACGGAATCGGGGGCGGCGATCATCGGCGCTTCGGGAACGATCGCCGGCTCCTCGCTGGAAGGATCCAACACCGACATCGCCGACGAGTTCACCAAGCTGATCGTGACCCAGCAGGCCTATTCCGCGAACACCAAGGTGATCACGACGGCCAACAGCATGGTTCAGTCCCTCCTGAACGTGCTGCAGTAATCGGAAACGGCAATCCACATGACGTGGCTAATGACGTGGCATAAAGCAGGAAAATTGAAATGGGTTTGAGTTCGGCCCTTGCTACGGCCCTGGCTGGCTTGCGCACCAACCAGGCGTCGCTTTCGATCATCTCCTCCAACGTCGCCAATGCGCAGACGTCCGGCTATGTCGAGCAGAGCCCGACCCAGGTCGAGGTCGCAAGCGGCACCGACGGCTCGACCGTCCAGATGACCGGCGTCAACCGCCAGCTCGATCAGTTCATCCAGAACCAGCTGCGCACCGAGACCTCGGGCTCCGGCTACGCCAACCAGGTGGCCAATATTCTTGGCCAACTGCAGAGTGTCTACGGCACGCCCGGCGGCGACGGCACGCTGGAAACGGCGCTCTCCAATTTCACCACCGCTCTGCAGTCGCTCTCGACCAATCCCGGCAACTATTCGTCGCAGAACGTGGCTCTGACGGCTGCGCAGTCGCTTGCCGCGCAGCTCAACTCGACGACGCAAGGCATCCAGACGCTGCGCACCAATGTCGATCAGGACCTCGGCAATCTGTCGTCGCAGGCTAACACCGATCTCACCCAGATCGCCAACGTCAATACCAAGTTGCAAGGGCTGAGCCCGACCGATCCGCAGGCCGCGACCTTGATGGACCAGCGCGACAGCGCCATCAACGATCTCTCTAAAATGATGGATGTTCGCGCCGTCACCGACTCCTCGAACCAGGTCAGCCTGTTCACCACATCAGGCATCCAGCTGGTCGGCGGAGGCCTCGCATCGAGCCTCGTCTACAGTACGCAAGGCACGCTTAACGCGAACTCGCTCTATAACGCCAATCCGAGTCTTTCGGGCGTCGGCTCGCTCAACATCAAGCTGCCGAATGGCGCCCAGCTCGACGCGGTCGCCAACAACGTGTTCTCGTCGGGCCAGATCGCCGCCGACATCAAGCTGCGCGACCAGACGCTGGTACAGGCCCAGACCCAGGTCGACCAGCTCGCGGCCTCGATGTCGAGCGCGCTGTCGGACGTGACCACGGCCGGCACGGCAGTTTCGGGACCGCCGGCAGGTTTTTCCGTCAATACCTCGAACATCCTACCGGGCAACACGATCAACCTGACCTACACCGATTCCGGCAACGTCCAGCACAACATCCAGATCGTTAACGTTACCGATCCGACAGCGTTGCCGCTGCAGAACGCCGCCAACGCCAATCCGCAGCAGGTCGGAATCAACTTCTCCCTCGGCACGGCCTCTGTAGTCTCGCAGCTGAACACGGCGCTGGGCTCGAGTGGCCTGTCCTTCTCGAACACAGGCTCGACGCTGAACCTGCTCGGATCGGCCTCGGCGACGATCAATTCTGCCTCGACCACGACAACGACGCAGACGCTCGCCAGCGGCAATCCCCAGCTGCCGCTCTTCACCGACGGCACCTCGCTCTACACGGGCGCGATCACCGGCGCGGGTCCGGAGATGACGGGGCTTGCGGGGCGCATCACGGTCAATGCGGCGCTGCTCGCCGACCCCTCCAAGATGAGCGCCTACTCGACGTCGCCCGCGACCGCGGCGGGCGACAATACGCGCTCGAGCTTCATGTTCTCGCAGCTCACCACCGCAACCTTCAGCTATTCGCCATCGACCGGGCTCGGCTCGGCGGCGCAGCCGCTCAAGAGCACGATCCCGAGCTATCTGCAGCAGTTCATCGGCGTGCAGGGCAATGCCTCGACGCTGGCCACTCAGCTGCAGAAGGGCCAGAGCGTCGTGGTCTCCACGCTGCAGCAGAAATTCGACTCCACCGCCGCCGTCAACATCGACACCGAAATGTCGAACCTGATCCAGGTGCAAAACACCTATGCCGCCAATGCTCACATCATGTCGGTGGTGCAAAGCATGATGCAGACGTTGCTGCAGGCCAATCCGTAAGGGCGTAAAACATGTCGATCAGCAGTATCAATTACGGCTCGTCCATTCTCGGCCAGTCCGTCCAGAACATCAACCAGCAGCTCACCGACCTCTCGACCGAGCTGTCGACCGGTGTGAAATCGACCAACTACGCCGGCATGGGCATCGACGAAGGCTTTGCGGTCGCAGCAAGAGCGCAGCTCGCGAACATCAGCGCCTATGGCGATACGATGACGAACGTCACGACCATCATCGACGCGGGCAACGCCGCGCTGCAATCGCTGTCCTCCACCGTCAGCGAAGTGCAGGGCGACGCATCGGCCTCGCCGCAGAACCTGACCAGCACCGGCCAGACCATTGGCCAGCAGACTGCGGCCTCGCAGCTCTCCTCCATGATCGGCATGCTCAACACTCGGGTCGGCGACCGCTACATCTTTTCCGGGACCGCCATCAGCACGCCGGCTGTGACGTCAGCCGACGATATCCTCAACGGTAGCGGCACCCAGGCCGGGCTGAAGCAGGTGATCGCCGAGCGCCTGCAG
>Ga0307474_10000364_pt1 | contig 32953 bp, 24 predicted proteins | sample atmos_gasesECM1C_2_FD_203312 | JGI IMG/M metagenome (GOLD analysis project Ga0307474, IMG submission 203312) | Hardwood forest soil microbial communities from Morgan-Monroe State Forest, Indiana, United States - atmos_gasesECM1C_05 | ecosystem: Environmental > Terrestrial > Soil > Temperate... | reverse complement strand
AATTTCTGGATCAATTCAACGCAGCCGGAATGATTCCCTTGGTGCTCATGGAAGATGAAATGATATCAAGCGGCGCTCGCCTGCCGTGAAAGCAAGTCGCGCCTCAAGGTTTCGCAGACTGCTTTCCGCTCTCGCGACGACCAGGAACCTGTCCGAGTACCCGGCCAGGCTCCTAGAGAGCGTCGCGAAAATCCAGACTGTGGTCATCTTCGATCGTCGCGATCGCAGCGCTCTGCGTCCCGATCCGAATGCTCGCGGTCGTCGTTGCGGCTGTCCGCGTCTTGCTTCGAAGTGTCGACGTACACGAGTCCGCCCGGATTCGAAATGCCCGTCACCACCGGAGTGACGGTTCCGGAGGTGAGATCGAGGGTTCCAACGAACGGGCCGCCGTCTGCCGCGGTGTACGCGGAACCTGGCACGAATCCGGTTCGCGTCAACTTGAACACCGTGTTCAAACCCTTGTCCGCGAAGAGGATGAAGCCCTGGCTTGAAGTCACGAAGGCCGTGTCGTCGGTTTCCACGGGCACGGCGGCGCCGGCAGCGAGAAAGCTGAGCGGCAGCCTGAGTGCCTGTTGATTGGCTTCCCCCGGATGGGTCACGTAAATCAATTCCTGATCAGCTTGGCTATCCAGCACGATGTTGCCGAGCGGATCTAGTGTCATGGAATCAGGGTCCTGCAAATTCAGCGTGATGTTCGCGCCGGTCAAAACGTCCACCGCTGCCCCATTACCCATCAGGAGCGGCTCTACCTGCACGACGCCGTCGCGCAACTTGGCGCTGACGATTGCCGGTCCGGTGTTGGGATTTTTCGCCGGGTTCGAGGCGCTGATGTAAATCTTACAGCCGCGGAACACGATGTCATCGTAGCCGCCGCCGTGGGGCGTAGATGCAAACTGATAAACTTTCTGCTGCTGAGTCTCCGTGTCGATGATCACCACGTTTGGACTGGCGTCTTCATTCTGCAGGGCCCACAGGCGCTTGGTGATTGGGTCTAACTTCAAGCCATCGCTGTGGCCGGGCACCGTGTAGATATGCTCAACCGTACCGTCCATCGAGAATTCAACGACTTGGCTGTTCTTGCCGTCTGATCCGTCCGGTGCGTGCCCGTCCCCGTATCCTACGAACACGTGATCGCGTACCACCGCGATGGAGTCCGGCGCGCTCAAATTTGGCGGTGCCGTTGCGAATACCGTCAGGGTATAGGGCGACGCGGCCTTCGGCGCGGGTGTTTGCGCAGACGCCGAGACGGCGGCGAATCCGATGATTAGCGAGAATACCGGCGCAGCGGCCGGTGCGATCGATCTCTTCATGGTTCAGCTCCCAGTGCAATGTGAATGCTTGGAAGCTAGTGAGCGACAGTGACCGTGTCATGACGGTTCGATGACATGAGCTTGTGCAGCGCTTACCAGAGGGCTGCCTGCCGTCTGCGCTCCGCGGCCGCCAGATCGAATTTGGCCTGCAACAGCAGCCACAGCCTTGGCGATGTCCCCAGGGCATCGGCCAAATCCAGCGCCGCCTCCGCGGTCACGCCGCACCGCGCCTTGATCAACTTGTTCAGCCGCTCCTTTCTCCAGCCCATTTTTCGCGCGAACTCGGCCTGGGAAATGTTGCCCGGCGCCAAGAACCGATCGAGCAGAAACTCGCCCGGATGGAAGGGATTGGAGGATCGCTTTGCCTTCTTGCTCATTTCAATGCCTCGATTTACCAAATCACACAGCGCTGCTCCGCCGGCCGCACCATCGCGGCACCCACCGGGCACGAGAATGCCTTTTGAAATTCCGGCGTATCGGAGAGAGGACCGATCACCCGGAATTTCGGCACTGGGTGCGGATCGCTCTTTACGAGTTGCCGCTGCGCCTCCAAACGCATCGCGTGTCCGCTGGTTTGACCCCAGGAGATGAAAAACTGCTGCTCGGGCGTGAGGCCGTCGAGCATCGGTACCGGGTGGGTCTGCATCGACTTTTGCAGCGCGAGGTAGGCGATGCGCACGCCGGCGAGATCGGCGACGCTCTCGTCCCGTACGCGTTTGCCGTCGTGATGAACACCGGGTTCGATGAAATAGCCGTCGAATTGATCGACCGGGCATTGGCTGCGGTTCTCAAACTCCCTGCGATCCTTTTGCGTCCACCAATTCCTGGGCCGGCCCAGAATATCGACTGCGGCACCGGTGGCATCGATGGCGTGCGTCAAGTCATGCGCGATCGCGATGCCCATGGCGCCGTAATTCACCGCATCCGAGGCGTCCGGATTGAAGAAGGGTGGCTGCAAGGTCCCTGCCGTCAAGACCATGCTATTGGTCTCGAGAATGATGTAGCTATCCGGCGATGCCGGCGAAAGGCGCCAGAAGCTGCGGTCCGTGCGCTTGCCGATCTGCCGGCGATTTTCCTCGACGTTGAATCTGCGGCCGGCGGCTACATTCGCCCAGAACGTATCGCGGTGAATATCGACGGCTGAGTAGTCTTTCCAGTGGTCCGGATAGCCAATCTGTATGTCGGTCGCAGCCAGCTTCTCGAGCGCCTTCCGCTTCGTTGCCGGCTCCATCCATGAGACCGCGGCGACTTCATCTTTGAGAGCGGCCTGCAGACTGCGGACGATCTGCGTTGCCTTGATCTTGGAACCAGGCGGAAAGTATGCCTCCACGTATTTTTGCCCCAACGCATCGCCGAACAATGTGTCGGTGGATTCGACGCAGCGCTGCGCGCGCGACTTCATCTCCGCGGACTTGGCCAGGTACTGATCGCGAAAGCTGAAGGACTCCTCGGCAAAGGCTCGCGACAGCCACGGTGAGGCCGAGTCGAGCAACTGCCACTTAAGGTAGGCCTTCCAGATTTCCACCGGTGTCTTCGCGAGCTCCTGGTCCAGCCGCTGCATGAACTTGGGCTCGGCAACGTTGAGATCGACTCGCGGCAGCCTGGCCTCCTCGAAATAGCGCTCCCAATCAATGTGCGGCGTCAATTGCTGCAATTGCGCGAAGCTCATGCTGTGATCCGTCGCCGCGGCAGCGGCGGCGGTCGCGCTGTCCAAGGAGAATTCGGCCATGCGCTTCTCGAGCGCGACGATATCGCGTGCAGCCTGATCTGCCCGCGCAGGGCTTGCGCCTGACAGGGTGAGAATCCTTGCCACGTGCGCGCGATACCGCGTGCGTGCATCCACAAAACGAGGTTCGTTCTGCAAATAGTAGGCGCGGTCCGGCAGCCCCAGGCCGCCGGCGACGATGTGAGCGACGAACTTTCGCGAGTCCTGGTAGTCAACATCGCCCGTAACACCAAAGGGTACCGGCACCGCCAGATCATGCAGGCGCCGGATGATTCGCTGCACGGCGGCTGGATTTCGGATCGCGTCTATCTCGAAGATCAGCGCAGCCAACGGCGTCACGCCGGCGGCATCCACGGCCGCTTCGTTCATGCACGATCCATAGTGATCGCCCACGATCTGCTCGACGCTGCCTTTCGGCCACGCGTGGCTGCGCGAAGCCTCGTCGAGCACGTTCCGCTGCCGCTGCCAGTTCGCCTCATGCGCGGCCACGCGCCGACTCCATCTCGGCAGCGCGGCGGGAATGGGGTTGTCGGCGCGCCAGGTGCCATTCGCGAACTCATAGAAGTCGGTGCAGGCTTGCACCTGCCTATTCAGATCATCCGTGTGCACTCCCTGGAGCGAGACCGGCGATGCGGCGCGCGAAAAGCCGGCCGCAGCCGCCAGCACCGCGGCGGCAATCAACAGAATTCTAGCCATGGAGATCGCGGTGGACATATGGGGTCTGCACGATTGAAGTGACGATGCGCACTCTGCGGCGGCGATCGCCGATAAGAAATACTGCCGCCGGACAATCGCCGGACAAAACCCGCCAGAGAGTTGCGCCAGACAAAGCAACGTTGCCAACACGCGGACGTGGGACCGCAGGATGTCGCTTTTCGTCCGAGTGTTGTCTTGCTCCAGTATTTCGGAGCAGTTGCGAGTGACGCAGTCTTGCGCCTTACCTAAGCGCGAGCATGGGCTGTGGCCCGTCCGCGCGACAAAACGTACGGGAGACCCTGATGCTGAATGACAATTTAGGCAATGCTCGGCTGCGGATGGCGGTGCGAGTGGCGTTGACCGGCGGCTCGCTGGCCGCGACGTGCAGTGTGGCAAACGCGCAAACGGTCGCGGCAGCTGCGGCGAATAACGACACCGCGATCCAAGAAGTGGTGGTTACCGGCTCGCGCATTTCGGTGCCGAATCAGGTTTCGATCAGCCCGGTGACGTTCGTCTCCGCCCTCGACGTGGCACAGACCGGCGTTACGCGGGTGGAAGATCTTCTCAATGAGCTGCCGCAGATATTCGCTTCGCAGGGCGCCAACATATCGAACGGGTCAACCGGCACCGCCACAGTTGATTTACGCGGGTTGGGCGCCAAGCGCACCCTGGTCTTGGTCAACGGTCTGCGTCTGGGTCCCGGCGACCCGCGCACCGGCGGGTCCTCCGACATCAACATGATTCCGGCGGAAATGATCGACAGCATCGAAGTGCTGACGGGCGGCGCCTCGTCCACCTACGGCGCGGATGCCGTCGGCGGCGTCGTGAACTTCAAGCTCAATGATCACTTCGAGGGTGTGAAGATCGTTGCTGACGCCGGCATTTACAACCACCGGAACAAGAACACCGACGGCGTCGAAGATGCCGTGGCGGCGGCGCACTTCCAGGAAGCGCCGTCCACCGTCAATGAGGGCGCGCAGAAGTCCGTTGCCTTCATTGCCGGTTTGAATTCAGAAGACAACAAAGGTAATGCGACGTTTTTCGCGACCTATCGAAACGTGGCCGCGGTGCTGCAGGGCAAGTATTCGTACAGCGCCTGCACGCTGAATTCCGGATTTGCGACCTCCAACTCCGGCAAGTTTTCCTGCGGCGGTTCAGGGACGTCCTTCCCCGGCCGCTTCAGGACCGTTGGGCCGGGCGCGCCGCCCAGCGACAATACCATTGGACCGAATGGCACGCTGATTCCTTTCACAAACGCGAATCTCTATAACTTTGGCGCCATCAACTTCTACCAGCGGCCGGACGAGCGCTACACGGCGGGTGCTTTTCTGCACTATGAGTTCAATGAACATGCGCAGGTGTACGCCAACACCATGTTCATGGACGACAAGTCCCTCGCGCAAATCGCGGCCTCGGGCGCGTTCTTCGCGAAATTCGCCGTGAACTGCGCGAATCCCTTCCTCTCGACTCAGGAACTGGCAGCGTGGTGCGGCGGTTCAACGACCGGGGAGACCACGAACCTGTTTATCGGCCGCCGCAATGTCGAAGGCGGCGGACGTATCGATGATCTCGAACACACCGACTGGCGCGTCGTGTTGGGCGTGAAGGGCAAAATTGCAGAGGGTTGGGATTACGACGCGAGCTGGCAACACAGCATCGTCAATCTGACCGAGACGCAGGAGAATTTCTTCTCGACCAAGAAGATCGACAACGCGCTGAATGTGGTCCAGACCGCCACCGGCCCGCAGTGCATCGTCGCAGTCAGCAATACCGACAAGAATTGCGTGCCGTACAACATTTTCTCCCTGGGCCAGGTGACGCCGGCGGCACTAGCCTACCTGCAAGTGCCGGGGATTCAGACCGGCAACATCAATTCGACCGTGGTGGATGTGAACGTCACCGGCGACTTGGGCAAGTACGGCGTGCAGCTGCCCACCGCCGGCACGGGTTTAAAGGTGAACATCGGCGCGGAGTGGCGCGATGTCACGGAAGTCACGACTCCTGACGAAGAGTTTCAAACCGGAGACCTGGCGGGCATCGGCGGAGATATTCTGCCGACGTCCGGCGGCATCATCTCCCGCGAAATATTCGCCGAGGGACGCATGCCCCTGATCGAGGACAAGTTCCTGGCGCAATCCCTGTCGGTCGAAGCCGGCTACCGCTACTCGGACTACAATTTGGGGTTCAAGACCAATACCTACAAGTTCGGCGTCGAATACTCGCCCGTTTCCGATATACGCCTGCGCGCGAGTTTTCAGCGCGCCGTCCGCGCGCCCAACGTCACGGAACTGTTCACACCCCAGTCCGTGGTGCTCGATGGCAATACCGATCCTTGCGCCGGCACGGCGGCGCAACTCGCCACCAGGGGTGTCACCGTGGCGCAGTGCGTTGCTGCCGGTGTTCCGGCGGCCGCTTTCGGCACTGTGATACCCAACAGCTCCAATCAGTACCAAGGCAAGCTCGGCGGTAACCCTGGGCTACAGCCGGAGACGGCGCTGACTTCTTCGTTTGGGATTGGCTGGACCCCCTCGTTTGTTCCAGGACTGCGGCTGCAGATCGACTACTTCGATATCAAGATCGAAAATGTGATCACGAACATCGGCGGCTCCGCGATCGTGACGCAGTGCGTGAACAGCGGCCAGTTTTGCAACTTCATTCATCGCGATGTCAATAACTCGCTTTGGCTATCCCCGGATGGCTATGTCAATGACCCGCTGCTCAACATCGGCCAATTCGAGACCCGCGGGATCGACCTCGACCTCTCGTATGGTTTTGATGTCGGTGCGGCCGGCAAGATCCGCACGAACCTGGTGGGTACGTATGTGGACGAGTACATCGTCACACCGCAGGCCAGCAATCCGAGCACGGGGTTCAACTGCGCCGGACTGTTCGGCGATGTCTGTAGTTCCGGCGCGGCGACGGGTAATCCGATCTTCCGCTGGCGTCATACGTTGCGCACGACCTGGTCGACACCGTGGCGGGGACTCGATGTGACGGCGTCTTGGCGCTACTTCTCGGCCATGAAGCTCGATGCGTTGAGTCCTCAGGCAAATCTGTCGAAGGCACCCGCCACGGTGGCGAACGGCGGAATTTCGAGTTCGGACGCGGCGATCAAGGCCTATAACTACCTGGACTTGAGCGCGGCGGTTAAGGTGGCGGACAGGATGACGTTTCGAGTCGGCGTCAACAACGTGTTCGACAGGGATCCGCCCGTCATCGGCGGCTCGAACCTGCCCGTTGTGGTCGGCAACGGCAACACCTTCCCGCAGGTGTACGACGCGTTGGGCCGATTTATTTTCGGCCAGCTCACCGTACAGTTCTAGCTGCGCATCCAAGAGCCTGTCTGACGGAATACTCAGACGGGCTTCTCCGGCAAGTCAATGGCATTTTCTGTCCGGCTATTGTCCGGTTGCCGTATTCCCCCAGTGTTGCAAACAGGCGCAGAATAGCCGGCGTCATTTCACCTCTGCGAGGCTGTTTATGTCCCATTCCCGCACGGCTCTCTTGGTCATCGATGCGCAGCAGTCGTTTGAGCACCGCCCCTATTGGAATGAATCCGACGCACCGGCCTTTTTTGACCGCCTACAGGCCCTGGTCGATGGCGCGAAGGCCAGGCACATCCCGATGGCCCAGATTTTTCACATCGAGGAGTCCGGCGCCTTTTCGCTGGCCTCTGGATACATCCAGACCCTCGCCGCTTTGTCGATTTCCCCAGACGTCGTCTTCCACAAGTATCGCCACAGCGCGCTGGTCGGCAGCGGTTTGCCGGTGTGGCTGACGGAGCAGGGGATTCAGCGCTTGATCGTGTCGGGAATTCGCACGGAGCAGTGCTGCGAGACCACGACGCGGCATGCGTCGGATTGCGGCTACAGCGTGGATTTCGTCAGCGAAGCCACGCTGACATTTGCCATGACCGACCGCATCGGGCGTCAGTGGAGCGCAAGTGAAATCAAGGCACGCACCGAGCTGGTGCTCGAAGGGCGATTTGCCCGCGTGCTGACGGTGAACCAGGCATTGGCCGCGCTTGATGACGCGGCCGAAGGGGCGGGGCGGCAAGCGGCATGATGAATACTGAACCGCGCAACATCGAAGTCTGGGTCGTCCTGCCGGCGCGAGTGCTGCTTCTGGATATTGCCGGCCCGATGGAAGTCCTGCGCCGCGCGAATGCCGAGCAGAATGCGCTCAAGTTCCACGTTCGTTATGTGGGTGTCAGTTCGCGCGCGATGTCGTCGGTGGGGATTCCGCTCGCGGCTATCGAGGCGCTGCCCGCTTCCTTGCCGGATGGCGCCATGATCATCGTTCCCGGCGCTGCCGACAAGATTGCTTTCGCGGAGGATGTCGGTGAGGCCGCGGTGCGCCACGAAGAACGAGTCATCGTCGAATGGCTGCGAACCTGTGTTCGGCCGGGGCATACGCTCATGACGATTTGTTCCGGCGCCCTGCTCGCGGCCCGCGCCGGCTTGTTGGACGGGTATTCTTGCACGACGCACCACGCCGAATGCGGCGAACTCGCGGCCTTGGCGCCACGGGCGAGAGTTTTGGACAACCGCTTGTTCGTCATCGACGGTGAGCGTTACACCAGTGCCGGTGTCACGGCGGGATTGGATCTCATGCTCAACGTCGTGAGTTCGCTCACGGGACACGCCTGCGCGCTCGCCATCGCCCGGCATCTGGTGCTGTACCTGCGTCGTGAAGGGGCCGATCCGCAAATCTCGCCGTGGCTGGCCGGGCGCAATCACCTGCATCCCGCGGTGCATCGCGTGCAGGACGCCATCATCGCGAATCCCACCGAAAATTGGACTTTGATGCGGCTCGCCAAAATCGCCAATACCAGCTCGCGTCACCTGTCGCGTCTGTTCAATGAACATGCGGGGATGAATATCACCGCGTACATCAACAGCTTGCGCGTCGCACTCGCGCACCAGTTGCTCACGACCAGCCGATTGGACATGGAGCGCGTCGCAGAGCGCACCGGATTTGCTTCTTCGCGCCAGCTGCGCCGTGCTTGGCGCCGATCGTACGACACGCCGCCGGTGGCGCTGCGCAGCGGTTAAAAGCCGATGGATGCGCGGCGCCATTGTGCCCAGGTAGTCTGAGTTTTTTGATTGTTTGGGTGAGATCGTTGTGCGTTGCTTTTTTCGCACGCACCGTTTTGCGCCATCGTTGAGGCGTGTTTGGATCGGTAGCTCCGAGAGGCGAAATGCTCGCTGCTTTATTTGCGCGCCTGATATACCACTGAGCGTTTTTTGACGATCTTGCCGTCATGTGCAGGTCTGCGAACTTGCGTGGTCAAGATCCGGGCGCGCCCCGCGCCCGACCGTGGTACTAAATTTACCTTATCAAACAGTTAGTTAAGATCCTCCCGACGGGCTTGCGGGCGGGCGCCTCGCAATGGCGCACGAGAACCAGCTTCGTGATTCAAAATGGCACAAAAGCCGTTCGCGCCTGAATTGTTCCCGCTCGTGACCGCACGCCGTTAAACGACCGTCAAACAATTAACCGCTCCTGCTCCGCCAGACGGCTTCCCATCCATCTGGCGGCGTGTTGTAATCGGCGTACAACTCGCTCGGGCCGTGTTGGGATGCAGCCGCGGTACTGAGCAGCACTTGGGATCGTTTTCTTACCTTAAGGGAGAGAAGAATGGGGAATACTAAACTGCAGTACGCGGTGCGTGCTGTGTTGGCCGCAGCTGCCGCATCAGCGGCTGGCGCACCGGTCTATGCACAAACGGCTCCGGCCGCCGCCGCGAATGACACCGCCTTACAAGAAGTGGTCGTCACCGGATCGCGCCTCGCGATTTCACCGAACGATGTCTCGATCAGCCCGGTCACCAGCCTGACTGCGCTCGACATTCAGAAGACCGGCTTGGTCCGCACCGAGGACCTGCTCAACAATCTGCCGCAGGTAATCGCTGAACAAAGCAGCGGCACGTCCATCAGCTCCAACGGTACCGCGACCGTGAGCTTGCGCGGCCTGGGCTCGCAGCGCACCTTGGTCCTTGTCAATGGTACCCGCTTGGCGCCGGGCGCGTCCCTCGGCGCGACTCCGAGCACATCGAGCAGCGCAGACCTCAACCAGATTCCCGCGGATCTGATCGAGCGAGTCGACGTGCTGACCGGCGGTGCATCGGCCGTGTACGGAGCGGATGCCGTCGCCGGCGTGGTCAACTTCATCCTCAATACGCACTTCGAGGGTGTGAAAATCGACGCCGACTATGGCTTCAATCGCTACCAGAACAATCATGCCGATCTTCTCGGCTACCTGGCTGCGGCCGGTGACCCCGCGCCCGCCAGCACGGTGGATGCCGGCGCCACCAAGGATATAAACTTCGTGGCCGGTTCGAACTTTGCCGACGGCAAGGGCAATGTCACGGTTTACGGGACGTACTATAAAGCGCAACCCGCGGTCGGCTACCAATACGACTTCGCCGGTTGCAGCTTGAATACGCCCAGCACGCTGCCGGGACCGGGCGGCCTCAAGTGCGGCGGCTCAGGCACGCCTGCGACGGGACGTTTCGCGCTCTTCGGCGTCAACGCCGGCACTGGCAAGTTCGGCCAGTTGACACCCGCGTATGCGGTACAGCCCGACGGCACGTTCTCTCCGTACACCTCCGCCGACAGCTACAACTATGGCGCCTTGAGCTTTCTGCAGCGCGCCCAAGACCGCTACACGGCGGGCTCGTTCCTCAACTACGACGTCAACGACAAGACGAATGTGTACTCGAACTTCATGTACGCGCGCAATACGTCGACCGCCGACTATGGACCCAGCGGTCTGTTCAGCTACACGGCCGCGCAGATTCCCTGCGCGAGTCCGCTGTTGACTGCCCAACAGACCGGGCTGTTTTGTACTCCGGCCCTCATTGCCGAAAATCATGCCGGGTTTCCCAACACGCCTGCCGGCGATATCACGTTGTACGTCGGTCGTCGCGCGGTGGAAAACGGTCCCCGTCAAGACAACTATGTCTCTAATTCCTTCCGCGAGACCATTGGCGTCAAAGGCAGTTTCATCGATGGCTTGTCCTACGATATGTATGGACAAGTCGGCCTCAACATGATGCGCGACTCCCAAGGCGGTTACGTTTTGACCACCAACGCCCTGAACGCGCTGAACGTGGTCACCGATCCGGCGACAGGACTGCCGGCTTGCGCAGCGACTCTCGCCGGCACCGCGCCGACTTGCGTCCCTTGGAACATCTTTCAAAAGGGCGGGGTGACACCTGCGGCGTCGAACTACATCAGCACGCCCGCAAGCTACGACATCACCGTGAAGGAGTACATCGTCGATGGTTCCGTCACCGCGGATTTCGGCAAGCTGGGCTTCAAGCTGCCCACCGCCTCGGAAGGGCCGAGCATCAACCTGGGCGCCGAATATCGTTCGGAGAGCTACTTCTTCAATCCGGATTTCATCTTTGAAAACGGCTTGAACTCGGGCGGCAACGGTGCGCAGGCGCCAATCGATGGCGGTTTCCACGTCTCGGAAGTATTCACCGAAGCGCGCCTGCCGATCCTGGCCAATCTGCCCGCCGCGTATGACCTGTCTTTCGAAGCGGGCTACCGCTATTCGAGCTACACGTCCGGATTCAACACCAATACCTACAAGTTTGGTGTCGAGTACGCACCGATTCAGGATGTGAAATTGCGAGCGGGATATAACCGGGCCGTACGCGCACCCAGCGTCGGCGACTTGTTCGCTCCGGCGGTCATCGGTGCCGGCGGCACCGCGGATCCGTGTTGGGGCGCAGTGGTCGGCGGCACCGGCGGGACAACCGGCACCGTCAACGGCCATGACTTTGCGTTCTGTTCACGCACGGGTGTTACCGCGGCCGAGTGGGGCACCATCACGCCCAACCCCGCTGCGCAGATCAACACCTCGGTGGGCGGCAATGCGGCGCTCAAGCCTGAGACGGCGGACACCTTCACATACGGCTTTGTATTCCAGCCCACATTCGTTCCCGGTTTGGTCACCTCGCTGGACTTCTACTACATCAAGATCAAAGAAACGATCGAGTCGCTGTCGTCGAACACCATCGTCAACAATTGCGGCCTCACCGGCGACGCCGCGCTGTGCGGGCTGATCCATCGCGGCGCGGGCACGGGATCCTTGTGGTTCAACAACAACGACTTTGTCACGGCGACCGAGGAAAATATCGGCACGGTGTCGACCAAGGGCATCGACCTGGCAGCACGCTATACCCTCGATGTGGGCTCGATGGGTAAGGTCGGCCTGGCTCTTTCCGGCACACGGGTATTGAATTTCTTCACCGAACCGCTGACCAATGGTCCGGCATACGATTGCGCGGGCTACTTCGGCACGACCTGCGGAGCCCCGACTCCGCATTGGCGCCATGTGCTGAACACGGATTGGCAGATGCCTTGGTTGGGAATGGATTTTGCCGTGCGCTGGCGGTATATCGGGCCGACTCAGTCCGACCGCGTGAGCCAGGATCCGCAACTCTCGCAGACCTATTTTGCGGGAACCGCGCGGATCGGCGGCTATTCCTACCTGGATCTGTCGTTGTCCATGCCGGTCGCCTCGACCGGCATCGACTTGCGGGTGGGCGTCAACAATCTGAGCGACAAGGCGCCGCCGATCGTGGCCAACGGCAACTATTCGGACTGCCCCAATTCGTCGTGCAACGACAACACCTGGGTCGGAACGTATGACACGATGGGCCGCTTCCTGTATGCGCACGTGAGCGTGAAGTTCTGATCTAGAGAGAAAAACTGTACGGCAAAATTGCGGCGGACTTTTCAGTCCGCCGCTTTTTTTTGGGCTGCGCCATGCTGGGCGCACAGCACTATTGGAAGCGCGGGTAGTCGTCGACCAGATCCCCGAGCGCGGCTCGCAGGGCTCCGAGCCATGGTTCGAAATGGCGCCACTGATCCAGTCCTTCGGAATAAATCGGCCGGCGCACCTGCTCCGAGCTGATGGTTTGCGCGACTCGCCGATTCTCATAGAACCGCAGGCACTCAGGTTCGAAGGGCAATTGGCAATAAGCCAGAATTCGGCGCACTTCGTTCTCGGTATCGGTGACCAGACGCTCGTAATGAAGCCGATAGACCCGGCCGGGGAGCGCGGCGTCGACATGTTCCATGAGATCCACATAGTCGCGGTAATACAGCCCGAGTTCGCCCAAGTCGTAGGCGAAGTTCATGCCCGGATTGAACAGTTGTTTGTAGCAAGCAAAGCCGGAGGCCATGGGATGGCGCCGTGAATCGATGATGGCGGCGCGTGGGAACATCAGATGCAGGAGCCCGATGCTGACGAAGTTGCCATGCATCTTGTCGACGAAGCGCGGCTTGCCGTGCCGCCGGTGTCTTTGCGCGTTCGCGAGGTAGCGCGCCGCCAGGGCCTCGACGCCGGACTTTGCAAGCGATGCGAGATTTTCCGGATACCTCGCGGCTGTTTGCGGCGCGCCTGCCAATTCCCGCGCCATGACGGGGATATAGGCCAGTTCGCGCGTGCCCTCAACACGGGAGTGGCTCGCCAAGATCTGTTCGAGCAGCGTCGAACCGGAGCGCGGTAGACCGACGATGAATATCGGATCGTCCGCCGCATGCCCCCAAGCGCCGCGCGCGGAAAAAAAGCCGCTGGTAAATGTCGCCTTGAATCGCTGCACGAAGGCGGTTGTCGCTTTCGCATCGTAGTTGAACGAGGCGCGGGCGCCGCTGTTGCGCCGTGCATAGTGCTCGAATGCTGCCGCGAAGTCCGCGCGATCTTCCAATGCCCTGCCCACGGCGAATTCCAGGCCGGTGGTATCCGAGCTCGCGGGCGGGAGGAGCTCGAGCTGACGCTGCATGTTTTCAAGATGCGAGGAGGAGGAGTGGAAGGTCTCGAGATTCGACAATGCCCAATAAGCCATGCCGAACTGCGGCCGCAGCTCGATGGCGCGTTGATAACATTCGATCGCCTCACGCGGATGGCCAATGTAGCGTTGTTGATTGCCTGCGAGCAGCCAAAAATCTGCGTTGTCTGGATGATCCGAGATCAGCTGCGTGATGATGGCAAGGCCTTCGTCGTGTCGTTCGGCGATTTGCAGCGCTCCGACCTTGAGCATCAAGAAATCGTTGTTGTCAGGTTCAGCTGCCAACAACCGTTCGATGAGCGGCAGGGCTTCCACCGTGCGGCCCTGGCGAATCATCAGCCGCACCAGCTGTTCGCGCGCGGTGCCGTCGCAGGGTGCCCGCTGTAGAATCTGGTTCAGCGACACTTCTTCCGCCAAATCATCGCCGCGCCGTAACGCAATGGCGGCCAATAGCGTGAACACGGCCACCTCGTTCGTGCCCTCTTGTAGTCGCCGATGGGCCGTGAATTCCGCTGCTTCGAGCCGGTTCTGGTCGAAGGCGGCATAGGCATCGGCGAGATCCGGAGGGTCGGAGGCCAGCCGTCGGTATCTGCTATAGGCAGAATCGGCGGAGGCGGTTTCGCCTACAGCCAAGCGCTGTGCGGACAGCTCGCGCCACGCTTCCGCAAGGCCCGAATCAAGCGCGACGGCGCGCTCGAACGCCGTTATTGCCTCCTCTGTGCGCTTACACGCCGCGTAGGTGCAGCCCAGTTCCAATTGCATGAATGCGGAGCCGGGCTGGGCGAGTGCGAGGGACTCGATCACATCGACTGCACCCGCGGAGTTGCCCAAGCGCCGGCATGCGGCGCTGAGCAGGAGACCTGCCGCATCAGACCCTGGATGATTCGCGAGGATTTCGCTGGCTTGCCGCGCCGCGGCGGCCGGCTCGGTCTCGAGCAGCATCGATGCGCGCATGAGCTCAAGATCGACGGTGGCGTTCAATTGTCAAATACTCCTGAGAATGAACCAGCCGCAAATGGCTGTTATACAATGATGCCGTGAATTCCGCTGCCCCCATACCGCTCGACGAAGCGACGATCATTCGCATTTTGCAAGCCTCGAAGGCGGAACAGGCCGCGGGCCGCATTCCGGAATCCGACCAACTGCTGGCCAATGCGGCGCAACGCGCTCCGCACCACCCCGCCGTGCTCAACGAACTGGGAGTCCGGATGCTCGCGCGCGGGGTTCCGGATCAGGCGCAATTGCTGTTTAGCCGCGCGGTGAGCGCCAACCCCAATCAGCCCGCCATCTGGGCCAATCTCGCCAGCAGCCTGAAGGCGCTGGGCCGGCGTATGGAGGAATTGGACGCCATCGAAAAGGCGCTTGCTCTGGAACCGCGGCATTTGTCGGCGCTCTTGCAGAAGGGCCAATACTTCGAGGACATAGGCGACCTGCGCGGTGCGGCACGATCATTTCAGGCTGCGCTTGACTCGCTGCCGGTCGGCGCGGAGGTTCCGTTGCACTTGAAGGGCGCTTTCGATCACGCCAGGGTGACCGTCGACGCCGATCGAGCCGGTCTTGCCCGTGCACTCGAGGAGCCGCTGGCGAAAATTCGCGAGCAGCACGGTGGCCAGGCGCAACCGAGAGTCGATATGTGTCTCGAGCAGCTGATGGGGAAGCGCCGCGCCTACCACTCGCAACCGACTTGGATGTACTTCCCCGAACTGCCCGCCATAGAGTTCTTCGACCGGACGATGTTCCCCTGGCTCGATCCGCTCGAGGCAGCCGCCGGCGAGATCCGCACGGAGCTCCTGCGGGTATTGGTTGCGGACCGCGAGGGATTGCAGCCCTATATAGATTTCCCGGCGGGGCTTCCGCTCGATCAGTTCAAGGAGTTGAACCGCTCGCGAAAGTGGAGTGCGTACTTTCTGTGGAATCAGAGCCAGCCGCAGCCGGGCCACATAGCGCGCTGCCCGGTGACCGCGCGAACCCTCGAAGAGGTGGTGCCGCGCTGCCGCGTCAGTGGCCGAGCGCCCACTGCGTTTTTTTCGATTCTTGATCCCGACACCCGCATCCCGGCACATACCGGCGTTACCAATACGCGCTTGACGGTTCATTTGCCTCTGGTTGTGCCGCCGAACTGCGGATTCCGCGTGGGAGCCACGACTCGTGAGTGGGTTCCCGGTCGAGCGTGGGTGTTCGATGACACGATCGAGCACGAGGCATGGAATCTGTCGGACACACCGCGTGCCATATTGATCTTCGATATTTGGAACCCGTTGCTGACGCCCGCGGAGCGCGACATGATTCAAACGGCCACGGAAGTGTACGGCCAGTATTATTCGCAGCGGCCGGTAGTCGACGCGTGATCAATCGTGTGGCTGGCCTGCTGTTTTTGGCGGCGACCGCTGCCACCGCCGCCACCATCGCCACGGCGGCCGGTGCCGATGGCCTCGCGCGTTGCGCCGAAATCGCGGCACCGGACGCGCGCCTCGCGTGCTATGACGCGCTTGCGCATCGTCCGGCGGATGCTGCTACACCCCCGACCAGCACAGTGAAGCCACCGGCGGCCACAGAAAAACCGGCGGCGGCTGCGGCGGAAAAATCATCGGCGGCCGCAGCACCTGCCTCGGCTGCCGCAATTTCCGCCCAAGACCCCAAGAACTTTGGCTTGACGTTGGCCCAGCAGCACATGGCATTCGCCGGCCCGACATCGATCAAAGCGCGCATCGACGCAATTAACTCGGGCCCAAATGGCCAGACCTACATTGTGCTCGATAGCGGTCAAACCTGGATCATGGGGGAGAATGACGGCTGGCTCTCGAAGGGGGACGCGGTCACGATCAAACGGGCGGCGCTGGGAGCATTTCTATTGATGTCGCCTTCGAATCATTCTTATCACGTGCGGCGAGTGCGCTAAACCGCGCGCATCGCGTTCCGGTTTGCCGCATCGCCTTCCGGCTTCAAGAATAGCCGAATCGATTCATCCACGGTTCGAGCAGCGGTAACACAGTTCGGAGCTGAAGCTCGTAGTGTCGCCATTGCCCCGTGGCGGAGGTGACGAGGCCTTGTGACAACTGCGCCGTGCTGGGCGTCGCGTGCTCGCGCGACTGCGCGCGACCGCCAAACTCACCCATGCCCGCCACCCACTCGAGCCCGATAAATTCGCAAACGCTGCGCATCTCGCTCTCGAATCCGGCCACCAGGTTCTCGTAGCGAACCTCGCGCCAATCGAGCCGCAGCGAACGCTTCGCGGTGTCGGCGAATGTCATGACTGCCGCGTAGAACGCAGCCGCCCCCGGCAGCGTCAGCAACTCATACATGGACGGATTCATCTTGAAGCGGCGCCGGTAGCAGCTGAGTATCACATCGCGCGGATCGCGCACCGCGAATAAAATCTTTGCATGCGGAAACAGCTTCGCGATCAGCGGTAGTTTCATGGAATTCAACGGATGTTTGTCGACAAACACCTTGCCCGCAACATCGGCGCCGGCATCGCGCACGCGGCGCCAATAGGCCTGCCGCAATGTGTTCACCGCTTGGCTCTCCGCACGCGCCAGCGGCAGCAAATTCACCGGCTCGCGCATGAAAGCGAGCACGCCATCCGCCAGCAGTTCGTGCTCCTCGAGGCTGACGACCCGCGGATTCCCGTCCAGCACGACCTCCAGCAAGGTCGTGCCGGAGCGAGGGAACCCCAGGAGGAACACATGGCCGGCCGCCTCCGAAGCCGGCGTCCCCGGGCGGTCCTCCCACTGACCGGCATCAATCTTCTCCACGGCTGCCGTCAGCGCTCGCGTATAACCAAGCACGTTGGAACCCGCGTAACGACGATGAATTTGCCGCAGCGCCTGATTGCAGGTCTCGTAAGCCTCGAAAGCCTCATCATAGCGGTGGCCGGCATCGAGCACATCCGCAAGCAATCCTGTGGCGCGCGCTCGATCGGACGGTCCCGCGCGGGAATCCATGATCAAGTGCCGCAGACGTTTTTCCGCCGAATCCAAATCGCCGGCCGCCAAATCGGCGGCGGCGAGGCTCAAGATGGCGTCCGGAAAACCGGGCGCGACCTTGAGCGCCCGCTCCGCCCAAGCCCTGGCTTCCTCGTGCTGGCCGCGGTGTGTGGCGATCGAGGCCAGCGCCGCCGAACTGGTGAAGTTGCCGGGGTCGAGCTCGAGCGCGCGCAAATGGCTCTCCCGGGCGCGGCCAAGTGATCCCAAGGCAATGAGCGCGTTGCCCTTGCTGGCGTGTGCGAACGGCAGATCTGCATGCTGTCTCAGGAGTTCGTCAATGTGAACGAGCGCTTCGGCCGGTCGATCGAGGCGCTGCAAGCACAATCCCAGCGCGTTGCGCGCGCCCACGTCTTTCGGGGCGATGGCAACCGCGCGTTCGAGCAATTGCAGCGCCTGCTCGTACTTGCCCTGTTGCTCGAGTCGCGTGGCGGCGATGTTCAGCAGCATGGGGTGCTCGAAACCGCTCGCCAGGGTTTGCTCGGCCAGCGCCGCGGCACGCACAAAATCGCGGTTCTGCGCTAGGCTTAGAACCGTGCGCAGCGTTTCCATATCGGTTTCAAGATCACGGGCCATCGGAGTTCATATATTTATCTGGCGACAAGGCTACCGGAATAGCGCTCATATGGGAAAATTGCCCGAGAATATGCTGCAACCGAGGCGATTTTGACGGATCCTGCCGATGAGCAGATGCGCGAGGCGGCGCGATTGCATCGCCAAAACCGTGTTGCCGAAGCCATCGCGGCATATCAGTCGATTGTCGCGCGCTGGCCGAAGCTGCCGGATGCCTGGTACAACCTGGCGGTTCTGCAGCGGCAGACTTTCCGTTTCCACGAGGCGCTTGGCTCCTATCAAAGGGCGCTTAGCAGCGGCATAACACGACCGGAAGAAGTGCACTTGAATCGCGGCGTCATCTACAGCGATTTCCTGCGCGACTACCCGGCGGCGGCCGGCGAGCTGGAGCGGGCTTTGACCGTCAATCCCGCCTACACGCCGGCGCTGCTAAACCTGGCCAATCTATACGAGGATCTCGGCAAGAGGCCGGAAGCGAGTTCGCTGTATTCGCGGGTTCTGGTCATCGAGCCGCAGGCGTTCGAGGCGCTGGCGCGCTTCGCGAACGTGCAGCCTGTGGGGAAAGTCGACGGTGCTCTCGTCGACCGGCTGAGAGATGCCCTCAAGGTCGCAACTTCAATGAGCGATCGGGCGAGCTTGGGATTTGCGCTCGGGCGTCTGCTCGACGCGGCCGGCGATTACCGCGAGGCATTTGAAGTCTTCACCGCGGCCAATCAGGCCAGCCTGGCCAGCGCGCGACCTCAGGTCGTTCGCTACGATCGCGCTTGGCAGCAGGCGTTCGTCGACCGCGTGATCGGCAGCGATTCGCGACGCTCGACAGCCCACTCGGCTGATATTCCCCCACAGCCCATCTTCATCGTGGGAATGTTTCGTTCCGGTTCGACGCTCGCCGAGCAACTGCTTGCAGGCATCCCTAAGGTTGCCGCGGGCGGCGAAATGGATTTCCTGCCGCGGTTGGTCAACAGCGAATTCATGCCGTTCTTCGAAACGCTCGAAACCATATCTGCCGAACGTCTGGACGGGATCGCCGCGCGCTACCGCGCGGAACTCATGCGCGCGTCGGCAAACGCCGCCTACGTCACCGACAAGCGGCCCGATAACTTCTTGTACCTCGGCCTCATCAAGCGTCTGTTTCCGAATGCCAAGATCGTTCACACGACGCGCAATCCCTTGGACAACTGCCTGTCCATATACTTCCTGCATCTCGACCAGCAGATGAGCTATGCGTTGAATCTCATGGACATCGGCCATTACTACCGTGAGTATCGGCGCTTGATGGCCCATTGGAAGTCGGAGTTTTCAGCCGATATTTTCGATTTCGACTACGACGCCCTGATCCGAGCGCCGGAAGTCCAATTGCAACGGCTGTGCGCATTTCTGGGGCTTGAATGGCCCGGACAGGTCCCGCTGGTCGCGGCGCGCAGCGCAGCGATCAGAACGGCCAGCACCTGGCAGGTGCGCGAGCCGCTGTACAGCACTTCCTCCGGACGAGCGAGGCATTACGCCGATGAACTCAAGGAATTGCGCGACTACCTGGGTGGACTTGAATGATTGCGCCGCTCGTGTTGCCCCTGTTTGCGACGCCGCTTGGCATAGTAACGGTGCCGAAGGCCGAGGACCTCAACCCTCAACTCGCCGATCTTTTCGTGCAACGCACACCCAGGGACCGCCCGCCGCAGGCGAACACCAAGGTGTACCGCGGCCAGGATGATCTCTTCGATTGGCCGGAGCCGGCAGCCCGCGCGCTCACCACCGAGATTTTCCGCGGCGTATGCTCGGTTGTCGAGACGCTCAATGCATTCGATCCCGGCCAGCTGCGCTCGTTCAATCTCGAGGCGCGCGGCTGGTTCACGATCGTCGAGCAAAACGGCTCCGTGCCCGCGGCAAATTATCCGCTAACGGCATGGTGCGCGATGTACTGCGTTGCCGCGCCCGAGCCTCCCGAGTCCCGTCAGGACAGCGGCGCACTGCGGCTGTACGAGTCGCGGCTCGGAACCATGTTTCAAGACGCCACGAATTCCGTCATGCGCGTCCCGTTCACACCGAGTCACTATACCTGGCGGCCGGTCCCTGGACAGATGGCGATATTCCCCGCGTCCCTCACGCACGAGATCGCGCTGGTGCGATCTGCCGGCAAGCTGATTGTGGTCACCGCGCGCGTGCGCTTCGTCGCGCCAGGTCAGCAGGGCGTCGGGCGATGGTAACCTCGACGCTCAAGCTCAAGCCGCTGTTCGCGGTGCCGTTCGGCGAGATGCGTCTTGTGCCGTGCGAGCGCCTGAACCGAGAACTCGAGTCGCTGTTCCTGCAGCGCGAGAGCGCCGAGTACAAAAATCCCACGCCCAGCCACATCGCCCAGGAGGAAACCTTCGAAAGCCGGTTCAACCTGTTCCGGTGGCCCGAGGCCTGCGTGCAGGAGCTGCGCAACTTCATGTTGAACGCGGTGGCGCAGATGGTGATCGAGACCACCTCGCTCAAACCCCAGGACATCGCCAAGCTCAGCTTTCAAAATCACACGTGGTTTCACATCTCGCGGTATGCGGGATCCTTCGTTGCGCACAATCACCCCCTGGCATCGTGGTCGGGTGTCTACTGCGTGCGTGCCGGCGAGAGCGTTCCGCAGCATCCTGACAGCGGCGTGCTGCGATTCCTCGATGTCAGGCAGGGTGCCAATGCCTATTTGGATCCGGCCAATGCAACGTTGCAGCGCGCCTACGCCCTGGCACCCGTGGAATTGAAGCTCGAGGCGGGGCAGCTCGTGATCTTTCCCTCATATGTCTTCCACGAAGTGACACCGTTCTACGGCAGCGACACCCGCATCACCGTGGCCACCAACTGCTGGTTCTCCTGAAGGATTCTGCATGAACAGTTCGCCGGCTGCTCCGGGCAGCCTCCTCATGAATGTTGCGCGCCAAGCCATGATCGCCAATGGCTTGCTGCCGGATTTCGACGCCGCCGCCCTGCAGCAGCTGGCCGCCATCGCCCAGCCCGCGGGAGATTCAAGCCCCGACATTCGCGATTTGCGCCAGCTCTTATGGGCGTCGATCGATAATGACAATTCTCGCGATCTGGACCAGCTCACCGTGGCCGATGCGGCCGGCGCCGGTGCGGTCAAGATCCTGGTGGCGATCGCCGATGTGGATGCCGTGGTGAAACCCGGATCGCCCATTGACGCCCATGCGCGTGCCAACACGACGTCCGTCTACACGGCGGCGGCGATCTTTTCGATGCTGCCCGAAAGACTCTCGACCGACCTGACTTCACTGGGCGCCGGTGCGGAACGACTCGCTCTCGTCATCGACATGACCGTCAATGCCGCAGGCGCGATCGTGCAGTCGGATGTGTATCGGGCCCGGGTGCTGAATCGCGCCAAGCTCGCCTACAACGCGGTCGGCGCCTGGCTTACGGGCGCTGCGGCTGCGCCGGCCGGCGTCGCGGCGGTTACCGGCATGGAGCAGCAGCTTCGCCTGCAGGACCAGGTGGCGCAGTCGTTGCGCGCGGTCCGCCGCGCGCGCGGTGCGCTCGACTTGGAGACGATCGAGGCGCAGCCGGTGTTCAGCGCCGGCGTGCTCAGCGACCTGCGGCCGGACGAAACCAACCGTGCCAAGCAATTGATCGAAGAGTTCATGGTCGCCGCCAATGGAGTGACCGCCGAGTATCTGGCCGCCAAGGGATTTAGCGCGCTACGCCGGGTGTTGCGAACGCCTGAGCGCTGGGACCGTATTGTCGCTCTGGCGGCGGCCTTGGGAGAACAGCTACCGGCCGAAGCCAGTGCGCCCGCCCTGAATGCATTTCTCGCGAAGCGCCGCCAACTCGCACCGGCACTCTATCCCGACCTGTCGCTGTCGATTGTCAAGCTCTTAGGCTCAGGGGAATATGTTCTGAACAAACCCGGGCAAGCGATCGAAGGACATTTCGGCCTCGCGGTTGTCGACTACACGCATTCCACGGCGCCGAACCGCCGCTTTCCCGATCTCATCACGCAACGCCTGGTGAAAGCAGCTCTGACTCGCCGGGTCGCGCCGTACTCCGATGCGGACCTGCAAGAGTTGGCGGCGCACTGCACCTTGCAGGAACACAATGCGGCGAAAGTGGAACGCTCGGTCAACAAATCGGCGGCTGCGTCGCTGCTGGCTTCGCGCATCGGTGCGAAATTTGAGGCCATCGTGACCGGCGCTTCGGACAAGGGCACCTGGGTGCGCATCTCCGCGCCCACCACCGAAGGCAAAGTCGTCAAGGGGTTCGAAGGCCTGGACGTGGGAGATCACGTGCGCGTGACGCTGCTGCACACGGACATTGCCCGCGGTTTCATCGATTTTGCGAGGACCAAATGACTTTATGAAAGACCACCCTGCCCAAGAATCCGGACTCGCTTACCTGGATCCCGAGTTTCTCGGGAGCGATGATGCGCGGCCGCTGCGAATCATCGCGGAGTACCTAGATCCGCTGCGGCGCCTGCGGCTGCAACGGGTTCACGACACCATTGTGTTCTTCGGATCCGCGCGTCTCTCGGAGCAGGGGCCGCTCGGCCGCTTCTACGCCGAGGCGCGCGAACTCGCGCGGCTGATCACGGCGTGGTCACAGAGCCTGCCCTCAAATGTGCACCGCTTCGTCATCTGTTCGGGCGGCGGGGGCGGGATCATGGAAGCGGCGAACCGCGGCGCACGGGATGCAGGAGGCCGCACCATGGGCCTCAACATCAGCCTGCCGCACGAACAGGAACCCAACGCTTACGTCACTCGTGAGCTGCTCTTTAAATTTCGCTACTTCTTCATGCGCAAGCTTTGGTTTGCGCACCTCGCACGTGCCATGGTGGTCTTCCCGGGCGGCTTCGGCACGCTGGACGAACTCATGGAGGTCTTGACGTTGGCGCAAACCGGGAAACTCGCGCGCCAGGTGCCGGTCATTTTGTACGGCTCGAGCTATTGGCAGGAGATCATCAACTTCGATGCCCTGGTGCGCCATGGAATGATCAGCCGCGAGGATCTCAAGCTGTTTGCCTTTGCCGACGATCCGAGCGGCGCGCTCAAGCTGCTGCAGAGTGCGATCAAGATGGATGCGGAGGAGAAAACCCCGGCATTCGCACGGTCCCGCTGCCGGGAATCGCCCTAAGAGTCGACGCGGCAATGCGCGATGAATTTGCGCAACGGCTCTGACAACACCTTCCGCTCATGATGAATCATCAGGAACCTTCGCGTCAGACGGGGCAGGGCGGTGGCGAGCACGCTCAAGCGATTGGCGGCCACAAGATCGCGCACGACCGAGCGCGACAAGCAGCTTACCCCTAAGCCTTCGGCCACGGAATTCTTGATCGCTTCGGAGCTGCCGAGCGTCATCGACGCCGGAAAGTTGAGAAGATGCGGCAGCAGCGCCTGTTCCACCGTTTCGCGGGTGCCCGATCCGACTTCGCGCAACAGCCACTGTGCCGCGGCAAGCTGCCTCACCTTGAGCTTGCGCTGTTTTGCCGCCTTGGCGAGCGGATGAGAAGGCGAGGCGACGATGACGAGTTCATCTTCCAGCCACGGCATCACGATGATGTCCTTCGCGTGACTGGGCCCTTCGATGAACCCTAGGTCGGTTTCGAAGTCGCGCACCGCATGCACCACATCCAGCGTATTGCCGATCTGCAGTTCGAGCCGCGCGGCCGGCACTTTCTCGCGAAAACGCGCCAGGAGTGCGGGCAGAACGTAGTTGCCGATCGTGGTGCTGGAAAAAAGGCGCAGCTCGACCGCGAGAGCTTGAGTATTCGACAGGAATGCTGCTTCGAGATTTTGCGCGCCGTCCAGCACCGCGAGCGCCATGGGCAGCAACGCGCGGCCATTGTCGTTCAGCACAAGCCGCTTCCCCACCCGATCGAAAAACCGGGCACCCAGGGCGCGCTCCAACTCCTTCAGTGCCGCACTCGCCGCTGACTGCGACAACGGCACCGCCATTGCCGCCGCGGTGGTGCTGCCGGTCAAAGCGATGGCGCGAAATATCTGCAGTTGACGAAGACTCAGGTGCATCGGCGATTAAGATACTAAATCGATTGATAATAAACAAATAATGAATTTTACGAATATATAAATGGCGAGCATAGTCAGAACCGCGCGAGGAGGCGCAGTCGAGGTTCAATATGCAAGCAGTGACCAATCCCTTGGCGGCGCCGGGCCGGACCCCCGCTCAGCGCTGGATCAGCTTCCTGCCGGGCATTCTGCTCACCGGCGCCATTGCGATGCTCGCGAACGAATTGTCGCAAAGCGCCTGGATGCAGGCTCATGGAATCAGCGCCCTGACGCTGGCGATTGTGATCGGCATGATCGCCGGCAACACTTTCTATCCGCGCCTCGCCGGAGTCAGTGCCCGCGGCGTGGCGTTCTCCAAACAAACGCTGCTGCGCGCGGGCATCATCTTGTACGGCCTGCGCCTAACCTTTCAGGATATCGGCCGCGTCGGCGCGGTCGGCGTGATGGTCGATGCGATCGTGCTGAGCAGCACTTTTGTCTTGTCGTGGTGGGCCGGCACGCGGCTGTTCGGCTTGAATCGCCGCACGGCGATGCTCATCGGTGCCGGGAGCTCGATTTGCGGCGCGGCCGCGGTGATGGCGACGGAGCCGGTGGTGCGCGGCCGCGCCGAGGAAGTCTCCATCGCGGTCGCAACGGTCGTTGCCTTCGGCACGCTTGCCATCTTCATCTATCCGGCTCTCTATCAACTGAATGAGCGTGCGCATTGGCTGACGCTCACGCCATTTGCGTATGGAATTTTCACCGGTTCCACGGTTCACGAGGTGGCCCAGGTGGTCGCCGCCGGCAAGGCCGTCGCAGATGCGGCCGCGAATACCGCGGTGATCACCAAGCTGGTGCGCGTCATGATGCTGGCGCCCTTCCTGGTGCTGCTGTCGGCGTATTTGTCGCGCCATTCCGAGGAAGGCGCGTCTGAGGAAGGCGCGTCTGAAGAAGGCACGGCGCCCGCGCCCGGTCCGCAAGCCTGGCGCGACGTCATTCCCTGGTTTGCCTTGGGTTTCATCGCGGTTGCGGGACTCAATTCCCTGGCGCTGCTACCGCATGCCGTGGTCAGCACCGCAATCGATGCGGACACGCTGATCCTGGCAACCGCCATGGCCGCGCTCGGCGTGAGCACTCAGGTCTCAGCGATACGCCAGGCCGGCGTCAAGCCCCTGGCCCTGGCGGCGCTGTTGTTCGGCTGGCTGATTTTCGGCGGATTCGCGATCAACAGCGGAATATCGGCATGGTTCGCTAAGCTACTGGGCCATTGACCTCAATTTGCATCGCTCGCTTACGCGGGAGCCTTTATTCGTGACGCTGAAAGGCGCCACAGGCGATGCCTGTGGCGCTGATACCGGCGCGGATTCGAGACTAATGCTTCTGGTTATAGATGCGGCGGCTGTTCTTATTCAATGATTTATTCAAGCGCTGCTGCTCACCCTTGGTCAAATGACCGTTGTGTTTGGCCTCATCGACGCTTTCGCGTTTCGCGATGTTGGCATCGTGGGCCTCGTCACGCGCGGCCTGCTTGCCGGTCATCGTGCCATTCGCCAAACCTTGATTGATGCGGGCCTGCTGATTGTCGAGCCGCTGATTGACTTCATTCACGCGCGGGTGGTCCGGAACGGTCTGCGCCATACTTAACGAGGAGCCCAACACGCCGCAGATGCCGGCGAGGATGAGCGCTGTAGATTTGATTATCATGACAACTCCTTAAATCTTGAATATTGAGTTAACCAAATGCGCCTAGCCTTTCGGTGCGCGGCGGCTCAACGAGCCCCATATGGCTGTAAAAACGCCTTCGCCCGCCAGCGGTTGACAGCCGCGTGAGCTCCAGAAGCACGATTGCGTCACACAGGCGGCCGAGTGCCATGGCCGTGCGTTTCTTATGACCAAATACGACGTGCTCATCATCGGTGCCGGCGCTGCGGGTCTCAACGCGGGACGGTTGCTGGCCCAAGCCGGCCTGCGCGTTGCCATCCTGGAGGCGCGCAACCGCATCGGCGGCCGCATATGGACCCGCCCGATCTCCCTCGGCGATTCGCAGCGCTTAGGTACCGTCGAGCTGGGCGCTGAATTTGTGCACGGCCTGCCGCCCGAGACTTGGTCGATAATCGAAGAGGCAGCCTTGAGGACTTACGAAGTCGACGGCTCTGTGCTGCGGTTCGATGGCGGTCGATTGATCACGGCTGACATTCAGCAGGGGAGCGCAGAACAGGTGCTGGAGGAAATGCGGCAATGGATCGGCACGCAAGCAAACGACCTAAGCTTCACCGACTACCTCAAGAGCAGGGCCATCGATCCGGTCACGGCGCGGGCGGCAAGCAATTATGTCGAGGGCTTCAACGCGGCCGATCAAAAACGCATCTCGGTCGCGGCACTCGCCAAACAACAGGCCGCGGAAGACGCGATCGCCGCAGATCGGCTGTTTCGAGTGGAAGCAGGCTATGCGGCCCTGCCCGATTTCCTGGCCCAGCGGTTTATCGCGGCGGGTGGCGAGCTGGTGCTCGATGCGCCCGTGAGAAAAATCATATGGAAGCGCGGCGCCGTCACCGTCGAGGTCGGGGGGAGCAAGCGATACCATGCGGACCGGGCGGTGATCACGGTGCCGCTGGGCGTGCTGCAAGCCGAGATGATTGAATTTGTTCCGCGGCCTGGAGATGTCCTGTTTCACGCCAGTCGTTTGGCGATGGGCCCGGCGTTGCGCGTCGTGTTGATGTTCAAAAGAAAATTCTGGAGCGAGGATTTGAGTTTTCTGTTTGCGCCGACCGAAGTGCCGCCGACGTGGTGGACACCCATGCCTGAATCGGCGCCGACGCTCACGGGGTGGGCGGGCGGCCCGAAGGCCGAAGGACTGCTGCGGCTGGTGACGCCGGCAGGCGATGCCGGCGCACTGCTCGATCGGTGCTTGACCACGCTTGCCAAAATATTCACGCGATCGCTCGCCGACATTCGGCAAATGCTCTTAAGCTGGCACATGCACAATTGGCAGAGCGATGACTTTGCGCGGGGCGCGTACAGCTATGTGCCGGTCGGCGCGTTGGATGCGCCTAAAAAGATGTCCCAGCCCGTCGAGGACACGTTGCATTTCGCGGGAGAGCATACCGACACGTCCGGGAATTGGGGGACGGTGCACGCGGCGCTGGCAACCGGCGTGACCGCCGCACGCCAGGTATTAGTTCGACTCGCTGAATTTTGACCTGAGCGAGCCATCTGCGATCAGTGCATCGATGATGGCCCCGTCATGCCCCGGCACAATGCGGATTGTCGGTTCGCTTTTATGCAAACGCCCCAGTGCGGCCAATTCGCCGAACACCGCGCTACGATCCTCACTTAAAAAAAGCCAAGTCACCAGCCGCGCCCGCTCGCGTTGCGTCTCGATGTTGCGAAAATGCCAGGCGACATCACCGATGAACAGGAATTCTTTGCCGTTGGCGGTCGCCACGTAAACCATCTGGCTACCGGGCGTATGCCCGGGAGCCCTGATGAGCACCACGCCGGGCGCGATGGCCACGTATTTTTCGTACTCGAGAGGCATGTAGCCATCCAACGCATGTTCCGGGAACTTTGCCGGCAGCATCACTTCCGGATGCGAGGCTTGCTCGCGGTTCAGCCGCACGGCGTGCAGCATGGCGGGCAGCCCCGGATGAGCGGCGAGTCCCCCAATGTGATCGAGATGCTCATGCGTGATGACGATGAGCGATGCCTGCGTCATCGCCGTCTGCATGCGCGCGTACGCATCGGCATCGAATGCCGCTATGTTGCCGCCCGTTTCCCGGGCGAGCGCCGTATCGACGATGATCGAGGCATGAGGATAGACGATTCGGTAGGAATACACCGGCAGGTCGCGTGTCTGCCAGCCGTCGCCCGCAACAACCGCGGTAGCAGGAAATCGAAACAGTGCGACACGTTCTACTTCAACGCCGCTTGGCTTGTCGCCTTCCAGGCTGCCCGCTAGCTGACGAATTTGAGCTATGTCCAAAGCGTACTGGAGATGCGCCGGTGCGTGACTCTCGTCGATGAGCCAGTAGTACGACGCGCCGGCCGCCAGCGAAATGCCCGCCAGGGCCACAAGACTGTTGCGAATCCAGGGTTTCATGGGCCTCCACTTTTTCCAGGAAAACTCTAAGATTTGGTTTGATCAGCGTGCAACAGCCGAAGATTGGCGTTATGGCCGGCGCGCCCGATCTGATAGAACGTGATGCAGAAGATCGATATCGCGAGCAGCACCACTATGAGCGGTACGTAGGTAAGCGCCAGATTTCTCAGCACCGCCGCCGGCACCAGGCCGGGCCGCGCGCCTTCCGGAAATTTGACCCAGGCGAGCACCACGCCGCCGGCAAATATCCCCAAGCCCGACACACACTTCTGCACAAAGAAGGCGGCCGCAAAGTACAGCCCCTCGGTCCGCTGATGCGTGCGAATCTCGTTTTCCTCCACGGTATCAGCCAGCATGGAGGTCACCAGCGCCCCCGAGACCACGGTCAGGGTCCCGAGCGCCAGGGTAAACACCAGCAGAATCGGCATCAGTGCCGGCGACGAATTGTCAACGAACCAGCCGCATTGGCGCAGCATGATGGGGCTGGGCGCCAGCACCAGGGCAATGACGGAAACCCAGATGGCGCCGCGCTTCTTGTCCAATCGCTTGGTGATCAGCGGAGCCACGCCCAGGGCCGCGGCGGCTGAGATCAAGGCCGAGAGCAGCAGCCAGGAAATCTGGTCGGCCGACAGTTCCCAGTAGTACGTATAGAAGTAGACGCTGAGCGTCGCCACCAACCCCAAAGCCATTGCGGAAAAAAATCCGCATGCGATCATCGACAGAAACGGGCGGTTGGCAAGCGCGGCGCGAATCTCGCGCGCCTCTTGAGACAGGTTGAAGGGACGCTTCGGCGGGGGCGAGCGCAAGAACGGAATGTAGTGATGCGTACCGGCGGTTGAGATCAGAATCGAGACGAACATGATGATCGCTGCGGCAATGGAATAGCCATGGTAGCCGGGGCGGTTCAGCAATCCCACCGCCTGCTGCGCCGTCGGGCGCAAATACACCGACAGCGCAATGACGCCCATGAGCACCGCGCCGACGTAGCCGAAAAAGAATCGATAGGCCACCAACGAGGTGCGCTGATCGTAATCCTCGGTCAACTCCGCGAGCAGCGCGGCGCTGGGGACTTCGTAGAGTGCGATCAGGATGCGGACGATGATGGCCGTGATCAGCAAGTACCAAAAGAGCGCCCCGTTCCCAAGATGCGCCGGAGGGTTCCAAAGCAAATAATAAAAAACCGCGCATGGCAGTGCGGAGGCGTACATGAAGGGATGGCGACGGCCGAATCGGGAGTGGAAACGATCCGACACATGCCCGATCAGTGGATCGGCAAAGCCGTCGATGATGAGCGCAATCATGATGGCGAATCCCACGAGCTGCGCCGGCAGCCCCAGGACCTGATTGTAGAAAATCAGCAACAAGAAGTTGAAGCCGTTGTCCTTGATGCCGTAGGCAACAGTGCCAAATCCGTACACCAGCTTGGTTCCAAAGCCGATCGAGCTAAGCGCCATGCAAGATTCCGTGCCGCAGCGAAGAAATTAGCACCGCTCACCCCCATTTGACGCTTATTACTTATAATTCTGGTTCGGTGCCTTAGTATACATACCTCGTCGGCGGCTTCTTTGGGGGGATCATGGCGCTCACAACACCCAAGTTTCGTGAGGATTTCGAACTCAGTTCCCTCGCCGGCGCGCCGCCGCTCGATTCGCCCCCGCTCGCCGCCGCCATGCTGATGACGCATGCGGCGTTCGTTCAGCCCGAGCGGCAAATCGCCGTTTTCGACGCCATTGCCGATGCGTGGCTGGACGTGGACGACACAGCTGAGCGCGCGGCATCCTTGCGCCGGCAGCTGCCGTGGCTGACGAATCCGGTGCCCTCAAGCGATTGGGCAACCCCGCGGGCGGTATGGGATGCCTTTTGGGGTGTCGTGGATGCGGATCCGGCCGCGGCTCAGAGCGAGGCACCCAAGGACGCGGCGCTCGATTTTACCGGCCGCGTCGTCGCCATCGGCCGGCACTACGATGCGGAATTGCTGATGCGTTGCGAAAGAGCGCATTTTTTGCATGCGGACGTGCCCAAGCTGCTGGCGCAGCCCGAAGTGCGCATGAGCACCAATGACTTGCGCAACTGGCCCAAGGACAGCCTCGGCACCAATCTGCTCGACATGCTGACCTCCAAGGGCTACGACCTCGAGGTGATCAATCCCGACGATGTGATGCTGCCGGCAGTTTTTGCGGCTCAGAATCGAACCAACCGCCGCATCCTGCAGCTGCACGACGTGTGGCATTTGTTTGCGGGATTTGGTTTCACCGCCCAGGGCGAGGTCGCGATTTCCGGATTTCAGCTCGCGCAATTCGGACAGAACTATTCGACGCGTTTTCTTGCCACCACCACGACCATGATGTGCCTGCGTCCGTTGGTCAACGTCGACCAATTCATCGCGCTCATCGCAGAAGGTTGGCGGCATGGGCGGCGCGCGCCCCCGCTCATGTCGGTCGAGTGGCACAAACTGCTCGGACGCTCGATCACGGACCTGCGCGCCGAAATGCACGTCGCGCCGTTCAAGAGCCGCACGCCCGAACTTTTGAATTTCTAGGCGACCGGGGCTTTAGGGGAAGCCCCTGCAAGAGGCATCCAGCAATCCGTCTTCGCAATCGGGCGCGCCGCGGCCCGATGCCAGGCCGTTGCTGGTGTACGACGCGGATTGTGGATTTTGCGTCTACTGGGCGCGATATTGGCAGAAGCTCACGGGCGATGCCGTCGATTATCGGCCGTATCAGGAAGTGGCCCCGCAATATCCTGAGATCCCACTCACCGATTTTCAACGGGGCGTGCAATACATCAGACCCGATGGGAGCCGTGCGAGCGCTGCCGAAGCAAGTTTCCTCACCTTAAGTCACGCGGGCGGCAAGGGCTTCTGGCTCAGGCTCTATAAAAAGCTGCCCGGCTTTGCGGCGGTCTCGGAACTGACCTATGCCTTGATCGCCGCGCACCGCTCGGCCGCGTATCGCGTAACCCTGTTTCTGTGGGGCAGGGACTATGGGCCGCCGCGCTACGATCTCGCCGCGTTCTCATTCATGCGCCTGTTTGGGCTGATTTATCTTTCCGCCTTCGCGTCCTTTGGAGTGCAAGCACTCGGGCTGATCGGCAGCCACGGCATCCTGCCGGTCGCGGAATTGGTCAATGTCATCGGCGGCCGGGCCGGCGTCGAGCGCTTCTACGTGATGCCCATGCTCTTTTGGATCAGCTCCAGCGACTTGGCCATTCAGGCGGTGTGCTGGGGCGGCGTGGGATTCTCGTTGCTGTTGGTCTTGAATGTGTTGCCGCGACTCTGCCTGTTTCTTCTCTATGTGTTGTATCTCTCGCTGCTCTATGGCGGACAGACTTTCATGTCGTATCAGTGGGACACCTTTCTCCTCGAAGCCGGCTTTCTGGGCCTGCTGATGAGTTTCGCCCAGGTGCCGGGCGTCTGGCTGCTGCGCTGGTTGCTGTTTCGCTTCATGTTCATGTCAGGCATGGTCAAGCTGTTGAGCGCCGATCCGAACTGGTGGAACTTGTCGGCACTGTCGTATCACTTCTTCACCCAGCCGCTGCCAACGCCGCCGGCTTGGTACGTCGCGCACTTGCCGCCAATCGCGTTGAGGTTTGCCACCGGCGGTGTGTTCGTCGTCGAGCTGCTATTGCCGTTTCTGATTTTCTGCCCGCGACGGCTGCGCTTCTTTGCGGCCTTCGGCATTCTGTTGCTGCAAACCTGCATTCTGATCACCGGCAACTACAACTGGTTCAACCTGCAGACCATGTTGCTGTGCCTGCTGTTGTTTGACGACGCGGCGCTGCAAAAGATTCTGCCGCATGGTCTGGCGCGGATGCTGTCGGCGCGAGCGCGACAGCGCACGCCGAGCAAGAGCGTTTCGGTGGCCGTTGGCGCGTGGGGCCTGCTGCTGGTGTTTTGCAGTCTCGTTGAGATGGACCTGCGGTTCGGCGGCAGCCCGCCCGCGGTCGCGGGCCAGATCGATCGACTGATCGAACCGCTGCGCATGGTAAGCAGCTACGGCTTGTTCGCCGTCATGACGACACAGCGCGAGGAAATCGTGATTGAGGGATCGAGCGACGGCGTCGAGTGGCGCGAGTACGCGTTTCGCTACAAGCCGGGCGATGTCTCGCGCGGCCCACGCTGGAACATCCCACATCAGCCGCGGCTGGACTGGCAGATGTGGTTCGCTGCGCTCGATGACCCGCGGCGTCTGGGATGGTTTTCGCGGTTTCTCGAGAGGCTGCTCAAGAACGAGCCCGCCGTGACGGCTTTGCTGGAAAGAAATCCCTTCCCGGACGAGCCGCCGCAATTCGTCCGCGCGCAGTTCTATGACTACACGTTCACCTCCGGCGACGAGAAGTCCAAGGGCCTGTGGTGGCAGCGGCGATCGGTGGGGCTGTATTTCCCGGCCGTACGCCTGAAGGTACTACAATGAAGCGGGAGGCGCGATGAGATCAACTAAAGGCATTTTAGGGCCGCTGGCCGCAATGCTGGGTTGTATGGCCACGGTGCATTTCGCCAGCGGCGCGGCGCCGGTCACCGCCGACGCAATCCGCGGTACCGTCGCGAGTGCACGCGGTCCGGAAGCCGGCGTCTGGGTCATCGCCGAAACGCAGGATTTTCAAACACGGTTCGCCAAGATCGTCGTCACCGACGACGCCGGCCGCTATCTAATTCCGGATTTGCCCAAGGCGAAGTACCGGGTCTGGGTACGCGGCTATGGCCTCGCGGACTCGGTAAAATCCGACGCCACGCCGGGACATGCGCTCAATATCAAGGCGCTCATGGCCAAGGATGCGG
>Ga0307474_10000363_pt1 | contig 32986 bp, 24 predicted proteins | sample atmos_gasesECM1C_2_FD_203312 | JGI IMG/M metagenome (GOLD analysis project Ga0307474, IMG submission 203312) | Hardwood forest soil microbial communities from Morgan-Monroe State Forest, Indiana, United States - atmos_gasesECM1C_05 | ecosystem: Environmental > Terrestrial > Soil > Temperate... | reverse complement strand
TTCGTAGATGTAATTCGCGACGTAGGAAAAGAGCAGCGACGCAGCGAACGGTGACGGTCGATCCGATTCGACGAGTGTCACGCGTATTGCTCCGCGCTGAATGCTGGCCAGAATATTCGCTGCGGCGGGCAAATCGAAAACGTCGCGAATACATTCGCGGTAAGTTTCAAGAAGTATCGGGAACGACGAAAATCGCGCCGCCACCGCGAGCAGATCAGCGGCACGCTTGCGTTGTTGCCACAGCGGTGCGCGCAATCCCGGGCGGCGTTTCGGCAGCAGCAGCGCCCGACCAGCGGCTTCGCGGAACTTTGCTGCAAAAAGGGAAGTGCTGCCAAGTTGGCGCAACACTAACTCCCTGAACTCCGCGGGAGTCGGCAGCAGATCTTCGGAACGAATGTTTTCGTCGCTGTCCGGGACGCGCAGAACGAAACCGTCATCCGACCACATGGACTCAACTTCCAGTCCGCGTTCCGCGCGCAGTTTTGCGGTCACAGCCATACACCACGGCGCGTGCACAGGGCTGCCGAATGGCGTGAGTACGCAGACCCGGCGGTCGCCCATCTCGTCGCGGCATATCTCGATGAGCATGTCCTGATCGCTCGGAATGCGCGTCGTAGCGGCGGCCTGATCGTTCAGGTACTTCAACAAATTCTCGGCCGCATTGTGGTCGAGGCTATGTTCTTCGACAAGCTTTGTGAACGACACAGGCCGCGGCAACGCTGACAGTTCGCGCGTCATTTCGCCGATTTTCCTGCCAAACTCCGCAGGCCGGCCGGGTGCGTCTCCCTTCCAGAAAGGCATTTTCCCGGGTTCGCCCGGTGCTGGGGAAACGATCACCTGATTGTGTGAAATCTCTTCGATTCGCCACGTCGAAGCGCCAAGAATTATCGTGTCGCCCGGGCGGCTTTCGAAAATCATTTCTTCGTCAAGTTCACCGACGCGCGCGCCTCTTGCCGCTCCGGCAAGAAAAACTCCATACAGGCCACGGTCGGGAATGGTGCCGCCGTTTATGATCGCTACGCGCTGCGATCCTTGCCGGCTCGTCAACTTGTCTGCCACACGATCCCACGTAATGCGCGGCCGCAGATCCGCAAATTCATCGGAGGGATAGCGCCCGGAAAGCATATCCAGTACGTTGTCAAAAATGGGCCGCGTAAGTGCGGCGTAGGGCGCGGCGCGGCGGATCAGTTCGAAGAGATTCTCCACCGTCCAATCTTCCATTGAAACGATGGCCACGATTTGCTGTGCCAGCACGTCCAGCGGATTGCGCGGGTAGTGAACGGATTCTACCTGGCCCTGGTATATCGCCCGCGTTATTGCCGCGCATGCAACCAGATCTGCGCGGTACTTCGGGAAAATTACCGCCGCGCTCGTGTCTCCCACATTGTGATTCGCTCGGCCCACCCGCTGAATTCCGTTGGCGACCGAAGGGGGTGACTCGATTTGAATCACCAGATCGATCGCGCCCATATCAATTCCAAGTTCCAGCGAAGAAGTTGCTACGATGCCACGCAGCGTCCCTAGCTTCAATCTGTCTTCAATTTCTTTGCGCTGCGCTACGGCGACGCTCCCGTGATGTGCGCGTACCAGTGTTTCTCCCGCAAGTTCATTCACCGCTCGGGAAATTCGTTCCGCTAGCCGGCGACTGTTTACAAAAATCAGCGTGGAACGATGCGCTCGGATTTGTTGCAAAAGTTTCGGATGGACGGCGCTCCAGATGGACCTCCGAACTGGTCCTTGAGACGCCGGTCCGCTCGGCAATTCCTCCACTTCGGCAAGACGCGCCATGTCTTCAACCGGAACCTCTACTCGCAAGTCGAACCGCTTCGGTTCACTCGCATCCACGATCGTGACCGGACGGTAAACCGGTGCGAAAGTCCCAGACGCAAATTCGGAAAGCGCATCCTCGGCTAAATCGTTCACTGGCAATTCCGATCCATTGGTTCTCGTGGCTGTGTCTGCTGATGGGTCCGTTACCGAATTACTTTCGCGACGGGACGCCTCGGCCCCGCCCAAAAAGCGAGCGACTTCTTGCAGCGGACGTTGCGTGGCAGACAAGCCAATGCGCTGCAGCGGACTGCCAACCAGATGTTCCAGGCGTTCGATGGACAACGCCAGATGCGAACCTCGCTTGGTTGGAACGATGGCATGAATTTCATCGATCACCACAACTTCAACTGAACGCAGGGAATCGCACGCGTTCGACGTTAGCAGCAGGTACAAAGACTCAGGCGTGGTAATTAAGATGTCGCTTGGATGGCGCTGAAATTGGGCGCGCTCTCTTGGCGGCGTGTCCCCAGTTCGAATGGAAATGGTCGGCTGATGAAATTCCCCGCCAAGACGTTGTGCGGCTTGGGCAATTCCCACCAGCGGCGCGCGCAGGTTGCGTTCAACGTCCACCGCGAGCGCTTTAATCGGCGAAATGTATACTACGCGGCAGCGCCGAGCCGCAGCGGGGACTGGGCTAAACATCAGTCGATTGATGCACCACAAAAATGCGGCAAGCGTTTTCCCGGTTCCCGTGGGAGCAAGGATCAGCGTGGATTCATTGCGTGCGATCGCCGGCCACCCGGCGCTTTGCGGACGCGTGGGCGCGGAAAATACCGATTCGAACCAATCGCGCACCGCGGGATGAAAAAGTTCAAGCTTGCCGGGCGATTGCTCCGTAGACGCGGGTTTGTTGTTCTTCGGCACTTCGACCAGCCAAAACTACTTTCCCCTGCTAAATAATTAGATGCCGTCACTACAAAATCGAATATAGGCACGGCGGAAACTCTAATGCTACTAGAAATTAACTGCGGCAGTTTCTGTTTGCAGGGCACTCGATGGTCTGTGACCTGCGATCGCGAAATACAAGACATAGGCATAGCAAAGCAACGGTACGATAAACGCCTTCTGAATATTGGTGACGTCAGAAATGCGTCCCATGGCTGCGGGAAAGATAGCCCCTCCGATAATCGCCATAACCAGCAGGGACGAACCTCGTTTGGTGTACGGACCGAGATTCTTAATGCCCAGTGCGAAAATGGTTGGAAACATGATGGAATGAAAAAATCCTAGTACAACCAGCGCCAGAACAGGCAGGAGTCCGACGGTTGTTAACGCCACCACCGCGCAGAGAAATGCGCAACCCGCGAATAACGCCAGAAGGCGTGGAGCCGCGACACGTTTCATAATTGCCGAGCCCAGAAAGCGGCCAATCATGAACAACACAAGATGAAGTTTCAGGTAGTTCGCCGCGTCCCGTGTCGAAATGCCAGGCTGCATGTGTTGCGCAAAGCGAATGACGAAGCTGGCAACGCCCACTTGCGCGCCAACGTAAGCGAACTGCGCGATCACCCCGTGAACCAGGTGGCCGTGGGCAAAAACTTTGCTCCATCCGTGAGGCACATCGTTGAGTTCTTGCGGATCGCCCTGTTCGCGGACTTCCGGAAGTTTTGTGAGATAGATGGCCACAGCAACCGTTACAAAAATACCTGCGATCACAAGGTAGGGAATTCGTACAGTTCTCGCTTGAATAATGCGGAACGCCTGCAGCTGGGCAGAGTCTAGGGCGCCGAGTTGCGTGGGCGAATATTCGTTTGCAGTGAGGATGAACGCAGCTCCGATAATCGGTGTCAGCACAGCGCCCACGGCATTGAATGACTGAGCGAGATTCAGGCGGCGCTCCGCGCTCTGTGGAGGTCCGAGAATGGTGACATACGGATTCGCGGCCACTTCCAGAAAACTCTGTCCGCAAGCCATGACGAACAGCGCAAAAAGAAAAGGACCGTAGAGGCGGAGGGAGGAAGCGGGAAGAAACAACAGAGCGCCGATCGCACAGAGCGCAAGTCCGGTAAGAATGCCCTGCTTGTATCCGACGCGCTCGACCAGCCAACCGGCAGGAAACGCGGCGATGAAATATCCTCCAAAGAACGCAATTTGAATAAATGAGGACTGAAAATCGGAAAGGCCGAAGGCCGCTTTGAGATGCGGAATCAGGATGTCATTGAGGTTTACTCCGAGAGCCCAAAGAAAAAACAGCGTGGTAATCAGGACCAGTGGCTTTGCAAAGCGAGGTTCGGTCAATGGTGCGTCAGCAGAGTTGGACCGGGAACGCGTCGAGGATATTCTCAAATAACCTCCAATCCATAAAATCGCACCGCGTTGCCGCCGAAGATGGCGGCTTTTTTGTCCGCCGGCAATTGCTCCAGATACGATGAGATCACATTCACAACCGCTGAATAACTTCCCGCAATCAGGCAGACCGGCCAGTCCGAGCCAAACATCAGGCGGTCCGTGCCGAACGATTCGAACACCACATCGAGATACGGCGTGAAATCTGAAAGTTTCCAGCAATTCCAGTTGGCTTCGGTAATTAATCCAGAGAGTTTGCAATAGACGTTCGGGCTGGTGGCGAGTTCGCGGATGGCTGCGGCCCAAGGGTTGAGTTTGCCGATTGCAATTTCCGGTTTCGCGATATGGTCGAGAACGAATGTCTGATTAGGAATATTCGCTACGAGTTCGATGGCGGCCGGAAGTTGCCGTGGATAGATGAGAATGTCGTACGTGAAGCCGAATTGGGCCAGCAAATTAACGCCTCGCAGGAACTCATCACGAAGCATAAATCGATCGTCGGATTCAGCTTGAAGGATGTGGCGAAATCCGCAGAGCTTGTTGAATTGACGGAAATAGGAGAGGCGGTCTGCGATGTCAGGCGACATGAAATTGATCCAGCCCACGACGCCCAGAATCGATGAATCATGCTTCGCAAGATCGAGAAGAAAATGAGTTTCAGATTCCGATTGAGAAGCTTGAACAACAACGCTGCCTGCAAAATCATTGGCCGTCAGTTCGGGACGCAAATCATATGGTAGAAAATCCCTGCGAAGAACAGACATTTCGTCGGTGATCCAGCTATCCCTGGACGGGTCGAACTTCCAGAAATGTTGATGGGCGTCAATTCTCATGCGGTTTGGAAGGGCAATGAGAACCGAGCATGATCAGCCACGCAGATTGAAAAAGCCGCCGTCGAACGGATAATCGGCGCCTGTTACAAAGGAACTGGCATCACAGCAAAGAAAAAGCGCTAACGAGGCGACTTCTTCAGGCTTAGCCATTCTGCCGATGGGCTGGGATTGCGAGAGACGCGCAAACATTTCGTCTTCTTTGCCTGGATAATTTTTCTCGATGAATCCATCGACGAACGGGGTGTGAACGCGAGCCGGAGAGATACAGTTGCAGCGAATATTGTATGGCAAATAATCTTTGGCGACGGACAGAGTCATGGAAAGGACCGCGCCTTTGCTGGCGGAGTAAGCGAAACGATCGGACAATCCGGCAGTAGCGGCTATGGACGCGAGATTCAGAATCACGCCTGCGCGATTCCGCTTCATGTGGGTAATCACAGCTCTCATGCAATTGAAAATGCCTTTTACGTTGACCTGAAACACATTGTCGAAATCCGCTTCCGAGGTTGATTCGAGATTGCCAACATGTGCGATTCCGGCACTGTTAACAAGGACGTCGATGGGCGCGCGGCGCGCGAGGTCCTCGAACACTGTCCGCATACCGGCCGAGTTCGCGACGTCACACGCAGTGCTCGAAGCTTTGCAACCGTTATCAATAATGTGTTTCACGGTAGCCGCGGCGCCTTCAGCGTTTGCGTCCAGAATGTGAACTGATGCGCCCCGAGATGCGAAGAGAACAGCGATCGCCTGCCCAATGCCACGCGCGCCGCCGGTAACGACCACATTCTTTCCGTCGAGGCGAAAATCGGCGGACTGCTTGGTCGCCGGGTTCACAGCGAGACGCCCCGCTTCCAGGGAATGAAATCGTTTTGGCCCAAAATTTCCGCCTTGGTGTGAACCGTTCCGCTGGCGACCCGAAGAGCAAAGGCGAGAATTTCTTCACCAACTGATTCGAAAGACTCGGATCCGGAAATGATGCTGCCAGCGTCGACGTCAATAATGTCCGACATGCGGGTCGCGAGTTGTGAATTTGTAGAAATTTTAATGACGGGCGCAATCGGATTGCCGGTCGGCGTGCCGAGGCCGGTGGTGAACAGAACGATATTTGCGCCAGCGCCCACCTGCGCGCTGACGCACTCGACGTCATTCCCGGGGGTGCACTGAAGATTCAATCCCGCGACGCGGCAGTATTCCGGATAATCGAGGGCCGCGGTAACCGGCGAAGAACCGCCTTTTCTGGCCGCGCCGGCGGACTTCATGGCATCGGTTACCAAACCGTCGCGGATGTTTCCGGGCGAAGGATTCATCTCAAAACTGGAGCGGACCGCCTTGGCACGCGCAGCGTAGTCACGCATAAGCTGGGCGAAGCGGTGGGCGACTTCTTCGCTGGCACAGCGGTTGATGAGCTCCTGTTCGACGCCGCAGAGTTCTGGAAATTCCGAAAGAATCGTGCGGCCGCCGAGGGCCGCGAGAATATCTGAGACGCGACCGATAGCGGGATTTGCGGAAAGTCCCGAGAACCCGTCCGAGCCACCGCACTTCAGCCCGACGCAGAGACCTGAAAGCGGAGCCAGTTGACGACTAACGCGATTCGCTTCGATAAGGCCAAGAAACGTTTCGCGAATGGCGTGAGAGAGCATTTTATTTTCAGAAGGAAACATCTGCTGCTCAAAAACGAGCAGTGGCTTAGCAAAGTGCGGATCGCGTATTTTCAGTTCGTCCTGAAGAATGGATACCTGGGCATGCTGACACCCAAGGCTGAGGACGGTGGCGCCAGCGACATTCGGATGATGAAGATAGCCGGCGAGCAGACCGCAGAGATTTTGGGAATCTTCTCGTGTACCGCCACAACCGCCTTCGTGTATCAAGAACTTAATTCCGTCAACGTTCGGAAAGACAGGTGCCAGAGGCATCGGATTTGAAGCCTCGGAAAATTCGAAGTTACGAATGGACTTCATATCGCCTTCCTTGAGAAGGCGAATCAGGCTATTCACGTGGCGGCGATAAATTTGCGGAGCGACAAAACCAAGCTGCTCTTCGAACGCCTGCTTGAGAGCCATGAGATTGCGGTTTTCACAAAAGACCAGCGGAATAACCAGCCAATAATTGCGAGTGCCGACCTGACCATCGGAGCGGCTGTAGCCTGGAAAGGTTTGATTACGCCAGCGCGAGACATCAGGCGGATCCCAATTGAAGGACTGCCATACATCGTGAAATTCGGAGGCATCGTGTTTGATATTCCGCGTGGTGATGGCTTCGCCCTTGCGGACCGGCACAACAACGATGCCGACTCTTACGCCATACATGACGACCGGATCGCCTACTGCGAGATCGTGCACGGAAAACTTGTGTTTTGCGGGAACATCAGTCACAAGGTTGTAGGTGTTACCGCCATGGGAAACGATCTCGCCCTCTTGCAGGTCTCGAAGTACAACCAGCACGTTATCCTTGGGATTGAGTTGGAGAACGGTGGCTGCCATGGCACCGTGCGGGACGCCTTTCGGCAGTGAATGTGAGTTCATCGGACGACGAACCGAAGGCAGGCTTTGTCTGAAGTCATCAGAGTCCCGAGCCGGCAATCTTCAGTGCGAAAGCATATTCTCCGGGAAGTTTCGCCGGAAGGACAACATTTGTACCCGAGCCCTGAGCAGACCAGGAGAGCGGTTCAGCTTGACCGAGGATGGTGATTTTTGCGTTCGGGTTCGGAGAAAAAGACCGGATCGTGATGGAGGATGATTTTGGCTGACCGAGCAGGATCGCGTAAATCACGGAGTCTTTGCGAGTGAAGCGTATTTCCGTCCCATCGGTGGTCGTGCCGCTCGCGCGAGTCCACGGAGTCGTGGCGTAGATGGCTTCGCCATTTTGATGGAGCCAATTGCCGAGGGCCTGCAGCCTGCTCAACTGAACGGTCGGAATCGTTCCGTCGGCCTCGGGTCCAACATCAAGAAGCAGGTTGCCATTCTTGCTCACGATATCCACCAGGAGATAGATCAGGTCTTTAGGGGCAATCGTTTCGGCTTCGCCTTCGGCGCGGTTGTAGCCGAAAGAACGCCCCAGCCCACGACATTCTTCCCATTTGATTGGGCTAATTTTGTCCAAGGTCTCATATTCCGGCGATTTGAAATCGGAATGTTTCACGCCGAAGCGGTCGTCGACCACTCCATCGGGAACGGAGTTATAGTAGTCGGCCATGATTTCGAGCGGGTGGCCTGACTTGGGATAGTCGATGTCATTCCAGAGGAGCGATGGTTGATAGCGATTGATGAGTTCGCGCATCTGTGCATCAACATATGCGCCATACGCAGCGCTTTGTGGCTTGACCGATTTGTAGTCCGCTGCAACTCGGATTGGGCCGTGCACAAACGTCCAGTCATAGCCGCCGGAATAATATAAGCCCATGCGCAAGTCTTGTTTAGGGACTGCCGCGGCCAGCTCTCCAACTATATCCCGGGTCGCGTGTTGTCGATCAGCTGGCAGCGATGGATTCGAAACAGCGCTGGGCCAGAGAGTGAATCCGTCGTGGTGCTTGGAGGTGAGGACAACATATTTTGCGCCTGCCCGCTGGAAGATCGTTGCCCAAGCATCTGGATTCCATTTTTTGATCTGGTCGTCAAAGACGGGAGCAAAGTTGTAGTAGTCGTAATCGGCACCGTAGTGTTCACGGTGATAGGCCTGAGTTGGCGACCCGTCGAGGCGCATCGAGTTCAAATACCACTCGGCGTAAGGGTTATGGGTGATGTAATCAGTAGATTCGAAATCGTGATTGGGGTGAACCAGCGGCGCCCAGCCCGGTACTGAGTACAAGCCCCAATGAATAAAAATGCCCAGTTTTGCGTCGGCATACCATTGGGGAAGCGGGTGCTGATTCAGCGATTCGATTGTGGGCTCGTAATGTGTTGGAGTGGCGACCAATGCAAGCGCGGCAAAGAGAATTGCGGGTAAGAGCGGCGAAACGATCGGCGAGACGCGAAAGGGAAGCCGAAATATTTTGCAACCTGCTCGCGCTGGCGTGAATCCTGGCATCATCGCAGTTACTCCAACGGGAGAGGTTAGCCAAGATTTGCCACGCTGGTCAATCCGATTTGCTTGCTTCGAGGGAGACCGAAAACACAAGGACAACGCGAAGAAAATACATCCGCGATGACTCAGAGCACGGCGCATTCGGCTTAAGTGATCATCCGGCAGCAAACTGACGTATTATCTGTGATTCGGTCTGAGTGAATTTGCCTCAGCGGCAAAAGTCAGTTGCATTCGCCGGAACCGGCAACCAAAAGGGGCCAATTGGAACTGGGACTTCAAGGAAAAGTAATCGTGGTAACCGGCGGTGCGCGCGGAATTGGGGCGGCGATTGCGCAGGCGTGTCAGGATGAAGGCGCAATTCCCGTGGTTGTGGATCGCGATATCGAAACAGAAGAGTGCCGACAGCTGGCTACGGGGAAAAAAGAGACTGCGCCGGGGCGGATCAAGGCAGAGTTGTCAATTCCCGAGGATTGTTCGACAGCAATCAGTGAGGTGATGGCAAGCTTTGGCAGAATCGACGGCCTGGTCAACAATGCCGGCCGCAACGACAGGGTAGGTCTGGAGTATGGTAGCCCGGCCGAATACGTCGCCTCGTTGAACCGCAATCTTGTGCACTACTACAGCGTAGCGCATTATGCGCTGGCGCATCTCAAGTCGAGCGGCGGCGCAATCGTCAACATCGGTTCGAAAGTGGCGGTCTCAGGACAGGGTGGCACATCGGGATATGCTTCGGCTAAGGGCGCGATTATGGCGCTCACCCGGGAGTGGGCAGCCGAATTGCTGCCGTATGGAATTCGCGTCAACACAGTGGTGCCTGCTGAAGTGATGACTCCGCTCTATAAGCAATGGCTCTCTACTTTCCCGGAACCAGAAGAAAAGCTTAAAGGTATTCTTTCAAGAATTCCGCTGGCGAAACGGATGACTACAACCCAGGAAATTGCTGCCACAGTCTTGTTCCTGTTGTCTGCCAAAGCGGGACATACGACAGGTCAGCACCTGTTTGTGGATGGCGGGTACGTTCATTTGGACCGGATTCTGCCGTAAGGAAAGGCGTAGAGCCATGAAGCGTTACGGACACGTACTAAGACTGAAGCCAGAAACAGTCGCGAGCTACAAAAAGTATCACCAGGCGGTCTGGCCCGAAGTCCTTGCTGCGATATCGCGCTCCAACATTCGCAACTACTCGATTTATTTGAAAGACGATCTGCTATTTGCCTACTTCGAATATCACGGTGAAGACTATCCGGCTGACATGGCAAAGATGGCGGCAGACACCAAAACTAAAGAATGGTGGGCCATCATGATGCCGATGCAGGAACCGCTTGGCAGTCGTGCGCAGGGAGAGTGGTGGGCGGTGATGGAAGAAGTATTTCACACGGACTGATCGGGAATGCAACGGCGCGTCGGCGTGCGGCCTCGGGCGCTGTTCTCTCAAATCGCGACGATGCGATCGCCTTTTGCGCAAACGTCAGCGGCCGCTTCCGCTGAGGCGACGCTTGCCGCTTGGATTTTCGCCGCTGCTTACCATGGCGAAATAAATCGACTCTGCGCTCTGCGCGAATCGTAAGCAGCAAAATTCATCGCCCGTTGCTCTTGGCAAAAGTACCCATTAACTCAGTCTGCTCGATGACTTTTCCCTCCAGAGCCATCTTCACTTCCATGGGCGTCGCGCCGGGGGGAAGGTCAAGTTGCTTGCGTAAGGCGTACAGACGCGCGAAATAGCGGTGACGGCCGGAAGGCGGACAAGGTCCCGTGTATCCGACTTTGCCGGAGTCATTCTTGCCTTGCATTCCGGAATCGGCGGCCGACGCCTGTTTGGGAAGGTCTTCAGGGATATGTGTAACGTTCGGCGGGATGTCATAGAGAAGCCAGTGAGTGAAACCGTTATCGCGTGGGGCGTCGGGATCATGAAGAATGAGGACAAACGATTTCGTTTCTTTCGGAGCGTCTACCCAATAGAACTCGGGAGAGACGTTTTCTCCTTCACAAGTAAAGCGCGGAGGGATTGGTTCGCCGGCCTGAATCGCCGAACTCAGCAGACGCATCGTAAGCCTCCTCGAGATTGTCGTCGCGCGGCAGCGAACTATAACTCGAATGGAATCATGCGCTCGAACCTACTACCTGGGTCAATCGGTACTTTGGCGTATGGGCCTATATTTACACGCAAACAGTTACATGCATTGCCGTGTTGCGCATGTGCGCGGACGCACAGTTATTCTGCACAATGCAGAGTAGCTTCGACCGAACTGACGTAGATTCGAGGAATGCGAATGTCTCGAAAAAATAAGACGCGCCGCGGATCAAAAAAGAAAAAACTCGCTGCAGACCAGGGAACCAGGAAGCCTGCTCGAGCGAGCAGCCTCGCCGAGCAACCCTACCATTAACCATTCTGATTAATCGGCAGTTCTCCCGATTTGCAGCAACCAGCGGTGGCGAGACCATGAAGAACATTCTCAAACAAGGAGATAAATCGTGGACTTGCTTTGGACGATAGCGGTAATTCTTGCAGTCTTGTGGCTTCTGGGTATGGTCTCGGCCTATACGCTCGGAGGTTTCATACACATCCTTCTGGTCCTCGCGATAGTCGTGGTGTTAATCCGCGTTATCCAGGGCCGTCGGGCCGTCTGATCGGTAGTCGAGTTATTTGTGGAGCAGCGGGCAGCGATTCTGTCTGCCCGTCGCTCCTGATGCCCATTGCTTCTATCGAGAATATTAGCTGGCCTTGAGCGCGGCCGGCATTTTCCGCGGTTTCGATTTGCGGCCATGCTGCTTTTCGTCGCCGCGTGAAGAGCTGGCCGCCAGACTCTTTTTAAGCGCCGTCATCATATCGATCACCGGCGCTCTCTTTGGCTGCTCCTCGCCAATTTCGACGCTCTTGCCGTGTTGCTTGGCTGCAATCAACTTCTTCAGTTTCTCCTGAAATTCGTTGTGATACTGCTTCGGTTTGAATGGTTCCGTCATACTTTCAATCAGCTGCTCTGTCAACTTCACTTCCCGCGGTTTCAGGTTCGTCGGTTCAAAAACTCCATACTCGGGCAGCTGCCGAATCTCGTTGCCAAAATACATGGTGTGAAGCAACAGCCCGTGCTGGTAGGGGCGCAGGAAAACCGTGTAATCCCTCTGATGCATCAGCAATGTGCCGATGCCGACAGTTCCAGTGTCCTCCAGGGCTTTGCTCAACAGCTGATAAGCCTTTTTCCCGCTGTCCTCGGCGATACAAAAATAGGATGAGTCAAAAAAGATCGGATCGATTTCCTTGAGTTTTGTGAACGCCACAATTTCCAGGTTCCGCGAAGAAGTGGCGGCAAGTTTCTTGATTTCCTTGTCCTCCACAAGAACGTACTGTCCTTCGTCGAATTCGTAGCCCTTGACGACTTCGTTCCGGTCTACAAATCGATTGCAGTGAGGACAAAAAAGCGGCTGCCGCACACGTGTATGGCACTCCTTGTGAATTTGGTGCAGATAAGTGCGTTGGCTGCGGGCCGCCGCATACAACCGCACAGGAATCGAAATCAGACTCAGAGCAATCGTCCCTTTCCAAACAGCTGATGCCATGAAGACCCCTCCTTGCGATTGTCGCCATGCCGGCTCCAGTCCCACATCAGGTGATGCCCTTATGCCCACACAATAATGTTTGTACGAACGGTCATCCCAATTGCACTATAAGCGGCAGGTCGCCAATACTCGTTAAATGGACACTTTGCAAGAATATCGCCGAAAAAGGCCCCAGGGTGCCAGCCCCGAACCGCGCGGCGGAGCGCCAACCAAGGATCACAATTCGTTCGTGATCCAACGCCACGATGCCACTCGTCTGCACTATGACCTTCGCCTGGAAATGGACGGCGTACTTAAGTCTTGGGCCGTACCCAAGGGGCCTTCTCTTGATCCCTCGGTTAAGCGTCTCGCGATTCAGGTCGAAGATCATCCGCTCGATTATGGCGGTTTTGAAGGGACCATCCCGGAAGGCAATTACGGTGCGGGCGAAGTGATTCTTTGGGATAAAGGAACTTACACCACAGAAGGCAATCTGCCGGCCGAAGAGCAACTGCGAAAAGGCGATCTGAAAATCGTTTTACATGGACAGAAACTCAACGGAAGCTTCGTTCTCGTTAAATTGAAAAACTCCAGCAAGCAAAACGAGTGGCTGTTAATTAAACATCGCGATGAGTATGTCAGAACCGATTGGGACATCGAACAACACGGAACGTCGGTGAAAAGCGGAAAACCGCCTGGCCTGCCACGCCATGCTTATCGCAAAAGTGCGGTTACCGTCACGACCGGCGTGCAGAATCTGACCAACGCCCGGAAGTCTCCGATGCCTGACGAGAGCAGTCTACGTCCGGCGCAGGCGTCCCTAAGCGAAAAGCCATTTTCAAGCGATGACTGGTTGTATGAAATTAAATGGGACGGAATTCGGTCGCTTGCCGTCGTGGAAGACGGCACGACCAAATTAGTCGCCCGTTCAGCCAGGTCTATTTCCGCCGAGTACCCCGAATTTCGCGATCTGGCCAAGAATATCCGTGCCCGGACGGCCGTACTTGACGGAGAAATTGTGGTATTGGATGACAAAGGCCGAAGCGATTTTCAACGGCTGCAAGGGCGCTTCGGCGTGCAGAACCCGTCCGAAAAACTGCAGGGCCAACTTCCCGTCACCTACTATTTTTTCGACGTTTTGTACTGTGATGGTTACGATGTGCGGCGTTCGCCTCTCATTCAACGCAAGCAGCTGCTGGAGAAACTGGCAGTCACGAACGATCGCATCAGAATCTCCGAACATCAGATTGGAAACGGTCTCGAACTCTTCGAAGCCGCGATCAGCAATGGGCTAGAGGGGCTAGTGGCCAAGCGTCTGGCGAGCCCTTACCCCGACGGCAGAACTTCGAATTGGCTCAAAATCAAATCAGTGAAAGAAGTGGATGCCGTCGTCGGCGGCTGGACTGATCCACGTGGTGGCCGCCAGTATTTTGGCAGTCTGTTAGTGGGTCTTTACGAAAAATCCACGCTGCGGTTTATTGGGGGAGTTGGCACGGGTTTTCCGAATACCCTGGAACGAGAGCTATACGAAAAGCTACAGCAGATCTCGGCCAAGAAGTGCCCATTTACCCCGGTCCCGCAGACACGCGAGCGCGCTCACTGGGTTCAGCCAAAATTACTTGCAAGGGTCGGTTACGCCGACTGGACCTCAGACAATCACCTGCGGCAGCCGAGATTTTTTGGATTGCAGCCGGACCGTGATCCGCGCGAAAGCACTTTTTCAAGGCAAAACAAAACTGCCACAGTCGTTCCGGATTCGCCGAAAACTGCCAAGCCAGCGAGCTCCGCAACTGCAAAGACAAGAAATTCTGCCAGCGCGCAATTTGAAACCGCAAAGACAAAAAAATCCGCGTCCCCGCAATCTGCAACTCCAATTATCAAGGCTCTCGAACAACAGCATCGGGAGCAAGTACGAGCCGAAATTGCCGGCCGGGAATTGACGCTCACACATCTAAATAAGATTTATTTTCCAAAGGCCGGTTTTACCAAGCGCGACATTCTCGTGTACTACGCCACTGTAAGTCCTTATCTGCTGCCATTTTTGAAACATCGGCCTCTCGTGCTTCATCGCTATCCGAACGGTATTGCAGGCGGCGCGTTTTATCAAAAAGAAGCCGGAGAATATATACCCGAATGGATTCGAACTGTAGCCATCTTTTCGGAAACAAAGAAACGCGATGTCTCTTATTTCTTAATCGACGACCTCGCATCGCTCTTATATCTCACCAATCTTGGATGCATCGAGCACAATCCATTTTCCGCTCGGGAAGATGATCTTGACCTGCCCGACTATATGTTTGTCGATCTCGACCCTACGGAGGGCACGGCGTTCAGCCGGGTTGTTCTTGCGGCAAAAGTCATCGGTAGAGTCCTGAAACAGGCGGGTCTCAAATTCTTTACCAAGACTTCTGGCGCCTCCGGTTTACACCTGTTCATTCCTATAGCCCGCAAGTACGGATTCGATCAGGTGCGTGCTTTGCTCGAAATCATCACCCAACTTGCCGTCGATCGCGAAAAAGGGCTGCTAACTAGAATTCATCGGGTTCAAGACCGCCCAAAGAATTCGATTTTCGTGGACGTTCGCCAAAACGCTTACGGCCAATCTCTCGCATCGGTTTTCTCCGTACGGCCGCGGGAAGGCGCTCCGGTCTCCACTCCGCTGGCCTGGAATGAATTGAAACCAGATCTGAAGCCCGAGAAATGGAATATCCTTTCAGTACTCGCCGATCTCCCGCGCCGCTCGAAATTATGGGAAAAATTCTTCGATCACGCGCAGACACTCGAAAGCGCTCTGGAAGCACTGGATCGATCACGTGTGGCGTGATCTGGCGGCAGCATTGCGGCGCGAACGAGTTTCGAGTTGTCGCGGAGCAGTGCTATGTCTGACTTAGCCGCCGCGAAGCCAGTCTTGGCCGAGCCAAAACCTACCCAAGTCGAAAAATTGTTGATGCAACTGGGTCCGGGTCTGGTGACTGGTGCCGCCGACGATGATCCCAGTGGAATAGCCACCTATTCACAGGCCGGCGCGCAATTTGGCTTCGCCATGTTGTGGATCATGTTGTTTTCTTTCCCGCTGATGGCAGCCATCCAGGAAATTTGCGCACGCCTGGGACGGATTACCGGATTGGGTGTTGCCGCCAACCTGGCGAAATGCTACCCGCAAATCGTTGTGCGATCCTTAGTCTTGCTGCTGTGTTTGGCCAACATCTTCAATCTGGGCGCGGACGTTTCCGCAGTGGCCGCCGCAATCCAACTCGTAGCCGGCGGAGCGGCCGCCGCGTACGCTTTGATCTTCGGTGTCGTTTCACTCTTATTGCAGATCTACGTGCCTTATCGGCAGTACGCTCGCTACTTGAAGTGGCTGACGTGGAGCCTCTGCACATACCTAATCACAGCGTTCGTCGTTCACATACCCTGGGCCCATGCGCTGAAGGCGGCCATAATTCCTTCAATTTCGTTTAGACCCGACTATCTGATGGCTCTGATCGCCGTACTCGGCACCACCATCAGCCCATATTTGTTTTTTTGGCAAACCTCGCAAGAAGTTGAAGAGGTGAAAGTCAACGCACAGGAATCTCGGCTCAAGAAAAAACCGTTTCAGGCCTTAGAACAATTTCGCCGAATTGCTTTTGACACCCGCGTAGGCATGGCGTTCTCGAATATAGTTGCGTTCTTCATTATTCTCACTACCGCTGCCACTCTGCATAGCACCGACCCCGGCGCCGCGAATCACATTCGCACCGCCGCTGACGCAGCCCGAGCACTGCAGCCCCTCGCCGGCCGTTTCGCGTTCCTCCTATTCGCCCTTGGCATCGTAGGCACCGGAATGTTGGCGATTCCTGTGCTTGCTGGTTCCGCAGCTTACGCGGTCTCCGAAACTTTCGGCTGGCGGGCCAGCCTGGAAAGCAAGCCACGCCGGGCGCGCAAATTTTATACAGTGATTGCGACGGCAACGCTTCTAGGAGTGGGCTTAACGCTCATCGGTCTCGATCCGATTCGCGCGCTGTTTCTCTCGGCCTTAGTCAACGGCTTGGTCGCTGTTCCGTTGATGGTCCTATTGATGATGATTTCAACGAAGCCCGCCATTGTGGGGCAATTTCGTTTGCCGCCTTATTTGCGAATCGTAGGGTGGCTGGCGACTGCATTGATGGCCGCAGCATCTTTGGGCTTCTTGGTTAGCTCCGCTTACCAAACGCTACATCGTTAGCCAGAGTATCAGCTAGACACAATCGCGGACATACAAGCCGCCCTTGCCTTCTGTCTCCGCACTCTTCGCCAGCCCTACATGAACGTCAGTCCATTCTTACAGGATGTAGCCCATCGCTGATACTGTCTGTAGGGAAGTAACCTCGCCTTTTAGCCGGCCCGACCAATGGATTTAGACCAAGCCAGCCCGTCGAGTCCCGGTCCTGCTTACAGCGGCAAATGATACTCACCGAGGAGAAACAATGGCCAGATACGGAAAAGCCGTACAAAAGTCAGTCAAAAGCGCGATGGACCGGAGAAAGCATGGCACCTTGAAATCGGGAAGACGCGGAAAGGGCGGCACCGTAAAAAGCCGCAAGCAAGCGATTGCGATTGGACTTTCCGAAGCTCGCAAGAAGGGCGCCAAGGTACCGAGCAAAAAATCCAGCTGATCCCTGTGGCGGCGGACCCGGATCGAAATGACGGTTCCCAGGTTCAGAACGCCAAATGAGATTTGCCAGTTCGAAATAAAAGTGCTGCTGTTATCGCGAAGTCGCCACAAAGACTTGCAAGGAGGCACTGGCAATGGCTGTTCTCCGTGCCTCATTTGTTGACGGCCCAATCGTTGGGAGCTAGCATCGCGTTGCGCTCCTCTGAGTGCGAATCTCATGTCAACGCTTCCGACGGATTATTTACAGCCGCAGGCAGGATCGGGTGTGTCGGCGCTGCGCGGCCTGTTTGAACGGCAACGGCTCGCCTTCGGTCGATCCACCCCAAATTACGAGAAACGATCATCTTCACTAGAGTCGCTCGCAGACGCTGTGCTTGACCACCAAGCGGAAATTGTCAATGCCGTCAATGAAGATTTCGGCGGCCGCGCACGGCAAGAAACGCTAGCCCTGGAACTGGCTCCGCTTGCGGACGCGATTCGCCACGCCAGGCGGCACTTGGCAAGTTGGATGAAGCCGCGAAACGTTCGAGCTGGGATAAACTTCTTTCCCGCGCACGCACGCATCATCCATCAACCACTGGGAGTGATCGGAATCATCGGCGCCTGGAATTACCCCCTATTTCTGACATTGTCTCCGCTTGTCGATGCAATTTCGGCCGGCAATCACGCCATGATCAAGCCTTCCGAACTTGCGCCGCGAACCGCCAGCCTGCTGCAGAAAATAATTGCTGCCATCTTTCCCGAAGATTACGTCGCCGTAGCCAATGGTGATGCGCAGACGGCGGCGGAATTTGCCTCTCTGCCGTTCGATCATCTCTTGTTCACCGGCTCCACGCGTGTCGGCAAATTGATCATGCGGGCCGCCAGCGAAAATCTCACACCAGTCACGCTGGAATTGGGCGGGAAATCTCCAGCCATCATTCATCCGGAATTTCCATTGCGTACAGCCGTCGAGCGGCTTCTTACGGGAAAGTTGTACAACGCAGGACAGACCTGCCTCGCGCCAGACTATGTTTTTGTCCATGAAACGCAACGCGATCGCTTCATCGAGCTTATCAAGGAAGTCGCGCTAAAGCTGTATCCCACCTGGGCCAAGAACTCCGATTACACGCGAATCATCAATCGCTCGCACTACGATCGTCTGCAGAGCTATCTGCTGGACGCTGCATCCCACGGAGCAACCGCGATTCCATTGGGCGCAAGCGCCGACGGCTGTAACGCGGAGAACCGGATTTTTCCGCCGGCCCTGCTTCTCGGCGTCGAAGACAGAATGCGCGTGATGCAGGAAGAAATCTTTGGGCCAATTCTGCCGGTCAAGACCTATCAACGCGTCAGCGAAGCGCTCAACTACATCGCAGAACGTCCGCGGCCCCTTGCGCTTTATTACTTCGATAACCATGCTGGTCGCGTCGATGAAGTATTGCAATCCACCATCTCCGGCGGCGTAACGATAAATGACGTCATCTATCACGTCGCGCAGAACAATTTGCCGTTCGGCGGTGTAGGCGCAAGTGGGATGGGCTGCTACCATGGCCAGGCAGGTTTCGAAACTTTTTCTCAGAAAAAAAGCGTATTCATACAGAGTCGCTTCAGCACGCTCTCATTCCTGAGGCCGCCCTATGGTGCAATCTCGGAGCGCGTAATTCGCTTCCTGCTGCGCAAGTGAGCGCCTGAGGCTGGTCGCAAAAACGCAACGATACCGATAAAGAGACAGCCGCAGGTTTCAGGCTCGCTCAATCGCGAGCGACACTCCTTGTCCAACCCCTACACACATCGTAGCCAGTGCGCGCTTAGCCCCCGTTGTTTCCAATTGATGAATCGCCGTCATTATTATTCGCGCTCCGCTCATTCCCAGCGGATGGCCAAGCGCAATTGCCCCGCCATTTGGATTGACATGTGCCGCGTCATCCGCTATTCCGAACTGCCGCAGACACGCCAGCGACTGGCTTGCAAATGCTTCGTTCAATTCGATGAAGTCGAAATCGTTGATGGACAGCTTCAACCGAGCCAGAAGTCTTTTCGTCGACGGCACCGGACCAATTCCCATAATCCGCGGCGGCACGCCAGCTGCCGCCACCCCCAACACACGCGCCCGCGGCGTCAATCCGTGACGCTTCACGGCTTCTTCCGAAGCCAAAATCATCGCAGCCGCTCCATCATTTACACCCGAAGCATTTCCCGCAGTGATGGTCCCGGGAGTTCGAAACGCCGCCTTCAGCTTCGCCAGCCCCTCCAAGGTCGTGTCAGGACGCGGATGTTCGTCGCTAGCGAAGCTGGTCGGCCCTCTTTTCCCAGCAACCTCGACTGAAACAATTTCCTCCGCAAAGAATCCGCGTACTTGTGCGCAAGCCGCTCGCTGCTGGCTTCTCAACGCGAACGCATCCTGATCCTCTCGGCTTACCGAAAACTCCTCCGCGACGTTTTCTCCGGTTTCGGGCATGGAATCGACGCCATACTGTTTCTTCAGCAACGGATTGATGAACCGCCAGCCAATCGTCGTGTCGTAAACTTCCGCCGAACGCGAAAACGCCACGTCCGCCTTTCCCATCACGAACGGCGCCCGCGACATCGATTCGACGCCTCCGGCAATCACGAATTCCAGTTCATTCGCCGCAATCGCACGCGCCGCCGTGCCAACCGCGTCCATACCGGAAGCGCAAAGACGATTGACGGTTGAGCCCGGCACATTCTGCGGAATCCCCGCCAGCAGCAGCGCCATCCGTCCCACGTTACGATTGTCTTCGCCCGCCTGATTTGCGCAACCCAGCGTTACCTCGTCCAGTTGCTCCCAGTCGGCTTTCGCATTGCGTTGCAGCAGCGCTCGCAATGGAATCGCCGCCAGATCGTCGGTTCGAACCGACGCCAGCGAACCGCCATATCGTCCGATTGGTGTTCGAATCGCATCGCAGATAAAAACCGTTTTCATTTCATCCCGCCGTTAGACTTCCGTGCGCCAACTTCGTTCGCCGCTCCAGCTCCCGCAGCGTTTCGAGCTCAACCGTAGTCGGCGCCGCCGTTTCCTTCAATTCCGCGGCAAAGCGAATTTCCCATTCCGTTGCCTTGCTGACCTGGTCGCGGGCGATCCCTGGATGCAGTTGCGTAACCGTCAGTTCCTTCGTCACTGGATCGGGCTCCATCAAACACAGATCCGTCACCACCGCCACTGGTCCTCTGCCAGGAAGCCGCAGACGATGTCTCGCATCGCCGCCATCCAGGTGGCCCACTGATGTAACAAAATCGAGTTTTTTCACAAACGCGCGCGCCGATTGTTTCATCACCAGCACCACTTCGCCCGCACAACTCGCGATTTCTGGAGCCCCACCCGCTCCCGGCAGGCGGGTGGCCGGTTTTCTGTACTCTCCGATCACCGTTGTATTGATATTCGCGAAACGGTCGATCTGCGCCGCTCCAAGAAATCCCACATCCACGCGCCCGCCTTGTAACCAGTAGCGAAAAATCTCCGGGGTGGAAACTACCGTGTCCGCGGTCTCCGCAAGATTTCCGTCGCCGATCGAAAGAGGCAGCACCGCTGGTTTCGCGCCGATCGGCCCCGATTCATAAATCAGTACGATGTCCGGAGCATGAGTAAGTCGTGCCAGATTCGCCGCTGTGGACGGCAATCCGATCCCGACAAAACAGACCGCCGCATTTTTCAGCAGGCGTGCCGCCGCGATGGTCATGATTTCGTTTGTCGTGTACTCCGTATTACTCATTGTTTCGCCTGGGCAACCGATTCGCCGAAAGCCCGGCGAAATTCCGCAAAATCAGCGGTCTCAAGGACGTATGTTTTGATCCAGCTCTGAAAAGTCTCGCGATCCCGCGCAATGCCATCCCATGCTTGATAAAAACGATTGTCGCGCTCGTAGTAGCCGTGCGCATAAGACGGAAATGCTCCGCCCGGCACGCAGCACACCGCCGAGATCGTCCAGCCCGGCAGAATGCAGGCATTCGGCCAGGCCTTTAGATCGTCCACGATTTCTTCCACCGTGACGATCGCTCTTTTCGCCGCCAGCACCGCTTCCTTCTGTACTCCCAGAATTCCCCACAGCAGAACATTCCCTTTGCGGTCAGCCTTCTGCGCGTGAATGATGCTCGCGTCCGGCTCAATCGCTGGAACTGCGGCAAGTTTTTCTCCCGTAAACGGACATTCTATGAATTTAATTCTCTCGTTATGCTTCGGAAGATCGGATCCCGCATAAGCGCGCAGCACCGCAAAGGGAAGTTTCGAAGCTCCCGCAACATACGCGTTCGATAGATCCCCGTGCCCATGTTCCTGAATTTCAAGCGGCAGCGGCCAATCATGTTCTACTGCATCTCTTAAACGGTGCAGCGAACCGACGCCGGGATTCCCGCCCCAGGAAAAAATCAGTTTTTTCGCGCAACCCGCGCCGATCAGCTGGTCGTATATGACGTCCGGCGTCATCCGCACCAGTGTCAGATTTTTTCGGCGCTGGCGGATTACTTCATGCCCAGCGGCGAAGGGAATCAGGTGGGTGAACCCCTCCATCGCCACCATGTCCCCGTCTCGCACCAGCCCGGCAACCGCTTCGCTAAGAGTTGTAATTTCCGCCATTTGCCATAAGCAAGCCAGACCGGGCCAATTACCCGGCCCTCCGCCTGCTTCATTTAACGCTACATTAGTAATGATACACGTAAGTCTCGCTTGTCCCAGCCACTCGCTATTGTGGCCTCCGGAATCCGTTGTAGAATGGCGCGCGTCAAAGTTCCTATGCGTTTCAACCAATCAACGGGCCTCAAGTTGTTCATCGCAGGCCGGTAAGGAAAGCATGATTTTCCAGAAAACCAAGCGTATCCTGCGGTCGCTAGTCGCTGCTCTTTTCCTGGTTTGCACTCTCCACGCGCAAACCAAGCTTCTCCGCTTCCCCGACGTGCACAACGACAAAGTTGTCTTCACCTACGGCGGCGACCTCTGGCTCGCCTCAACCTCTGGTGGACTCGCCTCGCGCCTCACCGCGCATCCTGGCCTCGAACTCTTCGCCAAGTTCTCTCCCGACGGCAAGTGGATCGCCTTCACCGGCCAATACGACGGCGACGAACAGGTGTACATCATTCCAGTCACCGGCGGCGTTCCCAGACAACTCACTTTTTATCCGGCGCGCGGACCACTCACGCCGCGCTGGGGTTACGACAATCAAGTCTATGGGTGGACGCCCGACGGCAAGTCTGTCGTCTTCCGCTCCGGCCGTGAATATTTCGATCTGGGTGATAGCCGTCTTTACACCGTTTCCGCTTCCGGTGGTATGCCTGAAGCGCTTCCCATGCCCAAGTCCGGAGCCGGCGATCTCTCTCCCGATGGCTCCAAAGCCGTGTACTCTCCGCTTTTCCGCGACTTCCGCACCTGGAAGCGCTACTCCGGCGGCTGGGCCCAACAGCTCTACATTTTTGATTTGAAGACTCATGCCCAGGAGAAAATTGCCGACAACCCTCGCGCTAACCGCGACCCGATGTGGATCGGCTCTAGAATTTTCTTCTCCTCCGATCGCGACGGCACCAACAATCTTTTCGCTTACGATCCGGCCACGAAAAAGACCGATCAACTGACGAACAGCACCAAATGGGACGTTCGCTGGCCCAGCACCGACCACAAAAACCAGATCGTTTACGAACTGGATGGCGAACTCAACATTCTTGAAACCTCGAGCGGCCAGTCCCGCCATATCTCCATCGAAGTGCCCGACGATGGCGTCTCGATGCGCCCCACCCAGGTTTCTGCCGCCGAGCAAATTGAAGACGTCAGCCTCAGTCCCAAGGGTGAACGCGCCCTCTTCGTCGCTCGTGGCGATATCTTCACCGCGCCAATCGAAAAGGGTCCAACCCGCAATCTCACCGACTCTTCAAATGCTCACGACAAGTGGGGACGCTGGTCGCCTGACGGCGCAAAAATCGCCTTCATCTCTGACCTCGACGGCGAAGACGAAGTCTATCTCATCAATCAGGACGGCTCCGGCAAGCCCGAAGAGTTGACTCACGGTTTTCACGCCATGCTCTATGCTCCGGAGTGGGCGCCGGACGGCAAGCGTCTCGCTTTTTCAGACAAAGACGGCAAGCTCTACGTCCTCACTCTTGACGACAAAAAAGTCGTTCAGATCGCCAGGGACAACGGCGGAAATCTGCGCGACTACACTTGGTCTCACGACGGCGGTCAGCTCGCCTTTACCCTCAGCAATGCCAATGGCTTTTCTTCGATTTATATCTGGAGCGTGACCGGGGCCGACGTCCATCGCGTTACCGGCGACCTTTTCAATGCCGGCGAACCTGCCTGGGACCCGGACGGCAACTATCTCTATTACGTTGCTGGTCATGACTTTCAACCGGCGCTCAGCCAAATCGAGTTTAACTACGCCACCGATCGCGGCGACGGCATTTTTGCTCTTGCACTTCGCAAAGACGTAAAGAATCCCTTTCCACTGGAAAGCGACGAAGTCACCATCACCAAAGAAGGGGACAAGCCTACCGCAACGGATAGCGCCAAGGCCGAAGACAAAAAGCCCGAGAAAAAGGACGAAAAAAAAGAAGAGAAGCAAGCCGAAAAGCCCAAAGAATACATCCACATTGATTACGATGGCCTGGCCGACCGCGTTACCCGTGTTCCTATTCAGGGTGATAACTACCGTGGGCTGGCCGTCACCAAGGAATATTTAATTTACGGTCGTGCTGGCACTCCTTTTTACGGCCGCGACCCTTACCCTCCCGCGGCTTTGATCCTTTTCTCCTTCAAGGATCGCAAGGAGACCGCCCTCGCCGAAGGTTTCCGTGCCTTCACCGTCTCCGACGATGGCAAGAAAGTTCTGACTCGCGCTGAACACGATTTCAAATTCTACGATGTCAAGCCCGAAGGCAAAGCCAACCCTAAAACCATCTCCACCGCCAACCTTCTTGTGGACCGGGTTCCGCAGCAAGAGTGGGCAGAAATTTTCAACGAAGTCTGGCGCCGCTATCGCGACTTCTATTACGCCAAAAACATGCACGGTTACGATTGGGATGCTCTGCGCAAACAATACGCGGCGCTGGTCCCGTTCGTCGCTCACCGTTCGGATCTCAATTATGTTCTGGGAGAAATGGTTTCCGAGCTCAGCACCTCTCACTCCTACATCGAGGGTGGAGATTTTGAAATGCCAAAGCGTCCGCAGGACGCTCTGCCAGGTGCCAGCTTCGCATTCGATCACGCAGCTGGCGGTTACCGCATCGCCAAAATTTATCGCGGCCAGAATGAAGAGGATCTCTATCGTTCTCCCCTCACCGAAGTTGGCGTTGACGCCAGAGAAGGCGACTACGTCCTGGCCATTGACGGCGAAGATTTGACGCCCGACAAAAATCCTTACCAGCTCCTTCGTAACAAAGCCAATCGTCCGGTGCAGCTGACTCTCAATTCCAAGCCTTCCACCGACGGCGCTCGTCACATCAGCTATCGTCCGATCACCACAGAACGCAATCTCATCTATCTCGATTGGGTCGCTCACAATCGCGAAGCCGTCTCCAAAGCCACCAACGGCCGAGTCGGCTACATCCACATTCCCGATATGGGAGCTGCCGGCATCCGTGAATTCATCAAGTTTTACTATCCGCAGATTCGCAAAGAAGCGTTGATCGTGGACGTCCGCGGCAACGGTGGCGGCAACATTTCCCAAATGCTGATTGAGCGCCTTCGCCGTCAGCTGCTCGGCACTGGTTTCGATCGGGTCTCTGACTACACGGGCACTTATCCCCAGGCTGTTTTTTACGGACCCAAAGTCTGCCTCATCAACGAAACATCCGCTTCCGACGGCGACATTTTTCCTCATATGTTCCGCCAGGCCGGCCTGGGCCCGTTGATTGGCAAGCGCACTTGGGGAGGAGTGGTTGGTATCACCGGTCGCGGCCCGTTGCTCGACGGCGGCACCGTTTTCGTTCCAGAATTCGCCACCGCTTCCGCCGACGGGCAATACGTGATCGAAGGCCACGGCGTCGATCCGGACATCGTCGTCGAAAACGATCCTGCGTCCGTCATTGCCGGTCGCGACCCGCAGCTCGAGCGCGGCATCTCCGAAGTCATGAAAGCTCTGGAGGCAAATCCCAAGAAGCTGCCGTCTCGTCCGCCAGACCCCGTCGATCACCCAAGGCCTTAGCGGGTTGCCTTGTGGCCGTCATTCCGAGCGAAGCGAGGAATCTCTGTGTTCGCACCTGTGTGCCAAGCAACCAACCTCACGCATTTAGCGTTTTCACCAACGCGCTCAGGCCGTTCCACAAAATCTGCACGCCAATACAGACCAACAAAAACGAAGACAACCGCAGAATCACATTCATCCCGCTTGGCCCTACGGCCGCTGCCAATCGCGCTGAATACCCGTAACAAATGTAAATGGTCACCGCAATCAACGCGGCCCCGATTGCAGCGGATATCAGCGCCACTATATTGGCGCCAAGGTGTCGCGGCTCATTCGCTCCCAGCGTAATCGCAATCGATATCGATCCCGGCCCGACCGTCAGCGGCAGCGTCAACGGATAGAACGCATTCCGCAAAATATCTTCTTGAGTAACCGTCTGGTGCGACTGTCCCCGATCCACTTGGTTGCTTCGCGTCAGCATCGCCCATCCCGTCGATACCACAATCAATCCTCCGCCCACCTGCACTACCGGCAGCGAAATCCCAAAAAACGAAAGGATGTGCGTCCCCACCACCATGGACACAATCAACAGAATGAAACTGTTGATCGCCACTCGCCGCGCCAGCAATTTCCTCGATTCTTTCGAGTAATCTTGCGTCAGCAGCAGAAACACCGGGCTTCCTCCGATCGGATTCACGATCGGAAACAGCGCGCTGACGATCAATAAAATACTCTTCGCCGTTTCAAGGAACATATCGGTCGGTGGAGTATACCCGAATACTCCCCGCGATTGCCCGCGTGTTCGAACTATGTTCTTCGCGCCGCGCGAACCACTTTCGCGGTCGTAATCGCCTGGCCCACGTGGCGCTGTGTGTGCTCGGCCACATGAACTAGAAGTCCGCCTAAACTTGTCGGCAAAAGTTCTCGTCCCACCGTTCTCGGCGCTTCCAGATCTTCTCGCACCAGCACTCGCACTCGGCTTGCGGCTTTCTCAAGTGCACTCCGCAATTCCTTGACATCCTCCCCCGTTCTTCGCTCCGGGGAGTGCAACGCCGGTCATTTGCATGCCTCAGTCGCCACTGCTGTAGGCGGCGCATGCTGCGCCCCATCTTGCCCGGGCGTTCGATCAAGGTATTATTCTCGCTCTAGACGATGGTCACTGGAAAATCGTCGTTAAGACTCCTGTTGCCGCAAGAACCGTGCTGCGATAAAGTCACCTCGACCGCCGAGGAAAGAATGCCGAAAAAAAACAAGCCAACAAAAATTAAGGACGCCGGAGCCGTACCACTCGGCACCGAGCGCGTAAAACTCCTCATCCCCCACAACAAAATCCAAAAAAGAATTGGCGAAATGGCCAAAGCCATTCGCGCCGATTTTCCCACCCAACCGCTGCTGCTGCTCGGAGTTTTAAAAGGCGCCGTACTATTCCTCGCCGACCTGGCACGCCAGATTCCGGGTGAGGTCACTTTTGATTTCATCGCCGTTTCCAGTTACGGCAAGGATTCTCGCTCCTCCGGACAGGTCAAACTCAACAAGGACATCGATTCCAGTATCGAGGGCAAAACCGTCATCGTTGTCGAGGACATTCTGGATACCGGCTTGACACTTCGCTACCTGCTGAGCATTTTGCAGCAGCGCAAGCCCAAAAATCTGCGTGTCGCCGTTCTATTGGACAAAGTCGAACGCCGCCTGACCGATGTTCACGCCGATTACGTGGGCTTTCCAATTCCCAACGAATTTGTGGTCGGTTATGGGCTCGATTACGCGGAACGTTACCGCAATCTGCCGGACGTTAAAATTTTGTCGCTTCCCGGCGGAACTCACTAGGTAAATCCGCGCTCGGCCACCGATTCCAGTACACACTGTTATAATAGAAGCCTGAATGAATCCTGCGGAATCATCAACAGAATTGACTCTCGCCCAGCCGATGGCCGAAGTGTCTGCCGAAATGCTGGCAACCCTTGCCGAAATCGGCGAAGAAGTGAACGCCTCGCTCGATTTGGACGTCGTTCTCGCCCGCACCGCTGCGCTTATCAAGAAACATATTGACTACGAAATTTTTGGCGTGCTCCTGATGGATTACGCCGGCACCGCGCTGCGGCACCGGTTTGCCATCGGCTATCCTCCTGATCTGGCCGCCAATTTGCGTATCCCGCTCGGCCAGGGCATCACCGGTATCGCGGCCGCAACCGGCCATCCGGTCCGTGTCAGTGACGTAACCAAAGAGTTGAATTACATCAACGCCATTGACAGTGTTCGTTCTGAACTCGCCGTTCCGCTGATGATTCAGGGCAAGTGCATCGGCGTCCTCGATATTCAGAGTAACCGCCTGGACTATTTCACTCCCGATCAGCAAAGCATTCTTACTTTGCTTGCCAGTCGCCTGGCGGTTGCCATTGAAAATGCCCGCCTGTTTGAACGAGTCCGTTCTCAGGCCGGCACGCTGCTGCTGCTCAATGAAGTCAGCCGCGAAATGAGCTCCATCCTGGATGTTGAGGAACTGCTTCGCCGCGCCGCTGAACAAGTGAAGCGCGTCATCGACTACCAGATTCTCAGCATCATGCTCTATGACGAAGACCAGAAAATTTTCCGCCATCGCCTCGACGTAAAGCACGGCCAGCGCGTGCAAGGCAAACTTCGCGTCGCCGCCAGCGAAGGAATCGTCGGCGCGGCGGCAACTCTGCGCGAGCCAGTGCTCGTGCCGGATGTCTCGCTCGATCCGCGCTATCTCTTGGTCAATCCGGAAACCCGCTCCGAGCTTGCTATTCCCATGATTCACAAAGGCAAAATTATCGGAGTGCTTGACCTCGAGAGCGCGCAGCTCAACGCTTTCAGCGACGAGCACGTCCAGACACTCTCCATTCTCGCGGCGAATCTGGCCGTCTCGCTGGAGAACGCCCGTCTTTACGAACAAGTGGCGCGCGATGAAGCCCGCCTCGATCGCGACCTGCAAGCCGCCAAGCGCATTCAGGGCGCGCTGATCCGTCCGATACCCAGCGAAGATTACGGTCTCGATATGGCCGCGCGTTATTTGTCCGCCCGCGAGGTTTGCGGCGATCTATACGAATTCTTGCGCTACGGCCCCCAACAACTCGGCATAGCCCTGGCCGACGTGAGCGGAAAGGGAACTGCCGCCGCGCTTTACGGCGCTGTCGCGATTGGTATCATGCGCAGCCTGGCCCCGCAGAAACTGCAGCCTGCCGAAATGCTCCGCCAGATGAATCAACTTGTCGGCGAGCGCCGCGTCGAAGGCCGTTTCATGACCGCCTGCTTCGGAACCTGGCAAAAGGGTCGCCGCAAATTTCGCGTTGCCAACGCCGGGCAGTCCCAACCTCTCCTGTATAAGGATGGTCGTTGCGGCAAGGTTGAACTCACGGGTTTCCCGCTCGGAATCTTTGAAGAAACCAACTACGACGAATGGAGCGTCACTCTCGATCCCGGCGACATCGTTATTTTCCATTCTGACGGCATCGCCGAAACCATGAACAGCGAAGGCCAATTTTTCGGAACCGATCGGTTGAAAAAACTCGTCGAAGCTCATCACCAACTGACCGCAACCGAAGTTTCCGACCTCATCCTTCGGGAAGTGGACTGGTTCGCGCAAAGTGCTCCGCTCTCCGATGACCGCACTCTTGTGGTCCTGAAAGTTCGATGAGCGCGCAGCCGCCCGCGCCCAGACAGCCTCCCCGTTTCATTGATCCGGCGGAATTCACTCCGCATTTTTCCTGGCGCAAATCAAAGCAGCACGCCGGCGAAGAAGTTTTTTGTGAAGATTTCTCGCTCGCCGCCGCTGGGGAAACCTACGCGACTCCGGCTTACATCTACAGCCGCTCCGCCATCGAATCCGCCTTTCTCGAACTCAACAAAGGCCTTGCGTCTCTTCCTCACACCATCTGTTTTGCGGTGAAGGCTAACGGAAACCTCACCATCCTCAAGTTGCTGGCAAAACTTGGCAGCGGCTTCGATGTAGTCTCCGGCGGTGAACTCGAGCATCTCGGCCATCTCGGTGTTTCCGGCGATAAAATTGCTTTTTCCGGCGTTGGCAAGTCCCGCGAAGAGATTCGCGAAGCTCTTCGCTACGGCAACGGCCGCGGCCGTTCCGGCTCCCGCGGACTCTTGCTCTTCAACATCGAATCCGAAGCCGAGCTCGATGTTTTGCTCGACGAATCATCCAAACAAATGAGACGCGACGGCAACGCCCCAGGCGTTTCGATCCGCGTCAATCCCGATGTTCAGGCCGGCGGCCATCCTCACATCTCCACCGGCCACCACCAGCACAAATTTGGTCTCGATTGGTCGGCAGCGCGTGAACTCTACACCAGGCACCGCAATCCCAAGTGGATTCGCTGGCGTGGTATCAGCGCGCACATCGGTTCGCAAATCACCGCTCTCCGGCCGTTTCAACAGGCTCTCGCGCGCCTCGCCTCTTTCGTTCGCGAGCTGCGCGAATTAGGCATCGACTTAAAATATCTCGATTTCGGCGGAGGCCTCGGCGCGCGCTACACCGACCAGAAGCCGCCGCCCAGACTCAACTACGCCCGCATGGTCGCTCGTACCGTCAGGCCGCTCGGCGTTCATCTCCTGCTCGAACCAGGCCGGACCATCATCGCAGAGGCCGGCGTTCTCCTCACCCGCGTTCAATACACAAAAATGAATCGCCACAAAAGCTTTGTCATCGTGGATGCTGGAATGAACGATCTGCTGCGCCCCGCGCTGTACGGAGCAATCCACCCGATTACTCACGTCACGCGAGCGAAAAATGAAAAATCATCCGGCGCACGAGTAAATGCCGCCATAGCGGATATTGTCGGCCCAGTCTGCGAAACCGGAGACTGCTTCCTGCGCAATTGGCCACTAGGTAGCGTGAAACCCGGTGATGTACTGGCAATTTGGACTGCCGGCGCCTACGGCATGTCCCTCGCTTCAAATTACAACGCGCGTTGTCGTCCCGCCGAAGTTCTCATCGAAGGAAATCGCTCCCGCCTGATCCGCCGCCGCGAAACCACAAGCGACCTCCTCCGCACTGACGTCCTCGCGTAGAAGTAAGACTCAACTAGTCTCGGGCGTAATCTCGTTTCGCGACATCGTCCGAGGTCTTTGCTAGCGCTTTCCCGCAAAAAACTAGGAATCCTGCGACCGCTCCTGCCCCTCGCCCCACTTCAACTTACTCCGCAAAATTTCATAATAAGATTTCCGGTGCGGCTGGATCAGCTTCAACCGTTCTTTAGCTCGAACAATAACCACGCGGTCTTCCGATTGCATCAACACGCCTTTTTGTCCATCCAGCGTCAAGTACACCGACTCCGCCGTCCCCCGCAGCCGCATCTCCACATTGCAGCAATCTCCAACCACCAGCGGCCGATCGCTCAACGTATGCGGACAAATCGGCGTCAAAATAATGGACTCCACCGCGGGGTGCACAATCGGCCCGCCCGCCGACAGCGAATACGCCGTCGATCCCGTTGGCGTCGCCACGATCAATCCATCCGCGCGGTAGCGACACACAAAACCTTCATCAATCGACAGTTCAATTTCGATCATGCGCGCCAGCGCGCCTTTGGTAATCACCGCTTCGTTCAGTACCAGTTGCGACTCCACAACCTCCTCATCGCGCAAAAGTGAAGCATTCAGCATCACCCGCTCACTCGCGGAAAGCTGTCCCGCAAGCGTTCCCTCCAGCGCTGAATACAATTCGCCCAACGTAAAACTCGTCAAAAACCCCAGGCTGCCCAGGTTGACCGGCAAAACTGGAATTCCCCTCGGCGCGGCTTCACGTGCGGCCGCCAGAAGCGTTCCATCTCCTCCCAGCACCAAAAGCAAATCCGATTCCTTCGCCAGCAGTTCGCGCGGCCGTCCTGCACTTTCATCGCGCAGCGATACCGCCGTCTCCGTGTCGTACAACACGCGAATTCCACGTTTGGCGAGCCACTCCAGCAGCGGACGCACAATGTCAGTAATATCAGCGCGGCGCGGTCGGGAGAAAATTCCTATCGCTCGAAAAGGAAGGGATGCCATGGATGCAGCGATTCTACCCCAGAAGCCCTGTTATAAATATGTCGCGAAAGCGCTGCGTCACGGTCTGCTGCATAGTCACTATGCCGTCACTCCGCGAAGCCTGCCTAGCACGGCAGGCGCCTAAGCGTTACCACCAGCCGCCTCTAAGCCGTCATTCCGAGGAGCGGAGCGACGAGGAATCTCTCTTCCTTCGATTGTGCACGGAAAGGAATCTCCATCGCGCTAGCCTTACGCAACTTTCCTCGCGTGCAGAAAAAACTCCTGATTGCCTTCCGCCCCCGCCAATTGGCTCGGCTTCACGCCAATCGCCTCCAGTTCCAATCCCACTGCAGCCTTCCGCACCGAATCAATCGCCCGTTGCTGCAATCCCACATCAGAAACGATTCCCCCTGGTCCAACGTCCTCGCGCCGCAATTCGAATTGCGGCTTGATCAAAATCAGGAAATCACTCCCCGCTTCAGCAATCGGCAAAACCGCGGGCAGTATCTTGGTCACGGAAATAAACGAAACATCCGCCACCACTACGCTTACTTTTTCCGGCAAATCCTCCACCAACAGTTCACGCGCATTCCTCTTGATTCGGACCACTCGCGCATCCCGCTGTAATTTCCAGTCCAGTTGCTCCACATTTACGTCCACCGCGTACACTCGCGCAGCCGCATGCTGCAGCAAACAATCCGTGAAGCCACCATTCGACGATCCGAGATCCATGCAGATTCTTCCCGTAACATCGACAAAAAAATCTCGCAGCGCTCCCTCCAGCTTGAACCCACCCCGGCTCGCGTATTTCTGTATCCGGCTGTTCACCTCTATCACCGCATCGCGCACCACTGCTTGTCCGGCTTTCGCCGCCACCACGCCGTTCACCAGCACTTCTCCCGCAAGAATCATCGCCTGCGCTTTTTCCCGCGACGGGGCCAATCCGCGCTCATAGATAAGTACGTCCAGTCGAACGCGCTCTTTACGAAGTGTCATTTGAAAGGGGAAACTCGAAATTTATTCAGTCTCTATCGGTCATTGCGAAGTAGCCCGTGCCACCAGTAGCACAGCCATTCTTGTTTATCCTGAGCCGCGAAGGACCTGTGCGCGGTGTAGCCCACGCCAAAAACTGAGGACACCGTCCGGAATCGATCGCCGATCAAGCCCTCCGATGCACCAAAAACTCCGCGATCTCGCGCAACCGCCCAGCCCGCGCTCCGTAGCCCGCCAAGTCCGCGATCGCCTTCGACGAAAGCTCATTCGCGATTTCGTGCGACCGCTCCAGTCCGAATACCGCGGGATAAGTCGCTTTCTGCTGAGCGATGTCCTTCCCCGCCGTTTTTCCCAGCGCCGCAGACGATTCTTCCACATCCAAGATGTCGTCCGTAACTTGGAACGCCCAGCCAATCGTCTCGCCAAACCGCCGCAGCCGCGCGACATCTTCTTTCGCTGCCCCAGCACAAATCGCTCCCACCGTAATCGCCGCACGAATCAGCGCAGCCGTTTTCGATCGGTGAATATATTCCAGCGTCTCGGCGCCAACCGGTTTTCCTTCCGCTTCCAGGTCCGCCACCTGCCCGCCCACCATTCCGTGCATCGTTCCGGCCGATTTAGCGACTTCCGTCAACATCGCCACCCGCAGCGCCGCATCCACTCGAGCCGCTGCAATCGTTTCGAACGCCAATGTCAACAGTCCGTCCCCCGCCAGAATCGCAATCGCCTCGCCGAATTTCTTGTGACACGTCGGC
>Ga0307474_10000362_pt1 | contig 33253 bp, 32 predicted proteins | sample atmos_gasesECM1C_2_FD_203312 | JGI IMG/M metagenome (GOLD analysis project Ga0307474, IMG submission 203312) | Hardwood forest soil microbial communities from Morgan-Monroe State Forest, Indiana, United States - atmos_gasesECM1C_05 | ecosystem: Environmental > Terrestrial > Soil > Temperate... | reverse complement strand
TGTCCTGCGCGATCTGGCGGACTTCCTGCAAGTCTTCCCGCCAAGACGAGCCTTCCGGCGCGTGAGCTCCGGCCCGACCAAGCATCGATCCCATTGCGGTCAGTATCTGGCCGAATTCGTCGTGCAATTCACGAGAAATATAGCGCAGAGTTGATTCCTGGGTCGCGATCAGTTTCTGCGCCAGCTCGCTGCGACGCTCGGAAAGTTCGGCCATGCGGGCGAAGAGCCGCCGATTCCAGCGGATCATGGAATAGCCGGTAAGCAAAATCGCCGCCAGTGTAGCGGCCAGAAAAACATATACCTGGCCCTGCACGCGGTCGTAAATCCGGACCACTCGCTCCAGCGCCTGTTCTTCGTTATCGCTGTTCTCCACCAGGAGCCGCGCCACAGTCGTGCTTAGAGCGGCTTGCCGCGCCTGCAACGAGAGCTGAATCTGTTCTCTGGCTTCCTTTTCTTTACCTTGGGCCGCCTCCGCAAAGACGCGGCCGACCGCGTCCCAGAACTGCGCCAGCGAAGTGGACAGCGTTTCACTCTGCTCGCGGGTCCGGCTGGTTGAAGCCAGAGCGGCTTCCAACCGCATCGCGTCATCAAGATCGACATGGATGCGCTGAAACTGAGCCGACCACGCCGTCAGGGGATATGGTTCATCGTTGTCAAGCATGTCGCGCATGGCGACGGCGAGCAGGTTCAAGTCGTTCTGGATTCGCAACAACTGTAACGAATCTCTACGATTGCGATCAATCAGGTCGGCCTGAAGTTTGCGCAAGCCAGCCACTTGCCAGGTGATATAAGCAGAGTATGCCAGAACCGCCGCGAGAGTGACGACGAGGCCGAGCAACAGACCGAGGGTTGGAGAGCGCTCCGGCGCAGGCGGACGTGACACGCCACGAGCATACAACGACCGGCTACGCACTTCCAGAGTGCAGTAATAATGAAGCGAATTCAGGTCTTGCGGAGTCCAAGTAGAGATTGAGTAGCGATCCTAAGGCAGCCCAGAAGATACCAAAAGCCGTCAGACTCCGCGCCGTCTTGCCGGAAGTATGGAAGCTGATGCGTCCGCGGCGCTGGCTTCTGACCCTGGGCTTCGGGCTGATGATCGTCAACCGCGTCGCCGCTCTCGTATTGCCGTATTCGACCAAATTCCTCATCGACACGGTCATCAATAAACATCACATGGACCAGTTGCGGCCTCTGGTTCTGTTTGTGCTGGCGGCCACCTTGATTCAGGGTCTGACTTCCTTTTCGCTGACGCAGTTGTTGTCGAAGGCGGCCCAGCGCTTGATCGCAGAGTTGCGCGAACAAGTGCAGATTCATATCTCTCGTTTACCGGTCGCCTTTTATGATGCCAACAAAACCGGCAATCTGGTTTCGCGAATTATGAGCGATGTGGAAGGCGTGAGGAATCTGCTGGGCACGGGCCTTGTTGATTTCGCGGGGGGATTGGTCACTTCCGGAATTGCACTCGTATTGTTGTTCCGCACCAGTCCGCAGATGACGATGATCGCTGTCGGCTCACTAGCGTGTTTCGCTGTGGCACTGAACAAAGCATTCGCGACCATCCGACCGATTTTTCGGGAGCGCTCAAAGATTAATGCCGAGGTTACGGGCCGCCTGACCGAGTCGCTGGGCGGCGTGCGGGTTATCAAGGGATATCATGCGGAAGAACGCGAGGAGGCGATTTTTTCCAGCGGCGTGCGCCGATTGCTAGATAACGTCATGCGCACTCTTACCGCTACATCGGTCATGAGCCTGTCGGCGAGTGTGCTGTTGGGGGTGGTCGGGGCGGTTACGATGTACGTAGGCACACATCAAATCGCCGCGGGCACGCTAACCGTCGGCGGGTTCTTCTCATACACGTTGCTTCTGGGCTTTCTGGTTGCGCCCATTATGCAGATCGTTTCCATTGGGACGCAACTTACCGAAGCGTTGGCCGGACTTGAACGAACACAGGAGATCCTACGGGAGCGGCCGGAAGATCAGGATCCGAATCGTTCCGTGGCGCTGCGCGACATTATAGGACGAATCGAGTTCGATGATGTCAGCTTCAGCTACGATGGTGTTCACCAGGTACTGCACAATATTTCCTTCCGCGCTGAACCCGGATCGGTGACTGCGCTGGTAGGCTCTTCCGGATCGGGCAAGTCCACAACCATTGGATTGATTTCCGCTTTTTACGTACCGACCAAGGGAAAACTTTCTGTAGATGGCACCGACTTGAGCAAGGTGCGGCTCGATTCTTATCGAACGCGCCTTGGTGTGGTGTTGCAGGAGTCGTTTTTGTTTGATGGAACTATTCGCGAAAATGTTTCATTTTCGCGCCCTGGAGCGAGCGAAGAGGATATCTTGCGAGCCTGCCGGATAGCGCGAGTGGACGAGTTCGCCGAATCCTTTGCCGATAAATATGACACGGTGGTCGGAGAACGCGGCGTGAAGCTCTCCGGCGGGCAGCGGCAGCGCATTTCGATCGCGCGCGCTATTTTGGCGGAGCCGCGCATCCTGATTCTCGACGAAGCAACTTCAAGTCTGGACTCCGAATCAGAGGAAATGATCCAGCACGGACTTTCTTATCTCATGCACGGCAGGACGACGTTTGTGATCGCACACCGGCTGTCGACGATCCGCCGCGCCGACCAGATCCTGGTCATGGAGCAGGGACAGATCGTGGAGCGCGGCACGCATGAGCAACTTTACGCCGCACAAGGGCGTTATTACGATCTCTATACCAAGCAGCATGGAGTGGAGGAAAATCTATTTCTTGCACCCGGCGAAGGGGATCTGTCGGAGACGAATGGAGACAGTACCACGGGCCCTGCCCGCTCCGGCGAAGTGAAGGCGACGGATGCGCTCCGCGTGCTGAAAGGAGAAGTTCGCTGACGCATGGCCGGACGGAGCATTTCCCTTCAGAACTCACATAACCCTAGACCTGCGATTCGCGCGGAACAGCTTTGTCGCCACTACCGCATGGGCGAAACGCTCATTCGTGCCGTCGATGGCGTCACGCTCGAAGTGCGCTCCGGTGAATTCGTCGCTTTGCTCGGTAGCTCTGGCTCTGGGAAGTCTTCGGTTCTGAATTTGATCGCCGGCCTCGACCGCCCTACTTCGGGCAGCGTGGTCGTTCAGGAGCGCGATCTCGCGAAACTGTCTCGCGAAGACCTTGCCAAGTATCGCCTGCATACTGTCGGGATGGTCTTCCAATCGTTCAATTTGATTCCAACCATGACTCTCGCGGAAAATGTCGAATTGCCGATGCGATTCGCCGAGATCGATCGCGGAAAGCGCGACAGCCTGGCACGGGAAGCCCTCGCGCGAGTGGGACTGCAGGCGCGCATGAATCATCGGCCGAGCGAACTGTCCGGAGGTGAGCAGCAACGCGCTGCGCTGGCGCGAGCGCTGATTAACCGGCCTCAACTGCTGCTCGCCGATGAACCCACGGGCAATCTCGACAGCCGGACAGGAACAGAAATCATGAATATGGTGCTTGAGTTCAATCGGCAACTGGGAATGACGGTGGTCATGGTGACCCACGAGCGGGCTCTGGCGGAGCGCTATGCCGAACGCCTCATATTCCTGGCCGATGGCAAGCTGATCGGAGACGAATCGAATTCCGGTGTGCGCGCCGTCAGCGATCGGCCGAGTGGAGGGCGCCGATGAAGCTTCCCGATCTTACTGAACTTGCCATGCGGAATTTGCGGGAATCGGTTCTGCGAAATTTCCTGACTACAATCGGCATCTCCGTCGGAGTGGCCTCGCTGGTCGCGATGCTCTCTCTCGGGATTGGGCTTCAGCAGTTGGCATCGCGGCGACTAATGAAGTCCGGACTCTTCGACACCGTGGTTGTCACCTCCCGCCGTGACTTGCGCAGCTTTGGACGTGATGAAGACCGCAACGCTCCCGTACCGGCCGACAGCCGCGTTCTCGACGAGCCTACGCGCATTGAAATCGAGCATTTGCCCAACGTGCTGGAGGCTAATCCTGATATTCGCTTCATCACTGAATTGCGTTACGACGACAAACCCCATTTGACGACAGTGGCGGCGCTGCCCGCCTCGGCGAAATCAAACGACGCTTTTGAAAGCGTGCGTGGGCATTTTTTCTCATCCGATACGGCGCCAGAGGCGATCTTGCAGAAAACGTTTGCCGAAGAATTGCTGGGCAAGACTCCAAAGCCCGGCTTGGATGAGACGAATGTGGGGGAGTTAGCTGCTCCGCTTCTGGGTAAGGAATTGACCATGCGTTATGCCCAGCGAGATGCCGGCCAGAATCAACCGGCGCGAAACGGGCCTGACAAAGCATCTAACTCCGGCGAAGATTCGCTGGGCGGCGCCGCGTATTCCGTGGTTTCGAAAGAGCAGAAACTGAGGATTGTCGGCGTCGCCGATCTTGACCCTGAAAGCATGCGTGGACCGACTCGTGCACGGGTTTTTCTTCCCCTCAAACTTGCTGAGAGCTTGCACGTCATGCAACCCACCGATCTGCGCGAGATTTCACGGGCAGCCAGCGATCAGCCGGTGTATTCCTCGTTGAGCGTACGCGTGAAGAATCCGGCGCAGATCAAGAACATTGAAGAAGCGATCAAGAAGATGGGCTTCAACACTTTCTCGATTCTTGATGCCACGCGGAGCCTGCAACAGTTTTTCGCGGTGCTCGATTTGTTCCTGGGTATTTTTGGCAGCCTTGCGCTCGCCGTCGCTTCCATAGGAATCGTAAATACGCTGGTGATGGCGATTCTCGAAAGGCGCCGCGAAATTGGCATCATGAAGGCAATCGGCGCCAGCGATGGCGACGTGCAGAAGCTTTTCTTCGCCGAAGCGGGCGCCATGGGGATTCTCGGCGGCATCGTCGGAGTCGCTTTGGGTTGGGCGATTGGCCAGGCGATCAATTTAGGAACCAATGTTTATCTTAAGCGCCAGTCTCTGCCGCCGGAGCATTTCTGGGCCGTCCCGTGGTGGCTGGTGGGCTCGGCGATTGTCTTTGCCTTCCTCGTAAGCCTCGCGGCGGGTCTGTACCCGGCGGGGCGCGCCGCGCGTCTCGATCCGGTTCAGGCCTTGCGCTACGAGTAAACTGAATGGATGGCTCGATGCTTCCGTGAATGTTCCCCCGTCATTGTTTTGGTTTTGTTCACGGCGTTAGCTTCTCTTCCTGCCCACGCCCAGAGCCGCATCGAGTGCAACGCCCTGAACAGCAGCATTCTAAAGTCTACCGTTCATTATTGCGTTTATCTCCCGGCCAGCTATGACGCGCCCGAGGCGAGGCAACCTGTCCAAAAATATCCTGTGCTTTATTTTCTGCACGGCCTGGGAGACAACGAGCGCACGCTCTTCAACAGCGGTGGATGGACGATGCTGGATGATCTTCGCAAGCAACACAAGATAGGAGAATTTCTCATCGCCGCTCCTGAAGGCGGACGTACGTTTTACATCAATTCGGCGGATGGCACCGTGCGCTACAGCGATTTCTTGTTTCGGGAATTTATTCCGCTGATCGAAAACAAATACCGCGTCAATAAGGTCCGCAGTGCCCGTGCGATCAGCGGAATTTCCATGGGAGGCTACGGAGCGCTGCGAGCCGCCTTTACACATCCCGAACTGTTCTCTGCCGTCAGCGCTCAAAGCGCGGCATTGATCACGGAAACGCCGGCGGAATTGGACACGGCGGCCCGCTCCGGCGCGCCTTTGGGAAAACTACTGGCAACGGTCTTCGGTAGCCCGGTCGACGTGCAACATTGGAAAAACAACAATCCGTTCGTTCTCGCAGCCAGAAACGGGGCGGCCTTGCGGCGGGTCGCCATTTACTTCAACTGCGGTCAGGACGATAACTATGGCTTTGAAAAAGGGGCGGCCGCGTTACACGCGCAACTGCAAAAGGCTGGAATCGCACACGAGTATCACGCTTACCCTGGCGATCACAGCATTACGTACTTTCTTGCCCACTTTACAGAGGTCATGGAGTTTCACTCGCGCGCGTTCGGTCTGAAGTAGACGAGCGCGAGGCGGAAGATATCCGGGAGCACGACGCTTTGGGCCATGCCATGCGTGTTGTAAACTAACCAAGGAAACGTCGATCCCAGGCCAGACCGCGCGGAGGGATGTGTGAGTGGTTGAAACAGTCGGTCTTGAAAACCGATGTACGGGAAACCGTACCGGGGGTTCGAATCCCTCTCCCTCCGCCATGCAGTCTGGAATGCAGAAAGTCGGCGGCTCTTCCTCCGAAGTGCGCGGAAAACGCCCGTATTTCTGGATTGTTCCCCAGAAGACCGGACTGCAGAGAACGGACTCCTCGGCATCGAATGCGGTCACTGCCGTAGGTGCTTCCAGCCACTCCTGCGTCTCGCGGAAGCTCGTCGCGCCGGCTCTTATTGCCGCCTCGGGTTGTCCTGCAATCGGTGGAATTGCTGCATTTCGCGCTCAGCCTCCTGCCTTTTGCCTTGCTGGCGATAGAGTCTCGCGAGTGTGTAATGAGCCTGAGCTGCAAGAGGGCTTTCTCTTTCGAGAGCGATCACTCGTGTCAACGCCCGTTGTGCGGCTGTCGCATCGCCGACGAGCGCCGCCGCTTTCCCCAAAGAATAGAGCGTCTCCGACATATCGGGGCGCAGAAGATCAGACCGCTCTAATTCTTTCAGCGCCTCTGCCGGCTCGCCTTCCTGCAACCGCGCATCGCCCAATCGATAGGCGGCTTCGCCGTTGCCGGGCTGGAGCCTGGTTTCCGCAAGAAATTCCTCGTCGGCTTTAGCCCATTGCGAACTCGCCGCATACACTTCGCCCAGTTCCAGATGAAGTCCGGGAACGTCCGGTCGCAGCATCAGTGCCTGCTCGTATTCTTTCTCGGCCTCCGGAAATTGGTGCGAGAGATAGTAGCTGTGGGCTCGTACCTGGTGACTTCGGCTGGAATTAGGATCGGCAGCGGTTAGTGCATCGAGCGACTGTTGCGCCAGCATCTCACTCGCCTGGCTCAGATAGAAAAGGAGGTCCAGATCATCTGGAGTCTTCGCCAATGCTGCCTGCAGATTGGAAACTGCGGCGGAGGCCTGGCCGGTTTGAATCTGCGCGATCCCTAGAGCGCCCACCTGTCCCACCTTCTCGAGATGCGGAATCGCTTCCCCGGCATATCCTTGCGCCAACAGCGCGTATCCGAGCAATTGTTCTGCCTTCTGCAGAGTCGGATTCAGTTCCAACGCCTTCTTTAATGCCGGAAGGGCTTCGCCATATTGGTGATTCTCCATGTAAGCATTGCCCAGCCTGACAAAGTCGGTTGGATCTGCAGGCTCAAGTCCGGTAACTTTACGGAATTCAGCAATGGCATTCTCGAAATCCTGCCGGCGCTCGGCCTCAACGGCTGCCTGCAGATGTTGCGCTGCTTCAGGCGATCGATCAGGTGAGCCGGGACTCGCCTGGGCAAACACGAATAAGACGGACAGCGCCCGAATCATCATCAAGCGAATAACGAGCGTGCGAATCATGCTGGTTCTAATCACGGTTTGTCAGGCTCCCGAATCTCTATGAACTGGTCACAGTGAATATTATTGACCGTCTGGTGAATACCCGAGGGCCAGACCACCTCGATTTTGGCAGTTTCGGCCGAACCCAAACCAAAATGCAGGCGTTTATCGTTCGACGACAGATAACTTCCCGCAGCGGTCGCGAACCGAGTTTGTCCGTTCACCTGCAATCGGGCTCCGAAGCCGTCACGATTGCTGTGCGTCCCGCGCAAAGTGATGGTGAGCCAGTGCAGTTTTCCTCCGTTATTTACGAAAACCTTCGGCCGGCCGCCCAACGTGGTGGCGATCACGTCAATCCATCCGTCATTATTCAGGTCGCCGAAAGCGGCGCCGCGCCCTGCGATGGGAGTTGTACTACCCACATCCGCCGGCTCGAAGCGCCCGTTGTGATTGAGCGCCAGAAGCGGCGGCTCCAGGTAATGCAACGCCGAGTCCAATTTTTCGACGTTGTCCATGACATGGCCCTGCACAATGAACAGATCTTTCCAGCCATCATTGTCGAAGTCTTCCAGTCCGACGCCCCAGCCCGAGGTCGTTCCAGAAAGAATACCTAAGCCGGTGTGCAGGCTTTGGTCGCTGAACATCCCGTGGCCCTCGTTATGAAAAACAGTTTGCGGTTGGTGAGGCAGCTCCGTTACGACGATGTCAGGCCGGCCGTCATTGTCATAGTCTTGAAAGACGACTCCCATGCCGGAGAGCTGCTTTCCGTCTGCCGTGAGCGCTACGCCGGCGTCCAGGCCTTGCTCGGTGAATGTGCCGTCGCCGTTATTGTGAAACAGAAACTGCTCCACCACGTCGTTGGCGACGAAGATGTCGGCGAAGCCATCGCCATCATAGTCGGCGAATGCCACGCCCAGGCCGTGCCCTTTTTTCTCAACGATTCCGGATTTCGCGCTCACATCTTCAAAGGTGCCGTCGCCCCGGTTATGGTAGAGGATGCTGCTGACTGGCGGGAATTCCCCCGGCGGACAATACTGTCGCACAGCCGCTCCACAAGTCTTGTTGCGCTTCATGTCCCAGTCGAGGTAGCGGGTCACGAACAGGTCCAGTTTGCCGTCATTGTCATAGTCAAAAAATCCAGCCGACGCCGACCATCCGCCGGCGGAAACGCCAGCCTTCGCTGTGACGTCAGTGAATGTGCCGTCGCCATTGTTGTGATAAAGAATGTTTTTGCCGAAGTTCGTGACATAAATATCAGGATAGCCGTCGTTATCGTAGTCGCCCACGGCTACTCCCATGCCGTAATTTTCGTCGCCAGCATTGCCTAATCCGGCTTCCTTTGTTACATCGGTGAAGGTGCCGTCGCGGTTCTGCCGGTAAAGGCGGTTCCAGTAGCGTGGGTCTTGCCGGTCAAAATTGGTCGGTCGTCCTGCGCTGATGCGACCGCCATTCACCAGAAAGATATCCAGAAGCCCGTCGTTGTTATAGTCGAGAAGGGCAACGCCTCCCGGCATGGTTTCGATCAGGTACTTGAGCGAGGTAGGAGAGTTCTGCAGCGTAAAATCGAGGCCCTTAGGGAGAGTCAAACGAAAAACCGGCGCCGAGGATGGAGCCGACAGACAGACGGTCGCTGCGCACAAGTACAACGCCGCCACTCGTATCGCGGTGCGAACACGTTTGCGATGTGCCGGCGTCATGATTGCCAATGCGTGGCGCCGAGTTCCGTTAGCGCTGCGGGCTGATTTCCAAATCGCTTCCGTGGCCATCGTCAGAAATCGTAACACTCACGCGATGATGCGAAAGATCCGCCACTACGGGACTAGGATCTGCCTTGCCGCTTACCATTGTGTAAGACGCGGTGGAGTCCAAGCCGTAAACCTCTACCTGGACCTTGCTCCACCAGGGCCGATAGCTGCCTAGGTGAGCGCCGATGTGTACCTTCACCGAGTTGCCCTCAGTAGTGCAGGCAAACTGCATCCGCAAAAACACGCCGCGCTTATACTCCATCGTTTTTCCGTCATCCTGGTAGAGCGAACCTTTGCAATCCCGGCCAGGATATACGCGCAACAGAAGCGGCCCCGGGGGAATCTCTTCGGTGCTTTGGACGAGCGGTTGCATCGGAACGATCGAACCTTCGCGCACGTAGATGGGAAGGGCATCGAGTGCCGGATGCACGAAAACCGGCATCAAGCTTGGCTTTCCGGCGCTCTTCAGGCGTTCGCCAGTCCAATAATCGTACCAATCCAGAGGAGGAAAGTGTACAGGGTACGCATCCAGCTTCTCGGGAAATGGCGGTGGGGCAACCAGCAAATCGGCGCCGAACAGAAACTCGTTTCCCGCATCGAGGTCGAGCGGATGCTTGTCGGCGGTCGCGTCGGGAAATTCGAGGAACAGCGGGCGGAGAACGGGCAAGCCCGTCCGCGACATTTCCTCCACAACCGTATAGAGGTAAGGCATTAACTTGTAGCGTTCTTCAATGTAGCGGCGGCGAATATCTTCCTGCTCGGGTCCGTGTACCCAGGGTTCGCGCTGGGCGGTGCCCTTCTCGCTGTGATTACGATCGATGGGCTGAAAGGCCGCCAGTTCTGTCCACTTAGTTAGCAGTTCGGGCGATGGCGTACCGATGAAACCTCCTACGTCGGCGCCGCTCAGGCCGAAACCGCTCAAGCCTAAGTTCTCCAGCATCGGGGTGGTGAGTCGCAAATGATTCCAGGTGGCGCTATTGTCTCCCGTCCAGGTAGCGGCATATCGATGTCCTCCGGCGTAGGTCGCGCGAGTGAGAACGAACGGACGCAGGTTCGGAGAGATCTTCAACAGGCCCTCATAAGTAGCGCGCGAGTTTTCCATGCCATAGACATTGTGGATCTCACGGTGACTGGCGACGCGCGGCTGGAAGCCCGCCTCGGCAATCCGGTGCTGAACGTCGTCGGGCATTGTCTTGTCTGGCGTGTTGAAGACCGATGGCTCATTCATGTCATTCCAGAAACCAGCCAGGCCATCGGAAACCAGATCGAAGTAAAGCGTGCCCCACCATTGGCGCGTGCTTTGCTGAGTAAAATCGGGAAACACGGAGGGACCGGGCCACACTTTGCCCACGAAAACGGAGCCGTCCGGATTTCTCACGAAGTGCCCGCCGCCCACTCCCGTGTCATAGGGAGCGTAGCCGGCGTGGGGCAGGGCGGCGATGTGCAAGTCGGTGATGCCGACGACATGAAAATCTTCTTTCTTCAAGTCTGCCAGCATGGGCACAAAGTTTGGAAATCTGTCCGGGTCGACGGTAAACGGCCGGTTGTTTTTCTGATAGTCGATATCGAGATACAAAGCGTCGGTAGGAATCCGGTCGGCGCGCAATTTGTCGGCGACCCGGCGCAGTTCCTCTTCGTTCTCATAACTAAAGCGGGATTGCTGATAGCCCAGCGTCCAGAGCGGCGGCAAAGGCGGCAATCCCGTGAGCCACGCATAGTGCTCCACCACACGCTTGGGCTCCGGGCCATAGAGTAGGTAATAGTCGATGGGGCCGCCTTCAGCGCCGAAAGAGTAGACTCCGTCGACTTCTTTTCCAAAATCGAAGCTGCTGCACCAGGTGTTGTCGAAGAGCACTCCGAGGCTGCGTCCGCCGCGCATGGTCAAGAAAAACGGAATGCTCTTGTAGAGGGGGTCGGTCGACTCCTGAAAGTTGTAAGCGTCGGTGTTCCACAAAGTGAATGTCTGGTTGCGCCGGTCGAGTGCGCCGGCTTTGTCTCCCAAGCCAAAGTAATGCTCGTCCAAAGGCATCTGCTTGTAGATGCGGAAAGACTTATCGTGAAACTCCACCGGCCAGTCGCCGGCGTCCTCCTGCAGGACGTTACCTTCCAGATCGGTTAGCGAAAGTCGAAGAGTTGCACGATCAATCTGTATCCGCAGGGATTTCGTCCGGAAACCTACTGCGCGCTCGCTGCTTTCTGGAGTTATGTTTGCACGTTCCTGGCGAACTGCAGGCAGGACCGCCCACGACGCATCCTCTGGAAGCGCGCCATCGGGACCAACTCGAACCCGCACCACGTCGTCGCGCAAGGCGAGAATCTGAATGATCGCTTTTCCGCTGTAGACTTCTATCCCATGGGGAAGGATCTTCTCACCCGAGAACGTGTTCAGCACCAGCCGATGGGGCACTGGAGCTTTCGCTGGAACCGGGTCCTTATCGTAAGGCAAGCATCTGGCTGGACCCGCGCTCAGTTCGAGGAAAAGAAGAATGAAAAGAATGAAGAGGACAGGGACCCACCGGCTACGCTCTATCATGGTTCCATCCCGTGTGACGTTCCCTGCGGCAGTAAGAAGCGGGTCCTCGCAGGCGCAGCAAATATCTGAGTCTGCTGCGTCTGTGCGATCGCCGTATGGTTGGCTGCATCGGCCTGGGTTCAGAAGCTGGTCTAAAAGTAGAACTTCAGGGCCGCTTGTATGTCTCGCGCCGGATACGCCTGCGAAATCGTGCCGAAAGCGCTGTCGCCGAGGTTCTGATCCGGGGCAAAGAAGTTGGGGTGATTGAAGGCGTTGAACATTTCCAGACGGAACTGCAACCGCTTGGCTTCACTGAAGTCCCACCATTTCTGGATGCCCATGTCCCAATCGAAATAGCGGGGCGACCGAAGGTTGGCAAGCGTGCGCGGAGCGTCGCCGAAGGTGAAGGCTGCAGGCTGGGCGAAGGCGGCTGCGTTAATCCAGTTGGTAATGCTTTGGTTCGCCGGCCGCGGATCTCCGACCAAGTCGGGACGCTGATTGCCGCCAAACGAGTTGGTATTGTTTTGCGCCGGAGCGATTGAGAGCGGGAACCCGCTCTTGGCGTATATGATCCCCGTCAGTTGCCACCCGCCTAAGACGGCGTTGATCGGCGTGTTCCAATCTTTTCCTCTCGGCTTGCCTCGGCCGAATGGCAGCGCGTAAATGTAATTCACCACCAGGCTGTGAGGTATATCGGTGACGTCAACGGAGCGTTCCGCTGCCAGGTTGTGCGAGTCGCGCACCTGGCTTCCCGTGCCGGGGAAGGCCCACCCCGATGCGCCCTGCACGTTGTCCAGGAATTTGGAATAGGTGTAGGAGACATTCAAGTTGAGCCCCGAGTGCCAGCGATGGGTGTATGTGGCCTGGAGCGCGTTGTAGTTCGAAGATCCGACCGCAGGCGGCGCTTCGGTGACGCTGCAATATTCGGGATAGGGCCGGAGGAGTTGTCCGCGCACCACAGTCGGATCGCTAAGTCCGCAACCGCTCGACGCGATATGGCCGAAGAAGGGATTCGGAACCTGGTCGTTTAATGCGTTTCCCAAAGCCAGATCGGTAGTCGGCAACTGGTCCCATTCCAGATATTGCGCCAGAACGTGCACACCATGATTGCCGACATAGGAAATATCGACCAAGTCATTATTCGTCGGCGAATATTCGAACCCGCCCATCCACTGCTGCACATAAGGCGAGTGGCGAATCGGATTTATCACCGGATTGAGTCCGAAGCCAACATCTGTCAGCCCACCCAGCGAATTTCCTGTGACCGGAACCTGCCCGTTCGAAAACGCATTGCTCAGCGTCGTGTTCGGGGTTAGCTGGTTATTCAGAGTTGTAACCCAGGGGGTCGCCTGCGAATAGCCGATGTTGGGACCGTTCCCGTAATAATCGGGCACAAAGAAGATTCCGTATCCCGACCGCAAAACCAGCTTCGGCATGACTTGATAAGCCACTCCGACCCGTGGCGCAAAATTTGTATATTGCGTGTTGTAGAGGCCGCGGTTGTTGCTGCTGTTGAAGACGAGTTCTCCTGGAACCGTGAAGCCTACAGCCGAGCTGATTGGATTGGTAGCCGTGAAATTGAAGTATTGCTGAGCGTTATCTCGCTCGGTGGGCGCGGTTTGAATTTCATACCGCAAGCCGAGATTCAGAGTCAGCTTTCGCGTCGCTTTCCAGTCATCCTGCAAGTACCAGCCAAGTTGCTTCTTCGAAGTGGCTGGGAACTTGGTAAAGCCGGTCTGATCGGTTCCCCCTCCAACTCCCAACAGGAACGAAGCCATGCCGGCTCCCGTTCCAGCGGTTTCATTTTGCGGATCGGGTCCGCCGGTAAATGAAGTTGGGAATTGCAGAGTCGTGGTGAAATAGTGTCCTCCATTAATTTGGTTCAAGACGCCCATGAAACCGAAGGCAAGAACATGTTTCCCCTTCACCTTGGTGAAATCAACCGAGCCGGTCCAGAGAGTTCGTGGAACGATGTAATCGTCCAGCCCCGTATCTGGCCCGAGGCCCGCTACTCCTTGGGGCTGGATTTGCGGGAACAGAGGAGAAATTGGATCGACGAAAGAGGGAAAACCAAGGCTGGACGCCTTGAATCCAAAACTCTGCACATTCGAGTTTTCAACCCACCGGTTCACGCCGAAGTTTGCACTCATCAGAAACGTGGGACTGAAGACATGGCTGGCGCCAATATCCGCGCTATAACGATTGTTCGGATTGGTCGCTCCCGGCCCACCTGGATCGGATGACCCGTAATACGTAGGCACGTTCACCTTGGTTTCGTATTTCTGCGACCAACGCCCGAACAATCGGGTCTTGTCCGAAATATTGTGATCGATGCGGACCGAGTACTCATCGGAGTGGGCGGCCGCCGCGGCCGATGCCGTGAAATTATTTACCAGCCCGGCAGAAGTAGGCGTCGGCCAAAACTTTCCTTGCGCAATAGTCTTTGCAATGGAATCCCATCGAGCGGTTGGAATTATATTTCCCGGGAAAGGATCGCGAATGTAGCCGCTCTGCGCGGCAGTCAAGCCAGTCTTGGGATCGACTTGCCCCAGGGTGACGAGACGGGTGCTGAACGGGTCGTAGATCTGGCCTTGCAGAACAGGCCGCCCTAAATAGTCGGTTCCAACCTGAGGTCCCAACTGCGCCGAAAAATTCCCCGACAAAAAGTCCGTTGTTGGCGTTGTTCCAGTAAACGTTACCGGAGTCTGCTGGCGTAATCCTTCGTAGTAAACGAAGAAATATGTCTTGTTCTTCCAGATGGGACCCCCGAACGTGGCGCCAAACTGCTGACGGTGAAAAAGCGGCTGGGTCTTATTATTGAAATAGTTTCTGGCATCCAGAGCACTGTTGCGAAGAAAGTCGTACGCGTCGCCGTGAAATCCGTTACTGCCGGACTTAGTCACGACGTTGATGACGTTGCCACTGCTCCATCCATATTGCGAAGTAAACGCATTCGTCTGGATCTTGAACTCCTGCACATCGTCGACGGCGGGAACATAAGCTACCCCGCCCCAATCCGCGCCGGTATCCCAGGTGCCATCCAAAAGATACTCGGCAGTGTTGAAGAAAGTGCCACCAAAATTAAAGAAGGAAATATCCTGGTCGGCACTTCCGGAAATGCCGTTTCCTCCTACAACTTGAAATTCCGCAGTGTTGTTTACGGAGGAGTTCAAGAACGCCAGCCCATAGACGTTTCGAAGGTTGAGCGGCAACTCGACAACTTGCTGGGCCGAAATATCGGAGGAAATGTTGGCATTCTCAGCGTTCACCAGCGAGGCTTGCGCGGTCACTTCGATGGTTTCAGAAGCCGTGCCTACGGCCATCACCAAGGGCTGTTCCGCATTTTGCCCCGCGCCCAGCGCGATTCCATCCTGCCTGTAGCTCTTGAATCCGGCGGCCGTCACCTGCAGGGAGTAAACCGCAGGCGGCAAAAGAGAAAAATTGTAATTGCCGGTCGCATCCGTTACATAGGTCCGCGAAATTCCAAGCTCGCCGCTGGTCAGGCTGATCTTGGCATCTCGCACTACTCCCCCGGATGTGTCGGAGACGGTGCCGCTCAGGGTTGCGGTGGTCGCCTGAGTTTGGGCTTGCAGCCAATTGCAAGGCAGAAAAAAGGTAAACATCGCGGCTACCGCCGCCAGTGTCAACGTGGACAAAGATTTGCGCGCCATAGAGTCCGGCCTCCAGAGTATCAGCCAACAAGGTTCAAGCCCCGGAACATGGAACCTGGCAACCGCGAAGACTCCGCCGTCCGTTCCGACTTGGGAACAGACTCTTGCCAGCGTCCGGTTCTCGAACGGGTGGAGTTATAACGAGCATTACGGAGCGGAGAAAAGCTCCTTACGGTAAGCACAGCGGTTAAGAGAGGAATTAGGGCTTGAAAGTGTTGATATCATTTGGGTACAGTGGGAGGCCGGATGCCGGGTGCACAGCATTCTTTACATGTAAAGACTTGTTTGACGACTCTGAAAGACACGGTTTGTAGCGGCCTTGGGGGTCGCAGCGCCGCCAAAATATGATTTTTGAGAGTAAGCCATCCCGCCGGATGGCTGGTATCCAAGGAGCGGGAACTTAATGTTTTCCGAGCAGACGGATATCTGGACACCGTCGAGTGAAGAAGAGAAAGCTGCCGTTTTGCAGCAACTCGAACGCCTCCTGCGGAACCCTCACTTCCACAAAAGTAAGCGCTTCCCAGTCTTCCTGAAATTCGTCGTGGCAGAGGCTCTGGCAGGGCGAGCGGACAATCTCAAAGAGCGCACTCTGGGGGTCGAAGTATTCGGCAAAGATCCCAATTACGATACCACCGACGATCCCATCGTTCGAGTGACTGCCGGTGAAATTCGCAAGCGGATTGCCCAGTATTATCAAGAGCCGGGGCACGAGCACGAAATCAGAGTTTTGTTGCCCGCCGGTTCCTACGCACCCCAATTCTGTTTTCCTGAAGAAGTAAAATCGCTGGTGCACCCGCAGGTGCTTCCAGCGGTTGAATTGTCGGCACTCGAGACCATTGCTCTGCCCATTCGGAAGCGCGGAGTTTCCTGGCGGAAGTTCATAGCCGCGTTCGCAGTGCTTGCCGTTGCAACTGGAGCAATCTTTGCCTGGCAGAATCTGCGCCCTTCGGCGATGGAACAGTTTTGGGCGCCGTTCGTTAAGTCCTCGGACCCAGTCCTGTTTTGTATCGCGGACCAGAGCCAGTATTCCACCATCAACCTGCGGGACGCGGCCAATCCTCTTCACCAGACTACCCTCAACGATCACATGGTCACGGTGATCATTGACGATGTAAGTCCGCTGGTCAATATTGCCGGCTTTCTGCACACCTATGGAAGAACCTACAGAGTGCAAGGCGAGACCGCGACTACGCTTACCGACATGCGACGCAGTCCCTCAGTCCTGATTGGAGCTTACGACAATAGCTGGACTCTGCGCCTGACCGCGCCGCTACGATTTCATTTCGCGAACAACCCGGAAATGACTCGTTTCTGGATCGAAGACCGTAATAATCCGACACTGCAAAACCGCCTACTGGAGAGGTCGAGCCAGGACACCGGAACCTACAAGGACTATGCCATCGTGGCGCGACTTCTCGATCCGAATACCGATCGCTTTGTTGTAGTGGCTGCGGGCGTGGCCCGGGGAGGCACTGTTGCGGCAGGAGAATTTTTGGTCGACTCTCACCGCATGGAAGAACTTGCTGGACGAACTCCCAGGGATTGGAGTCACAAGAATCTCGAAGTTATTTTGGAAACCCAGGTAATTGACGGACGATCCGGTCCGCCTCGAATCGACGAAGTCTACACTTGGTGATCCTGGCGACCTGCGATATCGTAGGTCGCCGCTTCTGCCCGAGCTCAAGAGCGTGGATGGGACTCCATTCTCCGCAGAGATGTTTATCCGGTGCCGCAAGGAAATAGGTGTCTTCGGCCCTCCCGTCGATTTTGAAAACATCAAATGCCCAAACAAGTTCGTGGATTGTCGGCAAACCGGAAACTATCCACAAACGGGGCTTAGACTTATGGGAAGCACCGAAATTACTTTCCAGGATGTTCGTAAAAGTCTACTCGCCATGCCCGAATTCAGAGCTTCTGATCGCATTGCATTCGCCGAGCGCCATCCTCGAAATCGGACTGTGCAGGTATCCTGCGGAGAGAAGCGGTCCTCAGGTACACCCGGATTGTCGCAAGCCCACGCGGAAGTGACGGGAAGCCGACAGTTGCTGTCGAAGTTCCTTGAATTAAAACCCTCACCAAGAGAAGCGCTCCACAGTATCAAGGATCAATCACACTCGATCTCAATCTGTGCGCAACCGCGCTCTCCCCATTTTGTATTTGCGCAATACAGTCGCACTCTCGATCACGAGCTTCGATCTTTGTTCATCGAATGAAAATTCATCAGGGGGTCGTAGGGAATTCGATGATCGAGATCCCGTTTACTTGCCGCAATAAGAAATGACAGGAGAATCAAGATGATCCAAGGTACGCAAATCGTCAATCCCGGACAGAGGACGGTTCTGGATTTGGCGGACGGGAACAGGATGGAGCTTCTCAGTCCCCCAACTGAAGATGCTTACTGCGTGATGGGAACCATTCCTGCGGGCGGCGGGGTTCCGCTGCATAGCCACCCGGAGCCCGAGAGCTTTTACGTGCTGTCAGGAGAGGTCGAGGCCCTAGTACAGACCACCGGCGGCCTGGAATGGAAAAGACTCGCGCCGGGCGACTTCCTTCATATCCTGGCGGGAGTCAGACACGCGTGGCGCAATCCCTCGATCGAGCCCTTGTCGGCCCTTATTACGTGCACCGCGAAACTTGGCCGCGCGCTTCAGGAGATGGGACAAGCCGCGAGCACAATTGGCCCGAAATTTCTCTCACCGGATGCCATTCAGCAGCATCGCCGAAATATCCGAGCGCTATGGACACTGGCTCGGTAGCCCGAAGGAAAACGCGGCAGTGGGAATACGTCTATGTCTGTAACAACATCCTCTATCTTTTTGACACCTCATCAATCGATGCCTCCCACCGATCGAACCAAATGGGGCACGCTCGACGAACGGTACCCACGATGTTGTCAAGCGCTTCACTTCATCGCGCGCCGGATATTGCCCGACCCCGAGATGGCTGCATACGCGGTAGAGAAATGCTGGCTCAGAGCATCTCGGAATCCGCCGAGCTTTGAAAGCGAGGGCGCTTTCGGCAGCTGGATCATGCGGATGCTCATCCAGAAAACGGCGTGCACCCTCCATCAACTTCGGGCCGGACAAGCAGTATTTGAAAACACCTTCTCGCCGCCGCTCTGGTAAGGCGCGGGGCCGACCCATTGAAAACCCTTCGTCCCCCAAAAACACAAGAAAGGAGATGTTATGAAAACAAGATTGATGGCCGGCTTCACCGTCGGATTCAAAGCCAGCTGGTGCGGGCGCGACGAAATCGGACGGCCTCAATGCAGAGCCCAGGAGGGAAACGAAGTTCGTAATTTGTCCAACTCTGCCTTGAGCTCGAAAACTCGGTGAGTAAGGGATCTCGGCTTTGAATCAGTTCGGCTCTTTGCGTGCCAGAGGTTAACGGGGAGTTGATTTCGCGCGTGAGGGCGGCAGCCTCGATTTCGCGAAGTGCTATCCGTGCTTCGAGGTTGCTCAGTCGCATCCTGCAGCGAATCTCGTCGAGTTCGTCCATGCGACCGCTCTTCACCGGTTCATTCTAAATGCCGTGGTTGCGACGCCAAGTCGTAATTCTGAGGCTCCGGATACCCTAGTCGGTGGTATCGCCAAAGATGTTTCGAATTTCTGCGTAAGTGCATCATCTCAAATTAACTTGCGCAGGAGAAGGCAAGGTCAGTCCTCGAAAACGCGCATGGAGCCGCGAATCACTTTGAGTTGTTATGCGGCCAAGACCGCGGCAGGAGCCGGGCTCGGATCCCACGGTCCTGGAATCGGCGGAACCAATCGAGCTATGTCCTCCGATCCGCAGAGTCCGCACCGCCGCCCAGATGATGTCGAGACTGTTTCACAGTTCTTGCAGTAGACGGCGTTCTCCACAGGGATCGAAATCAGGCCCGGCTCGCGGCGAATCATCAATACATTGCGTATAAGCCCTCCGGCGGGTCCAAAGTGGAAAGTACGTACCATCAGGCGGCAGTTCTACGTGGCGGCCGCACCGTCGCCATCCTCGCCAGCCTGACCTCGGCCTGTCGGCGGCATGACTTCGATCCGCATCTCTACTCAGCTCAACTACTCACTAATCTGCCAGGGGCGCCCATCGGTCAACTCCGCAGCTTGCTACCTGATCAATGGAGACTCTTCCGGGCGGCGTAAAATGTTCAACATGAGCACGTTCAAGGATACCTTTACACGCACGGATCCGAATCTAATACCGGTGCTGAAAGAGCTCAAACGTCGGGAACCGATCTTTCACACGCCGGAATTTGGCACATCACGCGCCGACTTTGAAAAAGCCACAGCTACCGACTATTGGGAGGCAAGTGCTTCCGGTCGTCGTTATAGCCGCGAATTCATCCTCAGCGAGTTGGAAAAGCATCCCCCTGTGGATGCGGCTTCGGTTGGCTGGCAAAGCCATGATCACGCCGTTCGAAAGCTCGGTTCGGATACCTATCTGATGACGTACACACTTCGCCAGCTCGAGCGAATCACGCGACGTGCGACAATCTGGCAGAAAACCTCCGAAGGATGGCGCATCCTCTATCATCAGGGAACCGTAGTTTCTGCTGAAGAAGACGACACATACCCCTCTAGCTGGCTCGACTCTCCTCCCTGGCGGGAAACAGAGAGCAAACAAAACTGATTCGGAGATTGCCGACTGACCATCCTTTGATGCGCTACCCGGTTCGCATGTGGTTCGCAAACACTGCGCATTTCCATTCCGCGTTCCGAAGGGGCGGGGCTGGGATGAGTGCTCGCAAGCTCCAGTTGGTTAGGGACTATGTTGATGCGGGACTGGCATGCAAGCTCACGCTCGAGGAAATTGCTGCGAGCATCCATATGAGCGAATATCATTTTGCGCGAAGATTCAAATCCGCGTTCCAGCAATTCACGACGCATCAATCGGGCATTGGACTATCCAAAGCGCATCCGAACTACATAAAGATCGAGCGGCCGGCCCGATCAAGCAGCGCCCTCCGATGATGTCTGTGCAGAACCGTCTGGCCAAGCGCAAATGCAGACACGATTTCCTGACGGGTCGGCGAGCGTCCAGTGCGATGGCGCGTGGGATTCGTCGACGATTCGCCCACCTGCGGCGAGCGCGGCCTCAAGCCGCGCGTTGACGTGCTCGCGTGCGACCGAGACGTCAATGTGCATTGCGTGGCGTAAGGTCTTGGCAGAATCGAGTTCCTGCATCCACACTGTTGAGCCGTGTCCGAGGGGATCAACCGCATTGTCGTCGGCCATCGGCAAGTAGCCCAGCACAGCGCGCCAGAACCCGATATTGATCGCATCTTGCTTGGCCGCGATTGCGACTTGGACTTCCTGGACGGACGCGCGATCTGGCTCGGCGCCGACCGACTCGAGCAACTGCAGAAATCGTCCGCGCGAGTTCGATGTGTCGCGACTCGAGTTGCCAAACGTCGCGGCTCAGGCGGACGGTCAAACGGTCATCAGCCAAGGTAAGCATCACGCCGGAACTCTCGATTCCCGGTGCCTCGGAAAGGGCCTGGGCAAGGCTTGCTGCTTCGCGAAGCGATCCGAGACGAAATACTGCCGTCGCACCGCCGTGAAGTATAACCCAGCCTTCAACAGCCTCAGCAGCGAGGAAATCATGCCACCCTTGCTCACTCACACTTGCCTCCTTATCACAGTCAGTCTTTTGCTCTCGCGAGACTTTCTCAGCCCATGGCTTCGCAGAATTCGTGATCCCGTGCAGTTGGCTCAGCAACTACCGCAGGCACCCAAACCAAAACCGCGAACACAGTGAGCATTGCGGCTTCGACCGTAGCCGCAACCCTAGCGAAGATCGATAACAGGATGCCAATCCCGCACGCAATCTGCCCGATTCCGGTAACGTATGCCCAACCTGTTCTTAAGGGAAGCCAAGTGGGAATTAGTGGTACCGTGAGCTTGACATAGAACAGGTGCGACAAGCCGATCGGTACGAGGGAAACTGCGAAGAGAGTTCGGGCCACCCGGACGCCACGTTGTCCTGTCAGAAGCAACAGTCTTGACTCCGAGTCAAGTTGGGACAACAGAGCGAACAGAACCCACCCTCCGGAGAAGGGCACGGCAATTTCGCCGAAGCCGAGCCAGACGGCCTCCATCCCGGGCGCAACCCAAAGCGCTGGCACTTTAAGCAACTGCCAAGCGAGTAGATATGGGAACAATATGCGAATAGACCACTTCACTGTAGGGGTGTAGAGCAAGCCTGCGCCCGCCAAGAGCATAAGGACGGCAGAAGCATACGCAAGGATCCTTCGTCCCGGCGCACCCACGGGTCGACAGGTTGCCAACCCATTGCAAAATCGCCATAGACGAGACCTAGGATGCCCAGACCGATCATCCCAGACGCGGAAAGTGAAACGACCGGTTTCTGATATCGAATCATTAGAGTTCTCCAAATGGTCAAGTTCCATGGCACCCTGCGCGCGCCCGCTCTATTACTTGGGCAAGAGACTCCCTGGCACGCATCCTCCAGCAACTTGTCGCCGAGTTTTAAAAGCAGTCATATCTCATAAGGACCGTCGTGAAAGCCAGTAGGCGGAACACACTGAGCAGCGTTCACCCAACGCGAAAAGGTAAGGACGAATTGAGGGACGAAGAGCCATAAAGCTTTGCGATGCACCATGTCTTGAGTTCCGTTCACAACAAATCGAATTTCTACGAGTGGCGGGAAAAATTGCCCGCCAGATTGAAGGGTCCAAATGCGGGAGAGATTCAGCTTGACACGTCGAGATACAGGATCAAGATCCCGAACGTGGCGATTAATATTGCAACCGCTGCGGCCAGACGAGGTTTCTGTTTGGCGTTCATTGAGACGGACCTCGCGGCGATCCAGTATGCCCAAGCTCCGAGAAGCACGAGGGCAGCTTCAATTGCGGCTGACAGCCATGAGAAACGCCACAATCCAAACCCAAGTCGTGGAAGGTGTGCTAAGTTGCCGGGAAGAATCGGCATATCGGCACGATGAACGAGCAGATCGAGTACCCAATGCGATGCGGCCACAAGCCCAATGACAATTGCGCTTCGTCTACCCCAGAAGGGCAAACAAATCGCCGCGAGAATCGCCGAGAGCACTAGCATTCCCACGAAGGAGTGCGTGTAGTCGGCATAAATGATGCCATTGCCATATCCTCCGTGCGTCCCCGGCGCCGTTTGCAGGCGCTCGACTCCCGTCATGAAGAATGGAACGAAGACAATATCGAGCCACGCCGCGGCTAACATAAGTGCCCAAAGGGGAACCTGCCGTTCCCGCGACTTTACCAGCGCGGCAAAGCCAAAATGTCCAGCAATCATCGCTCCTCCTTCTTTGGCCGAGGATCAGGCCAAGGTAACCTCGCATCGACAATTCCCACCACCACGACAAAGAGAAATACGCCCAAAATGAACGACATCGCGATTATTCACCCCCCATAAGGTCAGTCGGCTCGTCAAATCATTGGATTGTCAGTCTGGCCGATGCTGCAAAACAATCTGGTTTGTCATATGCCTGACCGGTCCCCTGCTTGGGGCGGCGGCGATTATCAGCTCCTGATAAATCTCAAGACGTCCGCTATAAATCTCTCGCGATGCGTAATCGGTAAAGCATGTGGAGCGCCGGGGTACACAATCAGATCGCTATTCTGAATCAGCTTCGCAGTCTTCATTCCTGTGATGTCGAGCGGCGCGCTGGCATCCGCATCTCCGTGAAGAATCAGAGTCCGAGTGGTGATCTTTCCGAGGTCACCACGCGTATCGGCTTCGGCGATTGTCCTACGGCACGCGAGCGCAACTGGCAAGGAAACGCTGAGCATCATGTTCTTAATCCAGTTGCGCGTTTCAGGAATGGTATTCGGGGTGAAGAACGGAGCCTCATTCTCGGCAACCCACTTAGGATAATCCTCGGCAATCGCGTCAAGTTGTGCCTCGACTGCGCCGATGGGCACTGCATCTGGATTGTCTGGGGTCTGAATCAAGTAGGGAGTTGTGGGCGAGGTGAGTATGAGGCGACCGATCCTGTCCATGCCATAAGTGCCGCAATATCGCACCGCTTCGATTGAGGCCATGGAATGCGCCACGAGTACCACGTCTCGCAGGTCTTTCTGCTCCAGGACGCAGGAAAGATCCTCTGCCAACGTATCGAGATCGTATCCAAAACAAGGCGCGTCAGACCTGCCATGCCCACGCCGATCTACTGCAAGGCACTTAAATCCATGCCGGACCAGCGAAGCGATGTGGCTGCCCCAAACGCTCGAATCGAGGGTCCATGCGGCGAGGAAGAGCACAGGAAGGCCAGATCCCCAATCCTGCACAAACAAGTTCGTCTTGTCCGGCGTAAGAACGAATGACGGATTGAGTGCATGATCCCTCCGCTCCATTCGAGAAGTTGCTCCACGTTGCGGTTGGTAAAAATCGGTGTCTGCGTATTCTGCTGACGACTGGTTTCCGAGGATGACTTCGTTCCTCATATCGAATACCTCCTAGCAGGGTGCGGAAAAACTCGGTCCAAGGCGTTCGTGCAAAGAGTCCTGGCGAACCGCGGTCGAGGTACGGTGTCAGGCCTCAGGCCTGTCGGGAGTTCTGATCAAGATGATGCTTACAATGAGGATCCAGCATAGGACGAGGCATGGAGCCGTTGCCGTCGTGCCCCACCCGACCGCGCTGTAAAACTGAGCCGCGTCGAAACCGAAGAACATGGCTGGAACAAACGCGAGGTTGACCACAGCGATAATCCAGGCTAACCAGCCAAGCCAGCGCAGCATGAGGCGTCCGCGCAATATTGCGAAACCCGAAGCGGACAGAAACAGGGTCGTCATAAGCCGACCTATGGATCCAAACATGAGAAATTGGCCTGGGGCGAGGACACCATCCACCGTTGGATCGATTGGAATCTTGGACACAATCGCAGTTCCAGCTTCCATCGATTGGGCCACGGAGCTGAACGTCAGCCACATCAGCCCGGAGACGAGTGCAATCGTAGAGGCCCACTCCATTTCCAGACTTTCCTGGCGAAGAACCAGCCGGAAGCCCACCAGAAAAACGATGAGGATCGCGCTCCCGATGATGCTCACCATAATGCGCGTGAGGATGTCCAACTGCGGAGGCGCACCCTCGTACATAAAGTAGAGCGGTAACTGTATCAGCGAGATGAGTGTGGCGACCAATCCGAAGATGCCCGTGTTGCGCCGTAAGCTTAATTCAGTCATGGAATCCTTTCCTTTCAATGATGCTCCCCAGCAGAAAGGCAGTTTCCCGTGATTTCATCCACTAGGGTTGAGCACTTCTGAGGGTGAGGAATTGTTCTCAGACATTGAAAGCGACCTATTGAGATAAACGAAATCGACCTCGATCCGATGCGCGGGTACCTATTCACCATCGCGGCTGTAGAAACCGGTTGTCACAATCCCCGATCTTCCATCAGAAGCGCCAGATCAATGAGACGGTTGGAAAAGCCCCATTCGTTGTCGTACCACGCGAGGATTTTGACCAGGCGTCCACCGATAACCAAGGTGGAAAGACCGTCAATAATGGACGAACGCGGGTCTCCTCGGTAGTCGCTCGATACCAGCGGTTCATCGCTATAGCCGAGAATGCCTTTGAGAGGCCCAGACTCCGCGGCCTTGTAAAAGGCGGCATTGACCTCGGCCACTGTCACTTCGCGTTTCAAGGTAACCGTCAGATCGACAATAGAGACCACCGGAACCGGAACCCGGAGGGAATAGCCGGTCAGTCGTCCGTCCAGTTCAGGGATAACCTTGCCGAGCGCTTTGGCGGCTCCGCTGGAGTAGGGGACGATCGAGATGGCTGCGGCCCGGCCTCCACGCAAATCCCTCTCCGGTTGATCGAGCAAGACTTGGCTATTGGTATAGGCGTGGGTGGTATTCATCAAGCCAAACTCGATTCCAAAGGTTTGATGGAGCACCAGAGCAGCCGGCGCAAGGCCATTCGTGGTGCAGCTTCCATTACTGACGACCGTATGGCGGACGGGATCGTATTGGTCATGGTTGACTCCCATCACCACCGTGATGTCGTCGTCCTTTCCTGGCGCGGAAATGATGACCCGCTTGGCGCCGCCTTTCGTAATGTGCACCTCGGCATTGGCCTTGTCGGTGAAGATGCCAGTGGACTCGATCACGATGCCCGCGCCAACACTCTTCCATGAAATCGACTTTGGGTCTCGTTCTGAGAAGACACGGATAGGCGTGCCCTCGATCACCAATTGGTTTTCACCCGACTCGACTTTGCCTGGCAAGGTACCCAAGATCGAATCGTGTTTCAGGAGATGGGCGAGGGTCTTACTGTCCGTCAAATCGTTGATTGCAACAACCTGGAAATTGCTTCGACCCAGCGCGGCGCGCAATACATTCCGGCCAATCCGGCCGAACCCATTGATACCTACTTTGACCAAGCTGTACCCCGTAGTGATTCTTCCACCTCAAATGGTAGCGATGGAAAATATTGGCGTACATGACATTTAACGATCAATTCACGCCAACTTGCGGGGACCCTGCAAGGGTCGTCATTGGCCTCAGGATCAACCCCGACTCCGCAACGACCTCTTCATTTATCACGCCAATCGTGATGAGTTTGTAGCAACTGTGCGATTGCAGCCGCCGGCGCGCTGCTCTCGTCATCATCCTGGAACTATATTCCGACTATATTGCTCTTGCCGACGCGCGTCGGGGCGACGGCCGTCTAGGTCCGTTCCTGGATTGGCTCAGTCGGAGGTGAAATCCGGCGTTGAGTCTGACCCATCAAGGAATCGTAGGACCGTTGAGGTAAATGGGGCCGCGGCATCATAGACAGGAGCGTGGTCACCACCAGGAGCAATCCATAGCTGGGCATCCGGTATAGAACAATAGATGCTCATTGGAATTTCAACGGGAAAGAATCTATCGCGATCACCGTGCACAATGAGCGTACGAGCTGTGATGGTTGATAAGCTTTGTCTCGTGAAATTCATATCGTCGTAGTCTTCGGCTAATGCGTTGAACTGTGAAATGAGTTGACGAATCTGTTCGTCACCGCGTTTTGCGCACTCTCGATACACCTCTTGCACTGGTTGGGGCATGGTGCCAATCGAAGCTCTGCGCATTATTGCCCTAGCCTGATCCGGGAAATGGGTGGTTGCGCTAATTAACACCATTGAGTCGATGCGCTCAGTTTGGCTCGTTGCCATATGCAGGAGCGTCATTCCGCCAGAACTGATACCCATAGCGGAGAAGTGCTCAATCCCCAGCTTTTCTAGCAAGAGGAACACGTCGTTGGCCGCTTCTCGATGTGTGAACATGTTATCGGGATTGGTGGAGTAACCGTGGCCCCGCAGGTCTACGGCGATCAGTGGATGGTGCTCTGAGAGTTCGGCGGTGAAGGGATACCAATTCTGTGCACAGCCGCCGAACCCATGCAAGAGCACCAAGGGCTTTCCAGCACCGTGCTCTTCGTAGTACATCTCAATGTTGTTGAGTTGAACGGTCTGCCCGCCAATGCCTGTTCGCTCAGGAGCGTATCTCAACGTCACGTGTATACCTCTTCCATACTTAGATGTAGCGCTCCGCGGCCTTCGAATGAGCGCCAATGAATCACTTGGCTAGTGCCCCGGCAATCACTTCAATGGGGCCTGAGCCTAGCTTTAGTCGTGGGTGTCGGAAAGAACTTAGTTCCGACTCTTTCGGACATGCTGAGTGAACAAACGCTGGGCTGGAGATATCCGGGAGGCTTCGCCAGTGCCTGAGAACCTGCGGATCTGCCGTTCGGGCATACCCCGGATCTTCTGTGACCGTTTGCGCGGGATGCGGCATCGGAGTGTCTCGTTTTGTTCTTTGTGTACTATTAAGGACATGGCCATATTTCTTATCATAGTGCCCGAAGGGGGTATGTTGTTCGAAGCGGCAGGGATCGCTGACATCCTGATACATGCCAACCGGTTGAGGGGTGCGGATGCGCGTGAACAACTCTACGAGGTGACGATTGCCACCACGCAATCCCATCGCGTGGTGCATGGACAGTCGGGATTAAACCTCTTGGCGGATCATCGTCTCTCGGATCTTGATTCCGAGCTTCAGCGCGACACGATCATGATCACGGGAAGAGGATTGACGGAGGAGGAGAACGCAAGCGTCGCGGATTGGGTTCGCCGCGCCGCGCCCAAGGCGCGGCGTGTCGCTTCCGTCTGTGCAGGAGCGTTCCTCCTTGCCCGGAGCGGCTTGCTCGATGGACGCCGGGCCACTACGCATTGGCGGTTACTGGACACATTGCAAACTCAATTCCCCGACGTGCAAGTAGCAAGAGGACCAATCTATGTGCAGGACGGACCCATTTGGACTTCTGCAGGGGTTAGCGCGGGCCTAGATCTTACCCTGGCCTTTGTTGAAGATGACCATGGCTTCACACTGGCGCGTGATGTAGCGCAAGACCTTGTCATGTTCCTGCGTAGACCAGGCGGACAGTCCCAATTCAGCCGCCTTCTCCTGAATCAGTCCAAGAGACCCGGTCCAATCCGCGATCTCCAGTCCTGGATACACGAGAATCTGTCCCACGATCTGTCAGTCGAGAAACTGGCGGAGCGTGTTGCCATGAGCCCGCGCAATTTCACGCGCGTGTTCACCCGGGAAACGGGCACTGCTCCGGCCAGGTATGTGGAACAAGTACGACTGGATGCGGCGAGGCAACATCTCGAAGAAGGCAACGAAGGCCTTGAGCAGCTGGCAATGACGACCGGATTCGGGAGTGGCTTGAACCTCCGTCGTGTTTTCGAAAGGAACCTGCACCTCACTCCCACGGAGTATCGTGAACGCTTTGGTCCCCGCAAATTGGCGTAAATTGATCGATAAATGTCATGTACGCCATGCCGTTACCTCGACTAGATTGGAGATCGAAGGGCAACAAAGAAATACACATGACCAAAGTGGGGATCAACGGATTCGGCACGACCGGTCCGAATGTTTTGCGCGCAGCGTTGGGTCGAAGCAATTTCCAAGTTGTTGCGATCAACGACTGGACGGACAGCAAGACCCTCGCTCATCTTTTGAAATACGATTCGCCCTTGGATACCTTACCAGCCAAAGTCGAGTCGGATGAAAACCAACTGGTGATTGAGTCCACTGGTATCTTCACCGATATGGCCACGGTTACCTTGAAGCGCGAAGGTCTCAATGAAGTATCCAAGGCGTTGCGATGAGGCGTACAGAACCCGATACACGCGCATCGGGTCATCAAAGCGATTTCCAAAGGTACCGTCTTCCTTGGCATAGGCCCAATCAGGAATGGCCCATGCGTCGCGATCTCTGCCGACACGGACAAGCGGCCCCGAAGGCCGCTTCGATTCAAGATTCATTCGAATTAACTACTAACCGCCGACGAGGAAGGCTCGCGCGGCTCCATGATCTCAGGTACCACGGCTCGAGATCGTCTTCCCTCATCGGGCGAAGCGGGATGCGGTCGCCGAGTTCAGGGTTCAGGCCTGTGAGGCAGGATAGGATTACTGTGGGGCCTTTTTCGGCCAGCATCCGGACCGGTTGGAACACAAACCTCAGACGCTATTCGGCATCGCCGTAAAGCTCACTTCCGTTCATCCGCCGATCGACGGCACGCAGGACCCGAACACCGCCCACGTAGGTGGTGAGCTTGCGGCCGATGAGGGCGACGAGCTGCTTGAAGATCTCCGGGATGGGGAGGCAAAGCGCTTCGCGATGCGCTGCCAGATCGGAGCGGGATGCGGGAACGGTTGCCAGAACTCATTCCCAACGAGCGGGTCGCCTGGTTGGTAACGGACAACTTCTTCAGCTTTACTCAATACAAAGTTGAGTGGAAGAACACAAAAGTTGTGTTCGACATTGCAAAGAAGGGCAACAAGACCGAGATCCGCTTCACCCATGAAGGACTGGTTCCAGACTATGAGTGCTACAACGTCTGCTCCGAAGCATGGGGAACCTACATTCGCGGCAGCCTCAAGAGCCTGATCACCACCGGGATGGGCTCGCCCAACGAAAAGGAAGGGACGAACTGAACTGAGCCGTCCAAACATGGAGCATTTGTCACGTCTGCAACAGATCGCGATTCCTACGTTCGCCTCCGCATCGTACTGCAACGGGCTACGACCAACTACCCGAAAGGAGAGTCGAGTTCATCTGCCGAAGGTTGAGTGTGATCCAATGACCTTGATTCGAATTGAATTTGCAAATACTGGTTTTCCAAATATAACCGGCGGTGAGTTTCTGCGGTCACGCGTGACATCCTACAGATGTCGGGCCGAGCGGAGCTAAAGTCATGAGAAGAACCCTAACCGTAATGGGAGAATCAGTTCTCGGAGCGGTGCTGATCGTGACCACTGGAACCATTTGGAATCTCATCGAGCAGAGGCGCCTGCTTTTGGAAAACCGTCCTCCCGGGCAGTTCTTCAGAGTGAACGGAAGATCGATGCATTTGAACTGCTCAGGGACTGGGCGGCCAACGATAGTGGCGGAAGCGGGAAGTGGTGAGGACTCCCTGACATGGACGCTTCTCCAGGAGTCTCTTGCGGATCAGCGGCGATTCTGCTCCTACGATCGAGCGGGCACAGGATGGAGTGAGAATCAGAACACCCCGCGCGATGCAGATTCTATCGCTCAGGAACTCCATGCTTTGCTCACGGCAGCAAACGAGAAGGGGCCTTTCGTTCTGCTCGGCCATTCTCTGGGAGGCCTCTATATCCGGGAATTTCAACAGAAGTATTCGTCGGAAACGACTGCGCTGATCTTCATCGACTCCGTCGCTCCGGATGCTTACATTGGAGCGGACGGCATCGAGTTGGGCCTGGATGAGGCTTCGGTCGAGAAAAGGTCAGGTTTCCGCTTTTTGGATTGGGTAGAGGAAGTCACTGGCTATGCACGTTTGACTCATCAGTGTTCCGATGTCCCTTCACCGCTAATGACCATTCGCAAACTCTATGAGGCCGACCAATGTATCGCATCGCATGATGCGGAGCAGCGGAAGGAGGGGCAAGCACTCAAGACAGATCTGAAGGAGTTCTCACCTCAGCCCATAGAGTCGCCGGTACTCATTTTGTCTGAAGACAAGAGTCCCACCTTCCAAACTCCTCAGGCAATCGCTGCCTGGAACCGGGTTCAAAAAAGCATTTTGAACCTGTCGCCGAAAGGCTACAGAGTCATCGCGAGCCGCAGCGATCATTTTCTTCAGATCAACTGCCCCACTCTTGTGAAATATGAGATCCGGCGCTTCCTTCGGATTGATAAAGAGACATCTTCACGGCAGAGTGGAACGACCACGATTTTACCTTGCGAGTGAAATAGGACCTGCGCTTCGACCGCTAATCTCAGCCATACGCGATGGTTATCAGTGGATTGACAAGCCTCCGGAGGCCGGGCGGGCAAATCCTCAGCGAAAATCCACCAACGTAGACTCGGCTTAACGTGGCCGATGTCTCACCTATTGCAATTCTCGGTCGCCAATGGAGCGCGGATCGTCCGTCTTGCCTTTTGAGGCAAGGAGCCGACGTCAATACGCCCTTCGAGACGCTGGAACTTCGCGGTAGCCACACGGCCGTAGGTGCTCACTTTCCCTGGTGGGATTGAAAGGATGATTCGACGAAACGCAATGTCGCGCGGCTCGTCCGCACGCATTGCAGCCTAAACCCAAGCTACGTTTGGCTTTCTGCATCGTAAGCCGACCTACGCGAAACCGAATTTTCCCGAATCGCATACCGGAACAGTGACAGACGCCGAAATGAGGACGGTCTCTCCGTCTCCGAAGACGCCGTTCAGGAGCCCCGCTGTACACAGAAGCCCGACATGGCCGCCATGCAGAGGCGTGATGGGACGGCCAGTCGCAACGTCTTCGCGTGGCATCAGCAGCGGGGCCACCTGCTTCCATGCGCCCGATTGCGGCAGGAGGTCTTCCAACAAGTCGTACGGAAGGCCGCGATAGTTCAGTGTCGCCTCCTTATGGGAAGCGTCGAAATCGGTTTCCCATCTGCCGACAAAGTCAACTCGCTATGGCCGAATCCCCAGCTTTCGATCGCATTACATTCGCCTAACGCCCCACTGGAAACCGGACTGCGAATGTGCGTTCCGGAGAAAAGCCAAGATACTGATCGTACTTAATGCCGAGCAGTCCGTTCTCTGCGGTCCGGTTTGTCTTTGAGTAAGCGCGAAATACGGGCATGTTTCGCGTATTTCCGGGTAAGGTGCGGCGGAAATTCTCTGCAGTTCAGACTGGGTGGCGGAGCAAGTAGGATTCGAACTCGCATTACCGTTTTGAATTCGGTAACCCCCGACGTTTGCGTAACTTGCAGCGGTACAGGGCTTAACCAGAGAATCAACGAGCAGTGACTGGCTGCTAGAGCGATAAAAAACACTCCATCTTTTCGCTCGCTCGGTAAGGCGAACGGCATACGATAGCGTGGCTGAAAAAGGTCATCTTCGTGTTGGTAAGGGACCGACATTGGGTACGCAATGACTACTTGCTTGGGCACCCAGTCCAGACTTTAGAAGTCTGTCCGCTGAGCGTAGGCAGGAAAAGTCGAATAAATCGAGATTTTCAAAGATTTCTTGCCCGCTCTTTTTGAGACGGCTTCCGCGTCATTCGTTAGAAATTGGAGACATCCATCTCAGATTGTTTTGTCATCCCCCGTGCCAACGTCCTACAAACCTACTTCTTGCCCGCTTCAATGACTAGTCCCGCGATCTGCACCATTAGGCAAACAGAAACGCAAACGGTGTAGCCCGGCTGCCGCATCGCAACAAAAGTATGAGAACCCGGAGCGCGCATCCCCCAAATCGCGCTCCGGCACCCTCAGCCAGGAGACCGGCTGCGGTGAACTCCGCAGGTCTGTGCTGCTCAGTGCGATGCCGCCGATCACCAGCAATTTGCTCTGAGCGAGTGTCCCGCCCTTCTCGCGCTCCTCGGAGATCGAGCGGGCTTCAAGACTTCCATCCGCAGTTCTAGTTCACGGTAAACTTTGTCGGGCTGTTGGCCATCCCGCCCGGTGTGGTGATGGATATCGTTACCGCTCCCGGGGAGAGTCCCGACGGCACATCCGCCGTTACCTCTGAGTCCGAAACCACAGTGAACGTGGCCGCCTTCACCGTGGCAAATTTCACCGCCGTGGCCTGAATCAAACCTGAGCCGTTGATCGTCACCAGCGTTCCAATTGGACCGCTCGGCGGCGAAAAGGTCATGATCTTTGGCCTCACCTTGAATGTTTGCGGACTGGTCAGGGTGGTGGAGCCTGTGGTCACTGTGACTGCTCCCGTATGCGCTCCTGGGGGAACTACAGCTGTTAGATAGGTGGCGCCCGAGCGCGTGACCGATGCGGAGGCCACGCCGCCGAACTTTACCACCGAGGAACTGCTAAAGCCCTGTCCGAACATTCCGACGTGTGCGCCCACTAGCTCTGCCTTTTGCGTAGGCTCCAGATTCACAAACGCTGCATCGCCCGTTGCTACGCTAAAGAAGACTCCCTGGCATGGCGAGCAGGAGGGGGGGCCGCCCGAGGGGGTTGTTCCATACACCATCCCGTTCGTATTCTGAATCAGGGTTGACAAAGGTGCGTTCCCGTCAACGGGTGGATTCGGGAACAGGAAGTCCGTGAACACTCTGGCCGAAGTCAGTTTGTAGATGCTACCGTTGCCGTCAGGCCCGTAAGACCCGTTCACCCCGTAGAAGCTTCCATCGGTCACTTGCAGCAGATTCACGTTCGTCCTGCCTTCGTTGTCAACACAGGATGCGTCGGTCGTTTGGAAGAAATCGTGCAGATCGGTAAAAACACCGGTGGTAGTCAGCGCGTAGATGGCCCCGAAGTTATTGGCCGCTCCCAGGTTTGTGGCTCCATACAGCTCTCCATTCTTGCCCTGAATGACGCCGGTGCATGGGTTGTATCCGGAGGAAGCCGAGAAGTCGTAAACTTCCGTTAAAATGCCGGCCGT
>Ga0307474_10000361_pt1 | contig 33272 bp, 25 predicted proteins | sample atmos_gasesECM1C_2_FD_203312 | JGI IMG/M metagenome (GOLD analysis project Ga0307474, IMG submission 203312) | Hardwood forest soil microbial communities from Morgan-Monroe State Forest, Indiana, United States - atmos_gasesECM1C_05 | ecosystem: Environmental > Terrestrial > Soil > Temperate... | reverse complement strand
GTTCGCGGCATCAACGACGATGAAGTGGAAGCTTTCGCCTCCTACGCTCGTGAAACCGGCTTCATCATGCGCTTTATCGAATTCATGCCGCTCGACGCCGACCGCCATTGGACGCGCAGCCTCGTGGTCCCCGCCGCGGAGGTTCACCAGCGCATCCACGCTCGCTGGCCGCTCGTGCAAATTCCTCACGAACGCAGCGAAACCGCTCGCAAGTACCGCTTTGCCGATGGTGCGCTGGGCGAAATTGGCCTCATCGCTCCTGTCACCCAGCCCTTCTGTGGCCATTGCTCCCGCATCCGGCTGACCGCAGATGGCAAGCTGCGCACCTGCTTGTTCAGCAAAGATGACCATGACCTGCGGGCGAGGCTCCGCGCAGGCGCCTCGGACGACGATTTGGTCGCCTACATCCGCTCCATTGTCATGGAAAAAGAGGAGGGGCATCGAATCAATGAGCCCGGCTTCGTGCCACCCTCTCGGACCATGGTATTTATCGGGGGATAGTGGAAAATGACACCGGATATGAGAAAATGAAGCTTCCGGGTAGGAACCGCTTAGCAATAGCCTCTTAGCAGAAAAAAACACCCTCCATGGGCAACCTAGTATCCATTTCGGATAGCAGCACCCTCATCGGCGCAGTCCAGCCGCTCACCGTGCGTGCCCCGGAAATCGAGGCCGGCGTAGGATGCGACTTGGACTCCTACCTCCTCGTGCCGGACAACACTCTCGATGACCGTATTGCCGCCGCGAAGGCTCGCCTGGGCCGCGACGTCGTGATCCTGGGCCACCACTACCAGCGCGACGAAGTCATCAAATTCGCTGATTTCCGCGGTGATTCCCTGAAGCTCTCTTTTCAAGCTTCCCAAGCCGAGGGCCGCTACATCGTCTTCTGTGGCGTTCACTTCATGGCCGAAAGCGCGGATATCCTCCGTCGCCAGCACCAGACCGTTATCCTCCCCGACTTAAACGCCGGTTGCTCCATGGCCGATATGGCCGACATTGGCCAGGTGGAGGCCTGCTGGAGCGAGATCTCGTCTGTCCTCGATTCCCGAAAGATCATACCCCTCACCTACATGAACTCGACTGCCGCCATCAAGGCCTTCACCGGCGAGCACCGCGGTTCGGTCACGACCAGTACGAACGCGGCTGAGGTCATGAACTGGGCTTTCGAGCAGGGTGAAAAAGTCCTCTTTCTTCCAGACGAGCACCTCGGCCGCAATACCGGCTATCGCCTGGGCATTCCCCTCGACCAAATGATCGTCTGGGATCCCTACCAGGAATTCGGAGGGAACACGCCGGAGGCCTTCCGCTGCGCGCGCATCATCCTCTGGAAGGGCTACTGCTCGGTGCATCAGCGCTTCACGCCTCAGCAAGTTGAGCGCGTTCGCCGCGAGCATCCCGGCATTCGCGTTATCGCGCACCCGGAATGCCGCTTCGAGGTTGCTCAAGCCGCCGACGAAATCGGCTCTACTGAGGGCATTATCAAAGCCATTCAAGCGTCTCCCGCAGGCACCCAGTGGGCCGTTGGCACCGAAATCCATCTCGTCAACCGCCTCGGCAAGGAATTGAAGAATCACAAAGTCATCTCTCTCGATCCCAGCGTGTGCGTGTGCACCACCATGTTCCGAATCACCCCGCAGCATCTCCTCTGGGCCCTCGAAAACTTGGGAGAGGGCAATGTTGTCAACCGTATCTGTGTCGACGAACGCACGCGACACCATGCGCGAGTTGCTCTCGACCGCATGCTCGCTTTGCGCTAGCATCCAATAGAAGAGACTTTTTGCCTGAGCTTGCCAAGGCCGCCGGTTCCCTTTTGCAGGCGCAAAAGGTGTCCCCAGAACGGAATTAGAATGGCTGACGAAGACGACGATCAAGAACAAGACGAATCTCCAGAACCGCCACAGCGCCTCTTCACCCTGACCGAAGCGGAGCGCACGCGCCAAGAGCTGGAACCTTTTCTCGTGGAGGCCATGGATTCCCGCAAAAAACTTGCCGGCCTGGAAAACGAACTCTCAGCCGTCGCCGCCCGCATCATGATGATGGGTGGCGTAATCGTTCCCTACGAAAAACTGGCGGCCGTTCGCATGGAGCACAACCACCTTTCCGAAATTCTCAAGTCCGCGCTAAACCGCATTCTCGAAACCGGCTGCCTCATCAAGGATCTCGACGTCGGCCTCCTTGATTTTCCCGCTGTCATTAATCAGCAGGACGTCTATCTCTGCTGGAAGCTCGGCGAGGACCGCATCCGTTTTTATCATCGCCAGGACGAAGGGTTCGCCAGCCGTAAGCCGCTTGACCCCCGCGACCTCGGCCCCGGCGACACCATCCAGTAGTTTTTGTTGTTCCGATCAGTGGTTGTTCCGGGTGGGGGCGGGGCTTGCTCCGCCCCCATTTGTGAAAGGACTCCTCTTGAGTAGTCATACTGAAAACCGCCTAAAAGATTCCGCAAGCCCTTACCTGCGTTCTGCTGCTCACCAGCCTATCGACTGGCACGAATGGGGCGAAGCCGCCTTTGCCCGCGCCAAATCCGAAGACAAGCCCATCCTCCTCGATATCGGCGCTGTCTGGTGCCATTGGTGCCACGTCATCGACCGCGAAAGCTACGAAAACGCCGAAATCGCCAAAATCATCAACGAACACTTCGTGGCCGTAAAAGTGGATCGCGACGAACGACCCGACGTTGACTCCCGCTACCAATCCGCCGTCAGCGCCATCTCCGGTCAGGGTGGCTGGCCGCTCACCGGCTTTCTTCTTTCCGACGGCAAACCATTCTATGGCGGCACCTATTTCCCGCCCAAAGATCAGCTGGGTCGCCCCGGCTTCCGCCGCGTCCTTTTAGCCGTCGCCGATTCCTATCGAAACAAGCGCGCCGAGCTCGAGCGCGCCGCCAATTCCCTCGCCGACGCCGTCTCGCAAGCCGAAGTTTTCAACGGCGCTCGCGCCGACTTCGACCTCGGCGTCGTCGAAGCCCAAGTCAAATCCATCACCCAGCTCTTCGACATCAAGAACGGTGGCTTCGGCCGCGCCCCCAAATTCCCGCACTGCTCAGCCATCGATCTCATCCTCGAACGCTATCAGCAGACAAAGGAAGAGCATCTCCTCGCCATGGCCGAAACCACTCTCGAAAAAATGGCCCGCGGCGGCGTCTATGACCAGCTTGCCGGCGGCTTCCATCGCTACTCCGTCGACGAACGCTGGCTCGTCCCTCACTTCGAGAAAATGTCCTACGACAACTCCGAACTCCTGAAAAATTACCTCCACGCCTATCAGGTCACGCAAAATCCATTCTTGCGTGAAACCGCCGAAGGCATCATCGCTTGGGTCAACGAAGTTTTGTCAGACCAGGAAAACGGCAGCTGCTACGCCAGCCAGGACGCCGACTATTCTCTCGACGATGACGGCGACTATTTCACCTGGAGTCTTGAGGAACTCCGAACCGCCCTGCTCCCTGGCGAAGCCCGCGTCATGGAGTTGTATTACGACGTCGAAGCCCACGGCGAAATGCACCACAATCCGGCAAAAAATGTTTTGTGGATTGCTGGTGACGCCGCGGATATCGCCAAGCAAGTCGGCCTCGACGAAGCTACCGTTCGCCTGACTATCGCCAAATGCAAAGGAAAGCTCCTGGCCGCACGCCTCCCGCGTCCCACGCCGTTCATTGATAAGACGATGTACGTCTCCTGGAACGCCATGTTTGTCTCGGCCTATCTCGATGCCGAGCGTGTTCTCGGCGGCTCGCTAGGCGCCCATTGCCGCGCCTTCGCCCTGAAAACCCTCGACCGCATGTTGAAAGAAGTTTGGACCGAATCCCGCGGCTTTGGCCACCGTATCGGCGGCCCTGCTCTTCTAGGCTCGCTCGACGATCAAGTCTTCAGCGTTCTCGCGCTCCTCGACGCCTACGAGGCCACACTCGATCCACGTTATTTCACGGCCGCGCAAAAGACGATGGATCTCGCCATCGCCCGCTACGGCGACCCCGAAGCCGGCGGCTTCTTCGATCGTCCCAACGACGCCGCACCTATGGGCGGCCTCGACGTCCGCCGCAAGCCCTTCCAGGATTCCCCCACGCCCAGCGCCAATTCCGTCGCCGCCATCGCCCTGATCCGCATACACGCCTTCACCGGCGACGATCGCTACCACGCCTTCGCCCAAAAAACTCTCGAGGCTTTCGCCGGCATCGCTCCCCAGTACGGCCTCTTCGCCGCCACCTACGGCCTAGCTGCCACTTTATTCGCCCATCACCCCATCCAAGTCGTCATCACCGGTCCCGCCAACGATCCCACCGCCCAAGCCCTAGAAGCCGCCGCCCACCGCGTCTATCGCTTCGGCAAATCCGTCCTCCGTGTGACGCGCGAAACTCCCCAACTCCATCTCGCCGGCACCCTAAAAGAAACTCTCCCCCATCTCCCCTCCAACAAACCCCTCGCCGTAGTCTGTTCCGGCCAAACCTGCCTCCCCCCAACCAGCGACCCCGCGCAGCTAACCGCCCTCCTCGAAAACGGCATAGCCGGCGCTGCCTCTTCGTGAATTTCTATAATTGGCAGATTGTCATTCTGAGCGCAGCGAAGGATCTCAACAATTACCCAAGCGATGGTTGTTACGTCGGGCGAGGGAAAAAAGGCGCGATGCTTACGCACCGCGCCCAAAACACAGATTCCAGCATCAACCAGCGCGTTCGCGACCGGCGCCTCTTCACCAGTCACCAGTCAAGAGTCACCAGTTATTTCTTCGGCCTCGACTCCGGCGGCACCATTCCACTGTTCCGGTAATACACCACCAGGTTTCCGTAGTGCTCCCCGGAATGCTCGATCAACCCGTAAGCCAAATCGCCCACACGGTTGAGCCGTGGTCCGCCAGCGTTCACGGCTTCGTTCATTCCCTTGTCTCCCTTGGCTTTGATGACCTCGGCGCCGTCCTTAACGCACTGCTTCACATACGCCACCAGGTCTGCCTTGCTGTTGATCTTCAGGTCCGCAGGTTTCGGATCATCTGCATAGCGGGGTTTCTTGTTCTGTGCCGGGTCCGTGAAGTAGTACATGGACGCCGAGACGTGTATCAGCACCGCCTGGAACGTCCGCGAATCCGGATTCGGCTTGTAGTCGTACTTGTCTTCTGGCAGATCTTCTGCAATCGCGACCAGTTTCCGGCCGATTTCGTTCCACTGCTCCAACACTTCCTGCGATGGGCTCAGCGGCGGCTTCGGTGGCTCTTTCTTCGCCGCATCTTGCGCCAGCACCGGCATCACCGCCAACCCCATTGCCAAGGCCAACCCCGCCACCCATTTCATCTTTATCATCTTTCTCTCCTCCGTTACGCCCGCAACCCCCGGACGTTCTCTACTTGAGACGTGCCGCTAAGCCAGGCGTTTCCCCGATTCACCGGACACCTGGCCTTCTGGGGGGTTCATCTTACGCAGTAAACCCGCCCCCGTCATGCAATATTCCTCACCCCGCGTGGTAAGCTTGTATGTTACGTTCGGGAGCGCCACAACCGTGAATTGGGGTTTTCTGCTGCTGCGCATTGCTATTGGATTGAGCATTGTGACGCTGCTTTTTCTCTCGCAGCGTTTCTGGTACCGCGCTCTTTGGGGCCTCACCTCGCATTGGGGCCGCATGCCGCTCCGCGTGGGCCCACGGCTCGTCTATATCGTTCTTCTTTTGTTGGTGGTCGCGACCTTGGCTGATGGCTTGGTTTTCGGCCGCGCGGCTTTCACCCATCGCAGTTCGATGGTGAGTGTTTTCGCCGGGCTGTGGTTTTTCAGCGCGCTTTTTGCTTACATCGCGGTTAAGGCGGTTCATGGTCTGGAGCGGCTCTGGCATTTGCTCCATGCTGTCACGGCGAAGAATTCCCCATCTTCCGCGACAACGTCCTCGAACCCCCTTGCCGAAACGGTTGCTGACCCAGGTCGCCGGTACTTTTTCCGTGCTGCCACGGCTGCTGCCGGCGCTGCCCCATTCCTCGGTGCGATGTATGGTTTCGCCGCCGAGCGCCTCAACTATCAGGTTCGCCGCATCGAAATTCCCCTGCACAATTTGCCGCCCCCTCTCGACGGCATGAAAATCGTGCAAATCAGCGACATTCACCTCAGTGGCTACATGTCCCGCGCCCAAGTGCGCCGCGCCGTCGATATGGCGAATGATCTGGGCGCCGATCTCGCCGTCGTCACGGGCGACCTCATCACCGGTCCGGGCGATCCTCTAGCCGATTGCGTCGAAGAAGTTCGCCGTCTCTACGCTCCCCTCGGCACTTGGGGTTGCAATGGCAACCACGAAATCTACGCCAGCGCCGAAGAAGAAGCCGCTTATCTTTACTCCCAGGCCGGCATGAAGATGCTCCGCCAGGAAAGCGCGCAAATTACGTTCAAAGGTGCATCCTTCAATCTCCTCGGCGTCGATTACCAGCGCGAACGTACTCCCCGGGGCCAGCGCCAGCAAACGCTCGCCCGCGTGGAGTCCCTCGTCCGCCGCGACCTACCCAACATTCTTCTCTCCCACAATCCCAATACCTTCAATCGCGCCGCCGAGCTGGGCATCGAGCTTTCTCTCGCCGGCCATACCCATGGTGGGCAAATTCAGGTCGAAATCCTCGACCACCGGCTTAGCCCGGCGCGCTTTATCACCGATTACATCGCCGGCCTCTACCAGCGCCCCCTCTTTGCTCCTGCTCCCAATGAACGCGCTGCTTCCAACGCTTTCGTCACCCGTCCGTTCAGCCCATCGCTGTTTGCCGCTACCCCGGTTCCCGTAGCTCACCTCTACGTAAACCGCGGCTTGGGTACCGTGGGCGCCCCGGTTCGCCTCGGCGTGCCTCCTGAAATCAGTTTGATTGTCCTTCGCTCCGCTTAAGCGTTTTTTTGTGCGCCGCTCCCGACCTTCCTGGCTGCAGCTCCATTCGAATCGTGGAATAAATCCCTCCAATGTTCGGTATGTAATCCGGTGCATTGATTCAGATTTTTGGAACTTGACCATTTGTGTCATACCTCTTAGTCCGGCAAGTTCCTTATTCTCAATCGACGCAATTCCAGTTTTCACCCGGATAACCTTGGAATTCGGCTTGCATCGAATGTACCGGAGTCCAGCCGGCGGAAGTTCGTCTGCGAACACCAGGGACGTGTTTCGCGTCGAAAATCTCGTTTTGGAAGGATTCTAGAAATGCTGTCCACAAGTAAGTCGCGGAAGTCTCTTCTAGTAGTGGCTTTTTCGCTTTTCTTGCTCCCCGCTGTAACCCAAGCGCAACATTACAAACAAAAGAATCTGGTTTCCGATCTTCCTCAGCCAAACAATCCAGACGGAACGACGGTCGTCGTCGATCCCAACTTGAAGAATCCCTGGGGGCTGACTCGCTCCCCCGGCGGAAGCCCCTTCTGGATCGCCAACAACAACTCGGGTACCTCCAGCCTTTACGGTGGAACGGGCAATGCCATCAACATCTTCACGGAGGCCGGTGGTACTCGAGGAAATTTCATCACTGTTCCTCCTCCGGGTTTTGCCCCGGGCACTCAATCCACCCCCACGGGTGTCGTCTTTAATGGCAGCCCTACTGATTTTCTACTCGACAAGGGGACGCCTGCTGGCTTACCGGCGGCATTCATTTTCGCCACGGAAGATGGCACCATCTCCGGCTGGAACCCCGGCGCCAATCTTGCGACGGGTGCCAAGCCACCTTCCATCAACGCGGTTCTTGAAGTGGACAACTCCGAAAAAGGCGGGCCGAATGGCGCGGTCTACAAAGGCATGACTTCCGCCGAGATAGGCGGACACCGCTTCCTCTACGTCACGAATTTCCGCTCCGCCAAAGTTGAAGTCTACGACACGAACTTCAAGCGCGTGCCATTGGGCGAGAATGCTTTCGAGGCCGAAGGCGTTCCCCATGGTTTCGCTCCCTTCAACGTGCAGAACATCGGCGGTACGCTCTTCGTCACCTATGCCAAACAGGATGCGCCTCGTCACGACCCCGTCGGTGGCGACGGCTTCGGCTACGTCGAATTGTTCACGCCAAGCGGTGAGCACATCGGCCACCTCGAGCACGGTGATTGGTTCAACGCCCCTTGGGGTGTGGTATGGACCACCCGCGATTTCGGCGAGTTCAGCAACGCTATCCTCGTCGGCAACTTCCGCAGCGGCTGGATCGCCGCATTCAATGGCTTCACCCACAAATTCCTCGGCTTCGTGAAGAATCCCGATGATTCCCTCATGTTTATTGACGGGTTGTGGTCCCTCACCTTCGGCAACGATGGGGCCGCTGGACCGGCCAACACCCTGTTTTTCACCGCCGGAATTAACAATGAAAACGACGGCCTCTTCGGCACCATCACGCCCGTGGACGGCCTCGACGGCGACGAAGAATAGTTCGCGTCAGTTCCACTAGAAAGAAGACCACACCTGGAGACGGCAGTCTCGCCATCGCTCGCTGCCGTCTCCTCTTTTCTCTCGAGCCCGTTTCCCGCGTTCCGTCTCGTTCTTCCTCGTCGTGCCGCTTCGCGGCCTTTTCCTTCCTCCAATCTCTCGTTTCCTCCCTCTGTACTCATCACCCAAGTTGCCGCATAATCTTGCGTTCTACCACCCAGATTTCTCCGATAATAGAAAGACTTGCTGCATTCCCGGCATTGCTTATGGCGCACCCTCTTCTTTCTTCTGGCCCTGGGTGATGACCAAGGTGTTGCCGGTTTACGCCGGGCTCCTAATTTAACCCCATTGAGGTCTAGCTTTTGTCATGGAGAGAAAAAATCGCGGCCCGCGGCGAGCGCCTCACGGTGTCTCGGCCGTCTCGCCATTGGCTGATTTTATTTTCCGTCGTTCTCCTGATCGCTCTTTTCGTGGCCCTCCTCGGCAAGCCCGGCTACGCACTCTCCGTATTTGGTGATCTTGCTGAACTCGGCTTCCTCTTGCTCGCCGCTGCCTTCATGCTTCGAAACGCTTTCGCGAGCCAAGGGGCCACTCGCATCTTTTGGTCGTTCTTCGCGGCGGGGATCCTTCTTTGGATCGCCGGTGTGCTTCAGTGGACGGAGTATGAATTAATCCTTCGCACTCCCCGGCCTCAGACGCCCATCGGCGATATTTTGCTCTTCCTGAAGCTTGTGCCGCTGTTTGCGGCGCTCGCCGCTGAGCCGCACCTCGATCTCTCGCGCCGTTTTCGTATCTTTGGTTTTCTCGACCTTTCTTTTCTTCTGGTTTATTGGTTTTATTTTTACGCCATTTGGGTCATTCCCTACAGATATGTCGTGCCGGAGGAAGGCCTTTATAGCTTTCACTTTGATACCATTGATTCTCTTGGACACCTTATTTTCATTGCTGCTCTGGGTATTGCCGCTCTGCGCGCCCAGGGCGCTTGGCGCAAACTCTATCGTCTCTGTTTTGCCTCTTTTGCTCTCTATGCCCTTTCCTCTAACGTCGCCGACGTGGCCATCGATGAAGGCAAATATTATTCCGGTGGCCCGTACGATCTTCTCCTGCTGACCTCCGTGGCGGCAGTTGCCTACTTTGCGGTTCTGGGCGGTGCGCTCCCACTGCGTTCTGCTCCATCCGCTCGGCCCCCCGCCCAATCGAGATCTCCGCGCACCTTGATCCTGCTCCCGGCCCGAATCGCCATGCTGGCGACGCTCTCGACTCCCGTGATTGGCTTTGTTTTGCTCGCCTCCGCTGGCGCCTCGGTCCAGATCAGACACTTTCGCATTCTCACGACTCTTCTCGCCATGTTCATGCTCACTTTGCTTCTGTCTCTCAAACAGGACCTCTTAAGCTCCGATCTGATCCGCTCGCTCGACGAAGCTTCTCTTGCCTATGCCAGCCTCTCGAGCACTCACCAGCGATTGCTGCAGACCGAAAAGCTCGCCTCCCTCGGCCAGATCGTTGCTCGCGTGGCCAACCAGGTCAAAAAGGCCATGACCGCCACTCTCAACTCATCCGCGGCCCTGATGGCCGATACTGCTGGCGGCCCCGCCACCCGTGCCATGGCCGAGAAAATTGTGAGCCAGGCCAACCGCACGGACGCCCTGCTTAACAATATGCTGAGTTTTGCCTGCGAATCGCCGGTCGAAATTGCTCCTGTTGATCTTCATCAACTGCTCTCCGCGGCCATCGGCTTGACCCGCGCCGGTCGCAACTCCCGCCTGCAACTGGAAATCAAATCGCAAGGAAGCATTCCCATGGTGGCCGCCGATTCCAGCCGCATTCTTCAAGTCTTCCTCGAGATTATCGGCAATTCCATCGAGGCCATGGAAAATAGGGCCTCCGGCACTCTGCTCATCACCTTGCGCGCGGCGGACCATCGCGTGGAGGTCGAATTTGCCGATAGTGGGCCTGGGTTGCAAGAGCCGGAACATGTCTTCGACCCTTTTTACACCACCAAAGGCGTAGGCGAGGGTACCGGCCTGGGCCTCAGCACTTGCTACGGAATTGTCCGTCAGCACCAAGGCGATATCACCTGCCGCAACCGCTCCGCCGGCGGCGCGATCTTTACCGTTAGCCTTCCCGTGTTCCTTGCTGAGTCTTCCCGGGTCGCGGAGCCGGCTGCTCCCGCGCTGGAGGAAACTTGACACGGTTCACGCGAAAACAATCTCTTTGTCTCCTAATCGCCGCCGCAGGCTTGGCCGTGCAGGCGATTGGTTCCTTAGCCCTTAAAGAAGGTTACGCGGCCACCATGGTTAGTGACGCTGTGCCGCTCGTTTTCTCCTTGGTGTTGATCTTTCTTTGTCACCAGAATTCGCGTTCTTCCTCGGGCCCTGGGCGCATCTTTTGGCATTTGAATGCCGCCGCCTTTGTTCTTTTCTTGGTGTCAAATTTCTACTGGTTCTTCTATGAAGCCGTCCGGAAAGTGCCGCCGCCGTCGTCGCTTTTTGGAGATGGCGCCGTCTTTCTCATGCCGGCTCTCATGCTCGCCGCCCTTGCTTTTCGCCCCCATTCGGAATCCGCATCAAGCGATTTGCGCTTCCGCCGGCTGGATCTCGCTTTCTTGCTTTGCTGGTGGTTTTGCCTTTATCTCTATTTCGCCGTGCCCTGGCTCACCGCCGTTCACGATCTTGCTTCCTACAATCCCGCCAACAATTACTTGGGTCTCGCCCAGCAATTCGCGGTCGTCCTCGCCCTCATCGTGCTCTGGGCGAAAACCACGGGCGCTTGGAGCAAATTCTACGGCCAGTTTTGCTTGGCCTTCACCGTTTTTGCTCTCGCCAATTTTTTCCAGGGTTACGCCATCTCTTCCGGCAAATACTATTCCGGCAGCTTCTATGACGTGCCTATCGCCTTAGGCGAACTCTCGATGGTCTATTGTTTTGCCGCCGCCTCCGATCTCCACCCCGCGCCCGAATCGCCAGTGGCGGATCCGCAGCGCCACGGCTTGTGGGCATCGCGGCTTGGCATGTTGGCTATGATTTCCTTGCCCTTGCTCGCCACCCACGGCTATCTGGAAGGCGCCGCGCCTGGCGCCGTCGTGGCCTTCCGCTTGCGCCTGATCTTCGGTGCCATGTTGTTCCTGGGCTCCTTAGGCTTCCTCAGGCTTTACAGTGTCGATCGCGAACTCCAGCGCCTCGTCAGGGTCACGGAACTGTCTTACGAAAGCTTGAAAGCTCTCCAAGAACGCATGGCGCATGCCCAGAAACTGGCCGCCCTAGGACGTTTGGCGTCTGGCGCCGCCCACGAAATTAACAATCCTCTCACCGCCATCTTTGGCTACTCCGGTTTGCTCGCTGACCATCCTTCGCTTTCCCCGGAAGGCCGCCGCCTCGCTCACGAGATTCAGGAACAAGTCCGCCTCGCGCAGATGGCCATCTCCAGCATGCGCGCCTCGGTCATTCGCACTCCCGCTGCCGATTCTCCCAGCCCATCTCCCGATCTGCTTTCCCGCTGATCTGCCGTCCAGACTCGTTCGTGACGCGGCACCCTTTTTCTATCTATTCCTCCTGCTTTTGCCTCCTTAAATTCTCGCCGGAGGCAAGTGATGTTAAGATTTTCCGCGCTTCTTGCCGCGCTCATTTCCATGAATGAAAAAAACTATTGGCTCGAGACCGTAACCACGCCGCCCGCGCCATCCGCGCGCGACCTGCCCGATGCCATTGAGGTCGCCGTCATCGGCGCCGGTTTTTGCGGTCTTTCGGCTGCCCGCACGCTCGCCAAGCGCGGCGTGAAAGTCGCCGTCCTCGAAGCCGAAACGTTCGGCTGGGGCGCCAGCTCGCGCAACGGTGGCATGGTCCTCACCGGCATGAAGCTGCCCGTCCCAATGCTGATCAAGCGTTACGGCCACCAGACCGTTCGCAAAATGTACGCCGCGTCTGTTGAGACCATCGATTGCGTCGAGCAAATCGTTCGCGAAGAAAATATCGACTGCAATTTCTCGCGCTGCGGCCATCTGGAAGTGGCCTCGAAGCAGTCGCACTTCGATAGCTACGAAGAATCCGCCGCTTTGATCCAGCGCGAATTCAATCACCAGCTACGCATCATTCCGAAAAGCGAATTGCGCGCGGAAATCGGCTCGGACATTTATTTCGGCGGCATGGTCGATGAAACCAGCGCCGGCTTGAACCCCGCGCAGTACGTTGCCGGCCTGGCGCACGCTGCGCAGCGCGCCGGTGCGCGCCTTTACGACCGCACGCGCGTCACATCCGTCGAACAACAAGTAAACAGCGGCGCGCGCCAATTCCGCCTGCAGACTTCAAGAGGCCCCGTCACCGCGCGCGAGGTGATCCTGGCCACCGGCGCCTACACCACCGAAGCTACTCCGGCGCTGCGCAAAAAAATCATTCCCATCGGCTCGTACATCATCGCCACGGAAATTCTTCCCGCCGATCTCGCACGCGAACTCAGCCCGCGCAACCGCATGGTCTACGACTCCAAACATTTCCTCTACTACTACCGCCTCACTCCCGACAATCGCATCCTTTTCGGAGGCCGCGCCGCCTTTTACCCAGAAACTGAAAACACCGTTCGCCAAAGTGCCGAAATTCTCCGTCGCGGCATGATCAGGGTCTACCCGCGATTGCGCGATAGCAAGATCGAATTCGTCTGGGGCGGCACGCTCGATTTCACCCTCGACGTCATGCCGCACGCCGGAAAAATCGACAGCATGTATTTCGCCGCGGGCTTCGCTGGCCACGGCGTGGCCGCCGCCACCTGGTTCGGCGCAAAGCTCGCGGCGCAAATCTGCGGCGATCCTACCGTCACCCCCTTCGACGGCCTCAAATTTCACTCCGCCCCATTCGGCCTCCGCAGCGGCAACACCTGGGCCCTCCCCCTTGCCGGCGCCTGGTACCGCCTCCTCGATCTCCTCACGTAGCTTTCGATTGTTTTCTGTAGAGGCGGCTTTACGCTGCCATCTTTTTCCTTATTCCTCACCGAAAAGCGCCGTAAAGCCCTGGCTTTAGCCATTGGGATAAAAGGCGTGAGGTGCTCCCGGTATGGATGGACTTCTAAAAGATATCTAAAAGATATCTATTGACAAATCCTCTTCTTCATCATCTTCATCCCTCCATACACCACCGGCCCTAGCAGCACCGGCACCGGCCCCCACTTCCTCGCAAACGGATCGCTCCCCGCCAGCGCCACCACGCTCATCACCAGCGGCGCCACGATCACGTAAAGCAGCCCGGCCCGCCCCCACGGAATCCGAAACGGCCTCGCTAAATCCGGCTGTGCCTCGCGTAACTGCCACGAAGAAAGCACCGTCAGCACCGTCACCCCAATGCGCAGCCATACGTACACGGTTAGCAGTTGCACCATCGTCTTCTGCGCCAGCAGCGCATAAATAATCGACGACACAATGATCGCGATCCACGGCGTGCCGTACCGCGGATGTCGCGCCGAAAACGCCACCGGCAGGTAGCCATCCTCCGCCATCGTCGACGGCATGCGCGTACTCGTCAACACTGTCGCATTCAGCAGCGAAAGATTAGTGACCAGCGCCGCGATGGTCATCGCGAACCCCAGCCACCGTCCCCCGATCAACAGCGCCGCGTCCGAAAAATATCCGGTATGCCATTTCTGCCCATTGCCCAACGCCGCCAGCGAAAACATCGTCGGCAGAAAATACGTCGCCATCGAAAGCGGTACCACGACCGCCAGCGCGATCGGATAATTCCGCTGCGGATTTTCCACTTCCTCCGCCACGCTGGACACTTGCTCGTATCCCGAATACAGCCACAAGCCCAGCGCCAGCCCCACGCCGAACACCTGAAACGGCGGAACGTGCGGCGGCGTCAGCGGCGTAAAAGGATTGTGTTGCCACTTCGTCGCCGCCATCAGGCACAGCGCCGACACCACCAGCAGCACGAAAACAGACACTTACTTGAGTTTTTATTTCCCGGCGATTGCGGGATGGAAGCACTACTTCGTAAGTGTGGCGATTATCGCGGTGATGGCGTGGATCAACGTGCGGGGCATCCAGATGGTGGGGGCGGCGGCGACCGCGATTAATCCGTCGCCAGCACCGCGTAAGCCGCCGCCAGCAAAAACGAAGCGCTCCAATTCCACCACCCCGCCTGAAATCCCCAGAAGTCCCCGAACGCCGCTCGCGTCCACCGGTAGAATCCTCCCTCCACGGGAATCGCCGTCGTCAACTCCGCCGCCACCAGTGAAACTGGAATGCACCAGAAAAACGGTATGAACAACTGATACAGCAGCGTCAGCCCCGGCCCGCTCGTCGTCACCATGTCTTCGAGCCCAAACGGCCCGCCCGTGGCATACGCATACATTACAAACACAAACGGCAGCAGCCCCGCCTTCCGCACCGCCGCGCGAATCGAACGCGAATGATTTATTTTGTTAAGAATTCCCAGGCCCCGGCCGAAGGACAACGGACAATGAAGTCCCGCAAGGAGTACCCCATTCTCCCCTCTTCTGCACTTGATGATACTCGAAAGCCAGGCTCTTCTCCGTTGTTCGCTAAGTGTCTTCTTCTATTTAAAACAATCAGAATCAGGACGAAGATAGGGCGCTTGATCCGCAAAGGAGCCAGAACAAAGGCATGGCTCCACTTTTGCAGAGCCGCGCAGGCAGATCGGAGTCCTGGCGCAATTTCTTCGCGCGCCGGGCCCTTTTTGCAAAGATGTCACAAAAAATTCAATTGAACTTTACTTGTGCGTGACGCCCCATTGAATTTGCTCGCTTATTTTCCCGCTTAGCAGTCTCGTGCTAGTTCGCCTCCCAGGGCCGGGCCTGCGAATCTCACCGGTTCAAGCAGTTCTGAATGGTGAGAAGCTGTCTTGCCGCCATTGTTTTCCGCTGCGCTCTCCGGCCCCACGCGTAGCGCAAAACACATCGCGTCACAAAAACGTTCTGTGCTGTTTTGATACAACCCGCCAGCCCTCATGTACGTAAACCAACCAAACTTGCTAAATAAGGAGGCTGTATGAATAGCTCGAAATATCGTTCCTGCGCGCGTCTCATCTTTGGAGTGCTTGCGTTCTGTTTGGCTTTCGCCATGCTGGCATCCACGGTGGAGTCACAAACCTTCCCGCGCTACGATCATGTCTTCCTCATAATCATGGAGAACGAAGACTACAATCAGGTGATCGGCAACCAGTACGCTCCCATTCTGAATGCGCTGGCGCAGGATTACGGGCTCGCTACGAACTACTCCGGCGTCGCCGATCCCAGCGAGCCTAATTATGTCGCCATGCTCGGCGGCGACTTCTTCGGTATCAACAGCGACGACCCCTATTGGTTCCCGGGCCACACCGTCAGCGCCGGCAACTTGTTGTCCCAACTCGAGGGGGCGGGTAAGACTTGGCGTGGCTACTTCCAGAGCATGCCCTACCCCGGCTATCGCGGCTATTGCTATCCGGACAAATGCAATGGCATTCCCGATTCAGACACCCAATACGTCTCCAAGCACAACGGCATCGTCAACTTCGCTAGCCTTCAGACGCCTACCGAGCTCGCTAAGATGTTCCCCATCGCACAGTTATCGGCCGACCTGGTGTCGGGCGCGCTTCCCAATTTCAGCTACATCGTCCCCAACGAGTGCAATGACATGCACGGCGCTCCGCCATGGTGCGTGGACTCGGACAACACCGGCACGCTCCAGCAGAGCTGGCTTATCGCCCAAGGTGATAAATATGTAGGTCATCTAGTAAACCAAATCACCTCGTCTTCCACGTGGCCTACCGGTGACAACGCCATCGTCATCGTTTTTGATGAAGGCAACACCGCCAGCGCCAGGATCGCTGCGATCGTCGTTGCCAACCACGGTCCTCGCGGCATAACCGACAAGACCAGCTACAACCACTACTCCATGCTCGCCTCCCTCCAGCAGGCTTTTGGCCTCGGCTGCCTAGTCAACAGCTGCACCGCAAATCCGATGATGAACCTCTTTGCGATCACCGGCTCGACGAGTATCCCTACCCTGCCCCCGCCTTACAACTTCCCGACGACCACCGATACCATCTCCGCGCAGGGCGCGGGCAAAGCTGCCGCCCAAGTCTCGCTCACGGGCGCCGGCTGGAGTGTCGTGCCGAGTTACAGCTTTGGCTCGATTGATAACAATCTCACGGGTGTTTCCGCCGCCGCCGCGAACGATGCCTGGGCCGTGGGCGCCTACTATCCGTCTTCGTCAAACATCCTCGCCACCTTGGCCGAGCACTTCGACGGGACTCGCTGGACCGCCTACCCCTTGCCGAAAGTAGGCGTCGAGGAAAACGTCCTGCTTGCCGTCTCCATGCCTTCGACCGGGACGGCCTGGGCCGTTGGCTACTACGTGAGCGGCAAGTTCCAGCAGCAGACGCTCATCGAGCACTTTGATGGCACCGTCTGGTCGGTTGTCCCCAGTCCAAGCCCTGGCGCCCTTCAAAACATCCTCTATGGTGTTGCGGCTGTCTCCGACTCCGATGTGTGGGCTGTCGGCGCCGAGCAAGACGCGAACGAACTTTGGCACACCCTTACGGAGCACTGGAACGGGTCTGTCTGGTCGGTCGTCAACGCCGTTGACGCCGGCTCCACTGGTAACCAGTTCTATGCCGTCAAAGCCCTCGCCTCGAACAACGTCTACGCCGTCGGTCAGCAGACCGGCGCTGGATTCCCAAACCAGGCGCTCATCGAGCACTGGAACGGAACTGCCTGGAGCGTTGTTTCCAGCCCCGCTGATGGTTCGGCTTCGGCTCTGCCCCTCGGAGTCACGGCCACGGCCTCGTCGCTGACTCTCGCGGGCGAGCAAGAAACCGACAACGCTCCCTATACCACTTACGTGGCTGCCGGCGCGCCTGGCGCGCAGTCCATCCAGACAACTCCGAACGCCGGTACCGGAGAAAACGACCTGTTCGCCGCGGCGACCGCCGCCGACGGTTCCACTTGGGTGGTCGGCTGGGACATCGATACCACCACCGGCAACCACGATCCGCTCATTCTGCAGGGCGTGAACGGTGCGTGGTCGCTAGTCTCGAGCCCGAGCCTCGGCAAGGGAACGGACACAGGCTTCGCGGCCATCACCGCCATTCCCGGCGGCGGCCTATGGGCCGTCGGCGTGACCGCCCTGGCGAAAGGGAACTACGCGACGCTAATCGAGTATCACCCCTAAACATTCGCTCTCCAACCAGATCCTCGCGGCGGCGGCTCGCCGCCCCAGCCCCTCTCCCGCCGCCGGCGAAACCGGGACGCACCAGAAAAACGGAATGAAAAAGTGACCGGAGTAGGGGATAGGATCAGGGGCCAGGTCATTCGACTCCACGCTAGTCGGATGGCCCGGTCCAGATACCTAAGCGGTGTTCTTCGTGCGCAGGTGGGCAATGACGAGGCGAATTTCGTCGTAGGGAATTTCGGGCGGAAGAGCTTCCTTGAGCGGCTTCAGACGGTCCATTCCCAACTGCCGGCACGCCGTGGCGATCTGGTTGTACCGTTCAGGCGCCATCCATTCCTTGTGATACTCCAGGTCGCCTCTTTCCACCAGTTTCGCAACCATTTCAATGACCGCTTGCGCGCGCCGTCCGCGAATTTGGGCGATCTCTAGGAAGGTGCGCCCTTCTTCCAGCAGGCGCTGCGTTTCTTTCGCTGGGGAGGAAGCTTTTGCTTTGCCTTCCTCGCTAGCGCGGTCGCCGTCGCGGAACTGGCGCAGGGCGGCCAGGATTTGCTGGCCAAAGACTCTCGTCTTCTTTTCCCCAAACCCCGGCACTCGTCCCAGAGATTGCAAATCTGTGGGCTTCACGCGACAAAGCTCCTCCAGAGTCGTATCCCACATTACGCTGGATGCTCCAATGCCCATTTGTTTGGCTTTATTGCGCCGCCACTCGCGGAGATACTCCTTCAACTCCATGTCGTCGGAGGTATTTACAGTCGTCATGACCGGACGTGTTGCTGTCGAGCGCGTCATTTCTGTTCTTCGGGCCGCGGCCTTGCTTCGCGGCGAACGCATCTGGATTTCGAGCCAGTCCGGCGTGGCGGCACACGCGTCGCAGTTCCCGCAGGCGTCCCATTTGGGAGCTTCGCCAAAGTGGCGGCAGATGTGGCGCTGGCGGCACTCCGTGGATTCGACGAAGCGCTCGACTTCGTGGTAACGCTGCCAGGCTCGCTCTTTTTCTCTGAGGTCTTCGATCTTCCCTATGAAAAAGGCGTGCAAGCCGATGTCTTTTTTTTGCCAGAAGAGGAAGCAATCGGCGGAGAGCGCGTCGCGCCCCGCGCGGCCCGCTTCCTGGTAATACTGCTCGACGCTCTTCGGCAGAGAAAGATGAATCACCGCGCGCACCGCGGCTTTGTTGATGCCCAAGCCGAAAGCCATCGTGCCCACCATCACGCGCACTTCGTCGGCCATCCATTTTTCCTGGTTCTCGCGCCGCGCGGCGCTTTCCATTTGGCCGTGGTAGCCGATGGCGGCGATGCCGTTTTCCGCAAGGAAATCGACCGTGTCTCCCACGCGCGTGATCGTCGGCGAGTAGACGATGATGCTGCCGTCAGTGATTTGCTTGACGGCGCGGAGCAGCAATTCATTTTGTGTACGCGCATCGGTTTGCCGAACGATGTAGCGCAGATTGGGCCGCCGAAAACTGGCGATGTGCTTGTACGGGTCGCGCAAGCGGAGCTGCTCGATGATGTCGTGCCGGACGCGCTGCGTGGCGCTGGCGGTAAACGCCGCAATGGGGCGGTCAGGGGAAAGTTCGCGCAAGCGGCTTAGCTGGCGATATTCGGGGCGGAAGTCATGTCCCCATTCGGAAATGCAATGCGCTTCGTCGATGGCAAAGAAAGAAACCGGCACGCGGCCCAGCCACCGAGGAGTTCCGTCGAGGGCAATGCGCTCCGGCGAAAGATAAAGGAGACGATAGTGACCTTCGCTGGCGCGACGCAGGATGAGACTGCGCTGCTCGCTGGATAGCGAGCTGTTCAGAAAACCGGCCGGGACTCCCATTTGTTCGAGCTGGGCGACCTGATCCTGCATCAGCGCGATCAGCGGTGAAACGACCACCACGGTGCGCTGCGCGTCGAGCACGGCGGGCAATTGGTAGCACAGCGATTTGCCGCCACCCGTGGGCATAACGACGCAGGCGTCGCGGCCCTCGGCGATGTTTCGGACAATATTTTCCTGGCCGGGGCGAAAGGATTCGTAGCCCCAGTAGCGGTGCAGCGCTTCGAAGAAGCGGGCTGGCGCTCGTTCTGGGAGGTTCGGTTCGGTCATCGCAGATGCCCAAGATGCCATTATCGTGATTCGCGCCTAGGATCGCTACGGCGAGGTGCTGCACGCGGCGAGGGGCCATATTCGCTTTTGTTTCGCTACATGTCAAGTGCAATTTTTGCTATGGCCGGAACCGGGGGATCCATCGCGATTCCGCGACGGAGAGAGAAGCAAGTCCCGCGCAAAAAACTCAGTCTTTGCAAAACCAAGTATAATCCCCGTCGCCATGACCGACTCGAAAAAGCCGCAAGCCCTGCCGACAGGTCCGGAACGCGAGCTGCAACTTTATGTCCAAGGTCTCGCTGGCGGAAAGCCGTCCGTGCCCGTGCCGCTGGATTTGCTGGAGGCCAAGGCCAAGGAGATCCTCACACCGCGGGCCTACGACTACGTGGCGGGCGGCGCGGGCGGCGAAGACACGGTGCGCGCGAACCGCGAAGCATTCTATCGCTGGCGGATCGTGCCGCGAATGCTGCGCGATGTTGCCAAGCGCGACCTGAGCGTGGAGTTGCTGGGCTCACGATTGCCCTGTCCGGTGCTGCTTGGCCCGGTCGGCGTGCAGGAAATTGTTCACCAAGACGCGGACGTGGCCAGCGCGCGGACCGCAGCGTCGCTAGGCTTGCCGTTTGTGCTGAGCACCATGTCGAGCCGGCCAATCGAAGAAGTTGCGCAGGCCGCGGACAAAGTAGCTTTGTCGCCGCGTTGGTTCCAATTGTATTGGGGAAAAAATCCGGAAGTAACCGCCAGCATGCTCGAGCGCGCGGAACGCGCTAGGTATTCGGCGCTGGTGGTTACGCTGGACACGCATTCGCTGGGCTGGCGCGAGCGCGACATTCATCGCGGTTACTTGCCGTTTCTACTGGGGCAGGGGCTGGCGAATTATTTCAGCGACCCAATTTTTCGCGGGCTGCTGGCGCAGCCGCCGGAACAGAATCCGATGGCGGCAATTCAGTTGTGGGGCACCTTGTTTTCGAACCCCGCGCTCACCTGGAAGGACGTCGGATTTTTGCGGCAGCACACGCGCGTGCCCATCATCCTTAAGGGAATTTTGCATGCCAACGACGTGGCGCGCGCGCTCCACGCAGGCGTGGACGCGCTCATTGTTTCGAATCATGGCGGTCGACAAGTGGATGGCGGCATCGGCGCCTTGGACGCACTGCCGAATGTTGTGCGTGCAGTACGCGGACGCATTCCGGTGCTGTTTGACAGCGGGATTCGCCGCGGCCCCGATGTGTTCAAGGCGCTGGCGCTCGGCGCGCGAGCCGTGCTGCTCGGCCGGCTTTATATGTGGGGCTTGGCGGTGGCCGGCGAAGAAGGCGTGCGTGATGTTCTCTTGAACCTCGTTGCTGATCTGGATTTGACGATGGCCCTCAGCGGATACTCGTCCTGCCAGGAGCTGGATTCCTCCGCGTTGGCTTCCGTGCCTTAACTGCCAGCGTCAGGCTGCCGAGGATTTGGCAGCAACAGCGTAGCGCGCAGACTTGGGCGCCGGAACGCGCCTTTTCGCACTGGCAGCGCGCGGGAAAAAATCGGCGAGCATGGAGCGGTCGGCGAGCAAGCGAATAAACTCCTCGACGTACGCAGGTGAATTGTTTTCTCGCAACTGGGCCACGGACCACTCCCACTTGTAACCCGGCGGTTGGAGTGGCACACCGATTAGCGCGCCGGAAGCGAGCTGCGGTCTGACGGCCCAGCGGGGAAGAGCGGCAATTCCCAGACCTCCGATAACCATTTCGAGGATCACTTCCGTCACCAAGACTTCCCGGATTTTGCGCGGCCGAATTCCCGCCGGGTCAAGAACTTTTGTCAGCAGGGTACTATCCGATTTCGGCGGGTAGAGCAATATGTTTTCGGTGGCGAAGTCTTCCGGCGCGGCGAAACCTTTTGCGGCAAGGCCATGCTCGGGAGGAACGACGATCAAGACATCATCCTCGAAAAGGGGCGTATAGCGGATTTTGCGGTTTCGAATGCGGTCGCAGACAAGAGCCAGATCGAGCCGGCCTTCGAGAAGCGCTTCGAACGGATTGTTAGTGGCTTCCAGAACCAACTGCACTTCCACCCCGGGAAATTTCTTCTGAAAGAGAATCAAGCGCGAAGGGAACCAGTGGTAAGCGGTATGGCACTGCGTGGAGAGCCGGATCAGTCCTTTGGCGTTGTCGCCGTTCTTCTGGATGTCGGATTCCGCGCGGCCGAGTTCCGCAAGCACGGTGCGAGCCGTTTGGAGCAGGCGATCGCCGGCTGAGGTCAGAATCATCTTGCCATTTTTTCGCTCGAAGAGCGCCGCGCCGAGTTGCTCTTCCGCGTCACGAAGCTGATGGCTCAAGGCGGACTGCGTGAGATGGAGGAGATTGCCCGCGCGAGTGATGCTTCCCGTTTCCGCCACAGCGGCCACTAGCTTCAAATGCCGGATCTCCAGATTCATCGTGGGCCTCCTTGCGAGGTACGTGAAACCAGCTCATATAGATGATGAAATCGTTCCATTAGGTTCATGGTTTAGATGGCTTTAGGCTGAACGTGTTTCGAATTTGCCAGGCTCGTGAAGCCAACTCGGATTCGCAAACCGGATAGGACAACAAATCTGGGGGTTTAGCGGGAAAGCCTCAGACACGGCGCATTTCGAGTTTGCTGGCATTAGCCGGATAGATGCCAATTTGTGGAATCCGCAGAGTGAGATTGCTTCGAAGTCGCCGGCGCTTTTGAGCGTCGGTTGCCGGCGACGTGGTGAAAGCTGAATTTGAAGAAACTTCTCAGTTCCGGATTGCCAGCATTCTCCCGGGAAAGCCACGCCCTTTTGCCTGCGGCGCAGCCGGGACGATTGGGCCGTTTTGTGCGGCATCGCGTGACCGGCAGCGTGGTTCGCGGATTGTTGTTTTTCATACTTTTGTTGACGCCGTTCGAAGGGCTGGCCCAGCCGCGCGTTGTGGCATTGCCATTCCGCTACGTGCACTCGTTTATTCTGGTGGATGCGAAGATCGACGGCACGCCGGTTCGGCTGCTAGTGGATACCGGAGCGAACCAGACGATCCTCAATGCCAAATCATTTGGAAAAGTAGAGTTGCACGTGAGCAAGCCGATGAACCGGGAAGCGGGCATTGTCGGCAACGCTTTGCGCTTGCGAGTGGACCTGGAGATTGCGCATGAATTCCTGTTTTCGCAGCACGTGTCCGTGATAGACCTGGAAGAACTTTCGAGGCACTTCGGAGTCCAGTTCGACGGTTTGCTGGGGCAAGACATCCTGAATCAGTTCCACTCCGTTCGCATCGATTACAAGAAGCACCTGATCGAGCTAGAGCCTTAGAGAATTGTTCCCAACATAGAAAATTTTCTTAAACAGAATATGCGGCATGACCGCCCTGTGACTTGCTCCCCTTTCGCTTGCGGCGAGGCGGCGGACTGTACATTCCGAGTGGCCACCCAGAAGGTGGCCACACCAGTAGACAAAAGGGCGTTACCGAAAAGCGCCGTAAAGCTCCGGGCTTTAGCCATTGGGATAGAAGGCGTGAGGTGTTCCCGGTACAGCAATCTTAGGCTCGTCTCTGTGAAGCAGGAACCACTTGTCGGTTGTGCGTGATGCGCACGGCTTTCAAGAATCCCCCCGCCTTTAAGCGTGGGGAGGATGTCATAATCTACACCCTGACCTCAACTTCAGAACGACGCGAGATACGCGCGTAAGTCGCGATGGCGTCCGTCGATGCGCATGTGGCCGCTTGAGATTCCTTTGGATTTTCTGAAGGCTGTAGAATGGACCGCTTCTCGGCCGTCATACAAGCAGGCGCCGTGAAGCCGCAGAGAATTGCGCAAAAGGAGAAAACGGATGCAGTTTGCTCTGATGATCTACCATACACGCGAAGAGTTTGACATGCGGAAGAACGACTATAGCGATCCTCATCTCGGCGCTTGGCGGGCTTATTACAAGGCGCTCGTCGAGGCCGGCGTCTACGTCGGCGCCAATGCTCTTGAAGTGCCGGAGACGGGAACGACCGTACGTCTTAAGGAGGGAAAGCGCCGCGTGCAGGATGGGCCTTATGCGGAGACGAAGGAGCAACTGGCGGGATTCATCATCCTGGAACTCCCTTCCATTGACGCCGCGCTCGAATGGGCTGCGCGATGCCCGGGTGCATCGATCGGCGCAGTGGAAGTCCGGCCGCTGGCCCCTGAAGCCATGCGCCGGGGGTTCACAGGATGAATAAGGGTAGTCAGGAGGACATCCAGAGCGTCGTGGGACGGACCATAGAGCGCGTGGCCCGAGAATCCTACGGTCGTCTGGTGGCGTATCTTTCCGTCCACACGCACGACTTAGCCAGCGCTGAGGATGCCCTTAGTGAGGCGCTGGTCAAAGCGCTCACGGCCTGGCCGCGAGACGGCTTGCCGCAAAACCCCGAGGCCTGGCTGCTCACAGCAGCACGCCATTCACTCATTGATGTTATTCGTCACCAGCGCGTGGTCTTAGCGAGCGAGCCGGCGCTTACACTCCTGAAGGAAAACTCGCCGGAGGCGAATTTGTCCGCTGAATTTCCAGACCAACGACTGAAATTGCTCTTCGTCTGCGCTCACCCGGCGATTGATCCCGCCATGCACACGCCGCTCATGCTGCAGACGGTTCTGGGTTTGGACGCAGCTCGCATTGCTCACGCCTTTCTTGTCCCACCGAAGACGATGGGCCAGCGGCTCTTCCGCGCGAAGACAAAAATCCGCGATGGCGGTATCCAGTTTGAAATTCCGCAAGAGCGCGATTTGCCGGAGCGGCTCGATGCCGTGCTTGAAGCTATCTACGCTGCCTTCGGGATCGGCTGGGACGACATGTTTGGCATCGACCAGCGTGGCCGCGATCTGGCCGAGGAAGCGATCTGGCTTGCGCGGGTCCTTCTGCAGCTCATGCCCAGCGAGGCTGAGGTTCAAGGCCTGCTGGCTCTCATGCTGCACTGTGAAGCACGGCGCTCGGCACGCCGGGCGCTTGATGGCCGGTATGTTCCACTTTCCGAGCAGGATTCAAAGCAGTGGTCTCGGCCGTTAATCGAAGAGGCAGAACGCCACCTCGCCGAAGCATCCAGTCGCGGCCGCACCGGCCGGTTCCAACTTGAGGCCGCGATTCAGTCGGTACACGCGGAGCGGGCGCGCAGCGGCCGGACCGACTGGGCGGCGATAGCATTGTTCTACGAACAGCTGGTCCGCCTATCGCCCGCGCTCGGCACACGAATTGGGTACGCCGCCGCCGTTGCGGAAGCCGAGGGACCAGAAGTAGGACTCGCCGCTTTGGAGCTGATGGCCCCGGACGCTGTGTCGCAGTACCAACCGTATTGGGCTGTTCGCGCCCACCTCTTGCAAGGTCTCGGTAAAACCCCTGAGGCCTCAGACGCTTATGACCGAGCGATCGGCTTAGCAGAAGATCCTGTCGTCAGAGAGTTCCTGCTCCAGAAACGCCGCTAGTGCTTCCGACGGTCTTCCTTCAGAAAATTTCTGATTCCGTTTCAGAAGAATCGCAGCTTCCTTGAGGCCGGGTTCAAATCCGGACGTAAGCCCTGCGTAATCAGCGGCATTTGGCCCTCAGCTCCTTTTTCTCGACGGACGTAGAAATCGCCCGTCCATACCCGTCATCCATACAGAGGCGGCTTAGCGGTCACGCTTCGCCGTCCGACCGAGAGGTGATGCGATGTGCCCATTCTGTTTGGCAAGCATAGGGTTGATCGTCGCTAGCGCGACTTCCGCCGGAGGGCTGACGGCATTGGCCGCGCAGCTGTATCAAAGGAAAAACCCGCGACAGGAAGTCGCTCCCTCAAGTGAAAGCAGCACGATAGGCCAAGACCGCCGAGTCGACCTGGCAGGAATCGCAAGCGAATAGGCTAATGCCAGGTAGTAAGGCCTAGGCACACGTGTTCCAAGCGGGCCCGGCGCAATGAGCGAAACCTGGGATGACCGTTTGTTTTTTCGCAGTTTTGAACGAAAGTCAATCGAAGAAGGAGAACAGTCATGAATATTATGAACAAAACCGTCTTAATCACTGGTGCTAACCGTGGTATCGGCCTGGCGCTCGTCAAGGAGGCGCTGAGGCGGGGCGCGAAGAGGGTATATGCGGGAACGCGCGGCGCACAGCAAAACGTCGACAAGCGCGTGACACCCTTGACGCTGGACGTGACCGACGCTTCGCAAATCAAGCAGGCGGCCGGCGAGGTCGACACTCTAGACGTGCTCATCAACAATGCTGGCGTCGCTATCTACGACGATCTAAGCAATTTCGAGGTCATCGAGCAGCACCTGGCCGTCAATTTCTTCGGAATACTCAAAGTAACCCGCACTTTTCTGCCGCTGCTGAAGCGCTCAAAAGGGGCCATCGTCAACAACCTGTCCTTGGCAGCGCTCGCTCCATTGCCGGTCATTCCCGCGTACGCGATTTCGAAGGCGGCCGCGCTTTCCATGACGCAGTCGCTCAGGGCGCTTTTGGCGGGCCAAGGCGTGACTGTCCTTGCCGCCATCTTGGGCCCCATCGATACCGATATGAACCGCGGCTTCAACATACCGAAGGCTTCGACCGAGTCCGCCGCACAGGGCATCTTCGATGGGCTGGAGAAAAACGAAGAAGAAATTTTCCCCGATCCCGTGTCCCAGAAAATAGCTGAAGGCTGGCGCACAGGAATAGCCAAGGCGCTCGAGAATCAGTTCGCAGCTTTCGTGCCGCAGAGCGCGGCGGGCGCTGCCGCTGCGGAGTAACCGCTGGGCTCTAGCGCGAGCGGAGCATTCGGTGAATCGTCCCGGTCTGTTTCAGAAAACAAAGGAGAAATAAGATGGCAACAAGCAAGGAGAGAGACAAGGAACATGGGAAACGGCATCTCACGATGAGCACAACCCCGGTCGTGTCGCAGGAGGAGTGGGAGGCTGCGCGGCAGAAACTCCTCGTGAAGGAGAAGGCCTTGACCCGCTCCCGTGACGCCCTGGCCGCCGAACGCCGGCGGATGCCGTGGATGGCTGTGGACAAGAAGTACGAGTTCGACGGACCCAAGGGCAAGGTGAGCCTGTTCGATTTGTTCGAGGGCCGCCGTCAATTGATCGTCTACCGCGCCTTCTTCGAGCCCGGCGTCTTCGGCTGGCCCGAGCACGCCTGCCGCGGCTGCTCCCTGGGCGCCGATCAGGTCTCCCACTTGGCCCATCTCAATGCCCGCGACACCGCGCTCGCCTATGCCTCACGCGCGCCACAGCCAGACATCCAGCGCCTGAAGGCGCGGATGGGCTGGGAGATGCCCTGGTACACCATCACCGACAGCTTCGATGTGGACTTCGGCGTCGATCAATGGCACGGCCACAACGTGTTCTTCCGCGATGGAGACGAGGTTTTCCGCACTTACTTCATCAACAACCGCGCCGACGAAGCGATGGGGACCATCTGGAGCTACCTCGATATCACCGCTCTCGGCCGTCAAGAGACTTGGGAGGACTCGCCACAAGGTTACCCCCAGACCCCGCCGTACAAGTGGTGGAACTGGCACGACAACTACGACGCCGAGGCCTCGCTTGACCCGAAGTGGGTCAAGGTGTCCGACGCTGGAGAAGCCGCCTTCAGAAAGCGCGACGCAGAAGCGAAAGCATGATCGAGGTTAGCAAGGCAGAGAACGATGGAAGATCCAAAGTCCAAAGATGGTGCCGCGAGATGAACCGGTTCCACGGCGGATTAGTCCTGAGACATCTCGTCAGGAAATCAAGCACCGACGAGATCCGCGTTTGGCGGTATCAAATCCGTAAAGGATTATCGTGCGGCAAAGGGCTTGCCACGCACCGACGTGTAGACGGCATCGAACACGCTCAGGCCATGAATACTCGCAACGCCGCCAACCATGATCGGATCGCCAAGATACTGAACCTTGCTCTCCGCATTGGCGAACGCCGGCCAGGAGGGAAGCCCCGTACCGTTTGGATCGCCCGATCGCGCGAAGTTGACCCAGTAGCTGGACATCTCTTCAGCGAGCTTCCGATCTGCCGCAGTCCAGTTCCAGGGCGACTGGTCCAAGTGGTCGAAGACATACCAGAGCTCGGCGAAGTGGCTCGCGCCCCAGCCCGCGTACAAGGAGTCGGCCGGGAACGGCGGCTGCTGTCGAAATGAGTAGTAAAAGACAGGGTTCTGCCCGGTTCCGGCTTGCAGCCTCGCCCATGCCCACATGTCCCAGCCGAAGCGGAGGTCGCGCTCGAGGCCTAGCTGCGCTTGCCGCGCCTCTTCGTCGGTCGCGTGAGGATACGCTGCAACCAGCGCAGGAGGAAGTTGGCCAACGCTGCGTTCCAGGTCGCTGTCGAATGTGGCGGCTGTCTCGTGCGTGACATCCACCAGCGCTCGCGCCTCCTCGGCGTTCGAACCGATCAGCAGCGGGACATCGTTCTGCTGCCCCAAAGTGAATGCCTCGTACGGTGAAACGGGAAGCACATACGGTTCGATCACCGCGTGCACGATGCCACCGGCATTGCCGATAAGCAGTGTCGCTGGAAGCTGGCGTAGTTCCTTGAGCGAGGGCGCACCCAGCGAAACGACGTACTTGTCCCCGTCGCGTTCGGCATTGGCCAGCAGGAATTTTGGTGCCAGCGCGATCGGCTCAAACAGGCCGCCGCTCTCTCCGATGGCGCGCTGAAACAAGCCTTTCGCAAGCGGCGAGGCCATTAGCATGCTCACCGACATCGCTCCCGAGGATTGACCCGCGATGGTTACACATTTCGGGTTACCGCCAAAGGCTGCGATGTTCCTCTGAATCCATTCGAGTGCGGCGATCTGATCCATCAGCCCGTAGTTTCCGGACGAGTGGTGTGGGGACTCGCGGGATAGCTCAGGAAGCGCAAGAAAACCAAGCGGACCTAGGCGGTAGGCGACAGTGACAATGATGACACCCTTTTGCGCAAGCCGGTCGCCCCAGTACAAGGGCATCGAGGCCGACCCGTTGATGTATCCGCCGCCGTAGCCGCCGTAGATCCAAACGATCACCGGCAGGTGTTCGTGCGCGGTCTTGGCCGGCGTCCAGATGTTGAGGTAGAGGCAATCTTCGCTTACGGCCGGAGGCGTCTCGCCCGGCATGGAGACTCCAACCTGCATGCACGCCGGAGCAAACGCATCTGCTTTACGCTTGCCAGTCCAAGGTGCCGCATGTACCGGTGGACGCCAACGCAAGTCGCCCACCGGCGGGGCAGCGAAAGGGATTCCCTTGTATACACTCAACCCATTTGCGCGTATCCCGGATATGGTGCCGGACTCCGTCAGGGCTTGCTGCGCGACAGTGGCACTCGCCAGGTGTGCCGCCACTAGGAATATACACGTGAGCTTCCATCGGTTCCGCACTTGGTCCTCCACGTTGGCTCTTCAATTTGGAGAAGATCAGGATTACTCTTCTTGAATTTAGAGTTGGCCTGAGACTCTATCCGGAAGGCCCACGCAATGACTGTCTCCGTTCTGGCGGATTAGCGCTGTGCAATATTGCTCAGGTGGCCAAAAAATCGGATGTCGCAATGCGATCCCGGCTCTCGTTGCACAACGTAAGGCCAGGTGCTGAGTGAGCCTTCGGCAAGCCGAAAGCTAGGCGGCCCGCCCGATAGTATGGAGAAGTCGGCTTTTTACCAGCAATTTAACCGTCGCTGCTAGCGCGTTTCACGGTACTAATCCGGGGGGCAAGGCCCGCTAGCTATAGCTAGCAGGCTGAACGCGTCATTCCACGCGCGCGTCGAACACCCCCGTCTCCACCTGTCCGGCGCGCTTGATCTGCACGAAGATCCGATAATCCCCTGGCCGTGGAAAACCATACGGAAAGCTGACCGCGGGAGGCTGCGCTCCCATCGGCATTCCGCCCGGCATCGCCCGCAGACCCTCCAAGACTCCGGCCTGCGCCAACTCCAGCGCTGCCATCGCCGCCGACCCTGCCGGGTGCACGTGCGCAAACGCGCTCATGTCTGAGCGCACAAACTCCGCGTGCCCCGCCATGCCCATGTACGGCTCCAAATCTTGCGCGGGCTTTCCTTCTTTCGTTTGCACGCTAAACGTAAAATTCATAGCGGTGTTCGCTTTCAGCGGGCCGCTCGTTCTCTCCCACGTCATGTGTCCGCCGTCCGGCAACAGAAACGTGTTCGCTTCTCCTGGGGGTTTCGTCAGCGGCGCACCCGACCATGACGAGTCGTCAACCGTCAGCGGCTTGCCAGCGATCTGCGGCAAGTTCACCTCTCCCAGCAGCGTCCAGGGAAACCCGGCTTTGTCCACGACGTCCGCAAATACCTGATACCTCCCCGCCGAAATCGCCGGCAACTCCTCCGCGAACGCGCCACCCGTAATTCTCTCCGGATGCAAATGTAGCAAGCGATCCATCCCCGGCACGCGAATCAAAAAAAGATGCATCAGGTGATTGTGGTCCGGAATCACTTCCTCCATCTTGACCTCGTTCGGCCACTCCTTGTCCTGCCCGCGCGCTCGAATCACCAGCCGGTTCCCGCTTTCCAGTGTCGTTTCAGCAGCTGGCGGCTTGAAAAAATTTACTCCGCGTTCGTAGTTGCCCGCCTCCGCGCTCCACCACGCTCTGCCAAGATACAGAATTCCCACTACGACCACCGCTGTGATCGCCATGACTAGCTTCGCGCGCCGGATTTTCGCTGGTTCCGGCGTTTCTCCCGGCGCCAAATTCCCTTCACGCACCGCCGCGCCCGCGATGAACACCATTCCCACCGCCAAGAACACCATCAGCAACCCCAGAATCCCTTTGAGCGGTTTATCCATCGGCAGCGTGCGTTGCGCAAACGACGGCACCGGGATGGAAACTTCCCCCTTTCCTTTCGCACCATCCACCCGGATGCGCACGCGCAGAGCGCCGGATTCCATCAGCCACAAACTTCCGGTAAAAAATTGCGGGTCCTCTTTCGATTGCTGCGCCAGGTCCGGCGTGGGCGGTAGGTTCGAGCCCGGTCCACTCAGCCGCATCGAAACAAATTGCATCGACTGCACATCGCCCGAGGCGCTCCGCACGCGAATTTCCGCCACTCCCGGAATCACTTGCGGCACCCGCACGGTCACAAAAAGGTGATAAGGTCCCGCTTCACCCTCGAAATAAACGTCCGGGCTACCCACGTGCGCGCACACTGTCAGCGCAGCGCACAACAGCAAAGTCAGAGCGCCAACCACCCGCACTCGCATCGTGCTCCTGAAAACGCAAAAAGAATCAGTCAAGAATCACTTTACTCCGGAAATCGGCGAACGCACTATTCTCGCGCGGCTCTTACCTTCGCATCCGCCGCATCCAATCCCCCCACGCCAGCCCCAGCCGCGAAGTGACCATCGCCGCCACAACCGCGAATGCCATCGTGAGCCAGAACGCCTCGCGCGTTTTCTCTGCCGCATTGAACGCATACGGATCGTACAGAAATCCCGCGGGATCGAAGTAGCCGAAGTACGCCATTCCGAAAATCCGATTGCGCGCCGCGGGCGACATCAGAAAATTCGCGAACGGCCATTGCACCGCGACGAAGCTCAGCAAAAACGCTGCTCCCGTCGTCGCCGCCAGCCGCCATCTCTTCCAATCCCCAACCTTATTCCACAACAAATCCAGCGCCACCGACGGCACGATAAGCAGCATCGGAAATCGCAACGGAATAAAGTGCGTCACGTGCTGGTACACCGGCCCCAATTTCGGCTCCGCGGGAAATAGCGGCAAAATCCATTCCGCCGCCAACAGGATCGCGGTGTAAATTGCCGCCACTCGCGTGCACGCCCATTTGTTTCCCGCTCCCCACGCCGTCCCCACCAGCACCGCGGGAATCCCGATCGCCACCGCCAGGTAGCAACTCGCGCTGTGCATGTACACCGGCCAAGTCGGCTGTGTCAGAATCAGTCCCGCCTGCGCCACCGCCGTCGCGCCTACATACGCGAAGAGCCACATCAGCCGCCTGCGCAGCGTTTCGCTCGCGCGATTCATCAGCCCCGCCATCAACGCCAACGCGCCAACTTTGATCGCAAACGATCCCAGCGACAGCAGCGTGTGCGGCGGACTGACAATCTTCACGTCCAGCCCGTACGCGTTGTGCCACCAATTGTCGAACGGTGCCGAGGTGAGCATCGCCACGCACCCCCACACCGCGATGAACGCCCCCAACGGCCCGCGAAATCCCCAAATTTTCACCGACGTCTCTCGCGCCGCCGATTCTCCGCCAAACGTCGCGCTCAAAATCAAATGCCCGCAAGCAATCCCCACCAACACGCCCGTCATTTGAATTGCGATGTGCGCCGGCGTCCAGAACGTATCCCGCCCAATCGACATGTGCCAGGAAATGTCCCAGATCCCGCCGACCATCCCCGACGCGATTCCCGCCACCATGCACCAAATCGTCCACGGAATGGACGTGGCCTCTGCCCTCGCGGCCGCTCGCTCGCCCATCCCCGCGCCAAGTTGCGTCCCCAGTGGAATGCTCTGTCCCATACTTTGCTTCTCTGCGCAGCTCTCTTCCGCAGTTTTCTCGTTGCGTCTACTGTCTCTTGTTCCGCTTACCGTAGCCCATGTGCGCCGCTCTTTTTTTACTCTTCCCCTAGTTTGCTGCGTTTACCGAAGTTTCCCCGTTCTCCAATTCCGTTGCGCGCCAGTCTACACCCTGCCGTTTCCTCTGCACTTATATCGCAATCCGACGCCCAACTGCCAGTCACCAACGAGAGCACGGCTTGTGTCCAGTGGATCGTCGGCATAACCGGAAATAATCCAGATTGCGACATGGGGTCACTGCCGACAAGTCGCCATCTCCCCAGGAAATCAAGCACTCACGAGATGCGCGTTTCCCAGTACCCATTGCGTGAAACTTTCCCTCTGGCCTTGAGACGCGGCGAAGTTTCTGCAATCCGTTTCATCATTATAGATGTGTTCACACTCTTTTCTTCTCATCCGAACTGAATTAAATACATGCGAACCAGATGAATCCAAGGCAAGAGAACGAGCCGGAAACTCATCTCCATCTCTCCAGCAAGCTTGGCAAGGGAGGACGGCATCGGCGTCATGAAAAGGCTCAGCCAAATGCCAGGCGTGTTTTCTCGTTCCACTTCGGGACGTTCACGCCCTTCACCATGAGCCAGAGGCAAAGTGACAATTCTCCGATTAAGGCAAGCACCAGAATCAGGAAGATCGTCCCTGCGTATGCGGGGGCGAGGATGAGCGTGAAGCTATTCACGAGATAACTCAAACCGACAATCGCCATCAAAACGCCAAGAGTCCTGGGGAAATAACCCGACCTGAAAAGCAAATACCCATACACCAGACATGCAAAACCAAAAAATACGAGGTCAATGCCAAAGCCGTAGTCATGCAACTTGAGAGAGATTTTCACTAGAGCGTGTAACTGATGCGGTTCAAATGCCTTTAGGTAATCTGCGTTCCCCGAAAGAAACAATGCCGCAAAAAGACATAGCTTGCTGACGGCCTCAATAGGGAATTCAACTATGTTGAAAAACACTGCAAGCAGAGCAAGATTTTTGTTCACCGGCCTGAGCAATACGTAAAAGATCAAGGTCAGCGCGACAGCACACACCAGCAATATCAGCTCGCCGGCAATACTGATGCGCCACAGCGACTCAGAGGCCATAATATTATTGGCTGTGGCTGTAACATCTCCTGACACCACGAGTTTGTCTCTGACGAAAAACTGACTGCAGAAACCGATGAGTATGATAATCAGATACAGCACGCCACCGATTCGTGCGTAAACTTGCGGCGAAG